>Ga0209777_10010126_pt1 | contig 10027 bp, 4 predicted proteins | sample FrelakmetHBP12HB_FD_187147 | JGI IMG/M metagenome (GOLD analysis project Ga0209777, IMG submission 187147) | Freshwater lake sediment microbial communities from the University of Notre Dame, USA, for methane emissions studies -HBP12 HB (SPAdes)... | ecosystem: Environmental > Aquatic >...
CACATATCTTTTGCGCTTCATCAAGGTTGTGGGTATTGAGAAAAATAGTCCTATTTTCCTTCTTAAGCTCGAGAATAAAATCCCTGACCGCTTTAGATGCTTCCGGATCCAGGTTGGCCGTAGGTTCGTCCATGAACAGAACTTTGGGCTCATGAATAAGGGCACGCGCTATCGCCAATTTTTGTTTCATTCCTTTGGATAGTGTTCCGGCGGCGACATCTTTTTTCTCCCATAGTCCCAGCATCTTTAGGAAATGCTCGATATTTTCCTTCCTTAACTTTTCAGTGCATTCGTACAGCTTGCCGTAGAAGTCGAGGTTCTCGTAGGCGCTTAGTTTGTCATAGAGGCCCACATTATCGGGAACCAACCCGATCATCTTCCTGATCTTCAAAGAATCGGCGGCGTTACCAACTTCATAATCTGCTATCCTGGCTTCTCCACCAGTCTTTGATATGAGGCAGCAAAGCATTCTAACGGTGGTGGTCTTTCCCGCACCGTTAGGCCCGAGGAAACCGAAAACCTCTCCTTCATCGATATGGAAGGTTAGTCCCTCTACCGCGGTGACCTCATCAAACTTCTTTGTAAGATTGCGAGCGTCGATCAAAGTGCATCAACTCATCCAGTATATTCTGGCAGAAAGAGAAAGGACAAACCCTAATAATTGTACCATAATTTCAACGACGGTTATTGTTACCTTATTCGGAATGACTACTTTAGTGGCATAATACTCAAAGATTCTTTGCCAGTGGCATTATTATAGTAGAAACAAATCAGACATCGGGAAGTTTGCCATTTCATGCGCATGCGGTTAAAGGTAAGATAGTGACTTCGACGTTGCACGGACATCGGGAGGTTTGATTTGTTTGTACTGTGGCCAGGCTTCCGGCAAAGGATTATCAAACATTACGCCAAAGTAGCATCCGCAATAGCTGGCCGCAGTGCTATAATAGCGAGAGAAAAGGAGATAAAAAATGGATACCAAAAAGACCAGGTCAAAAATGACTCCTGAGGAAGTAGTCCGTGCATTTATAAAAGCGTACAACAAAGGCGATGTCGATGGTATAGAGGCATGTCTGGCCGACGATTTTGTTAGGTTTTCGACTACCAGCAAGGCCTGGGAGCCCATGAGCAAAGCTGACTGGAGAGATATGGCAGTGCGCTTTTACGCCGCATTCCCGGATGAGAAGTGGGAGGTGCTCTCTCTGGTAGCATCCGGCGATACGGTTGCAGTCGAGAATATAGAGACCGGTACTTTCACCAAGCAGTGGGACATGATGCCGGGCCTGACGATTCAGCCGACCGGTAATGGTTACAGATCCCGGAATGCCGTGTTTTTCAAAGTCAATAAGAATGGGCTTATCCAGAACTACCGGCAGTATTATGATGCCAAGGCTTTCGGTGAAGTCGGAATTCAACCGGAAAACATAAAGAGCACTTATTAGGCATCAATTGGACAAACATAGGGATGTCCACGTGGACGTACAGTCGATATTTATCTCTTTCTGTACAAGGTCAGACATAACTGTTCGCCGTAGCGTTTGCCTCGCTGCCTTGTGCGACCGAGCCCCTGTTTGCCAAAGGTGCAAGCAAGCTTGTCAGCCAGCGTTCCACATTTTAGCCTACCTTGCCACTGGCCAGCGGTCAAGATCGCGTGGAAGTAGTTTACCTATAGTTTTTATCTTCAATTTGGCGGTGGGTCAAAAGTAGCGTCCCTTCAGGCCCAAAAACTCTAGGCAAAGTGCTACGAAAACACTAGCATTTGGAACACCAAGATCGGCACAACATCCCAGACTTCTTTGCAGTGCAACCTGAGCTGATCTGCTCACCCAAGCAACAGTCACCGTCAAATAGGAAGAAGCCCCGGCATCAGCCAGGGCTTCTTCGTGGACTTTGCATTAATCAACTGCTATTTGTGGATAACGATGCTGCCTCCAGCAATAGCTGTCGTCGGATTGGCAGTATCTGGAGCACCCTGCTGGTTGTCGTAAATGATCGTGTTCGTCGCTTTGTCCCAGATCTTGATCCGGAACTTATCAATACCGCCTCCACCGTTGACTTGGCCATCAATGGCGGTCAGCATGAAGCCATAATTTCCTTTGCCGTTGATGGTTCCATAGCCTTTGTACTGGGCCCTGGAACCTGCAACAACCAGCCACTGGTAGCTTGTGCTGTGGAAGTTCAAGTTGCCCACTTGGAACTGGAACTCAGTGTTGCCAGTCGGTACAGTGGCGCCCTTCTGGTACTTGGAATCGAAACCGAAGTTCGCCTTCCCGGTCAATTGGGGATTGGCGGTGTAGGCGCCAGCGGGTGATTTGATCCAGCCGCCACCTGTTACAAAGCCGCCAGCCGGGTTATAGACGCCGTGGATATTTACTACACCTGATGGTGCAGTGAGAGCAGGATTTGTTAAGGTTGCGCTAACTGAGATGTAAACCTCACCCGATGCGGTGCACTGCATCTCCCAGGTTACCTCAGCCTGTGAACTAGCTGGCAGGTTGCCGAGAGACTTCGTCTGGTCCTGTGGCTGCACCAACTCGGCATTGCCCACCCAAGAGACAGTTGCGCTCACATCTTCGAAATCAAAGTAGCTCGAATTACTGACCAACGCTTTGACGATGAAAATTGAGCCGGGTTCAAAGGTCTGGCACGTATAGGGGTTCTCTATTGCAACAGTGAAAGGAACCTGCTCGATGACCTCGGGGCAGGGCGGGATAACGATGTTGTCCTGAGGTATCGCCTCGCCCGTGTCGGCATCGTAACCGCGAATTCCCTTTACTATGCCCCAGCCGGCGGACGTGGGCATGACTTCAGGTATCCACACGCTGACATACCCCGCGCAGATGCAGTGCAGCAGCAGGGTCGCCTTCTTCATACTGTGGCCAGGGATATCGCCCAGGGTGGCGATGCCTATGCCGGTCTGCTGATTGAAACTGACGCTTCCGTCTCCTGAGGCGCTAATGAACTCATAGCTCTTGGTGCAAGGCGCTTCGGGCCCGTCGGTAATGGTGAAGTACACCTCCACGCTCTCTGCATCAGCATCGCCCGAGTTGATTACAGGTATTACCACATGGAAGTATGTCCCGGGTACCACTGCATCATGCTCCGTCATTATTCCGTTTCCGTCCTGAATGAAGAAGAAGATACCGCCAATAAGGTGGGCATTCCACCCCTGGGTCGTCTGGTGCACAATCCAGGGATTATCAATGAAGTCCGTTGACGCATCCAGGGATTGGCCATTTGATGATGCCTTAACATGGACCCCAACATCGCCCGGGGCATCGCAGTGCAGCGTCCAGGCTACAGCCTTGGTCTCCCCTGCGGCTAGGTCTCCGATACTCCATGTATTCGGATCGTTGCCCACGATGCTGGCGGGGCCCCATACCTCTATGGTCGCGTTGGCATTGTATAACGTTGTGTCGCAGTTATTGGTTATCTCCGCCTTGATGCCGAAGTTGGTGCAGGGATTGACCACGCCCGGCATCGTCTGCGTGTAATTGCCCAGATGCCCTGTCTTGTTGCCCATGCCCGGCGCCTCGACTATCTCGATTTGCAGGCACGGCGGTACAGCAATCGGCATCTGGTAGACCCAGGTGTAACCACTTACTGGAAATGTCTGGTCACAAGATTGAGCCGCTGTGACGTCCACCCTTATTTGGTTCGGCCCGTTCGGTGAAGTGCAGCAGACCTTCCACCAGAAGTCGGCCATTGGATTCAGCCCGGGGGGTGACGACCCTGTGAGGTCGCCTGCCCAGGTCTTTGTGCAGTTGCCCTCACCAGAGGCAAGTATAAGGGCACTGTCAGCCTGTCCCCAATCCGACCAAGAGATAGTGGCAGTGATAGGACCCACGGCGGTGCCATTGCCATCATTTCCCACCACGGCGTTCACATAAAAACACTCGCCCGGACTGAAACTATCCTCAGGGATAAAATCCCCTGCCTCAGTCTTTATATAGGTGTTCACCGCCACATCAAGATGGCAACCCGAGTACTCTGGCGTTGGGTTGAACTCTTCTTGTGCGGCAACAGGAGATACTACTAATACGGACAACGAAATAACCATCGCCAAGACAACTAATAGATTCAACACCTTAGCCTGTAACCTGTTTGTCTGACTCATTTAGCTCCTTTTGTATTGAGATTATTAGCTATTAAAGATAACAACATCTCATAAACCCCAAGATCTAGTTCAGACGCGCTCCTCCTTTCAGCTTGCTCTACCAAACCCGAGCTAACCGGGATCAATTGAGAGCAAATAGATAAGTCATCATGAAAAAAGGCGAAATATCTCAGATAAAAGGCCCGTTGAGCGAAAAGGATAACGTCTTATTAGATAAACTCTAGTGAAACTTAATGAGAGAGACAATCCACTAAGATTATTCCTGGAGTTTTATAGCACTTTTGGCGAAACATTGTCAATATGTACCCAGCTTACCCAATATACCCTTAACTTTACCTTTCCTCCTGATATTTTACTCAACAAAACAGGCGAATGATCAGAATGCATCATCTGAGTTTCAATAGCGCCGCTACGGTGATTCCCAAGCGCCCGAGCATACAATTCCGGGTATACCGATTTCCCACGTACCGGAAGCATAAGTGCCCAATATATCAAACTCACCATGAATAGTTGTCCACCCACCTCCATATTCGGATATAGTTGTATCAAACGCTCTATCGACGATTGGCTTAGGTGGGTTATACGTGACCGTTTCATTTCCATTATAGATAACTGATCCAGATTCACTCTCGCACCTGAAATTGTCAAAAAGCAAAAATATTTCAGGTATAGCCGTGCCTTCAGTGTTCACCACGAATCTCAATTCGCCAAATTGCGTCAAGGCAACCCACTCACCTGGTCTTACTGGTGCAGGTATAGGCGTAGGTGTGGGCGTTGGTGTCGGAGTTGGTATAGGCGTAGGTGTAGGCGTAGGAGTAGGTGTGGGCGTTGGTGTAACCGTTGGGGGCACGGGATACAGCCAGGCATTGATGACATCCAACGCGCACCAGATATCAAGGGCACACTCCGGATTAGGCGGATAGAGCCAGTGGTTCACGCAATCGAGGGCATACCACATATCAGGTGCACTGGGGATAAGCCCGTAAGCACCCTGGAAGTCGCAGGTCACAACATAACCTGAGCCTAACCCCGCTATGTTTATGGTTTGAGTCCTGTCCCTGAACCCGTCTCTGTGGGCAGTTACAGTATAGTTGCCAGTTGCAGTGGCCATTATCTGGAACTGTCCGTTTTGGTCGCTGACTACTGTTTCTACACCATCAAGGGTGACGCTAACTCCGGGCAGGATGTTGCTATTGACTTCTCTCGTTATCCCTGTGACTGGGGTTGATTCGGTGGGGGTGGGTGTCGATGTAGGCATAGGCGTCGGTGGGGGCGTTTCTATGACATCGATGATTTTGGAGGCTTCATTGTTCGTATAATCTTTCTCCAAAAAACCATTGAATGGGGTTATCACGACATGGATTTCATGCTGGCCTACTGTGGGATTCCACGAGGTAGAGGCATTACCCGTTTGACTTGCATTAACATCTATTACGTCTTCACCTATTAACACACCATCTGCAGGCACTCCATCGTAGAACAAGATTGAGGTATTCCCTGCATTTGCATCACCTATGTTGTGGATTGTTGCCCCGATCGTGATATTACAACCCGTTATAGGCGTGTTATCCGAGAAGCTAATATCTGAGGAGGCGAGAGTCAAATCCGGGTATTGCTCCACCCATACAGTGGCAAAGGCTTGTCTGGCGAATTCTACGCTGTCCGCCGTCCCATTGGCGGAGACGGTGATGCCATAAGTTCCCGATGTTACTGTATTGGCATAAACGTTGGTGTACACACCATCGTTGGCTTCCCCATCACCGTGTAACCCATCATCATATAGGGCAATAGTCTCAATGGATTCATCTGGCCTCTCTATGCTGGCGGTCACCGAAGCCCCGGTTACCGGCGTAGTACCATTACCAAGGTGGGCAACAATTGGCACAGTCCACCCAGGGTCATACTCATACCATGGCATGTTCAAGGAGAGGGTCAAGGTGGTGTCGAGAAAGGTGAACACCGTGTATTCCTGCCCTTCGTCAGGAATGTCGATCGCAGCTACATTGACCTGCCAGTTCCCCGGCTCAGGGTTATGCACAGTGTAGGCCTCGGCGGTAATGTTACCGTCGCTATAGTAGGAGATGTTGGGATCTGTTTCGGCAACCACGGGATCAATCAGACCTCCGCTGGGGGTTGTCAGGGTGAGATCCAGATTACCAGCAGCCCAGGCCAGGGTGAAAGTGACTGATGCTGCGTTGGTGACTGGTATAGAGTGCGAGTGCAATTCCCCTGTCTGTATCGTACCAGAAATCATCGGCGCTTCCTGGGGAGATACATCCGGGCTGGTCAGGGCCTGCTCGGCTGTCGGAATTTGCTGTGGCCACAGATTTCTCAATATCCCCATTACCCATTCGAAAACGATGCTGTTGTTGCACTCGTTGAAGTGGTCAAATGGCACCTCATAGTAATACTCCCAGCCATCCAAGTACACACTCCCAACCCTGACTACACCGTCATTCGATTCTGGCCAGAAGATCCAGCTTGTAAGAGGCCAACCATCTGTTCCGGCAATTATCTCGTGATGAACCGATGGGTTGGTGATATCTATTCCCCAGAGGCGATACCAGGCACCGTAATTCAGCGTATTCAAGAAAGGGCTGTGTGGTGTCATCTGGTCCCCAGCAGGCCCAAGCCCAAACTCCACCACAGCTGGCCATACGCCGGGGAGCAATTTAGCTGCATAGCGCAGGTATAAGAGTTCACTGCCGTGGTTAGGAGTGCCGATCATGATCAGGTTTCTCACGTCATTACGGTAGTTGTGAGTGGTATACCATCTCGCCACCAAGCCACCCATGCTATGGCAGACCAGATCAACCTTTTTCGCCCCGGTTATGGACTTCACGTTCGCAATCTCGTCGGAGAGCCGCTGAGCATATAGCTTTATATCTCCGTTTGCAGGCAGGATGCCGGGCTCCAAATCAACAGTAAACAAGTCCTTGCCGTATACGTAGTACATACTCTCAAGATATGAAATCATACTTTGCCACATTGCCGGGCTTGAGTAGTAGCCGTGTACCAAAAGCAGAGGTGGGTGAGTTACTACCGATATCCCATTGATGCCGACATCGCAAAACGCCTGGGATAGACTGCCTATACCTTGAGCCTTGAGACCAGTGGCATCAGCATGAGAATATGCGTGAAGTCCTACATGGTATCGTTCGCCAGCCCTTAGAAGCAAAGGAAAACTTGTTTTGATGGTTTGCGACGAGCTAAATTCTTTATAGCAAGTTGTGGGCTGACCACCGGTGGTGCAAAGGTAGCGCTCCACCTCTCGGTCTCCCTGCCAAACAATTGCATCCGCTGTGCCTAAACCATCAAGATCCGAAATTGTAATGAGGAAGTAGTCAATGGTTATATTTGCCATAACCGCTTGCCCTGGCTCGCCTTCAACCACAAAATCGACGCCGACTATGGCATGTGCGTTGCCCGAGCTAGCATCGCTGCCATCGGGTTGCTGGCACGATGCTGCGACACTAGTTAGTGCCCAATCATACTCAGAACTAGCTTCTATGCTCATTGGGGGCAGTGTCCCGGGATTTGAAGGCGCTGGCACTTCTGTCCACGCTTCATGCCAGTTCATTGGTCCGAGTGTTTTGTCATGTCCCAGCTGTATCGTAAATGGTTCTTCTTGAGCTGCTGCTCTCGGTGGACCAGAAGTGGTCGATAGTGGAAATAAGCTCAGCATTATAGCTACTGTGAGAAAAATATATAATGGTCGCTTCATGTCTTCCTCCTCCTGATATCTGTAGACTATCTTGGACTATTAAGTGCTAACCTTGATTCCAGTATTCCCAAAGGCATTGACACCTTGTGAGACTGATACATCTCAGAGTTCTCAATGACTCTGTACTTAATCTCGAGATAATCCGGGCATTCATTGGGTTCAGCAATATATTGTTTTGATGTGCTAGATTAATGTCTCTGGGCCAGACCTGCTTCGCCTATAAAATGAACAATCACTTTTGTCAATGCCAAGGACTCTGTGTACAGTAGTTTCTACCATGATGGTTCTACGTGGTCGATCGATGCTTGAGATAGCTCCTAAGCAAATGGGAATTCTCTGGGAGGATTGTATCATACATTTCAGTTCTTGGTACTTCACCGTTCTTTACTATCCCCCTCCTTTTCTAATTATCTTTGAAGCCTCTTCTATTTCTGGTTAAATCCCAAACAGGCTCCTAGTTCCAGGTGCTCACCTCAACCACCCTACCAGCATAGCTTCATTTTGAGCACAGTGTTGCCAAGGAAATGATGTTGGCGCTCAAAGACAAATGAGTTGTAAGGCAAGCCTGCTCCAAAATGTATACCTGCATACAAGCTTGGATTACCTGGCAAATAAAGGCTGCCCCAACAGGACTTGTTTTCGAGTTTTCCCAGAAGTAGATTTATGCAAGCCCCAAAGTGGCCCATTTCCGCTCCGGGCGAACACTGCTTAACCGTGAAATCTTTACCACACTGATCGAGGCTAAGGTATTGATTGTCGACTGGAGGAAGGAACATAATCAGTTCCGTCCGCATAGCTCGTTGCGTTACAAGCCACCAGTTCCTGAAGCTAAAATGCTCGTAACTCTAACTCTGTAAGTGGTACCATTTCCGTGGGCAGGTCAGTGTTATTTATGGTAAAATGACTGAGCGGGTTGTTTCCCCCCTCCAGCAGGTGGAGTTAGATAAGCGGAGACACTAACTAGAGTGATATGAAGAAAGGCCTGATGCCAAGGAGGTAAACATGAAGAAGGCACTCTCTATCATTGCTGTGTTACTAGTACTGGTGTTAGTTATTGTTACCCTGGTTACGCCCGCATTGGCGGCCAGTAAAGGAATCCAGGACAAGGCTATCCAACTTACGACTAACCTCCGTTACGACCGAAATCCCAGTTTCCTTAGAGCTAATGATGGCACTTATTGGCTTTTCTGGGCCCGTGGCCAGGATAGCCGAAATATCAGAGGGTTTAATGGCTACGACCCCGATTTGGACTACTACGATGTCTACTACAAAACCGCCAACAGTATGCCCGGGCTGGAAAGAGCTGCCGAGCATCAGATACCATTAAAGGCGCCCGACAATGCCCAAAGAGACATTGCCGCCGTGCAGGCAGCGAACGGCACAATCTGGGTATTTGTATCGACGGGTCTAGGGCCAGGATCGGAAAGAAGTGTTTATTACTACACCTATGATGGCACCTGGCATGGCCCTACCGCGGTGCCGGCTACCGATTATGCGGCACATATCAGTGCACTGCAATACCAGGGTAAGATCTGGGTGTTCTTCGATATAGGTTATACATTGAAGGTTACGTCCTACGATGAAACCACGTCCCAATGGACCTCTACCCCCAACTTGATTGCCAACAATGCCACCATCGCCAAAGCAATCGTGGATAAAGGTAAGTTCTATGTCGTCTGGACATATGTTGATGGGGTTAATATTTGGGGATCTGGCATCTATCTTTCGTCGTCCCCTGACGGGCTGACCTGGTCATCTACAGCTAACCCTATTGCTGCCTGGCCAGCTACAGGGGCAACGAACTGGGACCCGGTATTGACGCAGGATAAGGGTGTGTTCCGGCTCTTTTGGGCGCCTGATTCAGGTATCCCTGGTTACGGGCAGTTTATAGCGACTTCGACGTCAACCAAGCCCACTGACCCGGCTTCGTGGTCTGTGCCAGTCCAAGTGACAACGGCCAACTATGACGGTAATAACTGGTGGGACTTCTGGCCGCAGGTTTACGACAAGGGGGCAGAATATCTGCTGTATACCTCGGAGAGAAACAGCAGTGGTACGGGAATGACCGATGGTAATATCTGGATGGTGCACCTCACCGTGCCTTTGCTTAGGTAGCGCCCTTCCGGGGGAATCTTTAGTGAGCAGGGCGGCAACCAAATCCCCGCGCTTCCTTGCGGAACCCCTTT
>Ga0209777_10010127_pt1 | contig 10027 bp, 10 predicted proteins | sample FrelakmetHBP12HB_FD_187147 | JGI IMG/M metagenome (GOLD analysis project Ga0209777, IMG submission 187147) | Freshwater lake sediment microbial communities from the University of Notre Dame, USA, for methane emissions studies -HBP12 HB (SPAdes)... | ecosystem: Environmental > Aquatic >...
AGAGGCCTGGCAGAAATCGCTGAAAACTATCTGAAAAAAGGAAATACGATTTTCCTCGAAGGGAAGATCCGCAGACGTGATTGGGAAGACAAAGATGGTCAGAAGCGTTATACATTTGAAATCATTGGTGATTCAATGACGATGCTGGGCGGTCCAAGGAAAGAAACAGGCACCGGCGAACCGGTGGTGGAATCAGTGAAAGAGGAAAACGGGGGAGAAGCCCCGCTTCCTGAAGATGATCTGCCATTCTGACCAGAACTGAATCCTCCAGGATTGGCGCTGTCAAAAAAGGTTCTTATTACCGCAAAGACGCGAAGACGAAAAAAAACTAAATGTTGATTTTCAAAACTCTGCGTCTTTGCGCCTCTGCGGTTCTAAAAAAAGATCTGCTTTTTAAACAGCCCTTCAGGAGTTTGAAATAACCTTTAACTATATGCTCTTCCACTTCATTTGAATGAGAAATTCAATCGTATTCTTAGTTTTACTACTCTTACTGTTTGGGTCTTGCCATAATAACAATTATATGCCCAAGCCAAGAGGGTATTTCCGTATCGACTTTCCCCCAAAGGAGTTCCGTTCTTTTGATACGACTTTCCCCTTTACTTTTGAATACCCCGGCTATGCAACTATTCTTCCGGATAATTCCAGGCTGGCTGAACGGTTTTGGATAAATATTGCTTATATTCCATTTCATGCCCAATTACATATCAGCTATAAGGTCATCGATCATAATCTCGCGACCTATCTTGAGGATGTTCATACATTAGTAGATAAGCATATTCCAAAAGCAAATGCAATAAGCCGGAGAGAATTTATCAATAAGCAGGAAAAAGTTTACGGGCTGGTTTTCGATATAAGAGGTTCGGATGCAGCCTCTGTCTGCCAGTTTTATCTTACCGACAGTACCTCGAAATTTGTGAGGGGCGCATTATATTTTAATCTCGTACCTAACAATGACTCCCTTGCCCCGGTGATCAGTTTCCTCAAAAGTGATATTGAACACATGATTAATACCTTCAGTTGGAAAAAAAATTGAAAGGGATCAAGCCAGCCTAAACAAATAATTCCGACTTTTGTAATTCCTTTAAATAAATTTTCCGCTAATGAAGAAACTTTTTATTGTCCTGTTATTACTAAACAGTGGCTTATACCTCTTTGCCCAGAAAGAAAAATACTCTGAAGTAAAAATATACCTGGATTCAAAAAGCCTGACCGACCTGGCAAAACTTGGGATCGCTGTTGAAGAGGGGCAATATAAGAAGGGAATTTATTTTATCACAGTCCTTTCGGGAAAGGAACTTCAAAAGATCACCGGTGCAGGATTCAGGTATGATATTCTGCAGGATGATTATTCCAGTTTCATCGGGAAGCGTAACCGGGGATTGGTGCAGCGGATTAAGGATATAAACGTGAATAAGCGCAAGCTAAGTGGTCTGTCCACCAATAATTATATTGTTCCTCAGGGTTTTTCCTTAGGTTCCATGGGGGGATTCTATACCCTTGACGAAGTCAGTTCAGAGCTCGATAGTCTTTCGATAAAGTACCCCAGTTTATGTACAGCCAGAATGCCGGCCACCACAACAAATACAATTGAAGGAAGAACCGTCTATTATGTAAAAATTTCCAAGAATCCGAATGTCAATGAAAATGAACCTAAAATTCTTTATGATGGCCTGACCCATGCACGTGAACCGATCGGTATGCAACAACTGTTCTTTTTCGTGAATTATTTACTGGAGAATTATTCAACCGATCCTGAGATCCAGTATATGCTTGATCATTCCGAGATATTTTTCCTCCCGGTGGTGAATCCTGACGGATATGAATACAATTATTCGACTGATCCGAATGGTGGCGGGATGTGGCGTAAAAACAGAAGAGACAATGGCGGTGGTGTGTTCGGGGTTGATCTGAACCGTAATTTCGGATATGAATGGGGATATGATGATAACGGCTCGTCTCCAAATCCGTCAGATGAAACCTACCGCGGGACGGCTGCATTTTCGGAACCGGAAACCCAGATCATCCGTGATTTTTGTGTAAACCATCCCATTAAACTTGCACTGAACGACCATTCCTATGCAGGATTATTCCTGTATCCATGGGGTTATATCACTTCGGATACTTCTGACAGCACCTTGTTTAAAAATTATTCCATTGTAATGACCCGCGATAATCAATATATCTATGGTACCCCCGGAGCTGTATTGTATAACACGAACGGTGATGCAAATGACTGGATGTACGGTGACCAGACGATGAAACCGAAGATCTATGGTTTTACCCCGGAAATTGGTAATAAAAATGACGGATTCTGGCCGCCGCCCGATTGGATCATCCCTCTTTGTCAGGACTGTATGCTGATGGATATGTTTGCAACCAAACTGGTCCTGAAATATGCCGAAGCCAGGGATTCTTTCCCGGTCATCATCCCTGACAAACAAGGATATCTGAAATTCCAGCTCGAAAGATATGGACTTGACAGTACCGGCTCCTATACTGTTTCACTGCAACCCCTGGATGGAAATATGATAAGCGTAGGCACTCCCAGGGTTTTTCAGAATATGGGTTTGTTCCAGACCCGGAGCGATTCCATTTCTTATACACTCAACCCTGCAATCACTACCGGCACTGCATTCAGGTATCTTCTTCAGGTCAATAACGGCTATTATACTCATTCCGATACGATTACCAAATGGTTCGGACCACCGCTCATCGTGTTTACCGATAGCTGTAACACTTTCTCAAACTGGTCCTCATCCAAATGGAATGTTACCACTAGTCAATATCATACCCCGACCGGTTCCATTACAGATTCACCAAACGGCAACTATCAGAACAATACGATCAATGACGTTACTTTGAATAATCCGATAAACCTGTCAAATTCGCCGGTTGCTGTTTTAAATTACTGGACAAAATGGAGTACCGAACAGGGTTACGATTATGTTCAGGTTAAAATAAGCAGTGACAATGGCAGTCACTGGACACCGGTAGCCGGAAAATATACACATCCGGGCGGGTATAATGAACTTATCGGACAACCTGTCTATGACGGGACTCAAAATACATGGGTTAAGGAACAGGTCGTGCTTACAAACTATGTCAATAAGGATATCAAGATTCGTTTTACGCTGAGAAGTGATGCAGGAGTGAATTTCGATGGTTATTATTTCGACGATATGGATCTTACCATTATCGATATGACCACCGGGGTACCTCAAATTGCGGCTGCACCATCCTTTTACCTCTCCAATCCTGTTCCTAATCCGGCAGAAAAGCAAGTGAAAGTTTCTTATCAACTTCCACCCGGGACAAACGGACAATTTATCCTTTTTGATACAGGTGGCAGGACAATGAAGACATTCGAACTTTCTCCTGGATCATCCCACGTAATTTTTTCCGTTGAAGATCTCAATGCAGGATTGTATTATTACCGGGTAAAAGGACAAAACGGATTATCCGGAGTGAAAAAGCTGATCGTATTGTAGACACCAAACCCCGTTCGATGACATGATTGAGACCATAAAATTCGGAACATTCAAATGGTCGCATATTGTCCGGCCGACCGACGAAGATCTACAGATCCTTAGCGACACCTATCATTTTCATCCCCTCGATATTGAAGACTGCCGGAGCGTTACCAACCTCAGGCCTAAAATCGACACGTACGATGATTATTATTTTCTTGTTTTGCATTTTCCAAGCCTGGATGCAGCTAACACATTTGTGGATACGAAAGAGATCAAAGTATTTTGGGGAGAGGATTTCCTCATCACTATCGGAAAATCACACTGGCTTGTCAGGGAGATTTTTATCAAAGAAAAAAATAAAGCTCTTGCAGGAAGCAAAATGGAAGTCGGAAGCAGCGATGCTTTATTTTACCGGATCCTTGACGTACTGATGAAGGAAACCCAGTTACTGGTGGAAAAAATAGATAAAAACGTAGATAATTGCGGGAAAATGCTTTTCAGCAAGGATACAGAGAAGACCATCGAAATGATCTCCGTCACCCGGAAGAATGTGATCCTGCTGAATACAATGTTCAAGCCACAGTTACAGGTGTTCAATAAATTACAAAGCGGTACGGTAAAAGGTTTTGCTGGTCACATGGAAGATTATTGGGGGAATATTCTCGATTATTATCAGAAGGTAATGGACATGGTGGAAGATGATGCCGAAATGATCCAAGGTTATTCCTTGACATTTGATTCTTTGCAGGTGAACAAAACCAATGAGGTGATAAAAATACTTACACTGGTTTCCTGTATTCTTTTACCCCTTACATTTATTGCAAGTCTTTATGGAATGAAGATCAAGGTGCCGATCGAAGAACGGCCTCATTCGTTCCTTCTAATTTCCGCTGCAATGATCCTGATCGCCATTGGAATATTGATCTATTTCAGGATCAGGCGATGGAGGTAATTCAGGATTTGCGGTTCATAACTTCCGTTTGCCGTTGAATGGATTCCTCATGGATAGCTTCCAGTAATTTCAAGATAAAATCCCTGCTTAATCCAAGGTTTACTCCTCCCAGAACCCTGTCGCGAATGATGTGGCTCCAGCGTTTTAACTGAAGGATGGTAATATTATTTTCTTTTTTGTATTTTCCGATTTCCTCTACGACCGTCATTCTTCGTGCCAGGATATCAATCAATTCTTCATCGAGCTTATCGATTTCCGAACGAAGCTCCTCCAGTGCATTTTCAAATTCGATGGTACCGTATTCCTCCCGGATGACCAGGTTGGATATTAATTCTTTCAGCTGATCCGGAGTAAGCTGCTGTTCTTTGTCTGTCAGCGCTTCTTCAGGGTGTATATGGATCTCGATCATTAACCCGTTCATTTCAAGGTCAAGCGCTTTTTGTGAGGTTGCGGGAATAAGATCTTTATCGCCACAGATATGACTGGGATCAACGATGACCGGGAGGGTAGGAAATAACCTTTTAAGTTCAATGGGGATTTCCCACATAGGTGAATTCCTGTAAGGGGTCCTGTTGAAAAAGGAAAACCCACGGTGAATCGCTACGATCTTTTTTATTCCGACATAATTCAGCCGTTCCAGCGCCCCGATCCATGTTTTGATATCCGGGTTGAGGGGATTTTTGATCATGACGGGAATGTCGACACCTTTAAGCACCTCACTTATCTCCTGGATGGAAAAAGGATTGACGACAGTACGTGCTCCGATCCAAAGGATATCCACGTTATGCTCCAGCGCTTCAGCCACATGTTGGGGATTTGCAACTTCGACAGTAGTTAATAAACCAGTCTCTTTTTTTACACGTTGGAGCCATTTCAATCCGATCGTACCCACACCTTCGAATGAACTTGGACGCGTTCGTGGTTTCCAAATACCTGCACGGAACACTTTAACCTGGGGTATTTTTACCAGTTCACGGGCCGTTGAAAGAACCTGGTCTTCCGTTTCAGCGCTGCATGGCCCGGCGATGATCAATGGCAATGATGAAACCGGTAGCCAGTCTGTTATAGGGATTGTATCGAGTTGGACGGTCATATTTAAAAAATAATCATTCAGAAAAATTTTATTTAAATTTACATCAAACTTACATAAAAATTAGGTTTGCAAATTTTTGAATGCTATTAATAATTTGAGAAATAACAAAGATGCATTATTTACTTTTCTATGACGTTGTTGAAGGGTATGCAGAACGTAGAATTCCTTTCCGTTCAGCCCATCTTGAATATGCACAACAAGCAGTTGCACGGGGAGAGCTCATGCTTGGTGGTGCCCTGGCCGATCCGGTTGACATGGCAGTTTTGCTTTTCAAAGGATCTTCACCGATTGTGGCAGAAAATTTCGCAAAAGACGATCCTTATGTTAAGAATGGCCTTGTGAAGAAATGGAATATCCGGGAATGGACAACAGTTGTTGGTCCCAATGCTGAAATATCTCTACCTCTTTGATTGATGCATTGCCGGCGAGGTTTTTTTTAACCACAATGAACACAATGTAACCACAATAGACACAAAAAATATTCATTGTGAACTTGGTGCAAACCATTGTGAACATTGTGGTTATTTGTTATATAAAGTTACATTTAGTTACGAAAAGGTAATTTTGCAGAAACTGCCAAATCGTGTATTTTTGTAAGTTCAATATTAAGAAAGGGGTAAAATATTATGAAATTAAAAATAATTATACACGAAGCTGAAGAAGGCGGGTATTGGGCAGAAGTACCGGCTATTCCCGGTTGTATGACCCAGGGTGAGTCGATGGTAGATTTGATCGAAAATCTTTATGATGCCGTGGAAGGATGTTTGAGTATTGACATGGAAGATGTGCATCTGGAAAAAATGGATAAAATGATGGAACTTGTAGTCTGACCATGAAAATCCTCAGCGGTAAGCAAATGTGTATACTTCTTGAAGAAAGAGGCTGGAAACTTGCCCGGATTAACGGCAATCACCACATTTACATGATGAAGGGCAGGGATATTCGAATTACCATACCTGTTCACGGGAATAGGGACCTTAAAACAGGTTTACAAAAAGCTATTATGAAACTGGCTGGTATTCGTGAAGAAGAATTACTGTAAAACAATGGCCGACGGTCAAAGAAAGCCTGAAATGGAAAAATTGAAACCAATGAAAGTCCGCGAACTCCTGAAGTCAAAAGAGACCGGGAAAGAAGTTCTTGTGAAGGGGTGGGTGAGGACAAAACGGGGAAATAAACAAGTCAATTTTATTGCTGTCAATGACGGTTCAATCATTCATAATATCCAGGTTGTTGCTGAAGTTGCTGCTTTTAATGATGACTTCCTTAGACAGATCACCACTGGTTCATGCATTGCTGTTAAAGGAATCCTGGTTAAGTCACCCGCGCAGGGTCAGCCTGTTGAGATACAGGCAAAAGAAATTGAGATCTATGGCACGGCTGATCCCGGGACCTATCCGCTTCAGAAGAAAGGCCATTCGCTTGAGTTCTTAAGGGAAATTGCCCATCTCCGTCCCAGGACGAATACATTCGGGGCTGTTTTCAGGATACGTCATTCCGTGGCATTTGCCATTCATAAATACTTCAACGACCATGGCTTTTATTATATTCATTCACCTATAATTACAGGTTCAGATGCAGAAGGTGCAGGGGCTTTGTTCCGGGTAAGCATACTGGATCCGAAGGATCCGCCACTCAATCCTGATGGTTCGGTTAATTTTGCCGAAGATTTTTTCGGGAAAGAAACTAAATTAACGGTATCCGGACAACTTGAAGCCGAATTGACAGCATTGGCTTTATCACAGGTATATACATTCGCACCGACCTTCAGGGCTGAGAATTCAAATACACCACGTCACCTGGCTGAATTCTGGATGATCGAACCGGAAATGGCCTTTTATGACAATAACGACAACATGGACCTGGCCGAGGATCTTTTGAAATACCTTTTACAGTATGTCCTTGATCAATGCAAGGATGATCTTGAATTTCTTCAAAAGATGTACGATCCTGAACTTATTAAACGCCTGAAATTCGTCATCGACACAAGTTTTGAGCGGAGAACTTATTCAGAAGCCATTGATATTCTGAAAGCATCGGGTCAGCAATTCGAATATCCTGTGGACTGGGGTATTGACCTGCAGGCGGAGCATGAAAAGTATCTGGTGGAAAAGTATTACAAGAAACCTGTGATACTGACCGATTATCCCAGGGATATCAAGGCGTTTTACATGAAACAGAATGACGACGGCAAAACCGTCCGTGCCATGGATGTGCTTTTTCCGAAGATCGGCGAGGTGATAGGTGGTTCCCAGCGGGAAGAGAATTATGAGAAGCTGTTGTCGAGGATCAGAGAAATGAACATCCCGGAAAAGGATATCTGGTGGTACCTGGAATCCCGCAAATTCGGAACGGCTCCGCACAGCGGTTTCGGTCTTGGTTTTGAACGGCTTATCATTTTTATTACCGGAATGTCCAACATCCGGGATGTAATCCCCTTTCCAAGGACTCCCCAGAATGCAGAATTTTAAAAGGAATTTTTAAAATGGATTCAACCTAACGGAATTTTTGTTACTTTTACGCAAGAAAAGATTTTCATGGAAAAACGCTGGGTCCTGAAACAGCAGGGAGAGATGCCATTGGTACAACAGTTGGCAACGGAACTGAACATCGATCCACCGCTGGCCAATCTTCTTTTACAACGGGGGATCCGAAGCTTTGATGAAGCGAAAGCTTTTTTCCGGCCCACCCTGAATGATCTTCACGATCCTTTCCTGATGAAAGATATGGACAAGGCCATCGGGCGGATTGAATCAGCCATTCAAAATCAGGAGAAGATACTCGTTTACGGGGATTATGACGTGGATGGCACAAGCGCTGTGGCGCTTGTTTACACTTTTCTCCATCAATTTTACGATCGGCTTGATTTTTATATCCCTGACCGCTATGTTGAGGGATATGGTATCTCTTACCAGGGAATCGATTTCGCGGCCGAAAACGGGTTTTCCCTCGTCATTGCACTGGATTGTGGTATCAAAACCATAGACAAGATCGAATACGCCAGATCAAAAAGCGTGGATTTTATCATTTGCGATCATCACCGGCCCGGGAGTGAACTGCCTCCCGCTAATGCTGTGCTGGACCCGAAACGACCTGATTGCAATTATCCTTTTAAAGAACTTTCCGGGTGTGGGATAGGGTTCAAGCTTATCCAGGCATATGCTCAGAAAAATAATATTGCATTCGAAGATCTGACCCAATACCTCGATCTTGTGGTGGTGAGTATTGCATCGGATATCGTTGAAATAACGGGTGAAAACCGGATTCTTGCCAGTTATGGTCTTAAGTTGCTGAATACTCATCCCAGGCCTGGCCTGGAAGCCATACTCAAATACAGCAATGTCATTAAAAAGGAGGAAGAAAATGGCGTCTCTTTCTTCAATAAAGAATTGACCATTACCGATCTTGTTTTCCTTATTGGACCGAGGATCAATGCCGCGGGAAGAATTGAAAGCGGCCGGAATTCCGTTAAATTGCTCATCTGCCAGGACCAGGAAGAAGCCCTCCGCCTGGGAGTGCAGATCAATAACTACAATACAGAAAGGAAAAATCTGGATGCATTGGCCACGCAACAGGCGATTGAAATGATCAGCCAGGATGAACGCCTGAAATCCGCAAGAAGCACCGTTATCTATAATCCGGAATGGCACAAAGGCGTCATCGGGATTGTCGCATCCAGGCTCACGGAACACTATTACAGGCCAACGATCGTTCTTACCCTTTCAGGAGATCTTATCACCGGATCAGCCCGGTCAGTGAAAGATTTTGACATCTACGAAGCCATAGACGCATGCAGCGATTCCCTTGAACATTTTGGCGGACATAAATATGCTGCAGGCTTATCATTAAAACCTGAAAATCTTATTGAATTCACAAAGAAATTCGAAAATGCAGTCGGTGAAAGAATGAAAGGAAAAGAATTTGTTCCGGAAATTGAAATTGATGTCATTCTCCCACTGAATGCAATTCATTCCCGTTTCTATAATATTCTCAAGCAATTTGCTCCTTTTGGACCCGGGAATATGGCTCCGGTATTTCAAACTGAAGGAGTTGTCAATGCAGGAGGCACCCGTGTAGTTGGCAAGAATCATCTTAAGCTTTACATTGTGCACCCGGAAGTTTCAGGAGGACCTTTTTCGGGAATTGCGTTTCAGCAAGGCGCCCATGTTGAGAAGATCGAAGAAGGAGCACCTTTCACGATCTGTTATCATATCGAAGAAAACGAATGGAATGGAACAGTATCGCTCCAGTTGAATGTAAAGGATATAAAATTCGAGTCTTAAACCTGGCAGTTTCCGAAACATACCCCCATCCGGGTAGCTTTCTCAATTAAAGGATGATCCAACGGAACGGTTCTTAATTTACCTGATACTTCCCTTAAAGGAACGGTGATGATCGTATCATCTCTTGATGAGACCATCACGCCGAATTTATTCTGAGCGATCAGTTCCACAGCATAAGTCCCGTATTTGGTTGCCAGTAGCCGGGACTTATGCTGTGGAACTGATC
>Ga0209777_10010128_pt1 | contig 10027 bp, 10 predicted proteins | sample FrelakmetHBP12HB_FD_187147 | JGI IMG/M metagenome (GOLD analysis project Ga0209777, IMG submission 187147) | Freshwater lake sediment microbial communities from the University of Notre Dame, USA, for methane emissions studies -HBP12 HB (SPAdes)... | ecosystem: Environmental > Aquatic >...
GTTATCTGCTGTACGCCTTCCTACGCGCTGCATCTGGCTGAAGAAGGCAAGGCGCTCGGCGTGGATATGAAATCTTTACAACTGCGCGTGGGTATTTTCGGAGCGGAGCCTTGGAATAGCGCGACGCGTGATGAAATTGAAAAGACTTTTGGTATAACCGCGTTGGATCTCTTTGGCCTATCGGAAGTTATCGGCCCGGGCATGGCTATGGAATGTCCGGAAGGCCGCCATGGAATGCACATTTTTGAAGATCATTTTATTGTCGAAACCATCAACCCCCAAACCGGCGAAGTTCTGCCGGAGGGCGAAGAAGGCGAACTGGTTTTCACCACTCTGACCAAAGAAGCTGGTCCCCTCATCCGTTATCGTACCGGCGACATATCGCGTCTGATTACCGAACCGTGCCGATGCGGCCGCAGTCATGTCAAAATGGAAAGGGTATTGAAACGAAGCGACGATATGCTGATTATCCGCGGTATCAATATTTTCCCTTCACAAATCGAAGCTATTTTAGTTGATATCGAAGGATTGCAGCCCAATTATCAAATCATTGTTGATAAAGTGGGCGCGCTGGATTTCCTCGACTTGCAGGTGGAAGTCAGTGATAAGATATGCAGCGATTCCGGCGGCGTCAAAGAACTGCAAAAAATTGAAAAAAGAATTGTCAAGGACATGAAGGATTATCTGGGTATTGCCGCGCGCGTAAAGCTTATACAGCCCAATACTCTGCAAAAAACAGGGGCGAAAATTATTGATAAACGCCGCATTTGACACGGCTATGACCCCGAATTCCGCCCAAAGGGGCGGTATATTATACCCTCCGCTTGTAGCGGGATTGTTCGAATTGCAAATTTCATTACACTGCGTTTTTGAAATTTGATTCTCACAAATAAACACTTAAGGGGGTTACGATGAAAGTAGAACAAATATCTGTTTTTCTGGAAAACAAACCCGGCTCGCTCGAGCAGGCGACGCGCGTGCTCAAGGATGCCAACATCAATATTCGAACTTTGTCGCTGGCGGAAACGGTTGATTTCGGCATTTTGCGATTGATTGTCAATGATGTTGAGAAGGCCAATAAAGTTCTTAAAGATAGCGGCTTTCAAGTCAGCAAAACTCCTGTTGTCGCTGTGGAAGTTCCCGACAAACCGGGCGGTCTGCACAGCATCATGGAAGTTGTCTCCAAAGAAGGGATCAACGTGGAATACCTTTACGCCTTCGTGGAGAAAAGCGGCCAGAACGCCGTCATCATCTTCCGTTTCGACGCTCCGGAAAAAGCTATTGATGTGCTGGTTAAGCATAAATTTACAGTGGTGCCGGGCGCACAACTCTATGACTTCTGAAAGAAAAATTTATGTTACTTAATAATGATACTATAGAGATTCCGTTGCCACGACTTGTGAATGAACATTGGTCTAATACTACAATGCAACGATTGGCAAAAGAATTAGATCAATATGAAGTCGTCATTCTAAATGCAGAAAAAGTTGTTTGGATGTCACCATGTGGAACCATATTATTGGCAGATTTTGCAATGAGACGCTTATTTAAAAGCAAGAGAGTTCAGATAAGACTGCCAATCCATAACGAAGCTGCCAGATATATTGAAAATTCTGGATTAATGAAAATAACAAGATCAACGAATATTAATGATGCTATAGATGTAAATAATATTCAATTAAGGCTCTTAAAAAAAATGGAACCAATGGTACCTGAATCTCTTTCAGAGTTTATAGCTACACAAGCAAATAATGTAAATGATGACGAAAAATATCTTCTCCGTATGTGGATTACAGAATTATTAACAAATGCTAATGATCATGCTAAGTCAGATTTTGGTTTTTGGGTTTGCGGACGATATAATCCGATTGATCACAATATTAGAATTTGTGTTGCAGACTCAGGAATTGGAATAAAGCAATCTTTAGTCGATGCAGATAAATTGCCTAGAAATATTGATGATGGAAAAGCCATAGAAAAAGCGCTAGAAGAAGGAATGACGTCTCGTATGGGGAAAACTGGTGGTTTAGGACTAAAACACATTTCTTCATATGTTAAATCCCATGGTGGTTCATTAACAATAATGTCCGGCGCAGCAAGAGTCTATCTGGCTAGAAAAACAAAAAGAATAAAGAAACATGAACGATATCAAGGTACAATAGTGAATGTAATGTTTAATACTCAAACTCTTTCTAGAGACAAACAGCTTACTATAGATCAAACACCTTTTAGGTTTGAATGATGATGGATGAAATAACATTAGATTTAGATAAAGTGTGCGGGAATAATATATATACTCGCGATGATGGTCACATTCTCTATGATAGAATAGAGGACTCTCTAAAAAGCTATAGTAAGGTGATTGTGCAATTCAACGAGAGAGAGATCGCCTCTGAATCTTTTTTAGATGAAGCGATTGTAGAGCATTATTTTAGACAAACATCCTATAATGTGACGAATCGTATAATTTTACGTGGTGTAACAAAACCAGATCAAATGCTATTGGGAACTATATTTGAGTATAGAAAAAGATTAGAGAACAAAGAAGCTAAAAAATTAGCTAAAATAAATAAGACCTCTGCACTACCGGCGTCAGACCGCGCCTAAAAGCCTCAAGGAGTTCCGAGGTGTGGATGCGCTTCGCTTCATCCACCCTACAATTTATTACTTCCCGGGTTTGCCGCATTCACGGCATTTGCCGTCCGAGCCAATCGTGCCGATGCAGGATTCATCACTGCATAAAACTCTTTTATCCCACTCATCGGAATCCGTTTCTGGCTTTGAAGCAACTAGTTTGTGCTCCTCTTTCGCCACAGCTTGACCGACGCTTGCGCTGTGTCCTGAGGAAAGTTCACCTTCATAAGATTTACCGCACTCCCGGCATTTACCATTCGGGCCGATGGTACCGATACATGATTCATCAATACATAGGATTCTGTTTTCCCAATCTTCATTTTTATCAAAAATGATTTCGACCATTTTGTTCTCCCGGAAATATTTTCAACTCTTCTTACAACAGCTACTACTTTTTTTCCACAAGACAGATTTTCTTTTTTTCTGTAAATCTTTTGGATGGCTTCGTAAAATGTTCAGAGGCAAGGCGTGCGAAGCCAGAGGAGTGAGGCGTACTTTTGGCGTACGCTGCAACGACGATGGCTGACGCACAACGCAGCATATGGGCGTTTTACGGAGTCATCAACCTTTGATGCAGGAAATTGCTTTAAGCTTTGCCACTTTTTTGGCAATCCCCGAATCATGCATCACCTGCACAACATCCTGCAAATTTTTATACGCTTCCGGCATTTCTTCCCTTAAGGTTCCTTTGCTGGAAGCCATAACTAAAACTCCCTGATCAGCCAACTCGCGGGCAATGGAACGCCCCTGGCTCACTTTTGTCGCCTGCGTCCGGCTCATCACCCGACCCGCACCATGACATGCACTACCGAAAGTGTCTGTCATCGCTTTTTCCTGACCTACCAAAACATAAGATCCGCAGCCCATATCACCCGGAATAAGCACCGGATGACCGGCGCTTTTATAGCGCGCGGGCACAGCGTCATGCCCGGCGGGAAACGCGCGTGTTGCGCCCTTGCGATGGACGCAAAGTTTTTTCATTTTCCCCTGAATGCTGAATTCTTCTATCTTGGCAATGTTGTGACAGACATCGTAAACCAACCGCATTCCCAATTCCCGTGGCGGCATCCGGAGAGTGTTCTCAAATATCTCCCGTGTGCGATGCATCAGCAATTGCCGGTTAGCAAAGGCGTAATTAGCGCCGCAGGCCATGGCCGCCAGATAATTTTTGCCTCTTGCTGAATTCAGATACGCGCAGGCCAGTTGTCTATCCGGCAGTTCAATGCCTGTTTCGTGCGCGTGTTTAACCATCAACGCCAGATAATCATCGCAAATCTGATAACCCAAGCCGCGCGAACCGGTATGAATCATCACGGCAATCTGCCCTTTGCGCAAACCAAAGACTCGGGCCGCTTCTTCATCGAAAATTTCCTGTACAACTTCGATTTCCAGAAAATGATTGCCGGAACCCAGTGTGCCCAACTGCTGTTTGCCTCGCTCCAGCGCCCGCACCGATACCTGTTCGGGATCAGCCCCGGCCATCGCACCGCCGTCTTCTGTCGTTTCCAAATCTTCCTGTAAACCAAATCCTGCTCTTACCGCCCAACCAGCGCCTTCTTCCAATACCCTTTTTTGATCCTTGCCCGACAATTTAACAGAGCCGGTAGAACCAACACCGGAAGGAATACGCTGATACAAGGCCGTGGTTAAATCGCTGAGTTTATTTTTAATGTCTCCCAGAGTTAAATTAGTAGCAATCAGACGGCAGCCGCAGTTGATATCGTAGCCAACGCCGCCCGGAGAAATAATGCCGCTATCCATTTCAAAGGCCGCCACGCCGCCGATGGGAAAACCATAACCCCAATGGACATCCGGCATCGCCAGAGAATAATTTACAATGCCCGGCAAATGCGCGACATTGGCCACCTGCTTCGCGCTTTCGTCGCCACGTAAGAGCTGATATATTTTTTCATTGGCATAGATAATCCCCGGCACTCTCATGCCGCCCGTCTGCGGCAAAAGCCAGCGGTTGTCATCTATCTTTTCCAGTTTTATTTCAGACATAATGAATTCTCTTCAAATTAATGTCCTCCGCTGGCGGAGGTGTCACGCAGTGACGGAGGTGGATAAAATTCTCGTAATGCATAAATGAGTATGTTTACATATGTTTCAGAAATGTCCACCCCCTGCCCCCGCCAGCGGGGGACATTACTCATCACGCACAACCTATTTTGTCATTGCGAAACGCCTCTCAGGCGTTGTGGCAATCTAATATTTTAATACTTTATGAGATTGCTTCGCTCATTGTATTCCCCCCACGTTTTGCTCGGGGCTTCGGCTCACCGCAAAGACATGTTGTTAGACATCAAAAATGATTCTCGCCTTCCAACCCACTTTTACTTTTTCTACGCTCACACCGGAATAGGTGACCGCCTTAATCTCCGTTTTAATCAAATGCTTTTTGTTGTTAAATGATTCTCCTGTCAACCGTGCCTGCAATTCTTTATTGGCGAACTGAATAATTGCACAACGAACTGTTATAAACTTTTCGCCGTTGAACAGATAAAGAAGCTCCCGCAAATAATTAATCAGCAAATCCGCAACATCCACGCCCTCGACTGTTACTTTCTTTAGCTGTTTTGCTGCTTCCCGACCAGCTTTGTTTTCAATCATTACATCAAACAAAGCCTCGACGGCATTCACAAAAAGCTCTTTTCTGGTCCGGCCTGTGACTTCAATGCCAATATCGGCTGTATGGTCAAAAAATTTGTAGTTCGACATAAAAATAGTATAGCCCAATTATACGTGATGAACAAGCTGGTTCATATTGTCTTTTCTAGATTTCTCCCCTTGACAAAACGTATCCCATAAGATACGATAAAGCCTTGATAGAAATCCGCCAAACGGAAGATTACCGTAAGTGGTTTGACAAACTCAAAGACAGAAACGCCCGCGCCCGAATTGATATTCGTATTCGCAGGTTATCATTAGGCAACCCCGGCGATGTAAAAGCGTTAGGAGAAGGCGTATCGGAATTAAGAATTGATTATGGTCCCGGATACCGTGTTTACTTCACGAAGAAGGGCGCCTGCTTAATTATACTGCTTGCAGGTGGCGATAAATCAACACAAGCAAGCGACATTGAAAAGGCAAGAAAACTTGTCCATGAAATCGAGGTATGAAATATGAAAAAAGTAAAAACCAGTGTATGGGATGCTGCAGAACACTTAAAAACAAAAGACGACATCGAAGCGTATCTGGAAGCGGCGTTGGAAGAAAACGATCCCAAATTAATAGCGGCTGCGCTCGGTGATATTGCCAGAGCCAAAGGCATGACTCAGCTTGCCAAAAAAACCGGTTTGGGACGGGAAAGTTTATATAAAGCCCTATCAGCGGAAGGCAACCCGGAATTGTCAACCGTCCTGAAAGTTATGGAAGCGCTGGGACTAACATTACACGCCCGATCAGGAAAAACGAGAAAAGCAGCATAGTGAAAAATGTATTAGCGGCGTTCACAAAAAGCTCTTTTCTGGTCCGGCCTGTAATTTCAACACCAATATCTGCCGTATGGTCGAAAAATTTGTAGTTTAACATGTGAAGAGTATAACTGAATATTGCTTATTGAACAAGTGCAGCAAACAGCAAAGGAATTTATAACGCATTTTTCTCCGGCTGGTGTGGAGCGTAGCGGAACACGAGTCGGGTGTAGAAAAATGTTATATTTTTATCGGTTCAATTCCAAAATCACTTGATTTGTTACGCACTACCTTGCGCAATTCCACATTATAACTATGATGGCGAAGCAGTTTTGTCAAAAAGTCAATATCCTGTTCCGAAGTTGCCAAACCAAAACAAACTTCTACTAGATATTTCTTGCTTATTGGTTGGACACCCGCACTCCTTCGAAGAAATCTAACTTCTTCCTCATAATGCCATTCCTTGGCTTTGACTGTTAGAGCTTTTTTAAGTAAGGTTTTAGCATACTCTTCAAATGAAATTTTTTTGCAAGTTTAGGTACTTCTTCAAGAAAAAAATCGGACAAATCTTTATTGTAGTCAACATTCGTAATTCCCATAATTTTATCGATGTTCTCATCAATAAAAGATTTTGGGATTGAATATGTAAGGCATATACCACGATGCTCGTCAGCGTAATGAGACCACATTAATCTATTTTCTTGCGTTAGAGAAAATGAGCACACTCCCATGTTTTTAATCTCGGTTTGAAGTCTATCCAAGTAATCATTGTGCCTAATTTTTTTTAAAAGACTGCGAGTCGGTTCATCGGCTCTCGATACTGCATTTTCAAAAGAAGCAATAATATCAATTTGACAATCAAATGGGTCGTTAAGACAATCAGGGCGCGCAAAATAAAGCTCGCTATTCACGATTGACATCAAAGTATTTTTATCGATCTTTCTAAATTTAAAAATTACGAAATCGCTCATTTCAAAAATATAACGTCACGGCTCAGGCGCGGGTGTCCACCCGTCGCCTGCAGCCGATTGTTCGGCTTCAGTCCTCGGCTTTGTAACTCACGTGTTTCTCTTGGCTCACCTTCATGTCGTCATCAATGGAATAGATGTACACATGGAAGTTTTCGCCTGAAATGTTCAACTGGCTGTCCGCATCGTCTTCGAGTTCCTTAACGCTGTCATATGAGTAGTCCAGGGGATTGAACAGCATGCTTCTGACTACAACGAGAATCGCATCTGCTTGCCGTAAGCTCGATTCACCCCATCCCTTCTTCATTCTGATGGATCGTGCTTCCATTGCAGTGGAGACGCTTGGTGCGATGACATAGACACCTCGACCTCCACCTGCCGCTGTTCCAGCCGTAGGGCCACGGCGGGCAGCCGATGCCGCTGCTTGCTTCTTGATCGCGTCAACGTCAACCCCCGAGAGTCTCGCATCCATTTCCATCAGTTGCATTAACGTGTATTGCTTCCAGTCAATCGTCTTCTTGTTGGCTTGACCTATTCGCTTTGCTACACCCATTCGCGCTTCTGCATCCATCAACTCCAACAGGGTGGTCTTTCGCCAGTCAAACGCGACTTCGTATGTCGAACGAATGCGTTTGACCGCGTTCAAACGTGCCTCGGCATCCATAAGTTCAAGAAGGGTCGCCTGTCGCCAATCCAGATCGACTTGGTGCTCTTGAGCGATGCGTGCGGCGGTGTCGCGTCGCATCGAAGAATCATCAAGAGCACTCTGTGAGAAACTTGTCGAGGAAAGCACTCCGAGTAGCAGGGCGATCAGCAACGGAAATCTTGATATCTTCATTGTCTTCCTCCTGCCGAACGGAGCCGCGGCTGAACATTATTGTATATGGATCGGTGCTAGCACGGGTCTTCGACCCTCCGCTATGCGGGATAATTCGACTGGCAAGATTCAGTGTACGGTGCTTCTGAAGCTTGGGTCTCATTATCAGCTTGGCTCACTATATTATTCCGCTGAGCCGTTGTCTTCGGATGCCGCATCACCTTCGTCATCGCCATTGCCGCTGCTTTCGGTCTCGGAAGTAGTTCGGGCTACGCCGACGAGTTTTTCTTCCGGATCCAGTTCAATAAGCTTCACGCCCTGCGTGACGCGATGATTCACCGGTATTTCCTGCACCTTCAGCCGGATTACTTTGCCGGCATTGCTGATCAACATGACATTATCTTCACCGACAACCTGCAGGACTCCGGAAACATTGCCCACTTTTTCCACCGTTTTCAAATTAATCGTTCCTTTGCCGCCGCGCGACTGAACTCTATATTCGTCAATCGGTGTGCACTTGCCAAAACCGTTTTCGGAAACTGTGAGCATGAAAGTGTTTTGGGCGGGAATGTCCATACCAATCACATCATCGCCTTCGTCCAGGTTTATGCCGCGCACGCCGCGGGCGTTTCGGCCCATATCCCGCACATCGTCTTCCGGGAAACGAATGGCCATGCCCATCCTTGTCGCTATAAAGATATCCTGATTGCCCATCGTCAATTGAACGTCAACCAGTTCATCCCCTTCGTCTATGGAAATAGCGATGATGCCGCCGGAACGCGGATTGGCATAAGCGGTAAGCTCCGTTTTCTTGATAGTGCCTTTTTTGGTGACCATCACAATATACTTATCGTCAACAAATTCTTTGACCGGTAATGTTGCGCGAACGCTTTCACCCGGCGCCAGGTTAACCAGATTGATCATAGCCTTGCCTTTGGCGGCACGGCCCGCTTGAGGTATCTGGTAAACCTTCAACCAATGCACCTTGCCGGCGCTCGTGAAGACAAGCAGGTAATGGTGTGTGGAGGCGATAAAGATTTTTTCAACAAAATCTTCTTCTTTCGTGCCCAAACCCATCTTGCCGCGACCGCCGCGGTGCTGGCTCTTGTAAAGGCTCACCGCGTTTCGCTTGATATATCCGGAATGGGAGATCGTTACGACGACGTCTTCTTCCACAATCATATCTTCAATATTGATATCTTCGGAGCTCGCGACAATTTCCGTGCGACGCTCATCGCCGTAACGCTCTTTAATTTCATTCAGTTCATCAATGATCACCTGCAGAACTTTTTGCGGATCGGCCAGAATGGAGTTCAGGTAGGCAATCAGTGCGGTCACCTCTGTGTATTCCTCGTCGATCTTTGCTCGTTCCAAACCGGTCAGACGTTGCAGTCTCATCTCCAGAATGGCTTTGGCCTGAATTTCCGACAAACTGAATTTTGCGCATAATTGCACTGCCGCTTCCGCAGGGTTCTTCGACGCTTTGATGACTTTAATGATTGCGTCAATATTGTTTAAGGCAATAATGTAGCCTTCTAAAATATGCGCTCTTTCTTTGGCGCGCGCCAGATCAAACTGCGTCCGGCGAACAACAACATCCCGGCGGAAGCTGATGAATTTTTCGAACACTTCTTTGAGGTTGAAAACCTGCGGACGATTTTCGGAGATCGCCAGCATGATGATGCCTAAGGAGACTTCCATTTGCGTGAATTTATAAAGCTGGTTGAGGATGATGGCCGAATTTTCATCCCTCTTGAGCTCGATGACCACGCGGATGCCTTCGCGGTCGGATTCGTCCCTCAAATCGGAAATGCCGGATATCTTTTTATCGCGCACCAGTTCGGCTATTTTTTCGATCAGCGTAGCCTTGTTGACCTGATAAGGCAGTTCTGTAAGGACAATGGTTTCCTTATCGTTACGGGCGTTCTTTTCAATGAGAGCACGCGCCCGGATACGGATGATGCCGCGTCCCGTTTTATAGGCGGAAAGAATTCCTTCCCGGCCATTGATAAATCCGGCAGTCGGAAAATCAGGTCCGGGGATATGACGCATAAGTTGTTCGATGGTAATATCAGGATTTTTAATACAGGCGATTGTGCCATTGATGATTTCCTTCAGGTTATGAGGCGGAATATTGGTCGCCATACCGACGGCGATACCGGATGTTCCATTGAGCAGCAACAGCGGTATTT
>Ga0209777_10010129_pt1 | contig 10027 bp, 9 predicted proteins | sample FrelakmetHBP12HB_FD_187147 | JGI IMG/M metagenome (GOLD analysis project Ga0209777, IMG submission 187147) | Freshwater lake sediment microbial communities from the University of Notre Dame, USA, for methane emissions studies -HBP12 HB (SPAdes)... | ecosystem: Environmental > Aquatic >...
ATGATATGGTCGGTAGAGATGTTATCCCCCAGCTTCAGCAACGCCTTTCCACTTAGTTTATCAGGCATTGCCCCACGAGTAGGAAGCGGTTTGATATTAGGTCCACGCAGGATTTTAGGGCGTTCGCCCTCCTTAGCCGGGGGGATAATACCGCGATCGTCGATATAGAACCTCTCAGGCAGGTGAACAACCGGAGGCACGCCCAAGTCTCGTGGATCGGTAATCACGCCGGTCAACGCGGTTGCGGCACAGGTTTCCGGTGAGGCGAGGTAGACGTAAGAGTCTTTGGTACCGGAGCGTCCTTCAAAATTGCGGTTGAACGATCGTACCGAGACTGAGCCGGATGCCGGCGCCTGTCCCATGCCGATACAGGGGCCGCAGGCTGACTCGAGTATTCTCGCTCCTGCGGCTATCAGAGTCGCCATCGCACCCGAATCTGCAACCATTTTGTAGACCTGCTTTGAGCCCGGAGTCACGGTCAGATTTACGTTGGGATCAGCCTGTTTGCCTTTGAGGATGGCGGCAGTAATCTCGAGATCGTAGAGCGACGAATTGGTGCAGGAACCCACACACACTTGTTGTGCCTTGGTGCCCGCAACGTCACGCACTTTCACCACACTGTCGGGCGAATGCGGTTTGGCGATCATGGGTTCCAATTTGCTCAGGTCGATTTCTATGATCTTGTCGTAGGTCGCCCCCGGATCGGCCGCGAATGGCTTGTAGTCTTTCTCCCGGCTCTGTGCCTTGAAATACGCGAGGGTATTTTCATCGGCCGGGAATATCGAAGTCGTCGCTCCCAACTCTGCGCCCATATTAGTGATCGTCGCGCGTTGCGTAAGAGTCAATGATTTGACCCCTTCACCATGATACTCGATGATATTGCCGACACCCCCTTTCACCGTCAATTGCCGCAGCACCTCCAGGATTACATCCTTGCCGGTCACCCAGGGCTGTAACTTGCCGGTCAGATGTATGCCGACGACGCGAGGGCAGGGGAGATAAAAGGCTCCGCCCCCCATGGCAACGGCGACATCCAGTCCGCCGGCGCCGATGGTGATCATACCCACGCCGCCGCTGGTCGGCGTATGTGAATCGGAACCGAGCAGCGTCCAACCCGGCACGGAGAAGCGCTCCAGATGCACTTGATGGCAGATACCGTTGCCCGGTTTGGAAAAGTGGATGCCGTAATTCGAGGCGACCGATTGTAGATAGAGATGATCGTCTGCGTTTTCAAATCCGGTTTGTAGCATGTTGTGATCAACATATGACACCGACAGCTTGGTCTTGATTCGATCCAGTCCCATGGCCTCAAATTGAAGATAGGCCATAGTGCCGGTAGCATCCTGAGTTAGCGTTTGGTCAATCCGGATACCGATTTCTGTCCCCGGTTTCAACTCGCCATCGACGAGATGTTCTCTAAGAATCTTGTAAGTGAGATTATCAGCCACTTTTTCCTCCTTGCGGTCCAAAGATCGTTGCCATTTTCCTGAAAATGTCGGCAACACTTCAACAATATACGCGGAACAGGTGCGGTTTACAGGCAGTTTCTACCGCTCATTAGTCGCTAAGAACTGAGCGGCATGCAGCATAAGGTCGTGGACGAAGTTTGGGAGGTTGGGTTCGCTCTATTCGGGAGAAATCAACCGACAAGCTCGACAAGATCAGAACCGTCGGCAGATATCTGCGGTCGGCACCAGCACCCAAGAAGACGGAGGGGATACTAAAAGAAAGGCTGCGCGGCATACATTTGCTCGGAACGCGCTGTAGCCGGAGTCAAGGGGATGGCTCTTGTTTGCTGCTACTCGAGTTGGAACTTCAGCGTTGCCTTTACAGTGACTTCGCGATCCGCTCTGCCGTTCAGCCTTGCTTCCAGCGAAGCCGCCAGCACCGCTTGCTCGAATCCCCAGCCGGGGGTGGAGCAGTGAACAACACGGGCATCTTTCATTTTGCCCTCTTTGTCGAAAGTGATCTGCACGTCGACCACTCCCTGCTTCATCGCCAGACGGGCTTTACGCGGGTACGTCGGCTCGATGTAGAGCTGATACTTGTCGGCGTCCTCAACGGTACGGATACTATCACTTTCGACAGGTTTGCGCGGCGTTAGTGGGGCTTCCATGATTGGTCTCTCTCTTGGAGGAACCAACTTGTTCTCGATGTCGACCAACGGTTTGGTTTTGCCGCCACTAATTCCGGTCGCGTAGACTTCGCCCGCTTTCGCCGTGGAAGTGGGCAAGATCGCAATTGCGAAGGCAAGCACAATACCGACCACGAACACTAATATCACGTTCGAAGCCGTACTCGTTTTCATCGCCTTCTCCTCCTCTCACTATTATCCAACATCAAAACATCCGAAAGAGTGTCTGTCAAGACAATAAATGTCTAAGCCGATTCAAGAATAGGTGAATCAACAGCTTTTTCGCAAACAGACCGTCTTTCCGGATCGAGTGTCAAACGAGTCTACAGAACCATATTAAGATAGCATCCAACAGGCACTTAGTCAAGCTAAAACTGTCACTTTTCATTCTTAAGCAAAAACTTGATCTCGTACGATACCCAAACAGCTACCGGCTGCTTGTTTTGAATCGCCGGCTTCCAGGTCGCCTGCTTGGCGGCAGTCAATGCCGCTTCCTCGAAACCAACTTTTTTGCCGGAGCCTTTGGCAATCAACGCTTGTCTGACACTTCCCTGTTTGTCAATAAGAACTTTAACCCAAACACTGCCTTCGACGTTAGCCTTCTTTGCCGAGTCGGGATACACTGCTTCTGGCTGGTTCTTCAACACCGGAGTGTCATCAATCGCTACAAACTCGTCCGACGAAGGCAACGATTTGTCAACGATCTTTGCCGAATCGACACTTTTGTTAGAAACATTATTCGCCCGGGCAGTACCTGATGAACGAACGGTAAACGTGCACAGGAGCGCTATCAACGCTACCAACGACATTCGCGTAACCCCAGCGGTCATATTCGCCTCCTTGAGTTCTGTAATTGTTCTCCGACCGAACCGAGGATCACGCCCCCGCGCGAAGCAGGGGCGTACATCTCGCCTACACAATATACGTCGTCAAGTTGTTGGTCGGCCATAACTAAGACCCTATTTCGGTCGAAGATTTCCCCGAAGCGCTGGCTGCCGGTTATCGGTTCGCCTATTTCAGCTTGAAAACCACCTGATACGATACTCTAACCGCTACGGGTTGCTTGTTTTGCATCGCCGGTCGCCATTCGCCTTTCCAAGCCGCTTCCAAAGCTGCTTCCTCGAATCCAGCGTTAGCTCCAGAATCCTTGATAATTCGGGCGTCGCGGACCTTGCCTCGCGTGTCAATCAGGACTTCCACATATACTTTACCTTCGATCTCCGCTTTTCGAGCCATTTCGGGGTACTTGGGCGTCGGCAGGGAGATAGCCATTGGATCCTCATCATAGGGGACGAACACGCCGGTGTCTGGCAGGATTTCGCCCGAAGCGATTGTCCCTACAAAGACTGTGATCGAACTGTCCCCCCCTGCACCAGTGCCGGGGGAATCGATCCGCTCAACTTGTGCTCTCGATGGAAGAGTGAAATCCGCAAGAACGCTATCGTCGTCCACAGGTATGATGCCGCTGACGTCAATCTTGGGCGGTTGTGTCGGTGGCGCTACTCTCATCGGTGGTTTCTCAGCAACAGGTGGCGGCAATATATGGGTTATGTCCACGAAGATCGTATCTTTGGGCACCAACGGAACCGCGGGCGTCAGTGCCTGTACCGCCGCCAATGTCCCTACAGACACGGCTATGGCGGAGACAATGAGGGCCGCCGCAATCGTCATGTTCCTGCGATAGCTGCTTTTCAGTTCGATCGCCCCAATCGGCGACCACTGTCTGTGCGCGTAAGTCATCGTCACCATTTGTTCTTCCTTCCCAATTTCGCAACAGTCACTCAATCGGGCTGTCGCGCCTGTCCTTTGCTTTCGGTGAGAACTTGTCGCTCACCCAACAGACATACAGACTGACTCAGGCAATATTCCCGATCGCCTGGCGCTCCGGGACAACAAACGTCAGTGTCAAGATGAGGGATGCAAAAAAGGATGAGGGATTGGCGGGGGCGGGAAAAGAAAAGGGGTCGATGTTGTCATCAACCCCTCTCTGCCGCTACTATCGACGAGTGTTCAGATTGAACTTGATGTCGTACGACAACCAGACAGCCACTGGCTGCTTGTTCTGAACCGCTGGTCTCCACTTGCCCTTCTTGGCCGCCTCGAGGGCTGCTTCCTCAAATCCGGCGTTGGCGCCTGACGCCTTGACAACCATAGCGTCACGTACGTTGCCGGCCTTGTCGACTAGCACCTTCACTTTTACGATGCCTTCGATCTGAGCCTTTTGAGCCATTGCCGGATAGACCGGTAGCGGCAGCGAAATAGCCACCGGCAGTTCCTCGAAAGCGACAAATTCGTCTGCCTGCGGAAGATATTCCTCAAGCGGAATGTCAACTTTGATGTTGCCGCCGCCTTCGCCTTCTGTGATCGCCGGAGCGGTCATCTCCGCAAGCTGTTCTTGCGACACAACCACGTAATCCTCGGTGACTTCCTCATCCGGAACCGCTTCCGGAAGCGAGAACTTAGGAGCCGCAATCTCCTGAGTCACCTTCACCTGCTGCTGTTTGGCCGCCAATGATGGAGGCGGACCAAGCTGAGAGATGTCACGGATGATGAGAGACGGAGCATTGGCCGCCTCGCTTCCCATGATCATCCGCACCAGCACGATAAGAAGAAAGACCGCCAGCCAAGCCGCCACTACAAGAATCGTGGCGTTGCGGAAGTTCTTTTGATAGCTCCGCTTCAGCTCAATAGCGCCGATCGGAGACCACTTAACCGAATGACTGATTGTTGTCATGGCTACATACCTCCTGCGCCTGGAACTTTAGTAAACAGCTTATCGTCTCGATCTTCCCACTTACGCATCGCATATCGGAAACTGAACGCTGTTTCTTTGGGGTTGGCCGCCAGATAGGCCTTCACATACTCCTGGTTGTTGCGCAGGAGCGCCTCCACCACTTCTGTTTCATCCAATAGGTCAACCATCTTTGAGTACTTCGCTTCCGGATGAATGATGAATAGAGTATTTAGCTGCGGACGATCCCAATTGTAACGCGTGAAGAGATCGCGAATCGAATCAGCGGGGATCTTCCATGGTACAACCATGTCGGATTTAGATCTCAGTTCGTTACCGATCTGATAGTAGAAGTCGCCGTTCTTTTCTACATATACATTAAGAAGATTACGCTTCTTCACCTTGCGCGACTCAGTGTTAGTCGTATCATCCTGCTTTGGCGGCAAATTGATTTCCATCGCCTGCGGAGCCGCGAAAATCGTCGTCACCATATAGAAAATTAATAGCAGAAAGGCGATATCGACCATGGGGGTCATATCGATACGAATACCGAGGCGCCGCTTGGGGCGACGCAGACCCTTCTTGCCGGTACCTTTTTGTCGTTCTTGTATATCAGCCACGGACGATTACCTCCTTAGTAGAGCCTTTCCGATTTCAGCTCGGTGACGATCTGAAATCGTGATAAGTACGAATCCACCATGGTTGCCATGATTTTCTCCATTGTACCAAACTTCACATCCTTATCGGCCTTGATAACAACCAGAGCCTTCAGGTTTCTCTCTCGGATATGGTTGATTTCTCCGCCGACAGTGGAAGGCGATGCTTCCAGATAGACGCGCTCAATCGTCCACGTACCATCCTCTTTCTGGACTCTCTCAATATAATCTACGAAAATTGAGTCGTCGGGCGTAACCGTTACGATGATTTTGTCCTTCTCAGGAAGCTGGATCTGCGAATGTGAAGAAGGTAGTCGCACCGACTTTTGCTCCGGTGGCTTGAACTGCGTGGTCGACATATAGAAAATCAGCAGTAGGAAGGCGATGTCGACCATTGGCGTCATGTCGATGCGGATCGAAAGTCGCCGTTTCTTCTTGATGTGTGCCATTTAGGCAGCGCCTCCCTGCTCTTTGAAGAGCTGGATGACTTCATAAACCGCCTCGTCAGTCGTGTAGTTGTATGCGTCGACCTTATTGACGAAGAAATTGTAGAAGAAAATACCCAGAATACCGGAAATCAGACCACCCGCCGTGTTCACCAGCGCCTCGGAAATACCAGTCGCCAGCGAGGTGGCGTCAATGACACCGCCGGCTGCGGAACCGGTGGCCGCGAACGCGCGAATCATGCCGATCGTCGTTCCCAGAAGACCGATCATCGTGGCAATTGAAGCAATCGTCGACATGGCGATCAGATTCCGCTCCAATAGCGGACCTTCCAGAGCATTGGCTTCTTCGATAGCTGACTGCACTAGCGCAATTTTCTTGTCGCCATCCAGCGCTTTGCTGTCCTTCACGGCCACAAAGCGTTCGATACCGGCGCGCAGAACATTGGCAGTAGTGCCTCTCTGCTTGTCGCAGGCAGCTAGAGCGCCATCATAGTCCTTGGAGCGAAGCATCTCGATAAGACTCTTAAAGAAGACTTGCACCGAAGCCGTACCTTTTGCCACTCGCAACGAAAGGAAACGCTCAACCACGAAGCAGAGCAACATGAACAGAACCGCTATTAGAATGACAACCAGCGGTCCCCCCTGATGTACCGAATAGGTGATAGAGCCTTTTGGCTGGCTTCCCAGAATCGGGCCCCAAACCACATAGCCCAACACAATTGCCGTGATCGTAATGACGGTAATGAAAATCGATTGTTTCACCGGATCAATCCTCCGAATTTCAGTTATGGATCAAAAATCTAAATTTCCGAACTTACTTAGAACTCTTTCGACTTGTTGAAATTGAGCATAAACCCGAAAAACGACATCCACAATCCGACACTGGAGAACTGGATGAGCGTTACAATCGAGTAGTGGCCGCTGAGGTCCTGAATGCCAAGATAAGGACCAAAAGGAATGCGCTGACCGAACAGACTCAGCAGCACGATCAACAGAAAAACCGAGAGCGGAATCAGGTTGAGTTTCAAGACCTTCTTGAGCTTGGCCAAATAGACGTCCTCTGAAGGCGCCTTGCCGTAAACGGTGAGAAGCGTCCAGACGCCGAAAGCGAGTGAAAGAAAGGCCAGCAACGCCAACAGGTAGATTGACAACGGCACTACCATTCCGCCCATCTTGGACACGTAAAACCAGAACCCGCCCATACTGAACAAGCCGGTTATGCCCAGAAAGGATTCGCTGCCATAAAGTGTCTTGACACGGAACCAAGGGAGAAATGGAGCCAAGATCATCATGACGCTGGCTACGATGATAAAGATGCGATCAACTCGACTAATTACCGAGGCGTAGACAACCGAGTTGCGGTAAAGCGAGCCCACCTCGGCCTTGAACTGCTGAATGAAACTCTTGCGCTCCTCGTCATTCTTCCAGAAACTTTGGGGTTTGTCGCCAAAGACCTCAAAGCCGATATACTGATACCGTTCGTTTGGATTAACTTGCTTTTCTTCCGCCATCTATTAGCACCTCATTACTGATTATTGATTGTCTTCAATGATGCCCTTGAGTGTCTCATTTTTCGGATCGCACTTTATCCCGCGTTTGGCCCAATCGACCGCCTGTTTTTTATGAGCATCGTCGTCGTACATGTTGTAAGCTTGACTCATCCAGATCAAAATATCAATTTCCTTGCAAGGATCAAGATTGAGTAGGTCCATCCGTTTCCGCGCTTTCATCAAGTATTCTATTGCATCGGCTTTGCGCGGAGGTTTGTCCGTAATTGCAAAATACGCAAGCCACTTGTATGGTTGATATCCTACCGAATCACACTGCGCCCATTTCTGGGCAACTGCCTGTGCCTCTTTCCTGTCCTTTCGTTCACCCAGATAGTAACTAAACATCGTCTGATAAACGCTGCAGGCGCCGGGATTGAGCTGGATCACCTTGTTCAGGTACTCCATCGCCTTTTCCGGATTGTTCAGCTTCAAATAGCAGTTGGCCAGATTCTGATAGGTCTTGACTGCTGCTGTATCGATTGCGATCTTCTTCTCAAACCAGGGAATTGCTTCCAGGCACTTTCCGCTATAATAGTATGAAATCCCAAGTTGGTCATACAGATTTGCCGTCACGCGGATCTGGGTAGTATCCCGCAACTCGATTGCTTTCAAATAGTATGGTATAGCTTTCTCCAGCAGAGTGCTGTCAATCTGACCTTCCCGCTTGCCCTCATTGTATAGCTGGTAATAAGTCAGCGAGCGCTCCTTGAAATAGTCGAAATCGCGGGTGCTCCACTGGTAGTTCGGATCACCCTTCGTAACCTTCTTTTCGTAGTCGGTAAATGCCGCTTCAGCCTCATCATATTGCTTCAGCCGGAACAGAGACTTTGCCTTCAGACTGTATGCATTGGCTTTGGCATTGCCCGTCGCAATGGCTCTGTCCAGATACTGCACCGCCAGCGGGAAACCATTGACATTGTAATAGGCTTGCCCGAGGCGATAGTCAACGTCAAGCGTTTCTTTGCCGCCGAGCTTCAGCATGCGCTCGTACATCCAGATGGCATTCTTGAAGAAATCGGATGCCTGGTTGCTCGACTCTCCTACGTCCCCATTACTGTTGCTGGAAGCGGCAAGACCGAGAATCATGTAGATGTCCCCTGATAGTTGGTAGGCATCTGCGTAATTGGAATCAAGTCGAATGGCGGTGTTAAGTGATTTAATGGCTTCCGCCCATTTCTGCTGGTAGTAGAGCGCTTTACCGATTTTGAAATGTGTAATGACATCAGTGGAGTCGACGGCGAGCACGTCTCGGTAGCCCTGGATCGCCACTTCATAAACCTTGTTCTCGAAAGACAGATCGGCCAGATCGCGCTTGTATTCAAGGTTGTCCGGTTCCTCAAATTGTGCGTGCCGGAATGCCAGATCAGCTTCCGTAAATTCGCCACGCGCCAGGTAGTATTTGCCCATTATGTCGAAAAACAATCCTTTGCGTGTCTTGCTCTTAGTCGTTCCCTCATCCAAAATTGCCTTGGCTTCCGACCACTTCTTCATCGCCACATAGGTCAAAGCCAGATACGCTTGCGCATCCTCATGTTTGCGTTTGCGATCCAGACAATTCTGCAACTCTGTGTCCGCCTGCTCGTATTCACCTTTGAAGTAGTATGCTTTGCCGAGAACATAATAGAGGTCGGCATAACTCGGGTCCTTTTCAATTCTGTCCTTGAGAAGAGTTATCGTGCTATCGTATTGATGGTGTTTGATCATCGCTTCGGCGTCGGAGACCGGATCAGCATAGAGAGAGGCGCAGAGAGTGACCGCGAAGATGACCAGCAGCGACCAGAGGAATCTTGATTTCATTTCGTAAGCTCCAATTCGTACCCAATAGGCGCGACCAAAGATTTCCAATATAGCCTTACTCGACTGCCGAGTCAAGATTTTTTGCTCTCTCGTTGTCGCGCCGACTACAACATCACGAGTCGCACACCTGCATAAGCAACGATTACCAAGCCAAATGCTATCCGGTAAATCGGTTCCATAAATCCGAAATACCCGACGATCACCAGAATGCCTACAAACAAGACGATCCCAATTGAAATATAGCTAATCGCTCGCTCTACGTTTGGCAATTTACCTCCGGTATCCAAACCCAACTTTATACAAACAAAGGCCTTACTTCTTCCAAGGAATCTGACTCACCACAACTGGTGCCGCCGAAGGCAATTCACCAATCGAAGTCATATCCAAATTTCGTGCCAAAATCGAATTTTCCCGCAAATATAAACGGCAGCCGCACAACAACTTGGAGCAACGCTTTCCAGTCCGGCGCTCAACAAACCGCCTGCGCGCAGAAACTGCGTTGTCCCGAACACGTCGGAACCTATGGTCATAATTATCATAGACTTATCTGTAGCGCCCTTTCTCGTTATCCCGTGAAATCTCACGCTTGGAGGCAGTTTCTGCTGCCGCTAGTACTGTTACGCAAGGGCTGGCGGAAGTGGTGATCCTAGTCGCATTTAATGTCATTTGTCACCCATGTCGGTTAACCAACGACTGATATCTCGGACGATCAG
>Ga0209777_10010130_pt1 | contig 10026 bp, 10 predicted proteins | sample FrelakmetHBP12HB_FD_187147 | JGI IMG/M metagenome (GOLD analysis project Ga0209777, IMG submission 187147) | Freshwater lake sediment microbial communities from the University of Notre Dame, USA, for methane emissions studies -HBP12 HB (SPAdes)... | ecosystem: Environmental > Aquatic >...
GACTTTGAAGATGTCCGTCCGCTTGTGGCTCCACATGCTCCAGCCGTGGTGCAGGTTGCGGAAGAACGGCTTCCCGTTCCACAGCAGGTAGCCATCCCGGACGTCGCCGACTGAAGGAGCACCCGCCTTCGGCCACCAGTCCATCGCCTGGGGCGGAAGACCGGCGGGTGAGGCTGCCGAGACAACGGTGGCCGAGACAAGCAAAACAAGGAGCACTGCCGCGTGCCAAGTTCTCCTCATAAGAACAAATCCCTTTTGCAGTTGCCTTGTGTGTTTCCTTCAAGGCATGCCTGAACCCTTGCTAACGGCTTGAACTGAACATGATTTTCACCCGATGACTTTTCCTGGCAAGCCGAGATGTCGGCGTCGTGGCGGGTGGCAGGGCATCACTGCCCTATGCGCTATCACGCCGCCTGGGCGCCAGGACTTGGATGTCATCCGGCTTGAAGCCGAACTTCGTCGGGATCGCCTCCCCGACCAGCCGCAGGCTGGTCTCGACGGCCTTCCCAGGCTCCTCGGCGTCGAAGAAGTAGAAGTCGGACGATGGTTTCTCCTCCTTCGCCCGCGGGAACTCTGGGAAGAGACCGTGGTTGACGTGATGCGCGTTCGGGATGATGGCGCTCTGTGCGGCCGTCGGCAAGGAGCAAGAGGCCGGGCTTGAGAAGACGGGGCCGGCAGTTGGCGGCGGCAGGTGTTCTTTTGTCCGTGTCACAGAGACTCAGATTTTTATGTTCCGCTGGAAAACTGCGCTTTTTTCATAGGTAAAATGCGTCCTGCAAGAGAATGTGCATTTTCTTGCATAGAAATGCAGCACCAAGTCGAAGTCTGTGGCTCGATCCCACAAATCCCATCCAGACGCGCGGAGAATTCCGCACGCGCATTCTCGAGACCAAAGCGACCGAGCCGTGTGCCATTTCTTCACCGTGGCCGGCTTCATCACCTGAGCCAGGTCTTCCCATCTGTCGAGCAGCTTGGAGAGGATGACCCAGAGGATTCTGAATGCCTGGTTGAAGCGTGGCTGGGGAGCCTTGCCGGCGTCAATGCGGTGCTTGCAGACGGCCACTTGGCTCTGCAGCGCAAGGATTCTGGCGGCCAGTACCGCCTTGGGCAGCAACAGCAGATAGAGGAAGCTGCCGAGGTAGCGCAGCACTTGCCAAGCGCATGAGAGGGCGTTACCACAGTTCCTGAAGATGTCGCTGAGGGCATTCATCGCCGGAAAATAGCGCTCAAGAGACACGAATCAAGAAACGTGCAAGTCGTTGCGACGTAAGGAAGACGGGATTGTTCGGGGGGACAGGTGTCTTTGGCCGGTTTCGCGGTCCGAACGCGAATCCGGCCGCGAAACCCCAGTATCGTGGCCGCCATCATCGCGCGCGCCTTTCTCCTGTTATCCAATGATATCACCCCATACCAGCTTTGCGCCCAAAGTAAAGGCGTGTGGGGCATGCGTGGTCCGGCTCTACGACCCGACCGCCACAGGCACAAGAAGCCGCTTCCTGCGCCTTGCACCGCACAAGGCGCTGACGTATCGTGCTGAGGGATGCGCACGCGGACGCACAGGCGGATGGCGCCGTTCGCGGCGCAGTGCCGAGGAGGGTTGAGGATGAGCACGAGCACCTGCTGGAGCGCGGTGGTTCTGAGCACGTTACTGACGGCCTGCCTGGCCGCGGAGCAGAAACCGGAAGACTTCGCCGCCGTCGCCGGCAAACTCGACAAGGCCGCGACAATAGACGGTACGGCCGGCAAGGACGAATATGGCGCGCGGGTGCTGGCCCTGAAACAGACTCCCGAACGCGAGGCGATCCAGGGCGAAGCGCCCAGCGCTCGCGTCTGCCATGACGGCAAGATGCTGTTCGTAGCCATCACTGTGCCGCTCAAGAATGCCGCCAAGGTGTCGAAGGGTGAGGCGTGGGGCACGGACGACGGGGCCGAGGTGTGCTTCCGCGACGCCTCGGGCGCCAAGCCTGGACCGACGTTCATCATCCATGGCTTCGCCTCAGGCAAACACGAGTGCACCACGGACGCCGGCGCGCCAGACGAGGCGGTCGGAAAACTGGACAAGGCCGTCAAGTTCTCGGCGAAGGTGGACGCGCAATCCTGGACCGGCGAGTGGGCCATCCCGTTCGAGGCCGTCGGCGTTGCCTGCAAGGCCGGCATGACGCTGGGCTTCAACCTCGGCGGTTGGCGCAGCGAGAACGGCGAATGGTTCGTCTGGCGCGGCGCGCAGGGCGCGACCTACGAACTCGATAACGGCGGCAAACTGACGCTGGAGTAGCCTGGTGTCATGCGCCCAGCCGCGCCCCCATCGGAACGCCGCTGTATGCGGACAGCGGCACGAACGACACGCGTGGCCGCATCCCTCTTCCGTTCGTCCGCGAGGCTCCCGCCGGCCGCGATCACTTCGGCATCTTCGTCGAGTAGGACCCGGCCTTCGGTGCGAAGATCGTGACGCCCGTGTAGTGCTGCTTGTCGGCGATGTCCATCTCGACGCTGACCTGCTCCTCGGCCGCGGACAGCAGCCCGCTGAGCGTCATGCCCTTCAGCGACACCATCATCTTGCCGGACTTGCTGTCGTAGGTGAACTTGCCGACGGGCGCCGTGGTGTCCTTGCCGCTCTTGAGCTTACAGAGCGTCGTGCCGGTCGCCTTGTCGGTGCTGGTGCTGAACGTGACGATGGCCGGAAAGTCCTTGTCCGCGATGGCAGTGCCGGCCGAGTTGTAGAGCTTGAAGCGCACCGTCTTGGACTGCGAGGCCTTGGCGGCGTAGACGAACGACGGGTCGCCGAGCAGCATGCTGAAAGACAGGGAGTCCTTGGTGGCCGCCTTGACGCTGGCCTTCGCGGACGCCAGGAACGACGATCTTGGCGCTAATGGCGTTCTGAGCCGGTTTGGCGGTCTGGACGCGAAATTGGCCCTGAAACCCCCAATATCGTAGCCGCCGCAGCCCTCGACCTGTCATATCAAGGGGCGGGAGCGCAGATTTGCGCTCCCATCACGGGCACGCCTTTTCTTTAGCTTTCAGCTCGTGGCGAACAACGGCACAATACTGTTAGCAGATCTAGAAATGCGATACGCCTCGTCTGCCTGCCAGACGCTCTTAGTTTGCATCCTTCGTGCGCTCAATCTGCCTGAAGTCACCTGTGCTCAAGAACGCGCCGAGCGCCTCGGCGGCTCGCGTAGCTACCACGTCTGCGTTTTTCGCGCCGTAAAACCACATGGACGTAAGCCGAGGCTTCATCTTGCCGAGCGCAGCTGTGACCATGGGTGAGCCTGGCCCGATCAGGTTCATCTGGTCCAACAAACCGCTTTGGCCAGCGAACAGACTACGCCGCAGGTACAGAACCGGCAGATCCCCCATCAGCGAGTCCAAGCCCCCCAGGATGTCTCTCGCGCCAAACGTGTTGACAACGAAGATCGCCGGCGCCAGTTCCTGACACTTCATCTCCTCAAGAATGGCACGCGTCTGATCCAGAGATGCGGCCAGACCAACCGGACGGATGTCCTTCTGCGCCAGGAGATCAGCCAGGCGGGCGCACAAGGCCGTGTCCGGCTGCCTGCCAGCGGCTTCCACCTCCACCAGCAGCGGCACGCCCCTACTCTCGGCACGCTGACCAGCAGTCTGCCCGAGGAGGAGCGGCGCAAACTTCCTGTCTTCAACGGCTTCATGGTTGGTCAGCCATTCTTTCAGAAAAGAGGTGACGCGCAGCGGGACCGCCGTCGGATTGGACGCCACCTGCGCATCGAATTCGATGACGGCCCTGGTGAACTCGTCGTGCTGAAGCACATGTTCGTGAAGACCGCGGTATCCGAAGCTGTGCATGAGCTGCTCTTCGGTGACAAAGTGGTTCTGGCAGTACTCCTTTAGTCTCTCTAATATCCGCCCCACGACAGCCTGTTCCTTCCCCTCATAGATGGCACATTCGACTTCATACGCCAGATCAAACAGGCCTTTGTGCTGGGCGTCAACGGTGGGAATCTGTAGAGCAAAGGAGCTGTTCCAGAGATTCCTGGGTTTGTCCGGCATGGGTGAACCTCCTCAGGCATAGCCGCGACGGAACCAAGTATCGGGCAACGCCCTCTTCGAACTGTTGCCGCACAGCTGGAAGTCTGCCCGCGATGGCCGGACTGCGTTCGCGCTGACCCCGCCAGCGACTGAAGAGACTTCACACCCTGCACGTTGCCAGCATTTTCTCAACCTGAGCCTTGTGTGCAGTGGTTTCCTGCTGCAGCCGGTTCAACCGTGCTTTAGTTTCCTCCGAGTCGCCCTGCATGACCTCGAAGAAACGTTTCTCGATCATCGAGTTCTCGAACTCGCGGGCCACCGCAAGGGCATTCAAGAGCGTGAAATCGGGCCGTTTCAGTTCGCCATGCTGTTTCTCAATGAACACGAGTAGTATCTGAATCGGGCTAACCTGGAAACGACGCCGGTCAACGAACCCCGCCGCCTGAATCCGGTTTTCCGCAATCTCGCGAAGGAAACACGCATGGCTTTGCTCTGCCATCGCCAGACTTACCCAGAAGTCGCGCTGCGGCGGAAACTTCTCAGCACATGCGCTGTAGAAAGCTTGCACGGCTTCCTCCTGCTTGATCATGAGTTGAATGATGGCGGTGGTCTGTGTGTCCATGAGCCGCCCTCGGAGACCGCGTGTGCCGTGGCTACCTCTAACCCCGCCCCTTCTCCAGTTCCACAATAGCCTTGTCCAGCGCCGCCCTCACTCGCTCCTTCACCAGGCGCTCAATGATTGCCTGGATCGGCTCCAGCCCGCCAACCACCTGCACTTCCTTCGCCGGTCTGCCTGGCTTCTTCGCCGTTTTGCCTGCACGGCCAACGAGACCTATCAGTGCTATAACCCCGCCTCGGTAGCCAACGGCTCTCGCCGCCTCAAGTGCCTGCCGCCATTTCTTGCCGGCCTTCCGCGCCTCAAGGGCAGCGTTCACTATTGCAGCCCTGGTAACACTGTCATAGAGACGGTTGCCGCGTTTCTTGGCTGATACGCTCCCCTTCGGGCGACCTGGCTTGCGGCCAGGCCTTTTGCCCCCGCCTTTCATCTCGCGGAACATCCTCTCTATGCCGCCCAAAGTCCCCGTGTAGCCGACCTCTTTCGCGGCTTTGTACGCGTCCACCCAGGGCTGGCCTGCGGCGCGGGCAGCGACAACGGCTTGCAGGAAAGCTGACTTGGTTGCTGCGTCGTAAGTTTTGCGTGGCACTGGTTTCCCCCCTTCTCCAGGTATGGTTGGCCGATTACTCTAACAGATGGGGGTTCAAAGGGCAAGGCGTGGCAGCAGGACGAGTAGCCGATGCATGGCAACGCGCCATCCATTTATGATGGAGAAATGGAATGGAACTGAAGCCGCCCCCACGATATGGCGAATTTAAGCAACTCGAGGCTGTTCTCCTTTTCCTCGAAACATTCTTTCAATACCGCACAGAGTTCCAGTATATCCGGCCTCTTTCGCGGCCTTAAATGTCTCCTCCCAGGACTTGCCCGCAGCCCGCGCTGCTCTAGCAACGCGCAAAAAAGTCTTAGTAGCTTTACCATAAACCTTCGGCCTGCTCCCGAAATGGCCTCTAGCGTATTTCTCAACTTCTTTTTCATGCTCGCAAATGTACTTGATGGTTAGCGCCGAAGCCCGGAACATTCTCCCCAATATTTTGTAAGACGTACCCTGCTGATGCCTACGGCGGATCTCCGCGCAAGCGGCTGGATTATACATGACCGAAGGATGGCCCTGAAAGCCAGCCGGTAAGACAGGACTCAGTAGTTTGGAATTCAATCGCATGTTGGTCGCCTCATTCTGCAGAGGCTATCATGGGCGGCGACCTTTCGCAACGACGCCGGAATGCGTGGTCAGGCCCCCGACGCCCAGCCACCTGCTCCAAGAGCATTTTGGTCACATGTGCAGTCGCTGGGCCTAACTCAGAACGTTCTGCGGACAGCCCGTCAGCATCACCCTTTGAATATGCCCCGGATGGCGTTCCTTCACCCGATGTCGCCATGCAGCACTACGAGGATGAGCGGCGCAGACCTGCCGCCGCTACGGTCTCGCCACAGTGAACGGACGGCCTGAACGCGCGGCTCGCCCGCGACCGATGCCACCAGCACCTCCAGGGCAGACGTGCCCTGGCCCAACGCCAAGCCATCAATGGAGAAAGGGCAGTTGGCAGGCGGCTTGACGCCGCCGGGCTGCTGGGGCGCCGGTACGGGCGTTCCCCGCTGCCGGAACTGGCACCGGAGAGAGCCGAGCGTCCAGCCGTCGCCGTCATGCGAGCGGAAAAGGTCGCGCCGAAGCCAAGGCGGCGGCTTGTTGCTTCCGCACCGAGATTGGCGAAGGCGGAAGCAAAGGCGAGAGTAGCGGCGTTCATCGCCTCCGCGACAGCGGAAGAGTTGGCGGCGCTGGGAACCATTTAGGGGGGATTTCCCCAGAGGAAGGAGAATGCCATGAGAACCATCGCCATCTGCCTGGCCATCGTCCTGGGCGCCGGCTGCGCCGCCGGCCTCGCCCGCGCGGACGACTCGCCTTACGGCATCTTCATGCACGGGGAGGGGAACCACGAGCCGTCGTCCGCGCGGCTCGGCGTTTCCGGGCCCCAACTCGACGATCACACCTCCAAGCAGGACGCCAAGGGGATGTTCCTTTACATCGGGATCGTCTGGCTCCTGTGTCCAGTCGTCATCCTCGCCATGCTGTCCAGCAAGGAACTGCGCCCGCTCGGGGTCATCCTATTGGTTGCCTACGCTTTTTTCATCATTCCGCGCATCATCGAGGGGATTGCCCTGTTCGTGTTCTTGCCTGCGATGGCCTTCGTCGGCGTCATCAGGGGCATCTTCAGGCAGTTCAAGTGATGGCGCCCGCGGGAACCCGAACCTCTGAACGTTCTGAGTTTCCAGTGATGCACGTGTAACCAAAGTGCTTTCGACGGCGGCGAAAGCCCGCTGACGGCGAAGTCACGTCGGCTCCTCTAGGCACGGATGAGGCCGCGCCAGAGCTGATTTGCACAAGGCGCGATGGTGGGCTACGGTTGTATACAGACCACCAGCCAAGGCACTCTGGTGGCTGATGCGCAAGACGTCAGGAGGCATGGCAATGGGATCGGAAGTCACGGCGCGATGTAAGTGCGGCGTCAAGGCCAAAGTCCTGATTGGCGGTGGCATGGGGAACTTCATGACCACATGCTACTTCCCATGCCTTTGCCAGAGTTGCCACCGTATTGTCCAGGTGAACTTGCTCGCCAAGCCCCTGCTATGTCCGAAATGTAGAGCGACGGATCTGATTCCCTACGACGACCCGCAACTTATTGAATCACCAGGGCAACTGGTCGTGGCGGAGTGGAACGTAGGGAACCAACCCGGTCGAGAACTGAGTCTGACTGACGGCAACTACAAGTGCCCAAAATGCGGGAACATGACGCTCAAGTTCGCCGACAGTGGGTTGTGCTGGGACTAGATAGTCCCCGAAAAAGGGCTGGCTGGCGGCGGTCAGCTTGAGGTAAGAGCACCGAATGGACAAGAACGATCTCCAACAAGCCCTTTGTGCTCCGCAATGATCTACCGCGCGCCTGGGACTACCGTGCCATCCTGCACCGGCTTATCGAGTGCCAGCACAATGACCGTGAAGCCCGGATCGCGATTGTTGGCGGCCAACGTCAAATCTACGCCTGCCTCACCCTGCTTGAAGTCAACTGCGCTGCCGTCCGTGAGTTTCTTGGCCGCCGTGATCTTCTGTTGCAGCGGTCCCAGGGAAAGAGAGTCTCCCTTCCACTCCTTGGCGAACACGTAGACGATGTTCTCGCGGTGGGACGAGCCACCCCACTTGCCGTTGGAGAATGGCCCGCCCCGCGTGCCGTAGATGGCCTCGGCCCTGGATTTGATCCAGTCCCCAACCTGCTTGAGCAGGTCAACCTGGCGCTGCTCAATCTCGCCGGTGGGCATCGGGCCGATACTGAGCAGAAGGTTTCCACCGCCGGTCACGCAACTAACGAGAATCTCCAGGGTTTTGTCGAAGGAGTACATTCTGCCGTTGGGTTTCCACGACCACTGGCCACCGACCAGGGTCATGCACGACTCCCAGCTTTTCTTGAGGTCCATGGTGCCAACGGACTGCTCTGGCGTTCCGAAATCGCCTTCAGCGATCTTCTTGATCTCAGGAGTGGCGGGTCCCTTGTCTTCGGGGGTCCTGGGACCGCAGAATCGCGCGGCCCGGTTGTTGACGATCAGGCCGGGCTGGAGCCTGTACATCATCGAGAAAAGCTCGTCGAACTTCCACAGCGCCCAGTTCTGCCCGCCGACATGGTCAAACCACATCACGTCAACCTTGCCGTAGTTGCTGAGCAACTCCTCGACCTGGCCACGGTACCACTTGTCATACTTAACATTGTCTCCGACCAGGTAGTCGGGGGCATACCAGTCGCGCGTGGAATAGTAGAGTCCGAGCTTCATCCCCGCCTTGTGGCAGGCGTCGGCGAACTGCTTGATAATGTCTTTGCCGTAGGGTGTTTTCGTGATCTTGTAGTCGCTCAGCTTCGTATCGTACATCGAGAAGCCGTCATGATGTTTGCAGATGATCACCATGTATTTCATGCCGGCATCCTGGGCAATCTTCACCCACTCGTCGGCGTTAAATTTAACCGGGTCGAACTTCTCGTAGAGATGGTCGTAGTTGTAGTCGGGTTCACATGGCAGCATTTTGCCGTTGATGTCCCATGGGCGATTGGCATAGCGGCTCCAGCTCAGCTCCTTGCCCGAAAGTGAAACAGGTCCCCAGTGCAGGAACATGCCGAACTTTGCGTCGTGGAACCATTTCATGCGCGCTTCACGCTGCTCCGGCGTTTCACTGAGTTGCGGCACCTTCGACAGATCAACCGCCCGCGCCCAGCTCGAAACCAGAAGCGTGAAGATCAGTACATTTCGTGTTGCTCTATTCATTTCTTCCCCTTTCCTGAAGTGGATGCGCCTGTCTGTCTCTCCAGCCAGGGCGCGACTTTCTCAGCCCAGCGTGCGCCATGTTCGCGCAAGCCCTTTCCGCTGAAGTGTACCCCAGCGCAAAGGTCGCCCTTGAGCGCATCGCTATCCGGGGCATCTTCCGGCAATTCAAATGATGGCGTCGGCGGGAACCCGATACCTCAGAACGTTCTGAGCCGGAACGCGCCGACCATCCCGCGCCCTGCGGGTTCGTCCGTTGGAGAAAAGCCCCTTGACCGCCTTCCGCTTGCGCTTCACAGCCCCTGCCGTTGCTGTCAGCTTGAGGCAGCGAAGGCGGCATGGGACGCGGATTGCCTGGCGTTACCTGGCGAACAAGACCGTAGTCCGTCGCCAATTCAGAATTCTCCTAGCCGGTAAACTTCGACATTATCGAACCAGCAGACGTCGTCTTCGGTTTGTTGGCCGCGGACATCGAGCAACACGACGAGTTGGCCGACATCGGGCGGGACGGTGACGACGCCGAACGCTGTCTTCCATTCGCCGGCCCCGGGCTGGAAGGTGAGCGGACAGTCGTCCGCTTCATGCGTCCATTTGCTGCCGCCCGTTTGCCAGCGGATGGTCACGCCGGGAACCGTCGCGCCTTTCATGCGGGAGTCGGCTTGCACAACGAAAACCTCGCCGGGCGCGGCGGCGATTTTCTGGATCAAACATCCCCACGCGACTTTCGTCGCCCGCGCCGAGCCGCTGCCGACGGTTTCATCCCACGCGAATTTCCCGGTGGGATGTTTTTCATCTTGCCAGGCCGACCAGCCCGGCGGCAGCGTGGCGCCGCCTTTCGGCCTTTCCCGGAAGTCCGCATTCACCACGAGATTCGTCGCCGCGCCGCGGGCTTTCAGCGCGGCGATTTCCGCGCGGGCGGCGGCGTCCGCGTCGCGCGCCCACTCGATGGCGCGCGTGATGCCGGGCATGGCCTGCTCCCACGCACGGCCCTGGCCAACGGTCTTTTTCAACTGCTCCTCGCGCCACGGCTTGTCATTCGCGAGTCCGCTCCACCAGCGGCATTGCTCGCCGTAAATCCACACGTATTCATCCGACGCGTCGCGCGC
>Ga0209777_10010131_pt1 | contig 10025 bp, 14 predicted proteins | sample FrelakmetHBP12HB_FD_187147 | JGI IMG/M metagenome (GOLD analysis project Ga0209777, IMG submission 187147) | Freshwater lake sediment microbial communities from the University of Notre Dame, USA, for methane emissions studies -HBP12 HB (SPAdes)... | ecosystem: Environmental > Aquatic >...
ATCGTCTCCTACCCAAGTACAGCCCTGACAGAACCAGGCAACACCGCCGTTTGGTTTGCGGAACTTCTCAAGGCCATCCGGAGGGTAGTCGCATCGAGGGCAAGGGCCTGGGGCCAGGTTAGCCATCTTTAGCCTCCCTTCTGGCTTTCTCGGTACATCGTCGTGATCCGCTTGTACGCTTTCATGGCGTGGGAATTCTTATACTGAATCGAGCCGCTAGACCTCATGATTAAGGTCTCCGGATCATCGACCTTGTTTTCAGCAGCCCACTTCCTCATTGCTTCGTGTTCTTCCTCTGTTATAGCACCCATGTTTTATTCCACCTCACCAAGTTTTCATTTTCAACAGCTAGCGTTCGTTTTTTGAATTACGTCTAAAATGGCAGAATTTAACGAAACGAACCCATCCGTGGCCAAAACCTTGGGCCAGCCGTCTTTATCGTGTCCTACGACCTTACAGGAGACCGTTTTATGCCCCCCTGGCCAAATCCCACAGCCAAGAGAAACAGGACACTAAGTCGGACGGATTTTCGAGCCTTACTTCACTTTTCTTTGGCGGCCTTGTCCTTGGCCTCCAGTTCGAGCCAGTACGGCAGCTTTTCAAAGACAGCCTGGCCTGCTGCATCTCTAGTACCCAATTTGTTATCCTTTTGATAATTGACGATATTATCGTATGCCACATCGTCCAACATCACAGAGAACCTATGAAGTCCCATATTAACCTCCAAGCTAAAGCTAAAGTTAAAGTTGACTGACTATATAACACTTTTGCTAAAGACAGAAACATGGAGCTTAAGCACATCGGCGTGCAGCGAGGGGGCGGGAGATTCCCACCGAGCTGATATCATTCTGGGCTTAGGTATCGTCGGGTTGCAGCAAGGGGGCATGAGGCTTTAGTGTCGAGCTGCAGCAGCCAGGGCAAGTCTCTTGGGCTGGTTGGCCTTGACCCCAGCAATCGCATTTTCTAGTGAGTCGTCCAGCTACCCAGGCTCGCCCTGTCGCTCGTAGTCTGAGAAGATTAAGGCTCTGGCCACCCCCTTGGGAAAAGCCCCGGCCAAAGCCATAATCATCTCAGCCTCCGGACCTGTGGTTGGCGAGCCTTGGGTAAGTTCGCCGGGTGAAGACTCATTATACGAAAATGCGATCCGGCAAGGGGTCTGCCGCGGCCTCCTCTCCTGGCCCTGGTAATCTTGAAGAAAAAGTACGCTCCGCTGTGGGGGTGAAAAAGGGGCTCAGATCTATTGCCGAAAATGCTTCGCAAAACGGCAGTGTCCGGATGCCTTAGGCTCACTAAGTACTAAAATTAGAGAGATATTCATAAAAATCTTATTGAGTTGATTATGATATTAAATATCTCACTTATTTTAACGAAATTTTCTTCTTCATCTGTAAATGTAAAACAGTATAGAGCTTTTAATCTTGGCACATATGTGTAAGCTCCTATAAAGTGAAGTCTGGTCCCATTAAGAGGTTCATATACGATATTACGTTTTAAACTTTTTAAATTATCTATATTTATGTACTCATCTATAACAACAGGTTCAGACTTATACGGAACCCCAACTTTCAATGCATCTAGGTCACCATTACTGATCTTCAAATATAAATTATCAATATTAAATTCACCCCAGTTATATGTTTTAAAAAGCTCTTCTATGTCTTGCTGGTTCTTAGAAATAACATTAAAGTTTGAAGCAAATCCTTTCCTTATATACTGATATAAGAAATCGCCTCTCGGAACCCAATCAACTGGCCTAGCAAAGACTAATTTATGTTTTTCGTCTACATCTATTGTGAATCCTTCAGGAGTTGGCGCTCCTCTAATCAACTTGTTTTGAAGTTCCATGATCAGATGATTCGATTTCTCTTTCTGATCCGCTAATTGCTCCTGCAATTCTTCAGCTTCGCTTTTTGCCATTAATTTATATATCTGCATTAACATTGATGCCAAAATCGAGAAAGTTAATATGATTGCAGCAATACCTCCACCTAACTTCCATTCTTTCAAAGTAGCTTCGGCTGAAGACTCTAATATGTTAAAACAGACGTAGCCAACTGCTACACTCACTATAGCTATAACAACGATGACGATTACCGCAAGAGTCATCCTATTTTTAGATTCCATAATTATGATCTAATCTCTCTTTATCATAAATAATGATATTTAAATTTTCGTTTTGCAAAATCTTTTATTTTAGATTTATTGGAGGTTTGCGTTTTAGTAACTAATTCTTGCGACCTATTCTAAGATTTTAGATATGTATTCTAATTGCGTTCTTATTACTAATTAATGTCGCGATGTTACCGGCTTTCTGGCCAGGAGATGGCGTTTTCGGTGCATTTTAGCTGACTTTAAAGTTAAGTTTAAAGTTAACTTTAAATAGCTAGAAAACAGAGTATAATTTGTAAAATGCACTTTGGGAGGTGCATAAACCATGGAATCAAACCGAACCACACAAAAAAAATGGAGAGCAGGAAGGGCACCGAATTTTGATGAACTGCTGGCCAAGGTGAGAGGAGAAACCAAGGCAGAAACAGCAGCAAAAGAAGAAGCAGAGAGATTGAAGAAACTGCCACTGCCCGAGCCAAAGACCGAGGGAAAGTACGAGGCCCGGATAGTGCAGGCATTAGTCGAGATAATGACTGGCAAGCCAACAATAGCCAAGCCGACACAGATTCAGATGCCAGAGACATTATACGAGCCTATAACCCTTGTATTGTCGAGCACTGGTCAATTCTACTACAGGGTAACCCCTGATTCATGTTCCTGTGATGGTTGGTATTATTCAAAACAAAGATACAACGTAGGGAGATGCAGGCATCACACCTTAGCCTTCTCAGAGCAGGCAGTCCAAAATAACAAGATCATCGAGGGATTGAAGGCAGCAGCCAAACCGCGTGCATTAGAGCAAGTTCAGGCAAAGGCCAGCAAGCCGAAGATCGTAGTACGCAACGCTGAGGATTTTCATGATTTGAGTAAGGCTCAAATGAAGGAACTAGGAGCGAGGATTGAGAGCAAGTTGAAAAAGGAGTATGCTCTCTTTGATTATGCCCTGGTCCGGGCTGATAATCAGTCTATAACTCTGAAGTATGTCTACAAAGAGGAGCACAGCCAAGCCGAAGAAACCCAAGTACAGGCAATGATTAAGGCAGCAAAAGCCCTGACACCCGAAGGAGTGAGCGTCTGTGCCTCATGCATGTGAGGGATTTCTAGGAGCGAATAGCGGCCTCCTCCTGGCCCTTTTCCTTGGGCTATCCCTGGCCTCCCTTTTTCTGATCAGATGGTGGCACAACTGGATACAAGCACCTCGACACAACATGATGCTGAAAGAGTGGGGTGTCCTGATATGAGCCCGCAAGAGATCCTGGCCGAGGCTCAAAAGCTCTCGCTGGCAGATCAGGATGCGATAGCAAACCAGCTCACATCGGAGAGATGCAGGATTTGGGCTATAATGTGCTTTCAGGAGGCTTGAGCAATGAAAGTAACATGCCTAAAATGTGATTGGCAAGCTCAAGTTTCAAAGAGTCAGGCCTTCGACCTGGCCAGGTTTGAAGGCTGCCCTAATTGCGACGGAGACCTGAAAATCTCGGAGGCTTGAAGATGGCGAAAGATATCTTTTCCGTCGTCACCGGCCAGATAGTTAACCTGCTAGAAAAGGGCATAGTCCCTTGGCGCAGGCCTTGGAGTGGCTGCGGGCCGGTCTCCTATCAGTCTAACAAGGAGTATCAGGGCCTTAATGTATTCCTGCTTCAGTCCGAGTACAAGAGCCCCTATTGGATGACCTTCCGGCAGGCTCAGAAGCTGGGAGGATCGATAAAAGCCGGTGAGCATGGCCAGTATATCGTTTTCTCCGACTCGTACATGAAGAAGACCGAAGATGATAAGGGCAACCCTATCAAGGTCCCTGTTCGCTTCCTCCGCTATTACACAGTTTTCAATTGGGAACAGACAAGAGGCATACCCGAAAAACAGCCTGTCGAGAATGACAACCGCCAGATAATCAGCGCTCAGGAGCTTCTAATCAGGCAAGCCCCAAGGATCGAGACGGCAGACGCCGCCTATTATGTTCATTCTCGTGATACTATCGGGCTCCCGCCCCTGGAGAAGTTCGACAGCAGCGAGGATTATTATTCGACAGCCTTCCACGAGTTAACGCACTGGTCTGGAAGTCCTTTGAGGCTCAACAGAGAGGGAATCAGAAACGGACACTTCGGCACCCAGGTTTACAGCCAGGAAGAGCTAATAGCAGAGATGGGAGCGGCCTATCTCTGCCAGATTGCCCAGCTCGACACCACCGAGATTATACAGAACAGCGCCGCCTATATCGCCTCCTGGCTTACTCACCTGAAGGAGAATCCTAAGTGGATAGTTCAGGCTTCTTCAAAGGCTCGGGAGGCTGTGGACTTCATTCTAACCGGCCAACTTCGGGAAAGCACGACTTGTGCAGCAGCCACCGCAGCGGAGGCAGCCTGAGATGCAGCCTAATCCTGATCTGGAGAAGCTTCTAGGCCAAACCGTTGAAGTTACGGTATGGATTAGAGGCATACTTACAAGCTATGTCGAAGAAGCAATAGTGCTCGATGTCGAAAACGGACCAGATAAATTCCTGGTAATGACAAAGGTAGCTGGATGTAAGATCGATGTAAAGAAGGGTCGAGATGCAGAGCAGCATTAAAACTTGCCTGGAATCCGTGTGGATGTCTACGACATCCATATTTTTGTCAGTGGTCGCACCGGCTCGAGACCTACGCCCTGGGGTTTAAAGGTCTCGGGTTCAAATGGGATTGGAATAAACAAAGGTGGAAAGGTACGCTTAAACTCTCGAATCTTAGGATCCTGGATAAATGGCCCAAAGTGGAGCTCTCCCCGAAGGCTCAGAAGGCCCTAGAGACCTTCAAGAAGGCCGGAGAGAAAAGACTGATGTATCAAAGCCAGAAGGTTAAGGCATAGTTGGGATAGTCAAGCCATAACCGTTTTATCGACCTTTCTTTTATTCTATTTCCAGTGGAAACCGACGTGCCCAGGATGCCCAGGGATTGCACCCCCCAAATTCTCCCGCCCTTGGTTCCCTGTCGGACGGACATCGAGGCCGCCCCGGTTTTCGTGTTGATTTCATGGCAAGGTCTTCCTTCCGCTTCGCAGAGTGCGTGGGCGTCTTCGACGCCCGATAACACTTTTTGCCACCGGTCGCTTTCCATCACTGTTTTTTCCTATGACATTAACAACAAGTATTAAGTTCAATGTCATAGAAATAATAGACCGTGCACGCTACCGCCGCAGGAGATCAGATTAAGGCGCTGAGGAGGCAGGCCCGCCAGCGCATCAAGGAGGCCAACATTGCGAGGAAGGCCGCCCAGGTTGTCCCAGAGGTCAAAGATACCGTGGAGAGAATGGAGAGCGAGGCTGCAAGCACCCTGGCCGAAGCTGACAATCTTAGGGACGCAGCGAGGCTCGAAGATCTGCATCTATGGAAGATGGAGAAGGAGTTCGATTCCAGGAAGGGCAAAAAGAAATATGAATATTGGATGGCCTCGTGGCGGCGTGGCTCCAAGGTTCATAACGAATATCTGGGTTCATGCAAGAAGCTCGACCGGGATACTGCCCTGGGAAAGGCAAAGAGTATCAAGGCTAAGGATTTGGGGATAAACAAGAGATCTGGGACGAGCGATTAGGTCTTACCTATTTCTCCTGCAAAAGCGCCTGGGCTTCCCCGTGCATATTGCTCAGCTTTTTTGTGATTGGGTGATTTGATCCGTACTCTTGCTCAGACAGCCCCTTGATTCGCCAGATTTCGGATAGGAGCTTGCCGATCTCCTTCTTAATGTAATTGCGATTCTGCTCGGTCATAGGTCTTGCATCTCCGCCGAATCCCATTACCCAAAAGCTATCCTCGCATTTTACCCTTCTCGTCCTATTACATGGAGGCAAATGAGATTGTAGCCACTATTTCCAGATGAACACGTCTTAAGGGCATATAACACGCAATTCTTCCAGCCCATTTTCTCTTTTGGCCTGGAGAGTCTCAAACTCGACGATGGCTAACTGGCCATTCCAGTACTATATGTGCACAAATTGTAGCCTTTAGCCGATCTCGATTAATCGCTATCGGCTATGGTATAGAACCTGGAGCGCAAAGGTAGGCTTTTGTGGTGCCAATCGTATTTTATAAAATTATCAAGCCCTTTTAAGGTGATACAATAGATATGCATCTTGCTATGGATAACTTCTGGGATTAATATGTGTGTCTTCAATCGATGTTCCCTTAACCGCAAATTATAAGTATTAATAAAGACATTGAATCAGTCCCGCGTTTTGCGCTGTAAGAACGAGGGAAAGTCTACCAGCTGAGACCTCAAAGGGTATGAATTCGATAGACGCGTCTTACCGTCAATGCGAAGTCGAAGCTCTAAAAAGCCTGAGAGGTATGCTGTTTAAGAAACAGCATCTGGAAAACCACAGAGTGGCTGAGGGCCAATAGGTCAGAGATATGCATGCCTTGTATCAGCTATATCTGGAGTCCTCGTCGAGAGCATGATGCGGCAACAAAGCCTATGGCAAGAGGCGAGTAATAGGCCCGGCATCTGGCGGTGCTTTCGGGTTCCCGTAAAACGGACGCTGCGTGAAAAGTCAGTGCTGTATTCGCTTCTGCCCGGCTTTGAGTCGGGCTGAAGGCGGGATCAGGCCATCACTAAGGTGTTTGGTCCCTTAGAAAAGGGCATCGTGGATCGATGTTGGCCCGCCTGAGACTCGATTATGCTGTTTTCTGGTTTCTATCCTATTATATGGCATCATTCTTTACTAGCAATATTTGAAAAGAACTCTTAAAGCATAGCTGGGTCTTGCTTCTTGGATAGAAGACACGCTCACTCATGCAGGGTACTTAATACTGGTAACGAGGATCTCAGCTCGCTTGATGATATGTGGATTTGGTCCCTTACTAGTAAGATCAGATAAGCAAATCTCTTTCTTGGAAGGCCGCGCAGCTCACCCAAGCATAAGCCAATTGGCTCTATCACCAAGGCCAGGAAGAGGCCAAGGCTAAGAACTGGTGGCTGTTCTGGCGGTAAAGATACAACGAAGGCTAAAATGTATCGAAATATTTTTTGCTTAGCCCACATAATAGTTTCAGGAGATGATAACAGTGGATGATGAAGGAACAATTCAGGCACAATGGGAGAACGTGCTAAAAAGGCGCAATTGCGTGGAGATATATGAATATTTGTATAATGTTATATTGAGTAATCCCAGAGTTGGGGATTATACTTTAAATAGACGGTTTATCATGAGATTATTAAAAATTGCAAAAGAATCAGATCTCCCATGTGAACAAAGCCCTTACGAGAACTTGAGACAAGATATCGATCGTTATATAGAAGTATTCAGTAAGGATGCTACCTAAACATCCCACGAAAATGAGGTAAAAGAGGCCGGATCTCAGCTCGCTTCATGATCCGGCTTATGTGGATTAGTTCCTTACTAGTAAAAGCCAGGGAAAAATTTGCTGCTAGCGATATTACCGTGCGGGGGATGAGACCCCCGCACCACGCATCAGCCATAATTGTGCTTATAAGGACAATAGGTGTGAAGATCCCTAAATATTATTGGGATCGAAAAGCAAGGATTCGCTCTTCTTTCATTTTTGTGTTTACAACTTACTTGCCAAATATGTACAACTCACTTATGCAGCGGGAAATTGGGAAATTATGTGGTAAAATGATATCTGATATTTGGTTTCTTAGTCACGTCTTGAAATCTTTAAATATTTCAAAGAGTACAATCAGATAAAAAATGTAAGGAGAATATGTATGAAATTGCATTCAAAACAATTTTTGATAGTTGTCACATTGGTTTTTTTACTATCTGGCAACTCATGCTTTGCTCAGGGAGACAAAATTGGCGTGTATAAGATGACCACGCCCATTCCACCAGGGATTGCGATACCCGACAAGGTCGACACGCGCTTTGGCACGTTGAACTTCTTCGACGGTTTCCCGGACAACGCCAGCACCCAAAAAATCTTCGACAACCTTGACTTCCAACGCGCCGTGCAAGCATACCTTCTGGCACTGCCCCCTGTGAACCAAGTCGGAATGCGCAAGGGTCTACTTGAATTGGGGCCAGCAAACTATACCGTGTCGATCATGGAAACGCTGTTGGACTCGCATTCTTTGTTCTTGACTGGCAACACCAACACCGTTTACTCCGTCGCATGGCTCGATCTCCACGGTGGTCCTCTGGTCCTCGAGGCTCCGCCGAACGTGCTAGGTTTCATTAACAATATGTGGTCCAATTGGGTGGTCGATGTCGGCATTACTGGGCCGGACAAGGGCAAAGGCGGAAAGTACCTGATTCTGCCACCCGGTTACAATGGCACAGTGCCTGATGGGTACTTCATCGTGCGGCCTGGGACGTTCAACAACTGGCTCTTCTGGCGCAGTTTCCTGGTTAATGGAGATCCAAAACCAGGCGTGGACGAGGTTAAGAAGTTGACGCGGATCTATCCACTTTCCAATGCCGCTAATCCGCCAGCGATGAAGTTCGTGAACATCTCTGATAAGGTGATGAATACGATTGCACCTGCGGGTTACTCTTCCTGGGAGGTTCTCAATCAGATCGTACAAGAGGAACCAACTGAGTCACTCGACCCAGTCACACTCGGTTTCTTTGCCTCCATCGGCATAGAAAAGGGTAAACAATTCGCGCCAGACGCGAGGATGAAACAGATTCTTACTGAAGCCGCGGCAGTAGGTGACGCGACCGCCCGCGCTCTAACCTACAGGATGAGGCAAAAGGAAGCCTACTATTACCCGAACAGTGCATGGCGCACTCTTTTCCTCGGCAGCTACAAATTTGAGGAGAATGGCACTCGCATCCTGGACTCCGCCGCGTCCTTCTTCTTCTATGCCATAGGAGTAACGCCAGCGATGACAAATAAGATGATAGGTCAAGGTTCGCAATATGCGGTGGCGTTCGTTGATTCTAACGGCAATCCTCTGGATGGTGGAAAGAACTACACGCTACATCTGCCGCCCAATATTCCGATCAAGGAGTTCTGGTCGATAATCCCGTACGATGACCAGACTCGTTCGATGCTCCAGACCGATCAACGGTTCCCGACTGTCGGTAGCCAGACCAAAGGATTTTTGGTCAATGCGAATGGGTCGGTGGATGTCTATTTCGGACCTAAAGCTCCGAAAGGCAATGAAAATAACTGGGTGCAGACGATCCCAGGCAAAGGGTGGAGTACCGCCCTGCGCTTATACAGCCCGCTGGAGCCATGGTTTGACAAGACCTGGCGACCTGGAGAGATCGAACTCCAGCCGTGACTTTGGGGATAGTCGCTTGAGCATTGATTCCAATGGGTCGATGCTCGGCAATCCGTTTTTTTAGTCTTATTTTGCGGATTATTTCCAGTCCTACTCAGAGATCGTGTATGATCGGGCTATAAAGTTCGACCCAAAGAAGTAGGGTAAAAGGAGCTGGGATATACAGGTTGATCCTCATCTACAGGTGCGTATAACCTGTAATCCGATCTCTCTTTTTCCGATATGCCTTAAGCTGTAAGATATTATTATAAGGACTCTTCTCAGCTCAAACTCCCTGCCTTTGCGCTCCTGATTGTGGTTCTTATTTTCGGTTTCACTGCTATCGAAAAATCGATATCGGGCAATTGTCGATAAATCATTCCATAGTGTACCAGAATGATCAGTTAGCCAGAAGCGCATTTAGGCCATTTTAGAGCGTTGTATAATCTTATATGAGCAAATCTCAGAGATTCTATGTGTATCTCTTTCCCTTCAGACATTATGTGTCCTATTTGGAATGCCTCATTCAGTCCACATAAGGTTTGGACTGAGTAAGTGAGTGAGTTTTAAATAGTCAGACGGTACCAGTATTATTAGTAGTGTTGTAAGAGTTCCTTCCTGAAAAGGATGATGCTACCTATTGGTGGATGGGACGAAGTAGGGAAGGGTTCACTACAACTCACTTTTATCTGATTCAACTCCAATCTTAGAAAAACATAT
>Ga0209777_10010132_pt1 | contig 10023 bp, 11 predicted proteins | sample FrelakmetHBP12HB_FD_187147 | JGI IMG/M metagenome (GOLD analysis project Ga0209777, IMG submission 187147) | Freshwater lake sediment microbial communities from the University of Notre Dame, USA, for methane emissions studies -HBP12 HB (SPAdes)... | ecosystem: Environmental > Aquatic >...
CGAGGAGAGCGGCTCGAGCCTGAAGCAAAACGCAATACACAAAGCCACCTCATATGCTAAGCTGAGCGGGCTGACCACAATGGCCGACGACTCCGGCCTGGAGGTCGACGCCCTGGGTGGCGAGCCCGGTCCACTTTCGCGCCGCTACGCTGGCGATAACGTCTCCGATAAAGAGAGAAACGACTATCTTCTGGCTAAGCTCCGCAATATCCCCTGGGAGAAAAGGACAGCGCGGTTCCGTGCAGTTATCGCGATTATTACCCCTGATGGCAAGGTGAAGACCACTGAGGGTGTGTGCGAAGGCATCATCGCCCTCGACCTCAAGGGTGAGGGCGGCTTTGGCTACGATCCCATCTTCTATTTGCCAGAGTTGGACAAGCGCATGGCGGAGCTTTCACTTGCTGAGAAGAACAGGATAAGCCACCGGGCGAAGGCAGCGCAGAAGGCGAGGCGGATACTGGAGCGCTTGGCAAAGCAATGAACAAGCGTTTACAATAGTGGTATAGAGCACTGAAAAGCGTTTTCTTGAACGCTCTCAGAGTAACGCATGACCAAGCTTGCTGATTCATATCATCGCCCCATAAATTACCTGCGAATCTCGGTCACCGACCGCTGCAACTTGAGGTGTATCTATTGTATGCCCCCCGAGGGAATCCCTTTGATGTCGCACGGCGATGTACTGAGGTACGAGGAGATAGACTTGGTCGCCAGAGCGGCAGCGGATCTGGGAATCACCAAGCTCAGGCTTACGGGAGGCGAGCCTCTGGTGAGGGCGGGGTTGACCGACTTGGTGGCGATGCTGGCTGGAATAAAAGGTATAGACGATATTTCGATGACTACAAACGGCGTACTGCTGGAGCGCTACGCCTCTGAGCTTAAGAAGGCGGGACTGCACCGCGTTAATATAAGCCTCGATTCACTTCGCCCTGAAAGGTTCCATAAAATCACCCGGATAGGCAAGCTCGACGATGTCCTCAGTGGCATCGAGGCTGCCCGGGAGGTGGGGCTCAACCCGGTGAAGATCAATATGGTGGTTATACGCGGCACGAACGACGACGAGATATCCCACTTTGCCCTGTTGACTCTCAGCGATGCATGGCATGTGCGGTTCATCGAGTTCATGCCCTTCATCGAAAATGATAAAAAGAACCGTTTCCTGGTGCCCGTATTTGAGATAATGGAGCGCATCGAGGCTCTGGGCAAGCTGGAGCCCTCTCTTCCCAACGGCGTCGGGCCTGCCAAATACTATCGCTTTCCCGGTGCCAAAGGCACCATCGGCTTCATTAGCCCGGTAACCGAGTGTTTCTGCCAGGCGTGCAACAGGATGCGCCTCACTGCCGACGGCAAGCTGCGTCCCTGCCTTTTCTCAGATGACGAAATCGACCTGCGGAGCCCTCTGCGTCAGGGGGCGACTGTTGAGGAAATAAAGCGTTTGATACGTCAGGCAGTTGCCGCCAAGCCGGAAAGGCATAAACTGATAGCGGGGGTTACCTGCGAGAGGTTCATGTCGCAGATCGGAGGCTGATGTGATAAATATCTACACCGACGGCGCATGTGTGGGCAACCCTGGGCCCGGCGGGTGGGCTGCGATTATCGTGGATGGCGGTAAAAGGCGCGAGATAAAAGGGCGCGAGGAGAACACCACTAACAACCGCATGGAAATTCTGGCTGCGATCAAGGGGCTGGAGCAAACGCCGCCCGGCTCTCAGGTAACCATACACAGCGACAGCCAGTACCTCGTTCGCACCATGACTGAAAACTGGAAGCGCAGCGCTAACCTCGATTTGTGGCATGAGCTGGACAAGCTGGTCGGGGAGCGCAACGTGGACTGGGTCTGGATAAAGGGGCATAATCACCATTTCGAGAACGAAAGGGCAAACCGGCTGGCCAGCGAGACGGCAGGCATCTCCGAGAAGTCACCCAAACCCACCCATTTTGACTCCGAAGGCAAGGTGCGCATGGTTGACGTCTCGGCAAAGGCAGCAACCGAACGCTTAGCTGTAGCCAAAGGCGTGGTAATAATGAAGCCAGCTACCATGGAGATGATAAAGAAAGGTGAGACGGCCAAGGGCGATGTCCTGGCTGTAGCTCAGATGGCTGGCATCATGGCGGCGAAGCAGACCTCTCACCTTATCCCTCTATGTCATCCGCTTCCTATTACTAATGTCTCTATTGAATTCAAGCTCAGCGAATTCAACCCGCTAATTGAGATAACAGCAACGGTGAAGACCACGGCGCAGACCGGTGTGGAGATGGAGGCGCTCACGGCGGTAGCGGTGGCTGCCCTCACCATCTATGATATGTGCAAGGCTGTGGACAGGGGTATGTGCATCGAAAGCATACGCTTGACCCGCAAGAGCGGCGGCAAGAGCGGCGAGATTGTGCTGGAAGAATAGGAACGCAAGGCGATGGTGAAGAAGAGGCTTTATCGCAGCAGAGACGAAAGGATGATCTGGGGAGTATGCAGCGGCATCGCCAAATACTTAGATGTTGACCCTACGCTTATCAGGCTCATTGCGGTGCTGACCCTGTTCCTCGGTTTTGCCGGCCTCCTGGTCTACCCGATACTCACAATAGTTATGGCCTTGGAACCCCAAAATCCCTGACCACTGTCCCTGCATAATCACTTTTTGCATCCAAAGAAATGTTATAACTCCTTAACCTTTTACCCCGCTATTTTATGACTTCTTAATCTCTTTGTGGGTAACATGTTCACTATACCTTCAGCGTTTAACTTTCGGGATGTGGAGGGGAGCAGCCGTGGAACGGCAATAAGGAGGAGGAAAGCGTGAACAGGCAACAGGTCTACAAGGAAGTCGAAGAGACGATGGGAGTGGTGCCAAGTTTCTTGAAGGCGCTTCCGGATTCGACACTCGAACTCGAATGGCATACGATGAAGCAGACGCAGATGGAACCGGGCCCAGTTCCCAACAAATACAGGGAACTGATCGGTCTGGCTGTAGCAGCAGCCACAAGATGCCGCTACTGCACCTTCTTTCACACTGAGATGGCTAAGCTGAACGGGGCCTCTGCAGCAGAAATCGAGGATGCCGTGCACTTTGCCAAATCGACTATGGGCTTGAGCACCTACCTCAATGGTATGCAGATGGACTACGAGCAGTTCAAGTCGGAGGTGCTCAAGGCTGTTGCGCATGCGCGCAAGGGGCCGGCTGGCAGGAAGTAATCGAATAAGCAGGCTTGTGACGCTATCGCCGGGTGGTGGGGGGAGTGCTGGTCCGCTACCTGCAGGTAGCGGACCAGCACTGGTGGAGGCATTAGGCTTATGTGGCGGTGGAGTGGGGCTTGGATTAATCAGATACCGACTCAGTTGATTCATCTCACCGGCTGCCGCCTGTAACCCCCGCAAATTCCATCGTGCAGTGATTTTTTTTTGGCTGGTTCGTACCTTATATATACCAGTCGCGGGAAATAGGGAGAAGGGAGGATGGATGCTATGTAGTGCTAGCGTGGAAGCCGAGGTTGGGGTGCATAAACGTTAAGAGTTCACACGAGAAATCACAAATAACTTTAAAAATTGAAGGAGGTCAGTCAAATGAGGTTTTTGATGAAATGGGAAATGCCGACTGAGGCAGGCAACGCAGCCCTCGAGGACCCCAAATTTGGAGACAAGGTGATGGGGATGTTGAAAGAGATGAAAGCGGAAGCTGCGTACTTCACTACGATCAACGGCCATCGAGGGGGATACATTGTCATCAACATGGATGACGCCTCTCAGATGGTGGCAATGTCCGAGCCCGTCTTCTTCGGGTTCAAAGCTAAAGTGGAATTCATCCCGGTCATGCTTCCCGAGGACCTGGCCAAAGGAATGCCTGCTGCGGTGAAGGCGATCAAGAAGTACGGCTAGGTTTGGCCAAGTCCAGGAGGCTAATAGAACCTATAAAGCTAGAGAATGGCTTTGTACTGTTGTCAGCGCCAGATGATGGAGGGCTCGTTCCTGAGCGGGATGCGCCTGAACTCGTGCTTGGGATAGCCCACCATCATGGCGCCGAAGCACCTGTGTCCGCCGGGGAGCGCCAGCGCGTTGATGAGGGCGGGGAAAGATGAGGCTGCCGCCAGCAGATACCCCGCCCAGCACGTCCCCAGCCCCTGGGAGTAGGCCGCAAGCTCCAGATAGGTCAGGGCGATGGAGCAGTTCTCCTGAGCCATTGCGGTATCCTTAGGCGCGTGAGCCACGATGACGTGGGGCGCGCCTCGCAGCACCCTGTCCTCCCCGCGCTCCCAGGCGTTAACGAAGATATCGAAGTGGAACTGCTCCATAAGCCGCGGCGATTTCCTGTTGAGCAAGTTCATCCAGTCGATGACCAGAGAGGCGAGCTTCCTGACCTCCTTGGGGTCTTCCACAACCAGCCAGTGCACCGGCTGGGCGTTGTGCCCTGACGGCGCATAGCGGGCAATGTCTATCAGCTTGGCCAGTACCGCATGAGGCACCGGTTTTTCTTTGTAGACACGGATGGAGCGGCGGGACTTGAGGAAGTACTCTACCTGCTCCGCGGTGGGAAGAAGCTCCTTTCTTACGAGGTCGCAATCCTCTGGCTTCATCGCCTTGAGGCCGATGGCAGCGAAGGGGCACACGGAGACGCAGTGGCCGCAGGTGATACAGCGTTCCGCCTGGTCCGGGATTACACTGGGCATCGCCTTGGGGTCTAACATCTCGATGATGCGCGGCGGGCATTCCTGGACGCAGATGCCGCAGCGGGTACATTTGGCGTCGTCAACAGTGAATACACTCATGGTAACTCCTTCTTATGCCGGGCAACGTTATCGGTGTACTCGCCCCACTCCCGGCCGATGCTGGCTACCCACTCCTGTTGATATTTCCGTATATAATCGAAAGGGAAGTCATCGTAAGTGCCGTGGTCCGTGACGTACTCGATGTGCGGCTTGCCCCGCTGGTTGTACGCGGAGTCGCGGGCATCGTGTATGCCGTCGAACTCCACGGGGACGAAACCCATCTTATTGCAGGTGCCCAGGTCGTAGGCGGGGCTGGCGTGGACCCACTTGCCGTCAATATAAAGCTCGGCATAGCCGTGCTGGATGAGCAGATTGTCGCCGCCGATCATGTCGCGGAACTTGCGGGAGAGCAGGTGGTCTCGCACGTCGGCGTAGCCGGGGCGGGCGGGTATCCCTGCGGCGCGGGCCAGGGCGACCAGGAGCAGCGCCTTGTGCTGGCAGTAGCCGTAGCCCCTTTGCAGAATCACGCTGGTCTTGAAGTCCTCGGGCGAGGAGCCCTCCGCGTAGGGGTTGTGCTTGATGCTGTCCCTCACGAAATAGTAGAGGGCTATAGCCTTCTCCCTATCTGTTTTCAGCCCCCTGGTCAGCTCCTGCGCCTTCTGCTTAACCGCTTCTGTGCCCCAGTCGATAACCGCTGTGGGTTTCAAATACTTCTCAAGCTTTTCCATGTAAAGCGATGATAGGGGGCTGAAGGGGTGGATGTCAAGCGGTGGGTATAGCACAGCCCGACTTTTATGGCGCATGAATTATTCAATTTTGGGGTCGCCGGGCGCCGGGATTTCGCAGGCCGTGATCAGCTTCAGCCGAACGCAGCGGGGACCGTTCGGGTAAAAAACATTCCTACGTTGAGGAGCAATTTCCCCAAAACTAAATCCCACGAACGAAATCCCACATATTCAATTTTCCGGGGAATGCCAAGAGCTTTGTGCAACCAGCAATCAGCTCAAAGCTATCAGCCCACAACTGTGAGGCTCAGTGGATGCTGGCTGCGGCTCTTGAATTTGGTCGGGAGATGTGTACATTCAGTCCCGATGTTATGGGGTAATAATAGAACATAAGTTCTCATTTGTCAAGAGGAAGATGTCACCCCGCGGGGAGAAATTCGAAACAAATTCAAATTCGAAAACCCAAGAGTTCAGGGCATTATCCCAGTCGATAACCGCCAGGGGTTTCAGATATTTCTCGAACTTTTCCATGTAAAGCGATGATAGGGACTGCAAAAGGGATGTCAAGGGTGGGAGTGTGTAGACTTTACTTAATTCTTCAAGCCAAAGTATTCAACGGGTGAACCATTAAAGCCCTGACAGCGTGCATACATTTGGAGAGCGAGTGATGTTGGTGAGATATCGGCATCCGTCGATTGTGAATCAAATCCGCCTTCCAACGGCGGCAATAATTCTAACGCTGTCATATGGTCCAGTTCGCGATCTAATCTATGAATATCAGATATACCTGTAATTTTCTTCAGTTCTTCGAGGGTCACAGAAAGGTTCGTCGCACCTATCCATCCTGCTTTGCTTACATATTTTGTGGCTTTATTGCAGGAAAAGTCTAAAATCTTGGCTTCCACACTCGTGATTTGCGAGAGCAAGTTGATGAAGATGAGGTTGCTTTCGTCTTTTCCTTCCTCTGTACAAGATGATGCCAAGAGACCTGCCCACATTTCTTGAACGAGTAAATTGTCGGTCCAAGAGGCATTCTCTAGAATTGCTGCAATTGCCCGAGGATGTGCGAACTTTTTATCTGCATTAGGATACGTCTTCAGCTTTTCTTCAGCTTTTTGCACCATCGCAACAGCGTTCTTGGCTCGCCAATTTGTGACCCTGTCTCTTAATAAGAGCCCCAATTCTTCTGTAGCTGGGAGGCATATCCTACTTAAGAAAGCACCTGCAGCCTTTACTGAAGCTTCCGTCAAAGTTTCGATGGCTATTCCAATAGGTCGAACACCCAGGATGTCAAGGCTTGTAGAATCCTTCTCGCTCATATCTTTTTAACTCCCCGATTCGGGCAATTAATTGCCAGGATCCTTTCCAAGCTAGGCGGTGGGACGAAGAGTCATTAAGTAATTTTCCCATACGAACTTTTTGTACTTATGTTAAAACCTTGCTGATAGGTTGTCAAGAATTTTCTAAGACGCCGGGGGCTACGTCCAAACAGCTATAACGGCTGCATCTGAGAAGTTGGACGGGTCTAAGAAGAGGACGGCGACACTGCGGTCGGAGGTCATTTCGGAGGAGGGAATGGCGCGCGAGGTGGGGATATTCTCCAGCCAGACGCTGAGGCTGCCTGCGATTTGAACGGTGGCAAGGTAGTTGGTTTCATTAAATGATTTGAGGATTCCTTTTTTGATCATTGTCTTTATCAACCCCCTATGTCCCCCAATCTTGGGGGAGTTGGGAAACTGGGGGACACCCCCAGTCCCCCGGCTGGAAGTATCCAGCACTTCTGAAATCAGCCCCCTTTGTCCCCCTCCTTCCTCGGAAGGACTGGCAGGAAGTGTCCTGCACCTCTGTAATACTCGTAGCCCCCTTTCTGAAAGGGGGGATTTATTGGTATCGTCGGTTGTCGTTCGGTTCGAGGGGTACCCCGTATCCGCTTCACGAATAACGATTCGAGTTGCATAACCGCAACCGATTGACGAGAGGTATGTAATCCCCCTAACCCCCTTTCCGAAAGGGGGGATTGGGGCGTTCACCGGACGCCCCTACATTTCTCCCCAATGAGTTATGAACATTCCGTAGGGGCGAGGTCGCCTCGCCCTAGGCGCTCAAAACACAAATGGCGCGGGTGCTCTGTCACCCGCAGCCGGGTAGGGGGCAGAGCCCCTACCCTATGGATGGGCTCCTCACAATGACATGGGATATTACACTCCTCCCAGACCAATTTGCAGGGTGTAGAGTCCTTTTTGGGTATCGTAGGTATGAACGAGAGAGAGGACGCGGCGTTTGGCGGCGGTCAGGCCAGCCAACGCGTCGGTGATCTCAATGACGTCGTATAGCTCCTGGCCGCAATTCAGGGGTACAACTATATGGCCATCCTCTGACTCGATGGCGGCGTGCCTGAGCAAGGCCTCGCCCCGGGCGTGTGCCTCGACTTCCGCGTCCAGATTTATGTCATGTACCTGCGCCAGCCGGTCGTAGACCAGGTCAATCTCCTCCCAGTCCCAATCCTCGGTCATGGCGACTGAGGACGGCAGGCCGAAGACCTGCACCCGGTTGGCCTGCCTGGCGCGCTCAGTATATTCGGCTTCCAGTATGGCGTGGGCTGTGCCGTAGGCATAGACGCTGCTGTCCGAGGCCTGCGGGTTGACAATGTAGCCGCAGTTGCCTCTGAAGAACAGTGCGTCAGGCACCATGGCGAGGAGACGCAGCACAGCGGTCTTGCCGCTCTCCCTGGGACTGATGGTGAAGGCCGGGCAATGGTTGACCAGGGCACCGCTGTTGCTGTAGGAAGAGAACTCCAGGCCCGCCCGCGCCATGATGAAGTTGAGCAACTGAAATACGCTCTTCGTTCCTGTAGCCCAGGCGAACTGGCGTCTAGCCTTCCATCTCTCCAGCAGGCCCCAAGCGTCGGTGGCGAAAAGACGGAGGACAGACGACGGGGGACGGCAGACGTATGTCCAGGCCTCTATCCAGCAGGCAGGGCCGGAGGAGACCTCGATGCCCTGTGAGGTGCGGTATCCGGGACTGAACAGTACCTCGGAGCCAAGCTTTATCGGGGACGGAGGACCGGAGTAGCGGCCGTCGTCATTTCTTAAGTCTATCTGAATTATTCCCGAGGCAGGGCTGGCCCGGGCGCTCAGCGCGATGACATCGTTGGTGACATCCAGCGAGGAGGGCAGGAGCGATGCGCGCCACACGCCCGAGGGAACGGATAGCCAGGCATGGCTGCTGCTATGCGCCATCGCCACGCCGTAGTTTGAAGTCAGGTTGAAAGGCACAGGCTCGCGCCACAGGTTTGAGATGTACTCGGCAGTGGCCAGCGAGTGAGACCAGTAAGGCCGGCTGTAGGAGGCCGTGCCAGTGTATTTCTCCACGAAGAAGAGGCGGAAGACGTCGGGCAGGTCGACGTAAGGGCAGCGGAACTCCACATTGGAGCCAGGGCTGGCTACGGCGAGCTCCGCCAGGCTTGACCAGGAGCCCGGGCTCTGGGAGTAGCCATCACCATAGACACATGTCCATACCTTGTTCCTGCCGGCGCTGTCCTGTCCACAGACGACCAGATTCCAGTCGCCGTAAGGGACGCAGCCGATGCCGGTAATGGCGGCAGCACTGTTAGTCCAGGCGGAGGGCGAGCCCCAGGTTCCGCCGGTTCTCTTGACTGCGTAAACCGTGCCTGCCACGGAGTAGAACAGGCAAACTATATCGCTGTTGTTGATGGCTGCGGCGAGCCAGCCTACCGTTGCGCTGGCGGTGGTTAGGGACGTGGCGCTGCCGAAGGTAGCCCCGTAGTCGGTGCTCTCCCTGACCGTAATGGTGCGCTGGTCGGTGTCCACATAGAACAGGAGCACGCGTGAACCGCGGCCGGCCAGGGCGATGCCCGAGGCGCTGGACACTGTACACACCGCTGTCCAGGGGCTGAAGTCGCTGCCGGGCCAGGGGCTTGCAACGCGCTGCCGGTAGAGCTGGTAGGTATTGGGGTCGACCCTGGCTCTGACCAGGGAGCCGTCGCCGGGCATGGCGGCTGCGTGGTGGAAATCGGGCTCGCTGCCGGTGTAGAGCCTGGCCCAGTGGAGACGGGTTATCCCCGCTACACGGTCTAATATCTCGACCTTGACATAAGGCAGGCGTGCGCTGGATTTCTGCGCGGCTAGCAGAGTGGATGATAAGGTTCTCATGGTTTATTCCTACGGGCGAGGCGACCTCGCCTCTACTTCCATCAACCCCCTAAATCCCCCAGTCTTGGGGGACTTTAAAAAAGATGGGGGACACCCCCAAACCCTCGGCAAAGGGGCTACGCCCCTCTGCACTCCCTCTGAATTTTGAGTTGTGTATCCTAAAAAGCATCTCTGTTATCAACCCCCTCAATCCTCATCCTCCTTGGAAGGACCGGGCATGTATTGTCCCTACTTTTTGCGTTTCTGATTTGCTTGAGATGAGGCTTTACGGTAGTAATGCTGCATGATGAGGCCGAACTGCAGAATGGTGGCGCCGATGACCTCGCTGGGCAGGTTGATCCACCTGTGAGCCAGCCATAGCGCTACTATGATAAGTACCGTTATCAGAGCGAGCCTGTCGTTAAATGTTGTCCAGCCCATAGGAAGCCTCCATT
>Ga0209777_10010133_pt1 | contig 10022 bp, 6 predicted proteins | sample FrelakmetHBP12HB_FD_187147 | JGI IMG/M metagenome (GOLD analysis project Ga0209777, IMG submission 187147) | Freshwater lake sediment microbial communities from the University of Notre Dame, USA, for methane emissions studies -HBP12 HB (SPAdes)... | ecosystem: Environmental > Aquatic >...
CTGCTGGGAGAGCCGTTTGTGCCGGTGAACCGATCGCTGCTAGAAGCTGTGAACGAGGACCTCAACAGGGCAGGAATTCCCACAGGATTGGTGTCATCCGAGGATATCCGATCGGCCCTATGGGTTTCAAGGTAGTTGTACAACAGCGCCCTGAATCCTCTGAGCGCCATCCTGGAGGTAACGTACGGAGAATTGGGCCAAAGGCAAGAGACGAGAGAGGTCATGAGGAAGGTGATCAAGGAGATCTTCCAGGTGATGGTGAAGAAAGAGGTCAGAGTTCCCTTCAAGGACTCCGATGATTATTACAATTTCTTCATGGAAAAGCAGCTTCCTCCCACAGTAAATCACCATTCTAGCATGTTGCAGGACATTACCAGAGGAAGGCAGACGGAGATAGATGCACTGAATGGGGCAATATCGCAGTATGCCATAGAGCTGGGCACAGAGACTCCATATAATGATTTTCTTACAGCTCTGATCAGATTCAAGCAGATTCGAAGGCCGTCTAACTCTTAGATCCTGCCAGAACGAAGTAGGCCAGGAGGGCTTCGAGTTGAATCCTCTCATTGGCGCCCTCAGTCATTCGGAAGTCTATCTCTCCGATCCTGTCTATGATCCTGACCTTATCGGCATTTAATATGTCCATTCCCAGCATAGCCCGGTGGAGCTGGACCACAACGTCCTGACCTGATAAGCCTTTGGAAAGAAGGAGATCGTCCAGCTTTCCTCTCGCAGCGACGAAATCTCCGGATATTGCGGTTTTTATCAGCTCTCTGATCTCTTCGGGCCTGGCAGTTGAGGTTATTTGGTAGATGGTCTCTTCATCCACCTTGTCGCCTAAGAGCGCTGCTGCCTGAAGAGCATTTATGGCCTTGCGCATGTCGCCGCTCGCCACATACTCTATGGCCGCCATTCCGCCTGTGGTGACTTCTAGTTTCTCCGTCTTGGCAATGTGGTCTATTCTCTTGGTTACAGCTTCTTTGGAGAGAGGCTTGAACCTGTAAACAGCACAGCGAGACTGGATGGGTTCGATTATCTTGGATGAGTAGTTACAGGAGAGGATGAACCGTGTGGTGGCGCTGTACCTTTCCATCGTTCTGCGTAGAGCAGACTGGGCATCGTTAGTCAGGGCATCAGCCTCGTCCAGGAATATGACCTTAAAATCAGCTTCTCCCAGAGGTGCCATCCTTGCGAAGTCCTTGACCTTGTGCCTGATGATGTCTATTCCGCGCTCATCGGAGGCGTTCAGCTCAATGAAGTTGTTCCTCCAGGACTCTCCGAATATCTCCTTGACGATGGATATGGCAGCCGCCGTCTTGCCTACGCCCGGCGGACCTGAGAAGAGCAGATGAGGTAGGTTCTTGGTCTTCACATAGGAATTAAGGCGCTTGATTATCTCATCCTGGCCTACAATGTCGTCTAGCTTCTCAGGCCGGTACTTCTCGATCCAGATCTCCTCTTTGATGGTCGACCCCTCACTCTCATGCTTCGAGCTGTCAATATATCAAATTTCCTGATGCTCTCTTCTAGAAGCATTCCAAGCGGGATTTCCAATGATTGTATCCTTCAATTTTCTCCTTTGACCTTTACAGTTTCAATCCTTCCAATTGAACCAATTTTTCTACCTACACTTTGGGAACTGCCCTCACAGATGATTGGAAGTTCGGGCAAGAGCGGGTATTTTTGAAGGTCATAAAGGCTAAATAGGGCGTTCGCAAATGAAGCAAATCGTTTTTTGGAGGACTGTAAGTGATCACAGAGGTGGCGGGACAGTATAACGCGCAAGACATCGAGAGCCAGGTTAGAGATCTGTGGGAAAAGTCAGGGATCTACTCCAAGACGAGATCGAAGAGATCAGGAGGCAAGAAGTTCTTCTTCGTTGACGGTCCGCCCTACACCACCGGTCGGATTCACTTGGGAACTGCCTGGAACAAGGTGATCAAAGACTCAGTTCTCCGCTTCAGGTCCATGAACGGCTACAACGTAAAGGACCGGGCAGGATGGGACATGCACGGTCTTCCCATTGAGGTCAAGGTCGAGGAATCTTTTGGCTTTCGGAGCAAGAAAGACATCGAAACCTATGGAGTAGACAAGTTCATACAGCGTTGCAAGGAGTTCGCCCTTCGGCAAAAGGACGATATGACGATCCAGTTCAAGTCCCTGGGGGCCTGGATGAACTGGGAAGACCCCTACATGACACTCAAAAATGAATACATCGAGGCAGCCTGGTGGACCTTGAAGAGGGCGAACGAACACAATCTTCTGGAAAGAGGGCTTCGAGTTGTCAACTGGTGTCCCAGATGCGAGACTGCCATAGCTGACTCAGAGGTCGAGTACTGGGATGAGACCGACTACTCTATTTATGTCAAATTTCCAGTGGAAGGGGAGGCTAATACCTACATCGTCATCTGGACCACCACTCCCTGGACCATACCGGCTAACGTCGCCGTAGCAGTGCACCCTACGTTTGAGTACTCCAAGATTAGGGCCTTCAGAGATGGCCAGGCCGACATCTTGATCATGGCCTCCGATCTTGTGGAGTCCGTACTGAAGGAGGGACGGTACAAAGACTTCGAGGTCATTGAAAGGCTGACCGCCAAGGATCTTACAGAGCTGCAGTACAGCCATCCACTTGTTGATCTTGTGCCCAGACAATCTCATATAGTCCATGGTGTTCACACTGCAAACTTCGTCACAGCCGAGAACACCGGATGCGTTCATATCGCTCCAGGCCACGGTCTTGAGGACTTCGAGCTAGGAATGGACAAACACCTAGACATCTTCTGTCCAGTTGGTGAAGATGGGCGGTACACTGAGGAGGCTGGCCAAAAGTACGATGGTAAGTATGTGAAGGAGGCCGACGGCGAGATCATCCTTGACTTGGCCGAACGGGGTCTTTTGCTGGCCCAAGGAAGGCTGGCCCACAGGTATGGTCACTGCTGGCGCTGCAAGACGCCCATCATATTCATCGCCACACGCCAATGGTTCTTGAGGATATCCGACCTAAGAGACAAAATGTTGGATGAGGTGAGCAAGGTGACCTGGTATCCGGAGTGGGCAGGATCGGCTAGGTTCAGCGACTGGATTTCCAATGCCAGGGATTGGTGCATATCCAGACAGAGGTATTGGGGAATTCCCTTGCCAATCTGGACTTGTCCAGCCTGCGGCAAAATGGAGGTCGTAGGCACTGCTGCAGAGCTGGAGGAGAGGAGCGGCCAGAAGGTTCCCGAACTGCACCGGCCGGATGTAGATAAAGTCCTCATTGACTGCCCATGCGGAAGTAAGATGAAGCGGTCGCCTGATGTCTTTGACGTCTGGTTTGACAGCGCTGTGGCATCCTGGGCAACGTTACACTTCCCGCGACAGCAGAAGGAGTTCGAAGAGTGGTGGCCAGCCGACTTCATTACAGAAGGGCACGACCAGACAAGAGGATGGTTCTACTCTCAGTTAGGTGCCAGTATGGTCTCCTTCGGCCGTGCTCCGTACAAGAGTGTCCTGATGCACGGGTTCACCCTTGACGAACAAGGCAGGAAGATGTCCAAGAGCATCGGAAACATAGTCCAGCCCGAAGAGGTTGTGAAAAAGCACGGTGCCGATACACTAAGGATGTATGTCCTAGGGGCTAATGCCCCCTGGGAGGACTTACACTTCTCCTGGGATGCTGTGGAGAACACAAGCAGGATGCTTAACATCTTCTGGAACGCTTATCGGTTCTCCCTACCTTACATGATCCTGGACAAGTTCGACGCCTCCAAAGCAGATCTTTCCGAGGCCCGCTTACGACCTGAGGATCGCTGGATTCTCTCTAGAGTCAACAGCTTGGCCGAGGAGATAGTCCAGGACATGGATCAATACCTGCTTCATAGGATCGCCCGAGCTGTATCCGATTTCATCCTTGAAGATCTTTCCAGATGGTACATTCAGCTCGTTCGGCCTCGGACATGGATCGAGCAGGATGATCCAGACAAGCTGGCTGCCTACGCCACCATCTACGAGGTTCTAGTCACCTTGAGTAAGCTGCTGGCACCATTCACCCCATTTCTGGCTGAGTCTGTTTACCAGAACCTTGTAAGAGGCCTTGACCCCAATGCGCCTGAGTCGGTACACATGTGCGATTGGCCCATACCAAAGAAGGAGCTTATTGATAAGAGGCTTGAGGAAAGTATGGCGCTCGTGAGAGAGGTTTCAGAGGCTGCCTCCAACGCCCGCCAGAAGGCAGGAAGAAAGCTCCGCTGGCCCGTCTCGGAGATATTGATAGCCCCATCGAAGGACGTGATCGACCTTGACAACCTGGAGAGCGTGCTGAAAGGCCAGACCAACTCAAAGAAGATAACTGTTCTCTCTCCAGGACAAAAGCCAAAGATGGATCTGGAGATGTCGCCTATTCATAAGAAGATCGGGCCTGTATTCAAAGAAGATGCCAAGAAGGTTGTGGAGGCTCTCAAGACAGCAGATCCTTTCCTGGTATTGAGCCAGCTTGCTGCCGGCGAAGCTATGCTTTCACTGGAGGGCAAGACTTATTCCATTACCAGCGAGATGGTGGAGTTCAAAGAGACTCCTCCAGAGAATCTCTCGGCAGCCGATTTCTCCAAGGGCTTTGTCTACGTGGATATCATCCTCACTCCAGAGCTGCAAGCCGAAGGCTATGCTAGGGAGATCATAAGAAGGATTCAAGATATGCGAAAGGAGATGGACCTACATGTTGAGGACCAAATCAGAGCTGTTGTTAACATAGAAAGCAAGAAGATCCTGGACTTGGTCCTTGGGCACAAAGGCTACATTGCAAACGAGGTGAGGGCTTCGGAGCTGGAGTTGGGCCATGGCATAGACGCAAATGGTAAGATGATCAAGGATTGGGAAGTAGACGAGCTGAGGCTGTCGATCGGTATTGATAGAATTTAGATCGTCGGAGTCTTTATAAGATGAGCATCCAATACGGGGATATGGAAGATGAGGTCGTGGAGGCTGTAGGTGTTGTGGAGGCGAACGTTCCCGTCAAGGTTAAGGGAGTCTACATTGCAGACTCCCAAGGCACCTCGCCAGCCCCGGTAGTGCTCCTGGAGGATGAGAAGTCAAGGATTGTGCCCATCTTCGTAGGGCTGTCTGAGGCCATCTCTATACATCACGCCCTGTCTGGAGAGCTATCGCCCCGGCCCATGACCCACGATCTATTCATATCTGTCCTGGAGAACCTGAAAGCCAGCATAAACAAGGTGCTCATAGACGATCTTGACAGCGGCATTTACTATGCAAGGCTCTCGATCAAGAAGGACTCGGAAGAGAGCGATATTGACGCTCGGCCAAGCGACTGCCTGGCTCTGGCTCTGAGAGCCAAGGCGCCTATAGAGGTCCAGGAGAAGGTTGTCTCAGAGTCGAGCATTACAAAGGCCGATGTCGAGAAGTTGATTGGTTTGGAGAATTTTCTGCAGTGAGAACACTTCCCAGCGAGATTATGTTATTTTAAAGGGTCGGATATCATAAATTAAGACATAAAACTTGATTGTCAGCCGGTTTGTGGAAGCAATTCGGAATCCCTTGAAGCGAACTTCTTCCTAATTCCTGACTCATTCGTTTTTTCCCCATAATAAATAGCCGGTCCCACGACGGAATGTAGATTGCTAGAAATCGAAGATCGACTTCTGTCCTTTCCCGTGTTCGAGCTGGTCCCGGTTGATCCCGAAGGGCTCGAATATCCTCAGGACCGGTGGAAGGATCTGCTTCTCGATGTAGTATTCTGTATCGATGGGCAAGTTCTTCTCAAGCGCATACTGGGGGTCCTCGGCCCGATCGACGAACAGGTCTTGGTTTCGCCTGCGTTTGCTCTTTATTATCACAAAGGGAATCCGATCGCCGATTCCTGCCGCCTGGCCACCTCTCTCCTTGATCTTCTCCACCAGCTGGATGTGAGGCTGCTTGTTCTTGTAGGAGTCCGTTCTCTTGGTGTATCTCCTTGTCAGAGTTAGATCCTGAAGGATCTCAGGATCGTCGGACAGGTTCAGGTTCTGAATCCTGTTTACTACAAAGCGGACATGATCCACGGCCTCGTTAACCTTGCCCTCTATCAGGACCAGCTCCAGACATTTCTTAAGCGTCTTGGAAGTCAGATCGCACCAGTCCCTTCGCACTGTCTCTATGCCCCGGACCTTTATGCGTTCCTTCCAGCCATCTCCGGACGGCTCAAAGACCCAGAGGGCATACCTTTTTTTAGCCAGGAAGATGGCCCTGCGGGCAAAGGCCTCGAAGACCAGCTCCATAGGCTGGGGAAGGCTGGAGGTCACCATCTCGGCGATCTTTTTGCCTATAAGCTCTGCCTCCTGCGGAGTTACCTCCCCAACAGGAGGCTTGAGCCTCACGAAGACGCTGTCGGTGTCGCCGTAGACCACAGAGAGATCGAAGCGCCTTTCTGCAGACTTGCCGAAGGCAAGATCGTCCTTGAATATTACGGCACCATCGACTAAGTAAGCAGAGCCGATCTCGTCTATTATCTTCTTTGTCTTGATGATGTTCTCTCGGCCAAAACTGGTTACCGCATTGGCTAGGGCCAGGCTGTATAGTCGCGCGCGGGCGTAGCCCGAGTAGCCATAAAAGCTGTTTAGCAGAATCTTCATTGCGTACTGCTTGGCGTCAAGAAATCTCCTTTCCTCATCCCCGGCCTTCTTCATCAGCCTCTTTGTCTCTGTCCTCTGATCGAGCAGCTCCCTCAAGACCTGGGGCATGATTCCTGGGGATATCTCCGGGGAGACGAACTTCCCGCCGGAAGGAGCAATAATGGTCTTGTCGCATGCAGGAGCAAGGCTTTGGTCAGTGACAGCCGTTGAGTAGCAGAGGTTATGTGCCATCATGATGGTGGGATAAAGGGATTTGTAGTCCAGGATAACGAGATCCTCCAGCAAGCCTTTCTCCGGCACCAGCACTGCGCCGCCTTTCAGATCATCGCTCTCGTCGTTCTCGACATGCATCTCATCCGATACCTCGGCACCGGAATTGTTGAATAGGTTCAAACTGTAATTTTGTGGTTTCTCGAAGTACCTCTCATTTGCTACCTCGGTATCGGGCTTAGGCGACACAACCCTGTTTCGTTCCCTGAATCTGCGCAGCAGCAGGTTCTCCACCATCCCACTCTGGCCACCATTGACGATATCCTGCAGCAGGGCTCCGCTGGCCCTGGATAGGGCGATGTATTTGTCCATGAGCCTTAAGTTGAGCAGGAGCCGCATGGCTAGAACAGCGTCTCTCCTGGAGTAGCTGACAAACCGCCGGAGCCCTTCTCCCCCTTCGGCCCACAAGGCTTCGATCTCTTTTGGGTCCACGTCGTACTTCTTCATCTTGAGCAGCTCAGCAGCTGCGTTTCGAAGGGTGTACTGCTTAAGGCTGTAGGAGGAGCGAATGATGGGCAGAAGATCCACCGCCACCCTGCCTGTTATGGAGATGTTCGTTGAGTTGACGATCTTGCGCTGATAGCATGAGCTTCCGTCTCTTCCTGTACGCAGGTCAACGCTTAGCTGCTTTGCCCTCTCCAACAGATATGGAAAATCGAACTCATTGGAGTTGTAGCCTGCAATAATATCAGGATCGTAGTCCCGCAGGATAGAGGCGAAAGATGAGATGAGGTCGTATTCGTCCTGACAAATCTGCACATCCGATCTCGGGCAGTCTACATTTTTGCCTATTAGAACTAGGTCTTTTTGGCCCTTGTGCTCCGGCTCGAAGGCCATACTGATCAGAATGACCGGGGATATTTCGGCTTTTGGCATCTCGCCGTGATCTGGCAGACATTCAATATCAAAGGCCATATATCGCAGTGGAGCGTTGGCTTCGTGCTGTAACGGGCTCAAGGAGTCAACGTCTATGAGAGGCGACTCTTGGCTGCTCACCCATTCCGGCAGGTCGGCTTTTGCCCAGCCCATTCCGCCTAAGCCCAGATCAATCAGGAACCTGTTCCTGAAAAGGATGTCTGTCTCGTAGACCGCCTTGACCCCAGGAAGCTCCCGGACTCTGTCCCTCAAGTTTCGCACTTCTTTTGGATCTTTGGTCGTTATCTTCAGCATCCGTTTTGGGGCCGCCTGATATCCAATGGGCTCGAAGCGGTCCACAGTCTCGACTTCCAGGGCCATCTCTATTAGGGCTTGGGTGACTTCTTCCAGTGCGCCTTCCTTGACTCCGGCGTAAAAATAGGGCTTGAACCCGGCCACTTTGCAGGTGACAGACTTTCCCTCTTCGGTTGAGCCGAAGAGCTGAACCAAGGGCCTCTTCTGGGAGTCGTAGGTGTAGTTGGCGTCCAGGATCTGGAAGATCATCGCTTATAAATAGAAATTTTTGCTTAAATAGCTACCTAATCGTATCCTATCGGAATAGCTGCACTACCTTTCTGGAAGAGAGATTTGTCATCGATGAATTAGCACTACCAGCAGGCTCCTGCAAAGTCCTTGGCCTTGGAATGATGACAGAACAATGGGAAGGATTCAACGAGCAGCGCTGTCGTGCGTTTATGTTGCCATGGTAGAAAACGGTTGTCGAACGCAACCATTCCAACTGCAGCACCACGGATGCAACAGGATATGCAGATCTGGAGAAGATTTAAATTAGAATAACTAAACCGATACGAAAAAAGGAGAAATTGAATGAAATGTTACATAACAGCTGGATTGATGCTTCTGTCAATAATCATGGTTCTTTCTTTTGGCGTGGTCTCTGCAGAAATGGGGAACATGACTAAGAACATGGTTATGCCAATGGACATGAAGATGCCCATGATGTCTATGAATATGACTAAGAACATGACTATGCCTATGAACGAGCCTAAGAGCATGACAAATGGATCCATGAACATGATCATGCTCCAGAACGTGTCCTTTAACATAATTTTAATTCAGAATTTGACCGAGATCACAAACACGATGATATCTATGAGCCCGACCAATGCAACCAAAAATATAAACAATGCACTTAACGCATCCAAGCCTTCTGCCAGGACTAAGTCGATTTAAGCTACTATTGCGAACCATAATCTTTTTTCCAGAGCTGTCTCCGCCAAATCGGCACATTGACCTTCAAGATGACCAATAATCGAAACCTTCATCCTAATGATTTATTTGCCGTGATCCCTAATGGCGAGCACTCCGCCTCGCCTCTCACAATCGTATGCTCGTATCCACTCGCCTCCAGCCTCCGCCTTTGTCCTTTTGATTCCATCCAATTGCCCTCTTCGACCACCGACCCGATCACAGTCAGGTCGCAAGCATTCCTGACTGCCTCCAGCCTGTTAGGTTTCACTGTGAATACTAGCTCGAAGTCGCCTCCAGCTCTCAGCACCAGATCTACAGCTTCCTGGTGTCCCACCATCTCCTCGATGCCTTTCGCAATTGGCAGTGCCTCCTCCTTTAGAACAAATCCAACGCCGTTGACCTCGGCCAGATCGGACATCGACAGGGCCAGGCCGTCGCTGTTGTCCATCATGGCACTAACTGATCTTGATTGAGCCAGGGCCCGGCCTTCCCTTAGCCTCGGCTGGGGCTCGAGCAGGTTCTCCACAAATTTATTCTTGAAATCTCCTTGCTTCCATGCCCAAAGGCCAGCGCCTGCTGCGCCCAAAGATCCTGTTGTGCAGAGCAGATCGCCTGGCTCTGCACCGCTTCGCCGCAAGATCAGGTCCTTCTCCACGAAGCCGAAGGCGCAGCCGGTTAAAGTCAGCTCATCTGTGGAGTCCAGGTCGCCGCCTAAGATCCGTATGCCATAGATATTGGCGCACTCCCCAAAGCCGGAGAACATCTCATCGATGAAATACAGGTCCGTATCTTGCGGTATTCCGGCGGCAATTAGGACTCCCGATGGCTCAGCCCCCATAGCCGCTACATCGCTTAAGTTGACAGCCACAGTCATCCAGCCGATCTGCCAAGGTGTCATAATATCGGGAAAATCCGACTTCCTATGTAGCATATCGGTGGTAGCAACCATAAACCGATCTCCTGCATCCACCACAGCACAGTCGTCGTTGACAATACCGCCCAGGATCTCAGAGATCC
>Ga0209777_10010134_pt1 | contig 10022 bp, 4 predicted proteins | sample FrelakmetHBP12HB_FD_187147 | JGI IMG/M metagenome (GOLD analysis project Ga0209777, IMG submission 187147) | Freshwater lake sediment microbial communities from the University of Notre Dame, USA, for methane emissions studies -HBP12 HB (SPAdes)... | ecosystem: Environmental > Aquatic >...
CCCACTCGCCCGTGTCCCGAAGGTCCTCGCGGTTGTACTGCGCCTGCAAGGCATCGTCGGTCCCGTCGTGATCGATCACCTGCCACTCACCACCGCCCTTCGGAACCCCGAAGATCCCGAAGTAGGTGTTGATGACGGCGGCGTCCTTGTCCCTCTGACGAGTCTCCCACGATTTCATAGGCAACGGGCCAAAAGCGCGGTCTTGCGCGAACTCTCCATACTCCTTGATGTCAGGAGCAGGACCGAAACCGCCAGCCTCGCGCCCTAGCTCTGCAAGAAGATCAGCACGCACGATCTCCGCCAAGTCGGGTCGCCCCACGTCCTCATCCGTCACCCAAACTCGCGTAGTCTGCTCTCGTGGCCCGCCTGCACTCGCCTCGACCCCGGGATATTTCTTCTCCAGGTAGGACTTGATCTCGTCATCCGGGATATTCGGTTGAAGGTCCCAGCCAGGGGTCACGCCAATGGTACGGATCTGATCTACCTGTGCCTTTTTCCTCGCGCTCATCTCCAGCGGCGAGTTCAGATCCACGCCTTCCATGAGCGTTGCGAGGTCGGCAGCCATGTTCGGGGCCCCGGCCATGCCCGTCGGAACCTTCACGTTCTGCTGCATGGCCTGGAGGGACAGGTCGTGCATCTTGCCTTCGAGTGCCTCCTGCTCACGCCACATCTTGTCGCACTGGGCGGCTTGCTGGATCTTGTCGCGCACGTCAAGAAGTTCGCGCACCTTCGAGATGACGCGAGCCTCTTCCTGATCGCCTGCGAAGCGGGCGAGGAAGCCTTCGATCTCCTCGGCACCCCAGCACGCCTTGCGGGGCTTGCTGCCCTGGATGATGATGACCTGCGAGCACGGAGCCCTCTTCATCCTCTCCAGGTTCATCAGGTTCAGATCGTGGAGGATCTGCGCCTCCTCGATGTTCAGCGCCGCGAGAGAGTCGTTCGACTCACGCATCTTGGTGCCGATCTGGAAGTGCTCCTGGAGCATCTGGTAGGCCTTCTCCTCGAAAGGAGTGCCCTTCAGACGCATGAACCAGTCCTCCCACTGCATCGAGTCGTAGTAGGCGCGACGACGCGCGCCCTTGGACCGCCAGCCGGGGGAAGCGGGAACGATGCCCATGCCCCAGTTCCGGGGATCTTCGGGATCCTCTTCCACCACGGGCTCGTCGATCTCCTCAGAAGGCTTCTCCTCCTTCGCGCTTCGCTGCTGCGCCCAGCCCGCGTTGCTCTGATCGCGATGCTCGTTTCGCACGTTTGTCCACTGCTGGAGATCCGCGTCCACCTCGGAGACGAGGCCCGAGAGATCTCCTTCTGCATATTCGGAGAAACCACGAATCTTCTGCGAATACGCAGTCAGGCCTTTCACAACGTCATCAGCAGAAAAATACAGATCTCTGCTTGTGTCCGCATCGAGAAAGGAGAGATCGTAATCGGACGTGAATGATCGCCGCTTCATGGAAGCCTCCTCGTGGAGCTTGGCTCCTTCTCCGAGCTTGCCCTGCTGCGCCTCGTAGAGATCGACAGCCGCGTTTCCCAGGTACTGCATCAGCGCATCGGAGCCGTCTAGCTCCTCGTTCTCCCCCTCGAAGTCGTCGAGAACCACGGGGAGGATGACGTCCCAGCCGACACCCGTGCCCTCCTGGACGGTGATCTTGTAGGCATCGTCCTGGTCCTCGGCGTTCTCGATGAGGACGTCGTAACCCCGCAGCAGGAGACGGTAGGTGTCTTGGCTCACGGCTCTACTCCCTCATCGCTCCCGGACGGACACGGCCACGGTTCGGGCCGTAGGGGCTGATCACGAAGCCGTCGTTGACGAGGTGCTGCCACCACTTGTCGCGGCTGCACGTCGAGAGGCGCTTCAGGATGTAGTTCTTCTCGATGTGGGCGTAGGACCTCGGGAAGGTGTCATAGCCCTCTTCCTCCGCCTCGACCATGTCGCCCAGCACGAGATCGTACCCGGCGGGAACGTAACGAACGAGAGGCACGTCCCTCGCTTCGGCTGCGCTCTTCGCCTTCATCTTCATGCCTTTCACCAGATGCTTCGCCACGATGCGGGCGATACGCTTGCTGGCCGCCCAGCGCACGGGCCCCTCGTCGATGTACTCCGCCATGCCCACGTCCGCAGAGTTGATGAGTTCCGGAGCGAACTCGTACCAGTCGATCATCGCGGGGTCGATGTTGAAGGTGGCCATGAGCGGAGACACCGCGTTGTAGACCGCCTCCGCGTGCTGCTCCTCGGGAAGCTGTGACACGGCACGGATCTGCTCCACGATGGCGGGCTGCGCCAGGACCTGCCGCGCAAGCTCCTGCTCGTCGCTCTGCGTCAGCCCGTACTGCCCCCGCGCCCTCGAAGGATCCGCGCCGCCCCAGAACTGCGTCTCACCTTCGGGATCGACGCCCTTCTTGAAGGGGTTCTGGAAATTCGTGGGATCGACACCCACATCGGCCGCCTTGGCTGCGGTCATCGCGGGCGCGGCCTCTTCCTCGACGGGCTCCTTCATGAGATCCGCGAAGAAGGCCTCGACCTCCTGCTTGATCTCGTTGGGAATCGCGCCCTCCGGCGCGTCGTAGACGACGGTGCCCGACTCCACGTCGAACTTCGCCTCGTACATCTTGTCCTGCGAGAGGTCCGGCGGGGCCTGCTCCTCGATGGGAAGCTCCTTGCCTCTCTCGTCCCGCATGGGGGGCTTGTCGGGCGCGGTGTACTCGATGGAGACGCGCGGGAGGAGATCCGCGTCCTCGAACTCCGCCTCGTCCTCGAAGAGGAGGTTCGGCTCGTACTCGTGCAGGTCCCAGATGCCTCCGTTGTCGTCCTCGTAGGACGCGAACAGGTTCTTGGTCACGTCCCACGCCTTCTTTTTTTCCTTGCGTCCGGCAGCCATCGCGTAGCCCTCCTCGAAGTTCTGAACGGTCTGTTCGTACATGGAAGCCGCACCGCCCGTGTTGGGGTCGTAGCCCTCGGGCAGGACGATGTGCTCGGGGCTCGTGAGGTAGAAGTCCCTGCCACTGCCCGGGTTGAAGGCGCTGCCCAGCGCGGTGTCGATGATCACGTAGGCGTCGTTCTCCATCTTCTCCCAGACGGTGTAGTTCGAATCGGGGTTCATCTCGGAAGAGTCGGTAACCGCCAGCGACATGGGATCCGACTGGGCGGTGCGATGAGCTTCAGGCGCAAAGCCTTCCTCAACCTCATCCTCCTCAGGCTCCTCAGGCTCCTCTTCTCCGCGAAACACCGCCGCAAGGATGTCCTTCGCGTAGGGATGCTCTCCCTTCTTCATCTCCTGAACCATCTCACGAACTGTGTCGAACTCCTCTTCTTTGTAGGCCCAGTCCTCGGTCACGGCGCGGAAGTAGGCGTCATAGATCGCGTCTTCGCTGGCGGAAGGACCAAGCTCTTCCTTGATCTCATTCAGGATGCCCTCATCCGTCTTCGCCATCTGCGCTTCCTGCCACGACTCCAGCGCCTTTTCGAGTGCGCGGTCGTTGCTGTGGCCCGTGATGACCATGTACTCGGGCTCCCAAGGAGAAGCCTCGCTGTAGACGACGATCACAGCCACGCCCTCGTCCGCATCACTGGGGTAGGAGACATCGCAGTCCACAAGTTCGACCTTCGTCTCGCCCTCGTCCTGGGCGGTGCGGTGCGCCTTGCGCTTGATAATGCCCGCCTCCGTCAACTCGTTCAAGGCTGCGTCGATTTCTTCGCGAGAAAGACCGATGTACTCCTCAGGAGTGCGCCTCCTCTTCTCCTCAACGCGGTCCTGCGCGCGAGTGCTAGGATTGTTGGCCGTGTATTCTTCCAAGCAGCGCACATACTCGTCGATGTCGTTCTGCGCTTCTACAAGAAGCGCATCGGTATCGAACACCCACCACTTCGCAACCAAATTCTCAATACGACGCCCCGCTTCGCTCAAAGGAGCGCCCTCGCGGATCTGATAGATCGCCCCATATGCGTCGATATACTGCCCCAGGCTATCCTCTTCATAGGAACCCACATGCTCCTTCAAAGCTTGCAGCGCTTCCGCACGAGTGGAAAGGCCCTTCGCAATCACGAAAGGCTGGCCTTCGTCAGGATGAATGCCCTCGACGTAATAGGGACCACCATCCGCTTGAGCGGAAGGCTTGTCCTCCTCGGGCTTATCCTCTTCCCACGGTGCTCGTCCCTGATCTCCCGCGGGCTCTCGCTCGGGATCTACACCCCAATCCGACGTGGGGATGTCACCCTCTTCCTGAGGATCACCCCAGCTATACCGACCTGACTGCTTTCCCGCGAACGTCCTCGTGAGCCGCTGGCGCGGCTGTGTCTCGCGCTCCTTCCAGCCGATGAGGTTCCGCGCCTCCACGGCCGTGTCGAGATCCGCGCCGCGCAGGGGCGGCGAAAACTGCTTGCGCAGTGGCGGCAGGTAGTAGGACGTGTTGCGGTGGACGATGTCGTTCACGGTGCTCTGCGCGAGGACGTTCATGCGCCCCTCGAAGAGCAGCGTCGAGGGCGGCACGATCTGCCCGGCCGAGATGTGGACCGGGAGAGTCGCGTCCCGCGTCAGCCCGCTCACCGTGGCGATCTTGACGTTGAACAGGATCTCCGCGTCCACGACCTGCGTCTCGTCGTGCCGGGCGTAGCGCACCTTGCGGGCATTGTTGTATTCGATCTTGGGCGGCAGCGGCCAGTCGAGCACGTCGAGCGCCTGCTGGGCCGCGATGGCGGCCTCCTGGATGTAGGCGTTGATGGACCTGTCGCCCGACTTGATGCCGATCTGCTTGGCCTGCGAGAAGATGTCCACGAGATCGATGTTGCCCGCGCCTTCATCCGCCAGCTTCATCGAGGCCCTCATGGCCCGGATGCGGTCGTCGCGACCGGCGAAGAGGGGGTGGTTCTTCACATGGGGCTTCTTCTTCAGTTGGTCGAACGGGTGCATGTCTTCATCCCTTCTTCACGGTCTGTCCGGCGATGGGCGTCTTCGGCTCGGGCGGCACGGCATCCCGGCGGCGCTCCTCGCGATTCGGTTGCACGGGCGTGACGCCCATGGGTTGGTCGATGGCGACGATGGCGCTCGACCGCACGCAGATGTCCCCGTAGCTCCCGTCCTTGTGGTGCTCGTAGCCCTTGACCATCTCGGCCCTGCGGGTGAGGTCCCACATCTCCTGGACGGTGCGGGCAGGAGACAGGAACATCAGTTGCGCTCCCTGGCAGAAGAACCTGTAGACGTAAAGCTCGTCCGGCAGTGTGGTCTTCGGATCAGTCATTTTCATCCTCCACGATCACCTGAACGACCCCGCCACGCTTCTCGATTTCGAAGTCCTCGTGGTCCTTGGCCGAGCACGCGAACAGCGAGAGCCGGTCGCCCACGTCCACGAGGTTCAAGTCGCACCAGCCCGCGCCCGTCTCGATGACCCCGTCGCAGTCCTTGCAGGTCCAGTGGTCCGCGCTGCCGACCTTCGTGTCCCTGACGAGATGGACTAGCTCACCGTCGCGCAGGAACAGGATGTCGAGGGGGTACTCCACGCTGCCCTGGTGGAAGGCGACGTCGGACCGACCGGGGTATGGGAAGTAGAGCCCTGCGTCCTCGCCCAGAGGAGCATGGCCCTGGAGGCCGGTCTTCTTCTTCTCCTCGGTGTCGGCGACCTCGCAGTGGACCCTGGCATCCTTCTCCAGCCACAGGGCCTTGACCCGCACGACCGGGGAGTACTTGATGCGGCTCGTGACCTTGATGAGCCCGTTCTCGAAGAGGTGGATGTGGTCATGCCCGGACGAGGAAGACCTCGGGATGAGAATCCCGAAGTCCTCTTCGAAGTCCCGGCAATGCAGCTTCACCAACACCCAGATGCCCTCCTGAGATCAGACCTTCGCCTTCGGCGGACGTCCGCCCTTGTTCTTCCTCTCCACCACGGGGGCCTCGAACGGACTCGGTCCGCCGCTCGCCACGGCCTCCGCGAGGCCCGAGAACACCGGGCTCGGAGAGGGAACGTCGAACGGAGTCGGCTCCGGGGGGATCGCAAGCGCGGGCTCGGGGGGCTGCACCGGCTCGGGCGCGGGGGGAGGAGGGGCCTTCGGCGGCTCCGCTTTCTTCGCGGGCTCGTCACCCTCCAGGACCACGACCTCCAGGACGTGCCGGGGACCGTAGAGCATGCCGCTCAGTTCCGGCTGTCCCTGAAGCTCGGCCTTCGTGAGGCCCGTCTCCGCCACCAGATCGACCGAATGCTGCGCCGGGATCTTGACGTGGACCATCGAGTTGCCCAGAGCCTTGCGGCGCTTGTGGCGGGGCAGGTGATCCAGGTTCCCCAGCGGGGGGTAGACGGTGAAGCGCACATCCCCGTGCGACGTGTTGAACACCCTGAAAGTCTCGGCCATGGCTCCCTCCTACTTGAACAAGCTGGTCAGGCTCTTCGACCTGGACAGCCCGAAAAGGTCATACGCCTCGCTGACGGTGATTCCCAGTTCCGTGAGCAGCCGCTGCGCGAAGATGCTCGCCTTGAGCGCGGGCACCTGCTCGGCGGTCGAGGCGCTGACGGTCGAGCCCTGGACCTCGGAGAGGATCTTGAAGGCCGTCACCTCGTCACCGGACGGGACGCCCGTATCCACGTTCTTGGGAGCGCCGGGGGTCTTGCCGCCCTGACCGGCCGGAGGAGCGAACTCGGCACCGGGGGCCGGAGCGCCGGGAGCAGCCGGGGCCGCCGGGGCACCGGGAGCCTGCGGCGCGGGAGCCTTGGGGGCCCTCTGCGGCGCGGGAGCCACGTTCGGCTGCACCTGCGGCTGCACCTGCGGGACGGCCGGAGCCGCCTGACCGCGCAGGAGGCGGCGGCGATTGATCTTCCGCAGGATCAGAGTCGCGAGCCTCGCGGCTGCGGGGGGCGTGATCGATCCGGGAAACGGGGACCCTCCCGGGGCACCTCCCGGAGCCGCCGGGGCCGGGCCCGCGCCGGGACCTGCGGGAGGAGCGCCCGGTCCGCCGGAAGGCGGAGCGCCCGGCGCTGCGGGCTTCGGAGCGCCCGGCATGGTCGGCTTCTTCTGCTTCGTGCCCGGCTTGGAAAGCTGGATCTGGAGGATCTTCTTCTTGTCCTCGTCGTCCATCAGCGTGATGTCGTCGGACGTCCAACCGAGCGACTGGAGACCCGCGTCACCCGCGCCTGCCGGAAGACCGGCCGGGGGAGCGCCGGGAGCACCGGGAGCGCCGGGCATCTTGGGGGCAGCCGGAGAACCACCGGGAGCGGCTCCCGGGGCCGGAGTGCCCAGCGCGGGAGCCATGGCAGACGGGTTGGCCTGCGGAGCGGGCTGCGCCATGGGGGCGGCGGCCTGGGCGTTGCGGCGGGCTCTCAGCCACGCCTGCCTGCGGGCCTTGCGGTCCTCGTCGTCCTTCTTCTTGGGGAAGGGGCGGCCCTTCTCGGGCTTCTTCTTCGTGGTGTCACCCTCGGAGAGGGCCTTGCCGTAATCGCCCATGTAGCCCTTCCAGTAGTCCTTCGCGCCCTCATCGACGGCTTCGATCTCGCCGCCAGCATCGGCACGAGTCCGACGCCTTGCAGTGGGGGCGGGAGGCGCGGGGGCCATGGGGGCCGGGGTTCCACCGTCTTCAGCCTGGATCTCACTGACGCCCCCCTCCTCTGCCGGAGCGCCTTCGGGCTGCTTGGGCCGGAACTTCGACCAGTCCACCTCACCGCCGCCGAGAGCCGTCGTCAGAGCGTGAAGCTCTTCCGCAGACTCGGACGAAAGATTGCGCTCGTAAGCGCCCTTCTCGTCCCACTTCTCGCGGATCGAGGGACCGGCCAGACGGCGGGAGGCCGCCATCTGCGTGGCAGGGGCCTGCTGCGCCTGTTGTGCCTGCTGGTACAAGGCAGAGATCTGATCGTGGAGATCGGTAGCACCGGGGATATTCTCGAAGCCACCTTCCGGCAGCCCGTTCGCATCCAGGGGAACGCTGTTCACGAGGTTCACATACTGGTCCCAAAGGCCCTTGAACTGATTCCGGTCCACGTTCATGGACTTCATCTGGTCCAGCATAGTCTCGATGTCGCCCTGGTAGGAACCCCGGCGACGAGCACCCTTGCCGCCGCCCTGCTCCTTGGGCTTGTCACCCTTGTTCTTCATGCTGTGCGCCAGCGCCCACGGATTATCGACGCCGGGAGCGTCCTTGAGGTCCTTCACCACACGCTCCCATCCCTTGCCCTTCGGGGCATCGGCTTGGCGAGAACCCGCGCGGTCCAGCCAGGACGAAACGTCCGCGTGCTCCTGGCTGTAGCGGCCATCGGTCTCGATGAGCTTCTCCGCGACTTCCAGGTAGTCCTCCTCAGCGTAGTCGCCGGGGAAGGCCTCCATCAGCATGAGAGCGAAGTCCTCGGCGTCACCATCCGACTCATCGATGGCTTCCATGCGCCAGTCTTCGTCGTAGCTCAGAACCCGATTGTAGAGGTTGCTGACATCGCGACCGGCGACCAGCCTCGACGCGGCGGGCTTCAGCTTGCGCCGCACCGTTCCGCGTCCACGGTTCTCGGACATCTTGCCCTGGTCGGTGGGGGTCTCCTCGGGGGACCACTTGTGGGACTGCGCGCCGCGCGCCGGGGTGAACACGTTGTTCGCGGCCCACTTGTGCGGGTCCATGATGTCTTCGAGCAGCGCCGCGCTGGGACGCTGCGCCGTCAGGTTCCGGTAGATCTCGGAAGCATCCGGGGTCGGGTCGAGGTAGGTGTCGGTGATGCGCGCGGCCTTCGACTTCGGCTGCTTCGCGATCTCCTCCCAGTCCTGCGGGACGTTCTTCTCTTCCTCATCGGTCACCCACTCGCCGGTCTCGGGATCCTGGTAGGCACCGTCGTGCTCCTCACGAGCACCGATCTTGTCGGTCTCGCCCTCGGTCTCGTACTTCTCCTCGCGGGGCTTCGAGTAGGACGTGGACACGACCTCGTCCGGATCGGACGGCGTCTCGCCCTTGTTCGGCTTCTTGCCGGGCTCCTCGACCGGGGTCACCTCGAAGGGATCGGAGTCGGCGCGACGGCGGGAGCCCTCACGCGGATCATCCTCGCTCGGATGACCACGACGCATCGGCAACTCCCAAGGCTCCCCGTCATGGAAGATCGTCACTTCCTCCCCAGAGGCCCTGCCGTACCCGGACTCGGACTGCTCCTTGTACTCGCTGTAGGCCGCGACAGCCTCGCGCACATCATCACCGGAATAGACGGTGCCGATGTTGCCCACCACGACCTCGTACTTGGGCGTTCCGCCCGCCCTGCGCCTCGCGGCCACGCCCATCGCTGCGGCCGGAGCTTCCGCGCCCATCTGCGCCTTGCCCACGCCAAGCTGGCCGGGCCCGCGCTTGGGCTTCTGAACAGCGTGGAAAGCGCCCTTGACGTGAGGGTTGCCCTCGAAGGTCGGGTCCTCGACGTCCCGGGGCTTGCCCTTCCCCTTGAACGCGCCACCCGACATCGACTCGGGCTCTACCTGCCCCGGCCCCCTCTTGGGCTCCTGGGCAGGGTGAAAGGAGCGGCGGCGAGCCGCCTCCATTCTGGCCCTGCGGCGGCCCGTCAGCGCCTGACCCCACTCGATCTCCCCCGGCTCCAAGCCCGAGAGGCCGCGCGCGGGAGCCTGCACGTCCTCGTTCAGCGCGCCAATCGCCTTCAGGATCTCGTCGTCCGTAGCGCCCTGCCCGAGCCCCTGCACGATGGAGACCGCATCGAAAGGATCCACGAGCGCGAAGCCGGAATCGCCGTACACGAGCACGGTGCCCTCGGGCTGGTCGGGATCCTGGCTCTGGTCCTCGACCTGGAGAGAGGAACCGATGTTCTGAAGCTCGCGCTTCAGCGCACCGCCGAAGCCACGGGTCTTGCTCCCCGGCTGCTGCATGGTCTCCTGAACGACAGCCTGATCCTCCTCCGGCATCTCGGACCACATGTCGGCACGGCGGACGCGACGGCCCGTGCGTCCCTCCTCCTGGAGGCCCTCGGGGTCATCCCAATCCCTTGCGGGTTCGTGAACCCTCTTCTTGGGAGGCTTCTTGTCCCAGTCAGTACCGTGCGCGGGAGAAGGCATGTTCCGAGGATCTTCCTGG
>Ga0209777_10010136_pt1 | contig 10020 bp, 9 predicted proteins | sample FrelakmetHBP12HB_FD_187147 | JGI IMG/M metagenome (GOLD analysis project Ga0209777, IMG submission 187147) | Freshwater lake sediment microbial communities from the University of Notre Dame, USA, for methane emissions studies -HBP12 HB (SPAdes)... | ecosystem: Environmental > Aquatic >...
GTATCTTCCAACGTGTACCGGAAAGGATCGAACAGTGGGTATATGAACCGGAAAAAATATGTCCATGGGTACTCGGATCGGGAGTCAGAACGGCTTTTTGACCAGGCGCAGACGCTCACCGGGCTTCTTCATGACGACACGCAGTATCCTGCGGGATCCCATGTGCTGGAGGCCGGCTGCGGGATCGGTGCCCAGACCGTCATCCTCGCAAAAAACAGCCCCGGTGCACATATAACGTCTGTAGATATATCTGCAGATTCGCTTCAGCGGGCAGAGGATATGACCCGGAAGGAAGGCCTGATCAATGTTACTTTCCGCCAGGGAGATATTTTTCAGCTTCCGTTCAAGCCTGAGACTTTCGATCATATCTTTGTCTGTTTCGTGCTTGAACATCTTGCCGAGCCACAACGTGCGCTGGAACGGCTCTGCCCGCTCCTGAAAAAGGGCGGGACGATAACGGTGATAGAAGGCGATCACGGTTCGGCATTTTTCCATCCCGAAAGCCAGAACGCACAGAAAGCCATTGAATGTCTTATACATCTCCAGCGGAATATGGGGGGCAATGCCCTCATCGGAAGGCAGCTCTATCCTCTCCTTAGTGCTGCAGGATTTGGCGGAGTACATGTCTCCCCCCGTATGGTTTACGTCGATGCCTCCCGCCCCGCACTTGTTGACGGGTTTACCCGACTGACATTTACTGCAATGGTTGAAGGTGTCAGGGATGCTGCACTGGCACAGGGAATGATCAGTCAGGTGGAATGGGATCAGGGAATCCAGGATCTTTACCGTACCTGCGGGAATGACGGGGTTTTCTGTTACACGTTCTTCAAGGCGACGGGGACAAGGACCTGAGCCATGAAAAACCCGAAAACCGAGCTCTGTTACCATGCACCCGCTGCACAGGGCGCCGGGAGAATGATGCAGGTTACCAGGAAAGTTGAGTTCCTTTATAAGACATCCCTTGAAGAGCGGCTCTTCAGAGACCGGCCCTGGCTGAAAGATCTGATGAAGGCTGTCCCAGAGGATACACGGCTTGCGATCTTCCGGATAGCCCATGGTGAGGCATATTTCTGGACCATGGAAAACAACATGCGGGAGCGTGAGGTGCCCCACCAGAAATACGATTTTTGCCCCTCTCATCCTTCCCGAATCATAATAAAGCACAGCACTGCATGCTCTGCAACAGGACAATGGATATGGAGAAAGAATTCCCCCGCTCAACTGCATCATTTAATGAACTTGCCCGGATCTTTTCCTATAATCGGGCCCATTCTCTTGACATAAGAGACGAAGGTGAGAAGGTAGAAGACGGTATAATCATTCATGACGTCAGCTACGCCGGTTTTGCCCAGGAAAGGATCCCGGCATTTCTTGTAGAACCTCTCGGAGAAGGCACCCGTGCAGGAATTGTATTTGTTCATCCCGGGCCAGGTAACCGGTCGACTTTTCTTGACGAGGCAAAACAGCTTGCCGGAAAAGGTGCATCCTGCCTTCTGATCAATGCTCCCAGGTCTGACGGTTCCAGATTCGCAAGCCGTGTCATGGTATCATCGGATGAAGAACTCCGTTCGTGGTATATCCAGATGGTGGTCGATTTTTACCGTTCTGTAGATCTGCTGACAACCAGCCCACAGGTCGATGCACATCGTATCGGATATGTCGGTCATAGTTTCGGGGCACTCTTCGGGGGAATACTTGCCGGTGTTGATACAAGGATTACCTCCTTTGTGCTGACGGCCGGAGTCGGAAGTTTCACCGATGTCGCGCTCCTGAATATTCCGTCTCTTGCAGGAGAACGGCTAAAAAAATTCCGGGCAGTGATGGACCCGGTAGATCCCATCCATTATTTCGGGCATGCACCACCGTCCGCAATTTTTTTCCAGTTCGGTACTGATGATACGTTCTTCACGCGACAGAAGTTCCTGGATTTTTTTGATGCCGCGGGCAATCCGAAACTCATCAGCTGGTACGAGGCGGATCATTATCTTAATTCTACTGCACGAAGAGACCGGTGTGAATGGCTGAGCACCCGGCTCAACCTTTCCCTGGAAACTCCTGTATAATCGGGATATTTCCGATGTGTTCCTCCGTGCACTTTCGCGCCGTGCACCCGCTCTCCTTTTACCCCCATTATCTCAAAAAAGAGGTAGTGATAGTATTTGTGCGGGATCTTATATACGAATGAAATCGGGGAAAAATAATCCGGGAATTGACCTGATACCAGAGCAGAAGCCAGGACCATGAGGATTTTTTCCCGATAACGATCGCGGGAAACAACCCTGTCATGCAAAAGGTGCCCAAACAACAACTTAAAAAACCCGGAGTAATCCCTGCCGATTTAAATTATTCCAGGACTAATAGTACCGGAGAAATCATATGGACACTGTTGTTCTTGCCGGCTACCTTGCCGGAACCCTCACTACTATATCGTTCGTCCCTCAGGTGATCCGCACCTGGAAACTCAAGGAGGCCAAGGACTTCTCGCTGGCGATGCTCCTGCTCTTTGCAGCAGGGATGATCCTGTGGACAGCGTACGGGATCTGGATCACTTCCTTCCCCATCATCGCGGCAAATACCATTACCTTAGGTCTCGTCATGATCTTACTCTGGATGAAGATCAAATACCAGTGATGGTCTTCTTTCCCTTCCAGAGCCATAGCTATGGCACGGGAACTGTGAGAAAATAGTAATTTTTTTTATTCCTGAAGGAGCACCAGGCACCCGGCAATCTTGTCGTGGAGGCCCTGGCGTTTCTTGGTAAGCCCGATCATGAGAAACCCGAGAAAGATAATCAGCGTGGAGATGATTTTTGCAAAGTGGCGAAGTGTAACGCGTGCAAACGTGGGTTTGTTTCCCTCAAGGTCGGTCACTACAACTCGCATCAACAATTTACCCGGAGTTGCCTGGCTGCGTGACGACTCAAACCCGGCAAAGTAAACCCACGGAATGACAATCAGAAGAATACCATATGACGCAATGATCGATCCATACAGGGCTATAAGGGTCCCTTCCGGTGTCAGTGAATTAACGGGTGCATGTTGGACGGCATAGAAATAGAGATTCTGGACCCCCCTTGTCAGACCAAGAACAAAAGCAGCTACCAGATCAAACAACAGAATGAGGATGAAATCAACAACAAACGCTACCAAACGCCTGCCAAGGCCGGCATACACCCCGATATCAGGCGCCTCCTCCTCTTCAGGAGTGGCGATGATCGTTGCCGGGATCGATACAATATCCTCCCCACACCACTGACAGAATTTTCCTAAAGCATCAGTCTCTTTTCCACATTTCGGACAGAACATTCCCTTTTACTCCTGATATGTAAAGTTAATCCGGGTGTCCTTTTTAATTTAACTGTTCTTTTCTGCCATTTCATGCATTTATGCCGCCCGGAACTGCATACTACCTTAAAAGTCATGTTCCTTTGGGCGAATATCTATCAGCGCGATTCCAGAGCGCAAATCAGAAATATAAAAAAATTAAAGGACTATTCATGAAATGCACCCTGATTTTGATAGCCATGGCTGGTCTCGTACTCTGTGCGCTCTCTGCCGGCTGTACCAGCCCAACGAAGGTAGAAATCAAACCGGAAACAACAATTGTTCCCACACCTCCGCCTACAACTTCCACATCTACGGCCACAGTGGTGTCAACTCCCCTGGCGGTCGAAACCCTGCCCGCCGGACAGGCTGTTGATGTCCAGGTCTACAAACAGCGTCCCGATGCCACTATCCATCTGGTCTATAATGGCGGACCCGGGGAGATGTTCGTCCAGAATGTCATGATGCGGGTTACCCGATCCGACGGTCAGGTTAATGAAGAGTATTTAAACGACGGTACGAGAGAACCACAACGCGGAGATGAGCTGGTCATGGATGGAACCCGGGGCACCGATCAGGTTGCGGTTTTCCTCACCAGCGCAGGAAAAACCTACAAGATCTACGACAAGCTGCTTGCAAATCCCTACTACTAGAATATCAACAATTTTTAAAAAATTCAGCCGGTCTTGTGATTTTTTGCGATCATTTCTGCATACTTTTGCGTTACATACCCAAGACCAACAACGATGGCCAAAACGACGCCGAGTACAAGCCATTGCTCCGTACCTGCAGACCCCACCGCGAGTTTTGTCAACAGGTTGAGCGGATTTGACGGCACCGCGAGTGCCAGAAGAATGACTACCACAAGTCCTGTTGAGAAGATGAACTGTGCCGCGGTCCGTTCGCGATAATGGAGAGCTACCAGTGTACCGATCAGGATAAGGATGAGTGATGTGACGGAAACGTGGAGGAGGATCAGTACAGGATTTCCGATGGAAATACCGTTAACCATCAGGAGTATCAGCCATGTTGCAGCCTGGATTGGCACGAGTAACCCGCATGTAAGCACCTTGCCCCAGACCATCTCCGGAAAGGTGATCGGCGTAGAGATAAGCGTCTCAAGCGTTTCGTGCTGGTACTCTTCGGTGATCAGGTCTATTACGAGCGCCGAGGAGATGATCGCCGGCATAAATACAAGGAGGGGGATGAGCAGGCCATATACAAACTCATAGAAGTCCCCCCCACCGGTTGATGCCGGGATCTGGAGGGGCAGCGGCTGTACGTCCAGCCTTCCTCCCCGGATCTGGCGGAGTGTCTGCTCGTATTTCAGGAAAATGTCCTTGAGCTTTACATCCACGATGGCACTCTGGAGATCATTCTGTACTGTATAGAGGGTTATTTTGATGGGATCCAGTGCATCAGGCCGTGTATCAGGCACATAAATAACCGCCGCCAGTTTGCGCTGGCCGAGGGCAGCTACAGCTGTAGAAAGATCCATCTGATAGACACGGAAATCCGGGCTTGTCTTGAGATAGGAAAGTAACTGCGATTCATTTCCCGTATATGCGACGCTGTACCGGTAATGGGAATATTTCGAGAGTGATGAGGGATCATACATCGATGTCAGCCCAACCATCAGGAACGATGAGAACAGGGCGATAAAGAGCTGGAGCAGGACCGCAAGGAGTATCGTCCTCTCGTTAAAGAGTCCCCTGAATTCCTTCTTTGCAATGATGGAAAGATGTTTGCCCTTCATCCAAGCCACCCCAGTATAAAATAGAGATTATACATGCAGTGTACGACCATTGCTATCGTAAGTCCGGGGGCAAACCATTTCTTCCCCCCGAATTTTAAGCACATGGCAACGATGAGTACCCCAACAAAATGCAGCAGCAGCGGCAGCCAGAGAGATCCCAGCGACAGGAAGAGGATACTGCCGAAGACTGAGTCAGAGATCTGGGCGATGGTAACAAAAAGGAGAAGCTTTTCTGCGACAAGGAATCCGATCGCTGTGGCGGCGCTGGCAAGAATGAGATTTTTTCCCGTGAAGAACACGGCGTCGCGGGAAAATAACGTGTAAATCCCGATACTTTTTGCGAATTCTTCGATCAGCGCAGCAAACAGGAGCAGGAACACCAGCGAGTAGGGCATGGGCAGGTTGAAGAAGAGCACGAGGCACATCATCTGCACCATGAATACGAAGGGGATTGAAAAACCGCTCAGCAGGAAAAGAGAGACAAAAGGATATTTTGGAGGGAGGATCTCGGAAAGGAACTCCCGGACCCGCGTTGCAAGCGGTTTTTCGGAAAAGAGCCGCTCATCTTTGAAATTTTTTGCCGCAATATAGAAGAGTACCGCGCCGGTGAGCCAGAACAACGAAGTCGAATAGAGATAATCGGTGACTGTCCAGGCGGTGCCCTGGATGGTGAGAACAATCAGCGTGAGCGGAGAGATGAGACTGATCACGTGGACATTGGCAAAGATACTCGGGAAGAAGAGGTATGAGGTTGCTATCGTTGAGAAGAAGATGGAGATGAACGAGAGTTCCTTGAAACTGCGCGAGAGCATCCCGATGAGAAGCGCGTTTGCGAGGAAGAAAAAAATGATCGGGATGAGTGGGAGAATGATGAGGGGTGATACCCTGAGGTAGAGGGTGAGCCCGGCGCAGATGGCCATCATACCGATGAAATACGGAAGGGCTTTTCCGATAATAATTGACGATGCCCTTACCGGAGTGGACAAAAGGATCTCCCCCTTGCGCTCGATCCGTTCATTCATGATACTCATCATGAAGAACTGGGACGTGAAGTAAAGCGGAAATATGAAAATAAAGACGAGGATGATGGAGTCAAACGGGAGCGGAGGTGATAGTTGCGATGGCGTTTTGAAACCCCCCAACGCACTACTGGAGGAGAGGACTTCAGTATATCGCGAGATCTGGGTGTTCTGCGCATTGGACTGGACCAACTGTGCCCGGATCTGATCCTCCGAAATAGAGAGTGTTGGTGGAGGTGTGGGAATAATCTGTACTGCCCCTTCAGGGACTGGTGCAGCCCGGCTGGGGGCAGCACTGATATACTGGCCACTCTGTGTGGAAAGGAAGCTGAGTTCACTTTTTACACTTTCTGGATCGATCCAGAGAGGATACGCCGCGAAGAGATCGGTCTCGGTATTGTAGACGCTGTTGACATATTTCCCGTAATCCCGGGAAAGAGTTTTTAATGCTGCATTAGACCTGTCAGTCCCGTGGCCGGATGCCTGTCCCTGAACAACAATAACATCAAACGCATTTCTGTTTGAATTCAGCGTGGAGGCATCAAGCTGGTATACTGAAAACCGGGCGTCGCTTGCGATTAGCTGAGCGACCTGCGGATCATCGACTCCCACCCGGTACATCCCATCCTGCAGGTGCAGGCCGGTCTGAGCAGTGAAACCGGTGACGAGAACAAGAAGCACAAAAAGGATAATTGCCAGTGGCAGGATATCCCTGCTCATCGTTGAGAAGGATTTCTTCACTTCCCAGCGGGCTATGGTGGCAATGTCTGTAAGCGTGCTCATGAACGGTCCTTTTCCTGACGGGAGCAGCGGGTATGGTTATTCATTGAACCCTTTCAAGAGTTGAGTACAGAGTTGTACCGGGTATCGGTCAAATAATCATCGGTATTGATACCGCGGTGTTCCCCAGTCATGGCACTTGTCCATTCGGAGAGATCATCCGTCCTATTCTTGTTCCGGCTCTCCGGTATCTTCGGCTCCTGCTGCCTGGCCGTGCGGGAGTAAATTTGAATCATCGGGTGGCGATGCCCGCATCCTAAGGTATATGTTGCACACCGGGCAAACCTAATCGATAAGGTATTCCATGATCACTGCCCGCAACCTGACGAAAAATTTTGACGGTTTTACCGCGCTGGCGGATGTAACTTTTGAATTTGAAGACGGCGAGATCTTTGGGATAATCGGGCACAACGGGGCAGGGAAGACTACTCTGCTCAAGATAATTTCCGGCCTGATAACCCCGACATCCGGTGCACTGTATATCAACGATATTGATGTGGTGAAAAATCCGCTGGCACTCAAGGAAACCCTCGGCTACCTGCCCGAAGAATCCCGGTTGTATGAAACGATGACAGCCGAGAACTACCTTGCATTTTTCGGGGAGATTTACGGGCTTTCAGTGCAGGAGATCCGGGTCCGCTCAACCCAGCTTTTCGCCGCGCTGTCGCTTGAACCCGACGGGAAGAAGATTGGGGAGTTCAGCAAGGGTATGAAGCGCAAAGCAGCGATTGCCCGATCGCTCATCCACAATCCGAAGTTCCTGGTGTATGACGAGGCGACCAGCGGGCTCGACCCCATGACCTCGCGGTTCATCGCCGATTACCTGCGCACGCTCAAAAAGGAAGGCAAAACGATCGTGCTCTCGGCGCACAACCTCTACCAGGTTGAGGCGATCTGCGATAAGGTAATGATCTTAAAACGCGGCAAAATGGTCGCTTTTGGGAATATGCACCAGCTTCGCGACCAGTTCGGTTCGCTTACCTATACGATCTTCTTTGCGATCGAGGATCCGGGAAGGCTGGTCGGGCACGCGAAACCCTATCGGCAGGAGGAGGGTTTCTTCATCTGGGAGGCGCAGGACATGAAGGAACTCAACGAATGCACCGGTATCATCACGGAATCCGGCGGGCGGGTGGAGAAGATCGAGTCCCGGTACCCGTCGCTGGAAGAAATGCTTGTAAAAATCGGGAAATGAGACGTTCCCCCTACTATTTTTTTCTTTTTCCGTGTCTTATAACTCAGAAAAAGTCTCTTTTTTTATGAATAACTGTTCCCGGTTCATCTCATGTGCGTGAGAGACCCCCGCACCCCCACGCTCATCCATCTGCTATTCCCATTGTCCGGAATATCCGGGTGCATTTCAATGGTTTGCATAAATCATGCCATTTTTTATCCCCCAGATACAGTATCAGACAATGACAACGGATCTCTTCCTTCCCCCAAAAATAGAAGAATCCTTACCATAACCATGAAAAATTCCGGAGTTTTTGGATGAACAATGAGAAGCAGCACCTCGATGGAGAAGTAATTATCCGTGAAGTTCTCGACAGCGATCGCGACGCTGTTATTGCCATTTTCAATTACTATGCAGCAACCAGCTATGCAGCATACCCGGAAATGCCAGTCAACGAGCGGTTCTTCGGATTCTTACGCGAGGGAACACTCGCGTTCTTCATCCTCGAACAAAAGACCCGTGTTGTGGGTTTCGGGCTCATTAAACCGGTCCTGCCATTCCCTGCCTTTATGGCAACGGGGATGCTCACCTATTTCATCCTGCCGGAATTCACGGGGAAGGGTCTCGGGAACAGACTTCTTGAACGGCTCACGATCGAGGCGAAAAAATTGGAAATGACCTCGCTTGTCGCAAACATGGCTTCAAAAAATACCGCAAGTATCCATTTTCATAAGCGTCATAAGTTTACTGAAGTGGGCAGGCTGCATAGCGCCGGCATGAAATTCGGTGAACCGTTCGATGTAATCTGGATGCAGAAAGAATTATAGGTATTTCCGGTAACCGTTGTTACAATCTATTTTTACCAACTTACACGACTCTCACAAGCGCCCCGCTGTTGCGGGCAGAAGTGATCAGGGTTGTTCCGCCACCATGCTCATTCATGAATACCTGGGCTGCCCGTTGTATTTCCCGCATGTCTGAATCCCCGATCGCGTAGATGGTGGGACCAAACGAGCTCATGCCGGCTCCCGCTGCACCCGCTGAACGCACCGTTTCAATCAGTGCTGGGATAGCGTCCGGTTGCAGGCCCAGTTCGACTTTCTTGAACCCGAGACCCTGGATCGTATTGATCGATGAACCGAACAGGTCGAGATCCTTCTCGACGACGCCCGGGAGCATCCGCATCAGGATCTCGTGGCAGAGTGCCTGCACCTCGTCAACCGGGACCGGGCAGTGGGTCCTGAAGATATCCATCTCTTTACTACCACACGCACCCGCGGGAAGGCGGGGAATGGCCAGCAGGATGCGCCAGTCGGAAGGAAACGTATGACGTGCAATAACAGGTGGTGGCCTTACGCCCGCGGAAGCTGAGGAAGGCCTGAACCCGTACTTCTCACGACCCTGCCCGAACGCATGACCGCCATCAATGATGAAACCCCCGAATTCAAACGCGGCGGTTCCGATTCCGGATGTTCCGCCGCGACCGATAAGGAATGCAAGGTCTTTTACCGCAATTAACCTGCCATAGACTTCGGCGATCCCCCGGGCGGTTGCGAGCATAACCTGGGATCCGCTTCCCAGTCCGATATGGGAAGGAACGTTTTCCCGCACGGTAACAGATACGCTTCCACCTATCCGCAATCCCTCCAGCACTTTCTGTGCGGTATCTATGACACGGTCCCGTGTCACGCTGTCGCACCCTTTCACTTCGAGTTCCGGATTCGCGCACATCTCGAGGAGAATACCCGGTTCGTCAAGGGTTATCCCGACACCGCCGTCGACCCGACCGGATCCGCCATGCATATCGATGAGCGTCACATGGAGCCGTGACGGTGTCTGTATTACTACGCGGCGTTCATCAAGGAACCTGTTATAGGGAAACTGCTCTTCAATAAAGATCAACGGCTCACTGTCATGGATTATCCGGTACTGGCGGCTAAGCAGCGGTTCGTGTTTCCCGATGGAAAA
>Ga0209777_10010137_pt1 | contig 10019 bp, 9 predicted proteins | sample FrelakmetHBP12HB_FD_187147 | JGI IMG/M metagenome (GOLD analysis project Ga0209777, IMG submission 187147) | Freshwater lake sediment microbial communities from the University of Notre Dame, USA, for methane emissions studies -HBP12 HB (SPAdes)... | ecosystem: Environmental > Aquatic >...
CTGTAAAAGGGATTTCTCTAAAATTGTCATATTTTGTACAAGATACGATGATTTCTCGATCATTTGCTTTTAAAAATCTGGAAATTACTGGCGCTGATATTTGGAAATTACCAGCTATTTCCTTAACTGTAGAACCATTATCAAATAAATTAAGAATTGATTCTTTTTCCTGATTAGAAAAGTTTTTGGCATATTTTCTGCGCCATTCTACTTTTCCAATCAAAGCCTGTCTAGCAGATTCATAACTAATTCCATTCTTTTCAGCAACTTGCCTTATCGTTAATCCATCTTGGTAATCTTCTATAATAGTCATAATTTCACTTGGAACCCTATTTGGGGTTACCCCCAAATAGGATCAATTTATTACTCTACGTGGTACGAAATGACAGCGTGTTCCCAAGCAACCGTTCCACCAACTAGAGAGGCTGGGGTTTTAACGAGGGACCGAGCGGTCGTTTCGAACTCTAAGAAACGGGCAACCACTGGTGAGTTAGTAGAGCTGGCACCAACTGCGCGAGTATAGGTCGGGGTAAGAAGACCTAGAATCGTGGGATAAATCTTCGATTGGGGCACCAACGAAGTATTCGAAGGCTGAAGACCGGCAGACGTAAGATCAACTGCATCGAGGGTTACACCATAGATACCGGGTTTATCCCAAGCTGTCACTTTGCCAGAAGCGGCTGCGGTATGCGGTCCGAGATTCGTTCCAGTCGTGGCGAGACCAGCGGGGACGCCGATAACTTGGCCGAACAGGGTTCCGTATCCAGTCGTTCCATCGTCAGTTAGCCAAAGGGGGCGAGCGGTATAAGCCGCAACATTCAAGGTTAAGCCGACCCGTTTCTTCTGGCTGTAGTTGGTATAGCCGTCTTTGGCATCAGCCGCAGACTGCTCGGTTGCGGTATTAGCAATCGAGAGGGCTACGAGGGTACAGATCTCTCCACCTTTTACGCTAGAGAGGTATCCATCCTCAAAATCAAATTGCCCAATTGGGGGCGTTCCGGGATAAAGTACTTTAAGAGCCATTGTAATTTCCTCCATTTTATAGCGGCTTTGCCGCGGTTCTTTGTTCTGTAGGCTCCTTTGGAGCCTTTTCAATCATATATAAAATTATTGATAGATTTCTGAAAAAAATCGACATGTTGTGTCATTTTTTCAAAAAATCTTATAATTTCAGCTATTTGCCTGTAGCTAAATTAATCAAACGTCTTAAACTGGCATTATCTATCAGTTTTCCATCTTCTTTAAGGATAGAGTTTTTAAGGGTCCAGCCACGTCTATCTAAAGCTTCCGCTTTACTGGGATCCTTGCGGATCCCTTTTTCCAGCTCGATTTCGAGCTTTTTTATGGCATCTTTGGTAGCGTTATCTAATGTTCCTGTTTTTGGGACATCGAAACCTTGTTCTCTGATGATATCTTGTAATTCTGCTATATTGGTTTGCCCTGTTTCTAATTTGGCGGCGGCTGGAGGAGGCTCTTTAGCTTTAACGGCTTGAACTGCTCCTGAGATAGTTTCTGCTGCTCTTTGAGTATCTTGAAAAGTTTCCATCATATCTTTCATTTTTTCTTGTAAACGCGATTTTGGACCTAATTTAAGAAACTCTAATACGCCACCTTTGGCGGAAGACATTGCGTTAGCCAATCTTTGAATATCTGGTAAATCTTGACTAAAGTGACTCATTACCGCAATATACTCAGCTATACCTCTATTATCTTTAGGAGATGGCAAAGGTTTAGAGAATTGTATAACATATGGAGATAATATAGTTTTTAAGTCTGCTGCCAACTTTGAAGTTGTAGGATCATCAGATCCTACAGTAGAGGCTATTTCTATAACATCTTTGATATCTTCAGATAAAGTATCTCTAGTACTGGTAAGCTTAGATAACATAGCTGGACCAAGAGCATATGCTGCTCCTAATCCCGCTCCACCCCATAATAGAGTTCTAAATAATGGTGCAAAGAGGGCTCCCCAAAACGCCTCCTTGCGGAGGCTTCCATCAAAAGGGAGACCTGAAATCCTCCCAATTGTCTGATCGATTCTATCTGCGGCTTCAGATTCACCAGCTTCATCCAATTGGTTGGCGAGTTTAGTCAGAGTTTGTATAATCTCCGCATGTTTCCCTGTTAGTGCTCCCGATGGCATTCTTATGGCGACCTCAATATCTTTTTCCTGCTGTTGGATTAAGTTTTCTACTAAGCCGCCTTCACCAGCGGCTTTTGCTGGTTCAGCATCCTTCGGATGCGCTTTATGAATTAGATCATCACCAGTTTCTTTAGTGACATTATATTCCTCAGTTGGTTCATATCGCCTATGGCCTTTGACAGGGGTTTCTTTATCTGGATTGCCGAGCTTTTGGTCGCCCAGATCGGAGGTTATCAGACCGCTGTCAGCTGCTATTTTAGCAAAGCCTTCCATTACTTCACTACCGTTCCATTGGAGCATTTTTTCCTCCTAGAATACTTTCCATGCTTTTTTCAAAATCTTCTTTTTTTGAATAAGTTGCCTGCGGCAACAGGATTTTTGCCATGTCGGCTATTGGGGGAGCTGCGAACGTTTTATATTGATCAATTTCGTTCATTTCTGCTCCACCGTGCGCAGCACGTACTTCTCCGAGGATTCTCGACATCTCGGATGAGCCCACTAATGGATAACCCTTCAATTCTTCGAACAATTTTGAAAACGGTGTTCCTTTTTTATCTTTGATTGTGTTATCCAGCGCCATACTTATAGAGTGTTCTACACTTCTGAAAGGGTTGGTATAAAGTCGCATACTTGGAACGCCTTGAGGTTTTTGTTGAGTCGTTGGAGCTGTTTGAGTTTTTGGTCCAACGATCATTCCTGTTCCTGTGCGAATAGCTACGCCAACCAAAAGCGCTTTAAGTAAAGAATATAAAAGCCCAGAAATACTAAAATTTGCGCGCGGATTCATAGCTAAAAACTTTTTAAGAGTTGATATGCCATAAGCTTGTTTTACTAATTTAGGACCTGCGGTCCAAGCTGCTATGATAGCGTATTCTAGATTACCACTCCTTATCAGTTCAGCTTGAAAGGCGGATGATTTAGAAATAGCTCCTATAAGCTTATTAACAACGGTTTTAGCAGCGTCCATTAGGCTAGAGTCAGAAACTTGGACATCTCCAGTATTTGGACCTTTACCTATAAGTTTGTCGATCCATGCCCCAACGTCTTCTATACCTATACCGATGAGGTCCTTGGATGCGCTTAAAATAGTGCCTAGAATCCAACGACCTTGGAGCATCATTAATCCAGGTGCAAGATATTTGAACAAAATTTCAAACGGGCGTTCCTTTATATCTTTGAAATTACTAAGTTCAGATGTCGCTTGATTAAGCGCACTGTTTGCTAAGCTTTGTATGTCGAAAGCGATTTTTTCCATTAGTGTTTGGGTAGCGCTTGGTACATTTCATTAAGCGCTTCATGTCTTTGTCTGAGTGTGTTTTGTAAAGCTTCTCTAGTATTTTTATCAGGTAATCTGGTTGTTTCAATATAGAGGTTAGATATCTGTTTACGCAAATCTGCCACCAAATCTAGAGCGGCCACATAAGGATCATAATTCTCGCTTTTCTTCAATAGTCTTTTGGCAAAGTCGGCAAATTGTGCTGGATTATTTACAAAGTTTGACACATCAAGTAAATTATATACTTTACCATCTAGAGACATTTCTGGTTTCTTTGGTGCCTGCTGAATTGATTTACCAGTTCTCCCCTCTATTGTTCCCATATTTCCAATTTGGCCGCTTGGTTGTGTACCAGCTGGTAGACTATAAGATGGTAATTCTGTAGCACGTTCAAATTCTGTTGCTAGTGTATTCACTCTATAAAGAATATCACGCAACTGATTCGCATCGAATCTAGTAGCAATATTTACATCCGATTCCGCATTCTCAGCAAAGTCTCGTAAAGCATCTGTAGCAAGCTTTCTATTTGCCGCGGTATTGAGACTTCCAGTCTCACCTTTTGTAATTTTGCCAGCCTTTTCAAGCCACTTTAGAAACAATTGTGGATTTTGAAGTGCCATTAATGGTATTTCTACTCCAGCAATAGGAATATTATTTGATTTCGAAAGATGTGATTGAAGCCACTCAGCAACACGAATTGCTCTTGCTACCTCATTAGGTTGTGGGGCAACATTAGGAGGTGGCGCTTGTACGAGAGCCTTACCCGTCATGCTACGGAGCGTTTCCCATCCTTCTCTTGTTTTTTTACCCCATATACCATCTATTGGTCCCGGTATACCTGGCGGAAAGCTAGACAGTTGCGACATTATCTGTTGTAACTGTAAGATATCATCGCGTTTTCGATTTCCTAATCCTTTACCCATAGGTCTTACTGGAGCTTTTGTTTTTGCCGGTTCACCAAGTGGTCCTGTGGGCGCTTCTGGTATTGTGAGGGCCGTTTTTATATTTACATTCTTAGAGGCAAATAAATTCTTGAGTTTTGAACGTCGTAACGGCATCAAATACCCATTCCAAAGTCTATCATTGAGTTTGTCAATAACTTTCTTTTCGGCAAGAGAAGCAGGCTCTTTAATTTGCCTTAGTTTTTTCAGCCAATCTATAACCTCGCTCAATTTACCTCTCAAGAGACGATCTGCTTCAGCTTCAGTAGCTGTATTTTGGATAGATTTAGCTAATCCACCAAGAAGTGTATCAGCTGTGCCAAGGAGCTTATTATGCGATGCTAGCATCGCGTCTCGTAATTGTTTCTCGTATGGTAGTTCTTCTTTGGCTGCTTCAGGAGCTTTTACATTTTTACGAGCAGCAACCTGTTCACTGATTCTAGCAGAATTTTCTTTTAAAGTAGAAAATCCCTTAAGTAAATCGGACAAATGCTCTTCAATATATTGTTTTTGCATAAAAGCCAAAGGTGAAAAATAGGGGCCAAGTTTCACAATTTTAGATACGGTTGATTGTATTAATGGCATCGCATTATCAAAATTGGAAATTGCGACGACAAATTTTTGGGCATTTTGGTCAGAATTTGATTGTTCTAAAGCATCTTTAGCATTTTTTAATTCTGTTGAAACTGGTATAAGTATTTCTTTCAATTCTTCTACAGCCTGTCTAAGTTCCTTATTCGTAGGATCCTTGGATAACAAAGCTTGAGATGATACAATTAAATCTCTACTATCATCCCAAACCTTCCCCACCATACTAGAGAAATACCGTAATAATTTGACAAGGGTAGCGCCTGCGGCGCCAACAATAGCCAGCTTTAAACCCCATAAGATTAATGGAGCAACAATCGGAATCGCCTCTTTTTGGAGGTTACCGACGAAAGGGCGCGCAGAGCCCTCCCTCATCTCGGCAAGTGTTTTGTCTACGAGTAGGGCGGCTTCTGTCTTTCCCTCTTCATCAAGTCTGTTTGCCAAGGCAACGAGCTGTCTAACAATAAAGTCAGCTTGTTTACCAGTTGGCTTAGTCTCAACAACCTTGATATCTTTTTTCTGCTGTTCAACAATTGTCTCGAATTTGCCACCCTCGTCTTTTGCGGGTACCATGGTAGGTCCACCACCTGGATGAGCTTCATTAATTAGTTGTTCTCCAGTTTCTCCTGTGATATCATACAGTTTTTCAACTGCTGTTTTATACAGGCGAAGTTGTTCATCAATGGCTTCTGCCGTCTTGGGTTTACCCATTTCATCAAGATCATTAGCCAAAGAAACAAGCTCCTCAACCACAGAGGTAAAAGATTCTGGCTTTTTAGACTCATCAACTTTGGGCAACTCCTCAATAGAAGCCTCTTTCTTTTGCGGCATCCATCCGCTAGCCGCGGCAATCCGCTCGAATTCCTGCATCACTAAGCTCTCGCTGGGCGTGATATGTCTCATCTTATTTGCCTCCAAAAATATCTTTTAGGGCTCGCAGAGCCCTTTCGATGCGGTATGCCGCTTTTGTTTCTTCTGCGTCCGCTAGGTCATAGGCAAGTTTTAAAAGATTTGCCATTAATCTACCACTCTCGGCTGAAAATGCCGCAGACTTATCTGGGGCAAGCTTATCAGGTGGTAGGTCCTCTTCTTCCCAAGATTCTGATTCTTCCTCAATTGGCTCAAAAGCCTCTTTAGGAGGACCATTTAGTAAATCATATTCTTTGGCAATTTTTTCCAGCTCAAGCATTACTTGGCTGTCTTGCCATGCCCTTTTATCTTCGGGAGCAAAGACCATCTGAATCCTCCTAATTACTAGCTTTTTTCTTACAAAAAAATGAAGTCTATGAAAGCAGTCAAAGCCGAAGGCGGAGCAAGACAGATTGCTACAGCAGGATGATTCGGCGTCGCTTGCCTAGTTGTTAACTGCCCGTTTTCATTCACAAATAATGCCGCATTTAATGGATACTCTTGTGTCGTATCAAACTGATCTGTAGCATATATTCCACGAGTAAACCAGATAGTCATTCTACCAGAGCCAAGAGTAGTATCTTCACCAGGTAAATTTGGAACATTGTAGACATAGTTGACAATCGTTTTAATACTGTCAGGTTTACCTGATCCTGTACTGTCATAATTCAATAGGCTCCCTGCGGGAGCCGTTATAATGCCGTTTACAGGATTTAATATTAGATTATCATAATCAGCCACAAAGCTAGATGGCATAACATATGCTTCTTGTAAATTTTTACTGGCGTCAGCTACACTGATCCATCTATCATATGCGTCTTTAACACCAACACAAGGTATAACTACTATTTCATCCCATGCTGGTTTAGTAAAAACATTTGATCTGGCATCATCTATAATGCCTAAAGGGGCCAAACCATCCGAAAGCCCTGCGACAATATCCTGTCCAAAAAGTTTCAATTGGGCCATTTGCCCTGGTTGAAATATAGAACTAGAATCCACTGGATAGGAATACGGCAGAGCGTTTCCGATCTGTAATAGTCTAAGTACCATAGTTTTCCTTTACTTGGAGCGTTTAGTAGTAAGCGGTCCGCTTTTTCCCTTTCCATGTTCAGGCGTGGGCTCTTCAAGATACTTCTTATTCACGCCATCTAATGCCACCTTCATGGCATACTCTTCTGCCTTCTTAGCTTTCATGCCCTTTTTCTTCGCCTGCTCGAGAGCGCCCTTATAAGTCTTGGCAAATTTAGCAGCTTCTTTTTTGCTTTGTTTGCTTAGGAAAGCTATCCATTGGTTAGCAGTTCGCCCCTTCTTTTTAGCTATAACAATCATTGGGCGAAGAGCAGCTAGTTTCTGAAGCGACTCGTCAAGGATACCAGCAAGATGAGAATATCCAGCATGATCAAGAGCGTCAGCAATTTTGACCATATGCCGAATCGCGAAATCAGCAGCAATCGCTGTTCCAGCATCCATACATTTTGGACAAGTATCATCAGCTTGATTTACATGCTCTGGACAACCTTTGTCATCCGCTGCTTGAGTTTTCTTTCCAGCCGCATCTTCCGCGTAGTTGCGAAGTTCTGTATGGTCATCGATACCCTCTTGGGCAAGCTTGGTTGTCAGTTCGCCGCCAGCAAGGTACTTATTTTGAGCCATATCAACTTCTTGAGCGGTCTTGGCAGCATCAACTTCATCTTTGAAAGCTTTTGCTGTTGGACCTTTCTCCCACCACGGCTGAGCTTCAGCTTTCTTATACAAACCAGTAAAAGCGCTGTCGTTCATTTGGGCAGCGAACGCTGACATAATTTCGTTTGCGAAATAATTTTTTAAAGTCATTTTTATCTCCTGTTGTAAAATTTTAATTTTTCAAATTAAAGATATATATAAAGAATTATAACATAAAAATGTAATATCGTTTATATCTGCTTTTTGTGTTATTCTATCACCAGTATTTCTATCGTGTAAACTAATTTTTCCCTTACTGGTACCACCAACAACACAAACGCCATGAACTTTATGTTTTACTAAGCTACCTCTTTTTAAAGTCAAGCTTTTCATCCCACCATATGATTTTCTAATGTTTCCTTTTGATGGTTGTAAAACGTGAAGTTGTCTTCTGTGAAATTGAATTGGTTTTATAAAAGTAACGTCTGTATTATCTGGTTTAGTATGACCACCCACATAATTATTGGCCAAAACCCAAGAATCTACACAATGAGCATAAAAATTTCTTTCGGATTTGTTTCCACATTTTCGTAAACCCAAAGCTGTTCTCAACTCAAAGGTTTCAAAACCCTGTTTCAAGGAAATAGGAACAATCTTTTCCAGTTGAGAATAAAACCAATTTTTGCCCGTTTCTAATTGGGAAAAAGTCTTATTCCATTTTCTTTGTCCTTTTTTGCTTTCAGCTTTAATATCCTCAACAACGATATGATTTATAGGATATAAAGAATCTAATCTTTTTACCATATTTAGTTTTAATTGCCATCTCGCATGAGTACTTGGTGCTAACCAACCTTTTCTCACAGATCTGTTAAATCTTGGTTTTCGACATGGAGTTTTTCTATTACGTCTATTTCTGCGCATCATGGCGCGAGTTTCAACTCTTTCACTAACCCAAGTAACAGCACTTTCTTGAATATTACAATAAGTATGAGCTTTACTTTTGACCGTATAACCTTCAAATTTTGAACCTGGATCAATAGTCAAAACAACAAGTTGAATATTTTCTAAAGTGTCAAAAGTCAATTGTACATAAAATATACCTTTTTTCCATCTCTTGATAGCTTTCCCAGTTTCTAACCATCGTCTTACCCTGCTTTCTTTCGCAGGCATTAATGCCTTACCATCTTTCGATCTTACGGGCACATACTTATTTCTACCATTTCTTTTCTGATTTTTTGGCTGTAAGCCCTGATCAGTAACAGATAATTTCGCTCTTCGAGACTGACAAACGGAGGGAGAAGAGACTTGAGCAGCATCTCTAGTATCCTTTAAACTGCCACGTTTAGTTTGTTCAGTTGCCTTCAAACAACCGCCGCTAGCGGCGATCTTGGCCACTCTAGTCTCCTGTTTAACTCGTCGTTTCGGAATTGGCATTCCCTACTCCTTCAAGCCCTCAAAATATTTGAGGGTAATAAACCAGCATGATAATTTTTTAGAGTCATTGCAATCTCCTGTTTTCAGAATCGGAATTTTTTATTCCACCATACCTTGAATCTTGAATATAAGGTCAATTTCAAACCGCACATTTGATAAATAGATTCCAGTTCTTCTTCTGTAACACCAAATTCTTTCAAATCAGCATATTCAAATTCTAGCTCTTTACGAAGCTTTTTCATATCAGTCATTGTAAATCCTAATAAGAAATGGCGCCCAGATTTCTCTGGGCGCCTTGTTCACTTATCTTTTCTTTGGAGCCCAAAGCCTCTCAAGCTGACCAGTAAAGGTACCAGTTGCTTGCTCGCCCTGTAGTCCAACCTGAAGCGCCGGTTCCGATTTTCCGGCCGTCTTGGCCATATTAGCCGTGCGATCTAGCGCTCGCTTGAAAGCCTCAAAAGCGGGATTGTCGAACTTTAAAATATCGTCAATCTGACGATTCATAGCCTCGCGCCCTTGAACAATTAATCCCTTCTCCTGCATATCTAGAGCAAGATCGGTCGCCCGACGCAGCTTCAAACGGAAGCCTTCGGCTTCTGCGGCAGCTTTCTTTTGAGCAAACTCTTTCACAAGATCTTGACCAAACTGTTTCGCATCTTGGTCACCCTCGCCCCAGAACTGTTTCCAGTACTTGGCGGCTTCGGGGTCCACAGCTAAAGCCTTCAGCTTGGCATCATCAGAAAGATCAGCAACCGTCAGCTTTCCAGCCTTAAGAAGATCTCCAATCTTGGCAGCAGCTTCACGCACCTTGGGGAGATTCGCAACCTGTTTCATGATCTTAGCTTTCATGTCGTCGATACCTTCAACACAAGCACCCTCATCAGAAGGCTTGGTATCTAGCCCACCAAGCATAGTGCTCCTCTGTGGATGTGCCTTCGGCACCATATCAGTATCCATGTCCACAGCTGGGTCCAATTTCAGCTGGTACTTGGCACCAACTTCAACAGCCACTTTCTCACGCCATGCGCGTCGACTAGCAAGAGCAGCTTTATCTTCTTCGGGT
>Ga0209777_10010138_pt1 | contig 10019 bp, 7 predicted proteins | sample FrelakmetHBP12HB_FD_187147 | JGI IMG/M metagenome (GOLD analysis project Ga0209777, IMG submission 187147) | Freshwater lake sediment microbial communities from the University of Notre Dame, USA, for methane emissions studies -HBP12 HB (SPAdes)... | ecosystem: Environmental > Aquatic >...
GATGGAGCGATTTGATCTGCTCAATCCCGATATCTACCGGAAACTGCCCCGGACGCTTTTCATGGACGACTACCCTTGGGAAAAGACGGATATGGTCGCCAAACTCAAGGCAGGCGCCAGCGCCTAAAATATTGAAATCATATGCACGGGAGAAGGTTTAAATGAAGGAAATTGACAAAGCGCTAAAATATCAGGTCGCCGATATTTCGCTGGCCGAATGGGGCCGCAAGGAACTCGATCTGGCCGAAAATGAAATGCCCGGTTTAATGGCCGTAAGAAAGAAGTATGGCCAATCGAAGCCGCTGGCTGGGTTGAAGGTAATGGGCAGCCTGCACATGACCATCCAGACCGCCATGCTGATAGAAACATTGAAGGAACTGGGGGCAGATATCAGGTGGGCATCCTGCAATATTTTTTCTACCCAGGACCATGCCGCCGCCGCCATCGCCCAAGCCAATTCCGCCGGCGTATTTGCCTGGAAGGGCGAAACCCTGGAGGATTACTGGTGGTGTACGGAACAGGCACTCACCTGGCCCGATGGCTCGGGGCCTGATCTGATCGTGGACGATGGTGGTGACGCTACCTTGTTAGTGCATCAGGGCATAAAAGTAGAAAAGGATCCGTCACTTTTGGAAAAATCATATGACAACAAGGAGTTCCAGGTAATCATGAACCGCCTCAAGCTTAGTGTCAGTCGTGATCCCAATCGTTGGCAAAGGGTGGCCGCCAGTATTCGCGGTGTTTCCGAAGAGACGACGACGGGGGTGCATCGCCTCTACCAGATGGCTCAGGCAGGCGAGTTGCTTTTTCCCGCCATTAATGTGAACGATTCAGTCACAAAATCCAAATTCGATAACCTTTACGGCTGTCGTGAATCGCTTGTGGACGGCATCAAGCGGGCCACGGATGTCATGGTGGCCGGCAAGATGGTTGTCGTTTGCGGTTACGGCGATGTCGGCAAGGGATGTGCCCAGTCCATGCGGGGTCTCGGGGCCAGAGTCATCATTACGGAAATAGACCCTATCTGTGCGCTGCAGGCGGCCATGGAAGGATATGAAGTAAAGACTATGGCCGATGTCGTCGGTGCCGGTGACATTTTCGTGACGGCCACGGGCTGCTGTGATGTCATAACAGGAGCTGATATGGAAAGAATGAAAAATGAGGCAATTGTTTGCAACATTGGCCATTTCGACAGCGAAATTGACATGCACTACCTGGAAACCAATCGGGATTGTAAAAAAACGAACATCAAGCCGCAGGTTGACAAATGGTTCCTTAAATCAGGACGCTCCATCATCGTGCTGGCGGAGGGCAGACTCGTCAATCTGGGTTGTGCCACGGGACATTCCAGCTTTGTGATGAGCACCAGTTTCACTAATCAATGCCTCGCCCAGATAGAGTTGGCTACAAAGAAATTGTCGCCGGCGGTCTACACGCTGCCCAAGAAACTTGACGAAGAGGTGGCCAGTATGCATCTGGGGCGGCTGGATGTAAGGCTATCCACGCTGACTCAGAAACAGGCTGATTATCTATGCATACCTGTGGAGGGTCCTTTCAAACCTGATTACTACCGGTATTAGAACGAATAAGAAATAAATTATTATTTTTTAGACGGCTTTTTCGCTTTTATTCAAGAACAGCGCTCCGACTGCTCCTCCCAAAGCTACCAGTGCGGCCAACATGAAGGAGGAGAAAAAAGTGCCCGACGCGTCGGCTAATCTGCCGGCCACGTAGGGCGCCAGGGCCTGACCAATGCTAAAGACAACAGTGACCGCTCCCACGGCTGCCGGCGCCAGGCGCGCCCCGACGATGTCGCCGGAAAAAGCGGCGACAATGGAAGGAATACTCCAGGCGGAGATGCCGAAGGCCAGGGCGGAGACATAAAAACCAATTACGCTGGTGGAGTAAGCAAAAGTGGCAAAGGACAGGGCGTGCAGACAAAAGACGATGCAAAGCGCAGCTCGGCGCCCGATCAGGTCGGAAACGCCCCCCCCGATAAAGCCGCTGGCCATACTCACGAAGCCCACGAGCGACCAGATTCGGCCGGCCTCGGCCTGGCTGAGATTACCCGCTTTAATCACGTGCGCGGGGAAAAAAGTGGCGTATACAATATAAGAAAAGCCGAAGGCAAAGTAAACCAGCCCCAGTTGCCATAGGGCCGGGTTCTTGTACACCTTCCCCCAGTCTAAAGGAATGGCGGTGGTTTTGTTGCCCTGTTCCCGGGCGGGCGCCGTCGTGAAGGCTGCCGCTTCTGTTCCGCAGGGAGAGAGATTTTTCTCTGCGGGTGTGTCTTTCAACAGCAATTGGCAAATCAGGGTGATCACCAGTGACAGGGCGGCCAGATAATACCAGGCCCAGCGCCAGCCGTCGGCCCCGTAAGCCTTGATTACTTCGGGCAGGAAGATACCGGTCAACAATACTCCCAAACCGGAACCGGACACGAGAATACCTGCGGCCAGCCCCCGTCGCCGCGTGGAAAACCAGGCCGAGGCCAGGCCCATGATAGGCACGTTGGCGCCCGCACTACCGACCCCTGTGAAAATTCTGGCGGCCAGGGTGCCATAAAATCCTCCTGCCATGCCGGTCAACATCAGAGTAATCGTCATGAAAACCAAAGAGAGAACGATTACAATTTTAGTGCCATAGCGCGATGCGAGAAAACCTCCAAACAGTGAAAAGCAGAGGTAACCTGCCAGGTTGCCGGTTCCCAAAAGCCCCATCTGCCCGTAGTTAAGCTCCAGAGCATCTTTCATGGCCGGCAGGATCACAGCATAACTGAAACGCCCGAGCCCCAGGGAGGCCATAACCCCGATGACCCCGGCGCCCACAATGACCCAAGCGTAGTGCAATTTTGGTTTATGCAAAGCGGTTGCTCCTCTGCTTATTGAATGATATTCAAAAGAAAGCACACCCGTCAAAATTACCCGATGTTCTCTTTCAGGAAGCTATATACCCCTTAAATGAAAAGAATATCCACTGCCAGGACTTAACATCTTTCAATCAGAACTCGGCAGACTGTCCCTTTCCATCTTTGCAGCAATGCCTTCAAATTGACTGATCTGAATCGCCCCATCGGGAAATATAGCGGTGATCTCCAAGCCGCCTCCCAATGCATCGGTATATTCAACGCCCCATGCCACGCGGTAGGTATAATCTCCATGGAACATCAAGTCAACTTTTTTTACATTCGGTAATCGGTGGGCATCATACAGGTTACCAGCAGGTCAATGCCTTTAATTGGTATTATGTCCTCGGAATTCCCGGAATTCTCCCGCTCCCCTTCGTCCAAAATCATATTGCCGGCACAGAAACCGATCCTCGTGAAATTTCAAAAAAATTTGAACCGTGCCCCCCGTACCCGGCCGTCACAAAATATATTCGGTGGACTTTTCCGTCGTGTTGATGATAGGTGGCCGAGGGGCGCAAATTCCGGAGGGTGATTTTGGGGGGTGGGCGGGGGTGTGGACAACTTCCCGTTATCAGTAAAATGTGACCTTGACAAATTGCTTGATTTCAAGCGGGAATAAAGTGAAGTAACCAAATTTACCGATCTCGCGGGACAAGTGACGACATGAAACATATTTATATATAAGTTCAAAATCTTTACATCGCGTCGTACCCAGGTAAACAAAACATGAATGTTAGCTATAATGGAATAAGGCAATGACAGCATCAAAGACAATGCAGGTGGAAGATAAATGCACTCCACTATTTTTTAGAAAGATACCTGTCTCAATTGAGAGAGGTGCCGGCGTCCAAGTCTGGGATGAAGCAGGGAACAGGTATATAGACTTCACCTCGGGCTGGGGGGTGACGTGCCTTGGTCACGCCCATCCGGTGATCAGTGACGCACTTCTGGAACAGAGTGGGAAGATAATCCAGAATCCAAGTTCGGGACTGACTTATTCACCAGCACGTGCTCGTCTTCTGTCATTGATGTGCGAGATCCTTCCCGTACCCCTGACTCGAATATTTTTCTCCAATAGTGGAGCTGAGGCAAACGATGCCGTTATCAAGCTGGCACGTAAAGCAACGGGACGCATGGATGTTATTGCCATGAACCAGGGCTTCCATGGTCGGACAATCAGCACAGCATCAGCCACTGGACAGAATAAGCATAGAGAAAAGTTCAACCCATTGATGCCCAACTATCGGTTTATTCCTTATGATAATTTGGAAGCATTGAGTGGGGCTCTTGATAAGAATGTGGCAGCCGTTATTTTGGAACCGGTTCAAGGTGAGGGTGGCGTCATTATCCCTTCCGAAGGCTACCTTAAAGAGATGAGCCGACTGTGCAAGGCAAATAGTACATTGTTAATTATTGATGAGATACAGACAGGGTTTTGTAGAACTGGACCAATGTTTGCCATAAGTCCTTTGAATATCGAAGCAGATTTTATGACCATGGCGAAAGGGATTGCCGGAGGCTTTCCATTTGGAGCCTTTGCAATGTCTGAGGCAGTGTCAATGCTTCTTGAGCCCGGTGATCACGGTGGCACTTATTGTGGTAATCCGCTCGGTTGTGCAGTAGCTTATGCTGTCATCAAGTATTTACTCGATCACAATATATCCGCTAATGTTATGAAGACAGGCGACTACGCCCTTGATCGGATGCATCAGTTGATGATGTCATACCCAGAGAAAATTATGGAGGTCCGAGGTAGGGGACTGCTTTTAGCTATAGAGTTTTGTGATGTTGAGACCGCCAATCATGTTGTTGGGAAATGTCTCAATCGGCGGCTGTTTGTAACGCAGACGCAAGGAACCATTATCAGAATATTCCCGGCCCTGAATATCAAGCGGGAAGAAATGGACGAAGGGCTCACGTTGTTTGAAGCAGCAGTCGATGACGCCATAAAAAGAATTTCATAACGGTGTTTTTGAGCCATTGGCCGATCTCCCATAAATTGACTGAGCAATGTCATTGTTTGTTCAAATCATCGGATTTTATCTTTCAGGAAGAATCAATCGAAGCAACAATTATTTTAACCAGTTAACTCTTCGGGTTTGTGTAAATAATCGGAATCTTTTGCAACTCTGGCGCATTTTAGACAGATATACTTGGGCTCTCCAACGATTCCCTTGAGTTTCTCAAGATTATCTTTGATCTCATCTTTTCTCCAATCACACAGATGCTTGTTATCTTTACCCATCTCTTTGCTTCCTCCATCTTCAGTCTGCTGCCCTTTGCGAGGTGGTGGTACACTTTCTATCATCACGCTTGAGTATAAGTTCCGGCTTTTTGATAAAGACCTTCGTTTCCGGAGGTACGGATTCTGTGAGCCAGACATTACCACCAATTACAGATCTGGCGCCAATAATAGTCTCGCCTCCCAGGATAGTCGCCCCTGAATATATTATCACATCATCTTCTATCGTCGGATGACGCTTTTTACCGCGAAGCTGTTGGACTGCATCCTTTGGGAGAGAAAGGGCGCCCAAAGTAACCCCCTGGTAGATTCTTACCCCATTACCAATGTCAGCAGTCTCACCTATTACTACACCAACTCCATGATCGATGAAGAAGCTAGCACCGATATTGGCGCCGGGATGTATGTCGATGCCGGTAAGCCCGTGAACATACTCGCTCATAATACGTGGCATAAGTGAAATCTTCTGATGGTGAAGTTGGTGGGCTATGCGGTAAACTGTCACTGCATGGAGTCCGGGGTAGCAAAGGATAATCTCGTCATAGTTTTTCGCCGCAGGGTCTCCTTCCAAGGCGGCCCTTATATCCTTGGCCAGGAGAATCCTGATATCAGGCAATTCCCGGATAAACTTCATGGCTTCTTCACGACCGCGTTCCACACAGTGCGTACAGGATAGATTGTATCTGATGCATTCATGCCTTATGCAAAGGGTCAACTGACACGAGAGGTTTTCAAAAAGAGATATCGTTTCCATTCCCAGGTAATATTCCAGATTGACCCGGTCTAGCCGCTCCGGGATAAAATATCCCGGGAAGAGGATCCGTTGGAGTTGATGTATTATTACTATTATTGCATCTCTGGATGGAATTGGTTCCGGGCCCACGTGGTCGAAGCAGTTATTACCGTTGCAGGTTCCAACAAGGTTGCTCACAATTTTCGGGATATCTTCTCTGTAATCACGCGATGCTTTAATATCGAGCTGACATTTATTTTTTTGTCCTTTATCTCCCATTGACTACTCCCTATCCTTTTTACTCTTCCTTTCAGCGCTGTCTGCTAATTCTATCAATGTTGATAAAAACGAAGAATACTTCTCATATTGATGGCATGCCGCTGCTCATTGTTCGTTTTGCTATGAGAGTCCCGTGGTTCAGAATCCCAGACTCCTAACTTGCCGGGCAACCGAGTAGCTTCCTTCCTCAACAAAACCTTTCAGTCGCGGTAAAAACTGATCTTGTCTATCCACACTGTGCCTTCAGTTGCTTCATTTCTGTCTGAATCAATGTCAAATCGCAGTTCTTCTATACGGTTTAAACGTATCACTTGGTCTCCGGCTTTTGCGCCCATGGATTCGGCGCCTCTTTTTATCCAGCCCCTGCCAATCGTCAAACTGTCGAAGGGTATCCTGATTTTTTGCCATTCAGTACTTATGTCAAAAAAACTGACCCACCTGTCCATGGTGTTGGGATCATCCGGCAGGGAGGTTGTAGAACGAAAGGTGCCATACAAATTTCTGGTGCCCTTGGCATAGAACTCTATGCCGCTAAAAAGCGATATATTGCGTTTCCTTTTATTATTGGCAATAGCGTATGTCCCCGGCGTGTCCTCGGTGAACTTGAATTTTAATCTTAGGGACTGTTTAGAGCCTTCAGCACCGGTATTAGTATCTAAGGCAGTCTCGTAAAAGGCGGAAGACTTTTGGCCTTGCTTGCCGAGGCGATGATATCCGATTAACCAAGAGGGATCTACCCTTGCAGCCTCAAAATCCTCGTTCCAGGAACCGGAATCCCGTAGCTCCGCCGCGTTGAAAAGCTTCGTCTTCATGAATACCGCAGCGACAGCCTGTCCGGTCCTCGTGTTGAGTAGTCGCAGGTTGATGTTCCATTCGTTTTGGACATCGGCCAATGTACCTGTCAAAATGAGATCTGCAATCAACAATTTCCCCGAGAACTTATCCGCCGTATCACCGGCCATGCCACTCAAGCTTAATTGAAGTTCATCCATAATTGGTTTCAGCTTAGATCTCTCTACAACGTTAAATTGCCCAGACTCGACAAGGGTAGTAGTGAGTTCTTCCAGAGTTACTCTGCCCGCCTCTTTCACACTTCCTCTTATGACCTCGAAATCTACTATAGCAATACTTTTCTTCGGCACTTGGAGTTTAACAATTGTACCTGCAGCAAAGGCCACGGGTTTCTCCAACTCAATTTTTACGGCAGTACCGCGCACCTCTATTACTCTCGCTTGCTGGTCGTTGACTTCCGTTGTTACACCTTCAAAAAGGAGGCTTTTCTGCACAATCTGCTGCGCAATATCACTAATCGCCGAACCAGCTGTTTTTTTAATTTCCGGTACCTTTAAGGTCAGCCATACTTGCTTGCCCGATACAGCCTGCACTATCCCATCCAGAAATATAAGATTATCTTGGCCCGGCCTGTTCTCCCTATCTATGCCGGCACATGCGGCAAGCAAGATCATGATGACAGCAGCGCTAAGGATAGTTATTTTAATCATAAGATACCTCACTTGAGTCCAGTTGACCAATTCCTTCCGATACTGCGGTTAAAAATTACATTCTTCCCGTTCACACTTTGGCTTCCCGGCGGGCCACCGTACTTCAACAATGGTTCTGTTATTCCGATCCACTCACATTCTGCCTCTGTAACACAATGATTATGGAAACAACATTATTGATAACCAATCGAAATCATGCCTTTTCATATAGCTTAGAGATTTGTTACTTTCAGGAAGCTGTCCTTACCCCCGATCATCACACATTAATGCCACCTTTCATCACGTGATCGTTAATATACCTTGATGACCAAAATTGCAACTTTGTATTTGCACAGGCTGAGTTCGGATAACGCAAATATGACACCCACCGCATTGTTATGCCCCATTTTCCAGACTGATTGTCGGTTCCATTCCTGAGACGATTTTCATATGACCCTTCCTCCTTGCATCGGTTGATAATCATTGCTTCTTTGATTGATCCTTCCATCGTCCAATAAAGTAATCCATCGTCGGCGAAAAAATAGAGGCGGGTAATAGGATCACAAATTACTCATAAAAAAGTAGCAACGACCCTTTGGGCATATTTACTGATGGGTATGATCTGGCTGATTATATCTTACGCTGATCCCTATGCTTACGTTGGCACTTTACAATCCAGTTGCCTCATTGAAAAATGTTACCGAAGGGTGAGATATTTTGGATAACGTTGCCTCATAAGAGATGTTACCGAGGTTTGTTGTTTATGGAGAAGATCTTTTTCATTTTCTTATCCATGATTTTCCTTAGCTGAAAAGGGTTTAGGTTTTCAAGTTGTTTTGAGAGGGAGAGTTTTACAGATTCTTGGATATGAGGAGATTCCATGATTCTCTGGTAAGGGGTTTTGGGAGGATCATGACGTTTGATGGTTTTGGAGCCGACTCTTTGTTTTGCGATGAGTTTTACGGATGGGCAGAAGAAGTTGTGGAAGTGTCTCCATTCCTTGGCATAGAGGTTGTTGAGGAGTGGTACGACATTTGGGTTATCTAAGCGATCGTATCCGAGCCACTGCCTGATGTGAGTCCAGTTTTTCTGTTCGATATGGGCGTTGTCATCTTTGTGATAGGCTCTGCTTCTTGTGAACTGGACGGGTTGTTTTCTTTCGGTAAAATGCCTTAGGAGGTGGTAGTTGAGGAACTCACCGCCGTTATCAGAATCGAACCCGAGGATGGGGAACGGGAGGTTTTTTTCGATGTTTTTGATTTGTTCCAGGACTCCTGTTTCGCCCTTCCCCCAGACGGCACGTTGTTCTGTCCATCCGGTGGCGATATCTACGAAGTCGATGGTATTGGCGAACATTCCGGCGGTAGAATCTCCGCAATGAGCGACCGTATCGGCTTCGAGGAAACCGGGGCGTGCTTCGTCCCATTGATTGGTTTTGATGGGGATCTGTTTTCGTAAAAGGGTTCCTGGCTTGGTGGTGCTCCGGCCCCGTTTTGTGTAATGGAATCGGATAGGTTTAAGAATCCTGTCTATGGTTGAGGGGGAGATTTTCAGTAAGGCATTGGTAACCTCTTTCGAAAGTTTGCCGAAGAGCTCGACATATCCGGGCAGCCAGATCGGCAGCATGACTTTGAGGCGTTTTGAACAGGGCAGATTCGCGGCAAGCCAGATATCTTTCATAGGGTTGATGGTGGCTTCGTTCTGATAAATAGAAGGTTTCCCTCTTCTTTTTGGCTTTGGTTTTGTAAAGCGTTTGAAGCCTTTGAGGATCCTGATGGCATGTTTGCGGTGACATCCGCAGGTGGCGCAGAATTCATCCAGGATGGCGGTCTTTTCATGGCGGGTGGCTTTTTTATATCGTAAATAGACTGCCTCCCGATACTCTCGCTTGGACCGTGGACTCATAATTATCCCTCCTTTGGGAAGCCGATGTTCGGTAACATCGAATTATGAGTCAACGATCCCTTTTTAACCCCTCCTTGGGTAACATTTTATTTGAGGCAATTCGGATGAAGAATATCCCTTGACAAGCAAAAACAGCACCTCTATACTCCCGCCATCGAAAAGCAATGTCTTATCAATTCAATATCAATTTCAATCAATCAATTCTAATTGAAATTTTTTTTGGGTGTTGATAACTGGAGGTCTGTTTACCTGTTACTAGAAAAACCTACCTATGAAGAACTCGAACAAAGAATCGGAGTTCTCGAAAAAAAATCAATAAAATACGCGCAGACTCAAAGTAGGCTGGGTGAAACATTACAGCGGCTTAATTTCCACATCAAGAACGCCCCTCTGGCAGTTGTGGAATTTAACAATTACTTTCAGGTTACCTATTGGTCAAATCAAGCAGAGAAGATTTTCGGATGGACTGCC
>Ga0209777_10010139_pt1 | contig 10018 bp, 9 predicted proteins | sample FrelakmetHBP12HB_FD_187147 | JGI IMG/M metagenome (GOLD analysis project Ga0209777, IMG submission 187147) | Freshwater lake sediment microbial communities from the University of Notre Dame, USA, for methane emissions studies -HBP12 HB (SPAdes)... | ecosystem: Environmental > Aquatic >...
ACTCATACTCGGCCGCGCCCTTCATCCCGGCCAGCAATCCGGTGATTTGACCGGTCTGCAGGTAAGGATAAGCGTCCGCCGCTTGAACCGCGGTCGAGCCGACCCCGAGCTTGGCATGGTAGCGCGACCCGGCGTACATCAGCCAGTCGCTGTAACCCGGCGTGCCGGCCGACAAAGAGACAATGAACCCGATATCGGCCAGCTTCTTGATATTGGCCATCATCGGCAGCGAGTCCAGCGACCGGCCGTCGTTATCGGTCGGGAAGACCGCCTTGATATTCTCGCCCATACCCAGGATCACCGCGTCAACCCCGACCTTGTACCCGAGGAAGACGTAGTCGACCCCGTTCTGTTTGTGGAATTCCGCGGATGCGTCGCGGAGCGCCTGCTGGGCCAGGCCGGTGCCCGGTGCCCAGAGCCCGGTGACCAGGACCTTGATATTACGCGCAAAAGCGTGGCGGACCATGGAAATCAGCATCGGGTAGAGCTCGGGCAGGGACGCCGGGTCGAAGTCCACCGAAATCAGGAGCGGCTTGCCCGTATCTTTCAGGTTGTCGATCGCGTTGAAGACCTCGCGCGCCCGGGGCGAAACGTCTTTCATCAGTTTGAGCGGGACAATCAGCGGCACGATGACAACAATCGCAAGCACAACGTAGATGATGCGGCGGTCGATGCGCCCGAGCGCCTGCCAGAACGTGACCTTCTCGTTCACTTTGCCCTCAGTGCTCATCGCGCCCTCCTTCCAGCGCCATGCGTTATGCGTGAGGCGTTAGGCGTCATTTTTCACCTCCGAGCCAACCGCGCTCGATGCCAAGAATAATCTTGAGCGCGGTGGCGATCGAGCCGAGCGCGATACCGAACCCGATTGCCCGCTTAGCGGCCATGTTCGGCACGGTCAGCACCCACTCCGAGATAATCGGGATCTTGGTCCAGATGGTGGTGCCGATGGGCACGCTGCCGAGCATCACAACAAAAGCCGCAATCAGGAGGATGGTCGCCTCCTTATTACGGGCCCGAAACGCGCGATAGCTTGCCGATGCCATGTAGAAGGCAAGGATCGAGAACATCGCCGCTCCGAGCGGAACCTGGATATTCCGATAAATGATGTCCTCGGGCCGACCGGTCCTCAGACCCCAGCCCAGGCCCAGCACCGCCGCCACGGCCAGGCCGACCAGGGTTACAATGCTGTAGGGCCAGCCCTTCTGCCGTCGCTGGAGGCGTATCGTGTGGTGAATGATCAGGCTTCCCGCCCCAAGTACCAGCGCGAAGGAAGCGATGATTCGCATCCAGTTGTTGCTGACCGAGTAGAGCCCGACCGAGACGGGATGCGGGATGAAGAACTGGACAATCATCACCAGGCCGGCGACCAGACAAATCGTCAGAGGTATTGTTCGTTGCATGTTCGCTCCCTACCCGATGCTGAACCAGTTCCAGACCACGCTCAGGCCGCTCAGCCCCCTGGCCGCGCTCAGCAGGTACAGGGCCGAGGCCAGCAGCACGGCAATCAGCACGACCAGCTTGCCGTAGTCCTGCCCGACCAGCGAACCAATCAGCAGGGGCTGGCGCGAGAGATAGGCCGAAGCCGCGTAGAGCTCTTCGCCGATCAGGGTGTAGTCGCAGGCGGTGATGAAGAACGGCAACTGGTAGATGGCATCGGTCCCGGCAATCTGGATGGCCCCGGTGGTCGCCCCGGTCTCGGCCAGAATCAGCGCCTCGGCCGCGAACCAGCCAAGCATGAAAATCGTGGCCGGCTTCTCACGGACCATGATGCCGTCCACCGCCGCGGCATAGGCAAACTGCTCCTGAGTCAGGAAGAAAACGTTGTCGGCCCGATAGGTATCCGGCCGGCCGACCTTGGTGTGGGCCTCCTTGACCATTTCCCGAGCAATCGTATAGACAACCGGGTCCGAGTTCGGGACAATCAGCGCCGTGCTGTACTGCGCGGTCTTCTTGGCGACTTCGCCGAGGATGTTCATCGCGGAAATCGTGGACGGCTGGGCCGCGCTGCCGATCCCCGAGATGAAGACAATCGGCTTACCCATTTCGGTCGCCCGCCCGACCGACTCTTCGACCGCATCCAGGCCGGCAATCCGCCGGATGAAAAACTCCTTGCCCCGGCGCGCATGGTAGATGAAATAGAGAATCAGGAAACTCACGACCACCGTGCAAATCAGGATATTCAGCAGATTGAAATTGAACCACTGGGGATAACTCCGCGCCGCCCCCGTCTCGGCATACCCCGAACCCGCGCCTTTCAGCGCGACGACCCGGTATTTGTACTGTTTCGCATCGTCGGTATTGCCGTCCGCGTAGCTCCGCTCGGTACCGACGACCTTGTCCAGGGAAGTGAATACCCCAGCCGCCGGGACCTCAGCGCGCTGGATTTCGTAGAACTCGACGTCTTTGTCCGGGCTCGGGCTCCAGGTAATCGTAATGCTCTTCCCGCCATCGTTCGGGGTGTCGACCGCGCGGACGTTTGTCGGCGGTGCGATTGCCGCGGCCGCCGGCGGTGCGGTAGGGGCAGACCCCTGCGTCTGCCCGATTGAGTCCGCCTGCTGGGGCACGACCGGGGTTACGCCCGGCGGTTGTACCATCCCGGCGGCCAGCAGCAACAGACTAAGCATCAGGTTCATCAGGCCTCCCTAAACATCTCAAGCCCAGGTTTCACGCTCGTACGCGCTTGCGCCTTCCGGCTTGCATTTCGTGACTTCCAGCTTGTGGCTTGTGGCTTGTGGCTTGTGGTTCTTCGCAGGTGCACGGCGTTCCCCGACATTTCGGACAGCCGTGCCGGTATTTTTCGGTTGCAGCCGCCTCGAGGTCAATGCCGGTCTGGCTGGCAAGACTGGCCAGCCAGGCCAGGACATCCGCGAACTCGCCCTCGAGTTCCCGGGAGCCGCCCGGTTTCACAGTCTTCCCGGCGTGGCGAATCGCCCGCGCCAGTTCACCGACTTCCTCAGCGAACCAGCGGAATGTGCCGTCAACCCCGCGAGTCGCGTCTTTGGCGAGGTATATCCGCTCAATCAGTTCCTGGAATTCCCGGACCTGCACTCGCCAATTATCTTGAAGAAGCACCCGGTGTCAAGCACTCAGTGCAATCAAAGAGCAAAGAGCAAGAGTTAAAGGGCACATAGCTTTGAGAATGTCGGCAGAGAGAGGGCCTTCGGAAGACGGTCGGGATTTCAAAATGCAGATACCAGGGTACAAAGTGGACGGAGCGCAAGATCGCCCGCGGCTCACAGTATCACGCCGTTCGCAGTATCGGCTCACTCGTCCAGACGGAGGTCTGTGCAATCTGTGGAATTCGTGGTTAGAGTCCGAATCCGCAATCGGCAGTTTGTCCGGCTTCTGCCTTCCAGCTTCTGACCTCCGGCTTATGCCTTCTGACTTCAATTCGTCCGCAGCCCTGCCCGACCCGGCCGATTCCAGGCACCAGCCGACCGCCACCCCGCGCCACGTGCTGATTAGTTCGGCAGGCAAGCCGAGGCCTACGGCAGACCGACCTCACTGGTGTCAGCCGGCTTGGCATCACGTTGTGCTGATAACGCCCACTGGAATGCGGGTTTCGTGTCCCGTCGCAGGCCGAGTCGGGCGTTGGCATGATGATTGCACTGATTTCCAGACGTATCTGTTCCGAAGTCTCTGTCGGATGGGATCTCACCCACAGATGGCTTGGAACACGAGACAACCTGCTCCAAGACAGGGGCCAGCAATTGGATCCCTTCTCAGGTTAGCGACAAGCACGCGTCGTGCGCCCCCTGAAAAGGGGGCGCACCTTTTTCTTCCGGCAAGTCGTCGCGCACTAGGGATTCGCGCGGCTGGAGCGAACCGCGGGGAGACGGCTCAGGCGCTAGTCACGGGTCAGGCCCGTGCTGCTTGTCCGTGCCCGCACCTCCGGTGCAGGTCTTGTCGCTATTGACATGTCCGGCAGGAGCAGAGATAATAGCTGTTAGAGACGTGCTCTCGGGTGTCCGGGTGTTGCGCAGTTACCTGTCTGCCAGCTCGTCGCAACCCGAATCGTGCGCGTCCATTGCTATCGTGTCCGAAGGAGGATAAATAATGAGTCTTATGTCGGTTATGCTGCTGCTGGTCGCGGCGAATGCGAACCCGGCCCAGATTGCAGAGCGGTACGCCCCCGGACAGCTTATTGTCCGGCTCGCGGATGATTGCCGTGGGCTGGTCAAGCCGGCCGTGAACGGCGAGCTGTCGGCGCTCGGAATTCCCGCGCTAGACCGCCTCGATGCGGAATGGGGCGTCACAAGAATCATGAAAATCATCCGCGACCCGCACCCGAATGCCTCGGCTCAGAAGTACGGCCTTGACCTGCTTTATCTCCTGACTGCCGGCCCGGCTACCGACGTACCGGCAATGACAGCAGCCTATGGGCAGTGTCCGGAAGTCGTCTCGGCCTGCCCGAACATCGCGCGCCCGGTCTGCGATGTTCCCAATGACCCGCGCTACTCAAGCGAGTGGCATTTGGCGAAAATCCAGGCCGCGGGGGCCTGGGACGTCAGCCACGGCGACACCAATGTGAGAATTGCAGTAGTGGACCAAGGCATTGACTACACTCATCCGGATATTGCCAACAACGTCTGGATCAATGGGCCGGAAGACATCAACGGCAACCACCGCTTTGACCCCTACGCCCCGCCGCAGGGCGACCTGGACGGCAACGACAATGACGGTAACGGCTATATTGATGACGTCTGCGGTTATGATTTTCAGGACAATGACCCGGACCCGATGCCGCTGCCGGCCGACGACCATGGGACTCACTGCTTTGGTGACGCCAACGCGGTGACGAACAACGATACCGGCGTCGCGGCCATCGGCTGGAGTTGCCGGGGCGAGTGCCTGCGCGCTGGCGCCAACGGTCTAATCTATCAGGCCCCCGCGATCGCCGCCCTCTACTATGGCGTCTCGACGTACTGCTGGGTGAGCAGCCATAGCTATGGCAGCACCCAGGGCAGCAGCCAGGAGCGCGATGCGATGCAGTACGCGGTTGACGCCGGGATGATCGTCTGCTGCGCGGCAGGGAACGACAACAATCAGACCCCGCATTATCCCGGCGCCTACACGATGGTCGTCGGGGTTGCCGCGAGCGACCAGTCGGACCACCGCGCGTCATTCTCCTGTTACGGCACTTGGGTTGACATTGCTTCGCCCGGGGTCGGGATCATCTCGACGATTAACGACAGTTCGTATGCCGCGTATGACGGCACGTCGATGGCCACGCCGATGACCGCGGGATTGTGCGCGCTGATCAAGGCGGCTGACCCGAGCCTGACCAACGCCCAGTGCCTTGACCGACTCTACAACAGCTGCGATACGATGCCGGACCCGGATTATCGCGCAGGCCTGATGGGCCATGGCCGGATAAACGCGATGAAGGCACTTGCGATGAGCGAGCGCTGCTATCTAACTCTTTCCGGAAGCCACGTTAGTGACCCGAACCACAACGGTATTCCTGAGCCGGGCGACGTTTGCGGCCTGACCATCACGCTGGCCAACCTGAACGGCTGGCAGACCGCGACCGGCGTTTCGGCCACCCTGAGTTCCACCGACTCCACCGTCACCATCACCAAGAACACGGCCACGTTCCCCAGCATTGCGGGCGGTGCCAGCGCCGATTGCTCGGCCGACTCATTCGTATTCACGGTCAGCCCCAGCGCAATTCCCCACATCGTGGGGTTCACAATAGCGAAGGCCGCGACACCAACGAGTCTCGCCGGGCCGGATTATCTGCCGCTACAGGTCGGCCTGCCCCGCATTCTCCTCGTCAACGACTACGCCGGAACCGCGATTAACCGCTGGTACAAGGAAGCGTGCGACAGCCTGCGCGTGCTCTATGACATGTACAGCACCCAGACCTCGGGCGCGCCGTCAGCCGACACCTTGAGTCACTACCCGGTCTTGATCTGGTACACCGGGCTCGACAGTATCAACTGCCTCAGCGCCTCGTGCCGCATCGCGCTTCAAACCTACCTCGACGCGGGCGGCAAACTGTTCATCAGTGGCCAGAACATCGGCCAGGCAATCGGAACCGACCCATTCTATGCGAACTACCTGAAGGCGCAATTCGTCACGGGCAGCACGACCAAGCTGTTCACCCTCGGACTACCCGGGGACCCGATCGGCGATGGCGATACGATTGTCTGCGGCGGAGCCGGCGGCGCCAACAACTGCCTTTCGCCCGACGGCATCCGCCCGATTGGCGGTGCGGTCGGCGTCACAATCTACATCGGTTACGCCGACACTACGGTCTGCGGCGCAATACGTTACCGGGACGGTTATCGGCTGGTCTACTTTGCCGAGCCGTTCGAAGCAATTGACCACGCAATCAGTCGCTATGTCCAAAAATGGACGATCCTGCGACGAATCATGGCCTTCTTCGGCGAACCGTTGCCACCGGTAGCGGTTACCGAACCGGAGATCAAGCCGGACGCGTCCCGTGTCACCGGCCTCCTGACGGTCGCCCCCAACCCGCTCGCCAATCAGGCGCGGATCCTGTTCTGGCTCGACCATGCAACATCAGCAAGAGTAATGATTTACGACGCTCGCGGTCGACTTGTCACCCAACTCCTTTCCGCCAACCTGTCGGCCGGCAACCACGAACTCCACTGGAACCTGCGTGACCGCACCGGCCGCCCGGTCGCGCAAGGCATCTACTACTGCACCATCTCAAGCCAATCCGGCGCTCGCACCGCCAAAATCCTCATCTCGCACTGAACCGCCAAACACAATTCAGAAGCGGTGCCTTGGCCGGCACCGCTTCACTTTGTTGCCCGATGAGCCCGGAAGAATGTCCGGATTCGGCAAAACTCACCGAAACTTTTGAGCCCGGAATACTGTCTAACCATATGAGCACGGAAACCTGGAATCGTAAATTTGGCGTGCTTGCCGTCGAAGGGATGCGTTCCCGAGCGATCCTGGGTTCTCCGTGACTCTTTTTGTCCAGACTCTCCTGTTCCCGAAGAGACAATCTGCAACACTGCTGAGAATTGGCACTTACGGCCAGCTACCCGGTCCAGAGCACAGACCGTGGTCTGGGGGCTGCGGCCAAGGACAGACACTGTGAGCCGCTCCATGCTAAACCATTGCCCCCGGGCAATGTCTAATCATATGTGATTCAACATGGTGGAAGATATCGAGTTGATTCGCAGGTTCTGTAATGGAGATGAGACCGGGTTCGATGAACTGGTACGGCGTTACCAGCAGAGGGTCTACGCCGTGGTCTACCGGTTGGTTCGCAACCCCGAGGATGCGACCGAACTGGCCCAGGACGTTTTCGTGCGGGCCTATCGTGCCCTGCCCGGGTTCAAGCACCAGTCCGGTTTCTACACCTGGCTCTACCGGATTGCCGTCAATGCATCGTTCAGCTTCCTTAAGAGCCGACGCGGCCGGCGAACCGCAGATGCGGGCGAACAACTGGACCAGGAGGCAATGATGAACCTGCCTTCGGCCGACCACCCGGTGCGGGCTTTTGAACAAGCGCGTCAGCGCAAAGCGATTGCCGCAGCGGTGGACGCGTTGCCCAACCGCCAGCGCCTGATCTTCGTGATGCGCCAGCACCAGGACCTGACGAACGATGAAATCGCCTCCGTGCTCAAGTGCCCGGTCGGCACGGTGAAGGCGAACTACTTCTTCGCGGTCCGGAATCTCAGGCAGCGCCTGAAGGACTGGAGCTGAAAATGACCTGCCGCCGGATCGAATCACTTTTGCCCGACTATCTGGGCCGACAACTAACTCTGCCGACAATGGCCGACGTCCGTGAGCATCTGGCGGGATGTCCGCATTGCTCTGCCGAGCTTGCCGCCCTGCAGAGGTTGCTCGCGCTGGCCGCGCTCGACACGGTCCCGGCCATGCCCGTAAGTGAAAATGAGTTTCTTCGAGGCGTCCGGCGTCGCACACGAGCGCAAGGTACAAACGGCGAGCCACAAACTACTAGTTACCGGCTGCGTTTAGTGCGGCTCGTGCCGCTTCTGGCCGCAGCCGGGGTCCTGGTTGCGGTCGGGGTGTTCATAGTCGCGCATCGGGCGCGCGTGCGGACCGAGTCCGATTACGCGGCGGTGCTCGCCGAACCCGACAGCCCGGACCTGCTGGACCTGGCCGGCAGCGAGTCCGAGCTCATCCGGGACCTGGACACGAGTTCGCTTGCCGCAATTGAGTTCGAGCTGACCGATAATGCCGAGGTTGATGAGCTGGTCGAGGAACTCACACCCAGGCAGCAGGGCCAACTGGTTATGGAATTGACCCGCTTGTATGGCGGGTCCAAAGCGCAGTTAACCGGAGGATAACCGTGAAAGAAGTCAGAAGTCAGAAATCAGAAATCAGAAGTTTCGTCGTAGGGTTGTTCACACTGCTTGCGGTCGGCATCGTAATGGCACAGCCCATTCTCAACCCGGGCTCCGGGCCCGGCGGGCCGCCCGGTGCTTCGCCGGTGCCGAATCGCAAGCTGGAGGCGCTGCGTATCTGGCGCCTGACCCAGGAGCTGAACTTGTCCGAGGAACAGGCCGCGCAGTTCTTTCCCAAAATCAAGCAGATGCGCGAGTTGCGACAGGAACACCGCGTCGCCCGTCAGGCGCTGCTCGACGAACTCGAATCCCTGCTCGCGCAGGACCCGGTGGAACCCGTCGGCCTCAAATCCGTACTCGATTCACTGAACACGATTGACGATTACATGCGCGAGTCCGAACTCAAACTTCGCCAGGAAATCGCGGATTTGCTGACCGTCGAGCAACAGGCCCGGTTGTACGTCTTTGAGGCAAATTTCGACCGTCAGGCACGGCGCATGATTGGGCAAATCCAAGGAGACAAATGGCGGCCAAAAGGAGAACGCTAGAACCGGACGCCCGGGCTCAGCCCGGAACCTGGTCCTCCTCGGGTCTGCCCTGGGAATGAAGGAAGACCGAATCGCCGACCAGAATCGGCGGCTGGTGGGCGGCGGCAGGCAGCCGGCAACCGGTCAAGTATTGGGCCACGACCGGGCACTTGGCCTTCAGCACGAAGAAGACGTCGCGGTCAAGGTCAATCAGCGATTCGAAATTTGCGTGGCCTTTGGCAACAACAACGTCCGCGTTCTCAAAGGCCGCCTGAAACTCCGGGGACGACTCGGGCAAATTAATGCCCAGCACCCGGGTTCCGGTCGTAATCACCCGGCCGAATCGAGACAGTCCCGCAGCTTCCGCGTCGCTCATCAGCGCGTCATTCAGGATCGGTGCCGGCTTCACCACCAGCGTGAGTTTGTAGCCGCTCAGGCGCTCAACGAGTAACCGGTCCAGAAACACCTCACCGGCATTGTCCAGCAGATACAGAATATTCTCCGATCCGTGCAGCCGGTCGCGGAATTCTCGATAGTCATCGCGTTTGAAATGCAGGCTGGCCACCGCCGCGTCGAGGTCAAATGACGCCTGCGGTCCGATGTCAATCACATTCCCGGCTGCCGCGTAGAGAATCGCCGTGTGCAGCGGATCCGCGGAATGAGCAACACGGTCCCTGGCCCGCTCGGCGGACTTCGCGCCGAGCTCATTCATTGTCATTCGAGCCCGGGCGAACGGGTCATCCGAGCCCAGCGCGGCATAAGCCTCCATCAGCACGCGCGAAGTGAACAGGCTCGGCGGCTCGTCCAGCGTCAGTTCCTGAATCCGGTCCAGCACCCGGTGGGTGACGTTGAGCAGCAAAGCTCCGTCGTCCGATACCATCTTCACTACGCGCTGGCACTGGTGAATCACGCACGGAATACAGGCTGCTTCGCTGCGCATTGCCGCCTATCCTCTCCGCACTGTTGTCACGTCTTCAGTGGTTTCTTCTGCGCGGCCGGGAACAGCACGTTATTCAGGATCAACCGGTAGCCTGGCGAATTGCGATGCAGCTCAAGATTGGTCGGCGGGTCACCGATGCGGTGCTCAAAATCCTCCGGGTCGTGTCCGCCGAGAAACGTAAATGTGCCCTTGCCCAGGTTGCCGAGTTGGAGCGGGCCGATGGCGACCCGCACGAGTCTGACGACTTCCACGCCCAGCGT
>Ga0209777_10010140_pt1 | contig 10018 bp, 9 predicted proteins | sample FrelakmetHBP12HB_FD_187147 | JGI IMG/M metagenome (GOLD analysis project Ga0209777, IMG submission 187147) | Freshwater lake sediment microbial communities from the University of Notre Dame, USA, for methane emissions studies -HBP12 HB (SPAdes)... | ecosystem: Environmental > Aquatic >...
CAGATAAGGTAAATTATGTTGCTGGTAATTTAGAATTCGATGGAAGTGGTAAACATTTTGGTCCTAACGTAAAAGCTGCTCTAGAAGTTATTAAAGAGGATTATATATTTCTTTTTTGCGAAGATTATATGCTTACTGGAAATATTGATGTTAGTAAGCTTAACAATTTAATAACAATGATGAAGCAAGAAAATGTGGATTTAGTTTCTTTCGCTTCATATTTTAATAAAAGACAACAATTCAACTATGAACATTTCAAAGAAGGTGCAAATTATGGATTCAATGAAGATGATTTTTTATTTCATAAAGAGAAACATTTGCATGTTTTTAGTGTACAACCGTGTATATGGAAAAGAACATCGTTACAGGAAGTTATAAATCATAATCCTGATTTAGCTTTGCACCATTTAGATACGTCTAACATAAAAGATAAAAAAGGCAATTATAGAGTTTATGAAGGTGTAAAAGGAATATTCGGATATTCTGAATGGCCAGATGAAAGTGCTAAGTATAATTTTAAATTGCTTTGTACTAATTACGATATAGGTGATGTGAACAACTCACCTCAACCTTTTATAATAAGTTATTTAGAAATGGTAGGTAGAGGTAAAATTATAACTTGGTTAGGTAGTATTAATTGGGCACAAATCATTATAAACAAAATAATAGAAGAAAACAATTTAAAAACAAACCCCATATACGATAGATATTTTTAATACTAAAATAAATACAAAAACATGAACATATTCATATCTCTTACAACAGTGCCTGAAAGGTTAATCCTTTGGCATTTAGTAAGCCAAAATTTAAACTCTTTGTTAAAGCAAAATACAGATAAAGACTATAAGGTTGTTTTTAATATACCATATACTTATAAAGCTAAAGGAACACCATATGTTTTACCTACACAGCTTGAACAATTTGCAAAAGACAATCCTAAACTTATTATTAATAGAATTGAAACAGACCGGGGCCCTATAGAAAAAGTTGCTGGGTGTTTAAATCTTGCTACTAACCCAGATGATCTTATAATTGCAGTTGATGATGATCAGATATATCATGAAGATATGTTAGAATATATTTTAAAGAAACGTGAACAATACCCCCATTCAGCTATAGGTTTTAGAGGTGATACCGTAATAGAAAAAAGAGAGTTTGTTCAAAGAGGTATAAAAAAATATGTACTATTAGGTACCCATGCGTTCTTTCCATTAAAGCATGATGTACATGCAGCAGTTCCAGGTCACTGGCATTCCGTGACGTACATGCGTAAGTTCTTTACTGATGATTTTTTAACAGACAAATATCTTGGAGTAGCTGACGCTGATGATCATATAATGAGTTATTATATGAGAGATAAAAAAATTGATTATGTAATGGTTGCATGGGATAAAGAAACAAATTGGATACCTGTTAACGGTTGTGTTAATGGAATGGGCAGACCATCTCATCATTTTCCAATTAAAGATCAGTTAAGTTTTAACGGTGATACAGGGTTTAATGTTCTTAGAAAGAAAACAGGAGATCATATCGGTTACGTGAGAGATGATTTCACTAAAGACTGGCAATTTAATTATGATAGGGTTTATTACGAACCTCCTTTTACTGAAGCAGATGAACCTATTATTACTGTTGAACCCTCTTCTCCTCCAGTTATTAATGAACCTTTAAAAGAATATCCTCCTGGAGATGCAATACCTAAAGATTTAGGCGATTTTACATACCCACCTACCTTACCTATTATAGCTTTAACCACTATACCTTCAAGACTTAAAGCAGTTAATGATACAGGTCTTAAAAGCTGTATAGGTTCTCTTTTAAGTCAAAACTATCCTGGAGACTATGAAGTGCATTTTAACATACCAATGCAATTAAAATCAGGTGAAAAATATGAAATGCCAGACTGGTTAATTAATTTAGCTAATAACAATGAAAGGTTAAAAATATTTAGAATAGCAGAAGATTACGGCCCTGTAACAAAACTATTACCAACTGTTCAAAGACTAGACAATCCAGAAACTATAATAGTTGTAGCAGATGATGACTTGATATACCATCCAGAAATGTTAAAACAACAAGTTATGAACCAGTCCAGATTCCCTAACTCAGCAGTTGGTTATGATGGGTTAAGTTGCTGGGTACCTATATATCACGATGTTAGAGATCATTATATAACTGCTACAAGAAAACATAGAATAGTAAAAGTCATACAACATTATAAAACTGTATCATATAAGCGTAAATACTTTGATGATGATTTTAAAACGTTCTTGGATGAATACTATAACTGGTGTGATGATCAAGCAGTTTCAGCGTACATGGGATCTAAAGGTATAAGGAGAGTATGTACATTTAGTGAAAAATATACGCCTCAATATGATACTGCAGAAGAATGGACTAAAGCAAGTGCTGCAATTACTTTCCCAGTTATCAGCCATACTATACATGGAGGAGACGAAGGATGTACCGTATTCAGATCCAAACAAATTCCTAATTCAAAAAAGAACATTTGGACATCTGATTTAATAGAAAAATATATACCTACAACATGAGATTAAAGTTTTCTTTTGAAACTCCTTGGCCGGGGAGTGACAATATGCAAACCAATTTGCTTACAAATTACTATAGGCAAATTAAAGCATTAAGACCTGATATTGAATGTATAGAAGTTAATTCTGTAGAGGAAAGAATGAAACCTGATAGTAATTATCATGGATCTGTTTGCAAGTATAATGCTTATTCTCTTTTGATAGAGAATCCTGATAATGGAAAGTATATAGTAGTTTCATACGCAGAAAATCACTATTACATGTTTAAAGACCCCGCTTATTTTAATTGGGATTTATCTTTGATGCAAGACTTTATAACTGCAGCAGGTATAGTAAACAATTCTATTGATTGTAGAGATGATGGTATTGTAAAATATACACCTGGTTCTTACTGCACACAATCATTGACAATTGAAGATGCAATAGAGAAACATTATGCTCTTAATATTAATAAAGTTAATCCATTAAGACCAAAATTTACAGGACATTGTGCAGACCCAGTAAGAAAATTTGTCAGGCAGGATGAAAGGTATGAGGCATACACAAAAGATGAAAAGTTTTTATTACCATATGACTTTATTGGAGAACTAAATTCATCTAAAATAAATGTAAGCTTAACTGGTAATGCAGAAATATGCCACAGAGATATAGAAATAATGGGGTTAGGTAATGTATGTTTAAGACCAAAACTTAAAGTTAAATTTCACAATCCTTTAATACCTGATTACCATTACATTGGTGTTGATTACAAAAATCATGCTGACCCCAAAGAAATAACAGATTTGTTAATAAACAAATATTACGAAATTAAAGATAATACAGAGTTACAAACATTTATAGGTAATAATGCAAGAGAATGGTACTTAAAAAATGGTACTATGCAAGCTAATATTGACATCCTTATCAAAATAGTAGATTTTAATAAGTTAGCTTAGTTGAAAATAATATATTTTTTAGTAATTATAGTTTTATGGTAGACCTTCAAAGCTTATTAGAAAAATATGGTTCCGCGGCTCTAGAAAATGCGTTAAGTAAATTTACGCATGATGAATTAGTAGCTCTTAAAATTAAGAAACCCGTAGTTACAAATAAAGACCTTACTGTTGTAACCGGATTATGGAATTTAAGTAAACCAGGAAGAAGTATTGATCACTATTTGCAATGCTTTGATTTAATTTTAAAAATGGAACATTTTATGTTTGTTTATGTTCCAGCAGAATTTGAAAAATTTGTATGGGATAGAAGAAGTCCAGATAATACAATAGTAAAGATAGTAGAGTTATCAGATATAAAAAATAATTACTATGCTCCTTTTTGGGACAAAACACAACAAATTAGAACAGACCCAAATTGGTTTAATCAAACAGGTGAAGGAGGATGGCTAAAGAATGCTCCTCAAACAGTTTTAGAATATTACAACCCTATTGTATGTTCTAAAATGTTTATGTTACATGATGCAAAAGTTGTTAATGCATTTAATACAGATTACTTTGTTTGGTTGGATGCAGGTATAGCCAATACTGTATATGATAAATATTTTACTGAAAATAAAGTTTTTGAAAAAATAATTCCTTTCCTCAAAACATTTTTGTTTCTAAGTTACCCTTATATTACTAATACAGAAATACATGGGTTTGACAAAAAAGCTATTGATAGATTTGCTAGGTCAGACGTAAAATACGTTAATAGAGGTGGGTTATTTGGAGGTCATAAAGATTTCTTGTCACAAGCCAATAGTACGTATTATTCATTGCTAATGGATACTCTCAACCAGGGCTATATGGGCACAGAAGAGAGTATCTTTAGTATTATGTCTCATTTAGAGCCACACATATATAGAAGATATGAATTGGATGAAAATGGACTTATTGTAAAATTTGTTCAGGCTTTATTAGAAGATAAAGCAGAGTTAGTATCTGTAGGAGATAGAAAACATACAATGCCTAAAGGTGCATATAATGAAAAGACTACTAAAACTTCATTGTATATGTTAACCTTCAACTTCCCTCAACAAATTGAACATACAATACAGACATGGATTAAAAATTCACCAGACTGGTTAGCTAAACCTAGAAAAATTTTACTTGATAATTCTACAGATGAAGCTGCAAAAGAAGGTAATAAAAAAGTTGCCGAAAAATATGGCTTTGAACATATAATAACTGGTAAAAATGGTGGTATATGCGGAGGAAGACAGTTAGCTGCAGAACATTTTCATGAATCGGATAGTGATTATTATTTCTTTTTTGAAGATGATATGGGATTTTATGGTCCAGAGGATGAACCTTATTGCCGTAACGGTTTTAGGACTTATGTACCTGATTTATATACTAAAGTGCATAGAATTATGGCGAGAGAAGAGTTTGACTTTTTAAAGCTTTCTTATACAGAAGTGTACATGGATAATAATATTCAAGTATCTTGGTATAATGTACCTCAAGCAGTTAGATCTGCAGTATGGCCTGATTATGATAGGTTACCAGTATCTGGTTTAGATCCTCACGCACCTAGAACTAAATTTGAAAGGTTAGATGTGCAAAATGAATTAACTTATGCTACGGGTGAAATTTATTACGCTAACTGGCCAATGATCGTTAGTAAAGCAGGTAATAAAAAAATGTTTATTGATACTAAATGGGACCACCCTTACGAACAAACATGGATGTCTCATATGTTCCAAGAAACTATGAAAAAGAATATTACCCCTGCAGTACTTTTAGCAGCTCCAGTTAAACATAACCGTATAATATATTACAAACCAGAAGAAAGAAGAGAAAATTAATGTATATAAATGCAAAAAAAGAAGTTGTAGCAATAGATCAAAGCATTTTTGATGCTTTCAATAAACTTATTTTTTCTTCAGATACAAGAATAATTGCGAAGCTTTTAACTAGAGCTTCTTTATTTTATCAAGTTAAAGATATACCAGGTGATGTTGTAGAGTTAGGGGTGTTTAAAGGTTCTGGAGTTGCTACATTTCTTAAACTTAAAGATATATACTTACCTAAAATATCACCTATAAAAGTCATAGGCTTTGATTTTTTTGATACAAAAAACTTAGTAAATTCTTTAACTGGTCAAGATAAGGAAGCAATGCAAAGTCTTTTTACAGATAGAGATTTTGCTCATACAGATAAAGCAGTTACAGAACTGACAAACATGTTAGTATCAATGGGATATAATAGTTCTGATTTTGAACTAGTGGCTGGTGATATTAATAATACTGTTCCTAATTTTATAAAAGATAGACCTGGTTTTAGAGCTAGATTAGTCTATATAGATGTAGACATTGAAGAACCTACTTACAACTCATTAAAAGCTTTATGGCCTTTGATACCGGTTGGAGGTATAATAGTATTTGACGAATATGGTATTCATCAGTGGAGTGAAGCAATAGGAGCAGATAAGTTCTTTGAAGGCAAGGCTAAATTAGTAGCAACTAATGTACCATGCCCAACTGCTTATATTATAAAGCAGTAACAATTACACCTGTAGGGTTTGCAATTATAAGAAATACGTGGAGGTATGTCATATAAAAATGTAGCAAACTTTACAGGTGTTTTATTGTATTTAGTATGTTCTTACTTTTTTTCATCAATTACACCTTGTAATATATAAAAAGAGATTATATAATTTTATGCCAAAAAATTCATTCAGATTTCAAGAGTTACACAATGAATATGTTGATTGTTTAGAATATCTTGCAACTTACGGGTTAGATAGTTTAAGTGAAAAGGAACAAGAAGCAGCTCGTAGTTTAGCTGTACTAGCTGAAGAGTTTATAGAAGTAATGGCAGATAATGATTTAAATTTTGATGAAGATAGTGAAGTAGAAGATTAGGAACTGTGATATAATTGTCTTATGAAAAAGGCAGTTTACAGATCCCAAACAATACTATACCCTAATAAATGGCTTGAAGTTGTTGAAGGTACAGATATTTGGGAGTGTAGTTATCGTATGTGTTACATGAACATAAGACAACATGATAATGGTAAATATGTTCCTACTTTACATGGTGTGTTTGACTTTGTCATTGAAGGTGAAACGTTACCTGCTAGTGGTAAGTTTGAATTTGATAATATAGAAGATGCAAAAGCTTATTGTAAAAGATATGTTGACTGGTTAAGAGATGTTTGGGATGCTAAATCTAGAGAGCTTTTCCATAAAAAAATGCATAGAATAAGACCAGATGTATACCCAGCGTAGTTGATACTACAAGTTTAGTATATATTATATGGTTAATACTACTATGTTTTATAAAGATATTAAAAAGAAGTTTCCTAAAACTGGACCTATAGGAGAAGAAGGTGAGAGAATAATCTGCCATACATTACATGAAAAAGGTTATAAAGTTAAATGGAATAGTAGTGAAAAATTAAAACAAGATAATGGTTGGGATATAGAAGTTAATGGGGTACCCGGGGATGTAAAAAATAATATTAATGAAAATGGAGAGGTACCAATTGAGGTTGGTTCATCTGGATGGCTATTAAATCCAATAAAAACAAATAAGTTTATTATACATTTAAGCCGTTATGATTTGACAACTATACGGTATAGTAAAAAAAAGATGATAGAAGAAGTGAAGAGTAAATTAAAACTTTGGGAAGATAGTAATAGATTAAGGTATAAAAAAGATGATAAAGACAAAAAGAAACCTTTTGTTTATTTAAAACAATCAGAATTACCTAGTTTTTGTGAAATAATGCATTTAAACGATATACCAAAAGCAAAATAATTGGTTTTATAAAACCAAACCATTATATATTAATATGGCTATAAAACCAAAATTAAAATTAGCATTAAGTGATATAGATAAAGCTGCAGAAAAAATAATAATTATTGATAATGCTTTACCTTTAGAAGATCAAAATAAAATTGAAAATTTAGTTATGAATTCAGGAGGTGGAGTAAAGTACGATTTTTTAGCAAGTGCAACTTTCGGGGCAAAGATTAATGAAAAAGAAATGGTTCAAATAAAAAGTGAAATAGAGAAATCTGGATGGAATAGAAACGCTGCAGACGTTTCACAGTTTGTTCATATGTTAGTAAATAAAACTTTTACTAGTAAAGTCCCACAACCAGGAATGATGCAACCAGGAATGATACAACCAGGAATGATGCAACCACAACCGGGAATGATGCAACCAGGAATGATGCAACCACAACCGGGAATGATGCAACAAGGGCAACAAAACAGGCGCCCACCTGATAATAATTTTATGAGAGATAATAATCAAATTTTTTCTCCTCATTTTGATAATTTTTTATCTGTAATAACAGCTTTACCGCATACCATAACAGAGATGGGTAGGTGCAAAATTAATGTTGTACCGCGACAAACTACAAATGCTTTATATGGTATACCTCACATTGACTCAAACATGCCAGATCTTGCATCAAATGCAATGATTGGTATTTATTATGTTAATGATTCAGATGGAGATACTTTTATTTTTAATCAAAAAGCATCAGATTGGCATAGACCAGGCAATAAACCCCCTTTAACATTAAAAGCAAAAGTTGCACCGGTTAAAGGAAGATTAGTGGTTTTTAGTGCACATTTAATTCATGCTGCTGGAATGCCTAAAAACCATGATTTTAGGTGTGTTATTAATATGAATTATATAGGAGTTCCTCGCAAGTCATGAAAAAAGATATAGTTATTGTAGATGATGTAGTTCCTAAATCTTATCAAAATTTAATAGAACGGGAATTATTATTTAACCCAGGTTGGTTATATACAAAAGATGTCGCGTACGGGGATACAGTTGATAAAAACGTAAAAAGAACACCTGGTATGTCTAATTTACTATATAGTAAAAAGAGTACAGTAGCGCAAAATAATATGTATGTTGTTTTGAAACCATTAATATATATGATTGCAGAAAAAGTAGATGTTAATTTTAAAGAAATAATGCAAGTTAGATCTTTCATGCATTTTCCTATAAGAGAAGAAATGCGTAAACAATATGATAATATTCACGTAGATTTACAAATGCCTCATGTAGTTTTTTTATATTATGTAAATGATACTGACGGGGATACCTTTGTTTTTAAAAACACAATTAATGACACCCCGTTTACAAATCCTACAGAAATAAGTAAACAAAAAATGGAAATTTTACAAAAAATTTCACCAAAAAAAGGGCGTGTTGTTGTATTTAACGGTAATAGATATCATTCTAGTTCAGGCCCCACAAAAGATATTAGATGCATTGTTAATATAAACGTGGGGTTATAGTTACTTACTTGTAGCTTTATATACTCCATCCCAGTTAGTTGGTAAATTAGTATCTCTAATTTCGTTGATTCTAATTATCATATTTTCGTAATAATGAGATAATTCAGAATTATACTTCATTAATGAGGTAGCTAACTGAACTGCGTTATCCCAGTTTTGATGTCTATAATCAGATAACATACCTTCATGCATTCTATTAATATAATTAAGTTCATCATCACTAAACGATTGTTGTAGAGCAGTGTAAATTTTTACACCTTCCTTTTTACCTTTTACAGCGATACAATCTAGCTCAAAACACTGATAATCTTTCTTTACATACTCATAAGTTTTAGGACCAATTACTATTTTGACCCCATAAGGCTTCGACTGCCCTTCCAAACGTGATGCAAGATTGACTCCATCACCCAAGCAAGTGTAATCAAAACGCTGGTTACTGCCCATATTACCAACAACAACAGTGTCGGTATTGATCCCAAGACCCATGCCGAACGCTGGGACACCTTCTTGAGCAATTTCCTTATTAAATTCATCTAAATTATTTAGCATTATCATTGCAGTTTTCAAAGCATTCAATGCATGTTCCTTATCATCTAACGGAGCATTCCAAAAAGCCATTTGAGCGTCTCCTATATATTTGTCTAAAGTACCACTATTATCTAATATTGCTTTAGTCATAGCAGTCATATAACGGTTCATTATCTTTGTTAATCCTTGTACATCTTTACCATAATGTTCTGATATAGTAGTAAAACCTCTTACATCAGTGAACATTATAGATAACTCTCTACTATCACCACCTAACTTTAACAAGTCTGGATTATCTTGCAACTTTTCAACCATTGCTGGTGATAGATAAGTACCAAATTGTTTCTTTATTTGCTGTTTTAATTTAAACTCCATTACAAATCTAAAAAATATAGATCCAACCCATGGAAGTAATACAGCTAATGTAGGCCAAGTATAATCTAATAGATAGCCGTTATTGACAAATAAACGTGTACCTACAAAATAAGGTACACATAAGAAAGAAACGATTAATATACCGTTTAAAGTATACCCCAAGCTGCAAGCAGCAATAATAAGAATAGTAGCAAGTATAATACCACCTGTAAGCTCATATAAATCAAATGTTGAAGGTCTTTGTAATCTACTATTATCTATTAACATTTGCAATGTTTGAGCTGATACCTCGTAACCTTGCGATATACCAACAGATGTAGC
>Ga0209777_10010141_pt1 | contig 10017 bp, 9 predicted proteins | sample FrelakmetHBP12HB_FD_187147 | JGI IMG/M metagenome (GOLD analysis project Ga0209777, IMG submission 187147) | Freshwater lake sediment microbial communities from the University of Notre Dame, USA, for methane emissions studies -HBP12 HB (SPAdes)... | ecosystem: Environmental > Aquatic >...
GGTTGCACCCCATCTTTTCCACTGATGAATTCTTGCTGGACCTCCAACTCGCGGATTCGCTGAGAGAGCGTCTGCGTCGCTGGCTGCAGATAGGTTGTTTTGAACGTTTGACACCGATCCGAGAGCTCTTGATAGAGTGCAGGCGAATCTTTCAACTTGCGGAGAAGGTTCCAAAAACCTTCCATATCCTCAACCACTTCGCCTGCTGCGAAGGCGATCTTTTCGGTATATGGCCAAAAGGATTTTGCAGAGTCGAGGAATATCAAAGGCTTTCCGGACATTACTGCCTGGACTACCACTCCTCCGTAATGATTAGCCAAAACGATGACCCAGGCGTTAACCAGCAGATCATTCACCGGAGCCAGAGGATTGGCGAACACCACATGGGCTGGAGGATTGGGGAATAGATTCTTCAGCAAAGGGGTTACATCTCCCCGGGGATGAGATTTGATGAGGATGTTCAGCCCGTGTAAATCGGGGGGCAGGGAATAGATCTTTCCGAAATCTTCCAAGAAAGCCCTTCGATCTGCCGTGGGCATGAGGGAGCCTTCATAATCTGGGTCTGCAGTTAGGACAGCTATAACCTTCTTGTGGTCTCCATTCTGAAGATCAAGGGGTTGGCAAAGGTAAGAAAGGTTATTTCCTGCGTTATGGCAAAAAAGAACCCGGCGGTCATCCGGAAAGGGCCTTTGAAAGCTCATCCTCTCGAATCGGTTACGGCAGGCTAAAAAATCCGCCTGAACAGTCCCATCACCATACTGTACGAAACTATGGGGCAGAGCAATGGAGGGGATTCCGAGTTTAGTTCCAGCATAGAGAGGAAAAATCCACTCTGGAGGGTAGTTGCTGGAGCCAATCAACCAGCGGGGGTTGGTCTTGAGCAAATAGATTTCCGTCTTCCTCGCCCACTGGGCAAGATGGGGCCATACCTTCAAGAAATAATACCGAAAGTGGCCCTGGAGTTCATCAGCCGCCAAAGCCGGGTAGCTCACAGCCTGGGCAAAGTCCCAGCGCCCCTTGCTGATCCAGTGCTCCCACCTTCGATCAAAAAAGGTTCTAATATCATTATCTACAACGTCTGGGTAAGCGATCCTGACTGGATGAATTCCCGCCGATTTGACCCACTTTTTGAAACGGGGAGGATATTTTCCACTTAATACCCAGACTTGAAATTGATCCTTAAAACCCCTTTTCAGGTCTTCCATAGCCTCGGTATATCGTTCCCATTCTCTGATCGACCAGACCGCAACTACCTCGCAAGGAGGTGGCAGCCTTTCCCAAAAAGAGATTTTTTTTAATACGTGTTCGTAGTAATTTTTTATTTTCTTGAGAAATGGATGCTGTTTGACATTGGAAAATATTATGGGCAAGGGAAGCCATTCGAAATTTTCCCCCCAGTGGACCCGCATCACCTCTGCAACGCTATCCATGGTGAGAACATACCTGTTCTTTTGAGGAGTGGGTTTTCCTAACCAAACAATCCTGTCAAATTCTTTTGCCTTGAGGGACTCAGCTAACCGATCCGCCAAAAGGACATCCCGGAAGAACCATTGCTGCATGTGCCAGCAGATGAGCGGCCAATCATAGCCATCGAGCGTGGTCTCTCGAGAACTCTGCCGGGCAAATTCCAGGTTAATCTCATGGGCCCGTATTGCTAAGGTCATGATCTCTTCGTAGGGAACCAAATCTTCGACCGATAATACCCTCTGGAAATTCCGTCTGCACTCTGCCAGGGCGGATAGAGTCAGAGCAAGGATGGTATCATCCGGTCCCACCTGTCGTTTGACCCAGTCAATGGGAAAGTCCCCCTGGGGGATGATCCAACACTTTTTCATTTTCATTATTTAACCTAGATTCCGGGGAGGAAGTGTCCAGAAGACGCCCGAGCATATAGCCTACTTAGGAAGCCGGGGAGCTAATTTTTCGGTTCCATTCCGCTGAATCGCCAAATTTTTAGCGAGTAGTCAATCCTACCTGCCGAAAGAAAAATCAAGATCCCAATCTTTGCCGCTTTTTTAAGTTTTTCAACCTTCCTCGTGTAGGCAGGCTCCGAAGAGAATTCCTTGGGGGGTGAAGATAGCGAATTACTTCCTGAATGGCTCCTGCTCCCCCTGCGGCCTGTAGAACTACCCGGGCTGCGGCCTTGGCCTTAGCGGTCCCGTTCGCGGGGGCCATTCCCACTCCTACGGCAGCCAGGGCCCTAGCGTCTCGGTCGCTATCTCCCACATAACAGATTGATGACAGCGGAATTCGAAGGATGTCCCCGAGTTTCCGGATGGCTTCCAGCTTGTTCTTGGCTCTCTTGATTACATGCAGAATCTGGAGTCGCCGGCTAATGAAGTCTACCCATGGAGTATTTTCGCCGGTGATCAAAGCCACTTCCAGTCCCCGTCGACGTGCTTCAAAGACCGCGTCCATGTCCTGAAAAGATACGAATTTCTGTTCCTCGCCCTTGGCGTTGAAAAGAACCCGTCCGTCGGTGAGCACTCCGTCTATATCCAAGGCCAGTAGTTGAATGGCAAAGGGCTTCATCTTGATCTCTCCAGGCCGGCCGTCAGCGTATACTTGCGCCGCAGTTTGGCTTCGATGGGTTTCTCCCGGTCCATCACCCGGACTTCCCCGTTCCCCCGGGCTTTCTCCCAAACTCGGATATCCCGGACCAAACGGGTGAGGCCGGGGGCTTCAAGAGAGGCGGCCTGATCCGATCCCCACATGGCCCGGTCGAGGGTGATATGCCTCTCCACCGAAACGGCCCCTAAAACCGCGGCCATCAGAGTCGTGGCAACCCCCACCTCGTGCCCCGAGTAGCCGGTGGGAATTCGGGGGAATTCCTGCTGGAGGGTGAGAATCCGCTTGAGGTTCAGCTCCTCCACCTGTGCCGGGTAGGTCGAAACGCAGTGGTATAAGCAGGCGATCTCCCCTCCCCAATAGGCAATCATCTCGGTCGCCCGGCGGATGAGCTGGAGGTCGCACATCCCCGTGGAGACCAGCAGAGGCTTTCCGGTCTGGATGCAACGGCGAAGAAGGTCCTTGTCGGTAAGGCAGGGAGACGCGATTTTAAGGTAGGGGATATCGTACTCCATGAGAAAGTCCACGGAAGCTTCGTCCCAGGGAGAGGCGTACCATTCGATCCCCAGTTCCTTGCAGTACCGGCCGATCTCCTTGTACTCCGCCGGGCCTAATTCCAGCCCTCTTTTTAATTCCCCGTTGGTCGAACCGAAGGGGCTCTCTCTAGGTCTGGCCAGCTCCTCTTGGGAATAGATCACTTCCACCGTCCGCTTTTGGAATTTCACCGCGTCGCAGCCCGCCCCCTTAGCCATGGCGATCAGTTGCTTGGCTATGTAGATCTGCCCGTTGTGGTTGATCCCGATTTCCGCAACGATGTAAGTCCTTCCTGGCTTTATCATATTGATCTCCTCCCTCCCCTTCTTGGGGGCCGCGAAGCTCGCCGAATTCTTCCCTTGGCTAGGAACTTTACCAACAGGTCAATCCCCCGTCGACGATCAAATTTGCTCCGGTCATATAAGAGGAGGCCTCCGAACAGAGAAAAAGGACGGCTCCTTTGTATTCATCCGGCTCCGCCATCCGGGCCATCGGAACCCGGTTATTGTAGTTCGCTAAAAATAATTCGTCCTGTCCGTCCAAAACCCCTCCCGGACTGAGGGCATTGACCCGAACCCGGGCAGACGCCCAGTAGGTGGCCAGATAGCGAGTGAGGCCGATCACCCCCGCTTTAATGGCCGCGTAGGTCGGGGGCTTGACCATCTGCCGGTCCTCCGGGACTCCGGGCCGATGGTAGATCCTTTGATCTGGAGCGGCAACGCCCATGGTGGAGGCAATGTTCAAGATCACTCCCCCTCCATTTCGAGCCATGTGGTGCCCAATCACCTGGCTGCAGAGAAATACGCCGGTTAATCCCACGGCGAGGTCCATGTTCCACTGCTCCAGGGGAAAGCTTTCGAAACGGGACCATTGACCGGCTTCGGGGTTTTCCACTTTAGGATTGTTCGCCGCGTTATTGATCAGGATATCCACCCGTCCCAGACGCTCCAGAACATGCTCCAGCATTCCCTGGACTTGTTCCTTCACCGTAACATCCACCCGGACTCCGAGGACTTGGCTTTCCCGAATCTGGCGAAGGTGTTCCACCGCAGAATCGCAGCGAGCAGACTCGATGTCCGACATGACCGGAATCCCGCCCGCTTCGACGATGGCCTCGCCGTGACGCCGGCCCAGGAGCCCCCCCCCGCCGGTTATAATGGCTACCTTTCCGCCCAGATCATACAAATTTCTTACTGATCGAGAAGCCTTCATTCTCTGCTCCTTTATTGGATCCCAGTTGCGTTCAGGGCCTGCCGGACGAACGCCAAGTTCTCACGGGCCGCACTGAGGGGATCGGTCCCCCGGGGAGTCTCCAAAATAAAGGGCCCTTCGTATTCGATTTCTTGCAAAGCTTGGAAGGCAGCAGTGAAATCCGTATCCCCCTGCCCCAGGGGAACCGATGGTCCATGGATTTTGCGGTCCTTCACGTGCACGCCAACCAGCGTCCCGCCCAATAGGCGAATATCCCGACCAAGCTGGAATCCCCGGCTGGTGGCATTCCCCAGATCGTAGTAGACTCCCGCCGCAGGATGCCCGATTTGCTCCACTAAGCCTGCCTGTTCCTCCGCCGGCCATTCCATCTCCAGGCCCACTTTCACCCCCCACTGCAGAGCCCGGTCTAACGCCGGGGCAAGGCCCCTGATCAGAGCTTCCTGGGCCTTGGACCTCGGCTGCAGAGCCTGTTCCATGGCTGGAACTAAGACGCACCTAGCGCCCAGGTTTCCCGCCGCTTCCACCGCGGAGGCCAATCTCCCAGCCCACCTTTGCGGGGTGATTCCACTTTGGCTGCTCAAGTGAGACGACTGCACATAATCGGCGCAAACCGAAGGGATTTCCATCCCCTGGTTCTTCATTAGATCTTCGATTCGTGGCCACGATTCTTTCTGCCATAGGGGGTTTTGGTCCCCAGTTTCAGCCTCCAGGAGCCATTCGATGCCTTGGAATCCAAGGGTCGAAGCCAAGGAGAATTCCTCTTCCCAACGGTCGACTGGAAAGACCTGCAATTTCCCGGATGGGGAAGGAATCAGCCTTCCCTGGAGGATCCCTATGGGGTTGAGCTTCATACTCGGCTTGAGGATTCCTTTTTCTTGATAATCCATTCGCACAGAGCAAAATCTTCCTGCGTATCCGTCTCGAAGGCACTCCAGTAGTCCATGGGGTATAGGACGATTTTCCCCCCGAGCCGATTTTGGTAGGTTCGGAGTACCCAGGGTTTAAATACGAAAATCGAGCCATTCTCTCGGAACTCCTCCGGCAAATCCTGCCTTCGGGGTCGTCGACGGTAGTCGAAGTTCATCGACCGCACCCCTCCTCTTTCCTTTTGCCACATGAACCCATGCCACGGAGTTACTGAAACCAACGAATCAGCATTTTTTTCGATCAACACCTCTACGGCATTATCAATGTCGTCCCAATTGCGGACGGGGGATGTACACTGGAGGAATACTACCAGGTCTGGCTCATACCCCTCCTGCTGGTGTAGATAATCGAGCGCATGCAAAAGAGCAGATTCCGAAGTTGCTGTATCGGATGCCAGTCTGGCAGGTCTCATCACCACTTCTCCCCCATAATATTTGGCCACTTCGGCAATCTCTTCATCATCCGTGCTGACGATGGTCCGTCCCACGGTTCGAGCTGAGAGGGCCTGTTCGATCGTATGGGCGATTAAGGGCTTGCCAGCCAGCATCCTTATATTCTTTCGGGGGACCCCTTTTGATCCCCCCCTTGCAGGGATAATGGCTAAAGTTTTCCATCCAGTTCCGTTGGATTTCTGATTCAACCTTTACCTCTTCCCCCGCCTCCTGCATTGAAGGGCTGACGTAGATCGTGGGCACCCTTTTGTAGGTAATAATACGCATAACAGGTCTTCGGGAGCCGTGCATGAACGGAAAACATCAGCCAAATCTGATGCCACCACTGACTCACCTTAGCCCCCACTAATCCCATACACCGTCGAATCCGCCCAAATTACCCCTTGCGCAGGAGGATGCATGTAAGCTGATGCTTATCGTTGGCGGTGACGCTCCTTGGAGGTATAAGTTGCCTACCCACAGTCCACTGGTCACCTTCCCAGAATTGCCAGTATTCTTGATCGAGAATAGTCCCGGGATTTTCTTGCAACCATCGCTCCAGCTCATTTCGTGAGTATGACTGAGTGATATACGATGCTCCGTAGCTCGACCCCGGTAACTCATACACGTTTTTCACAAAAGTTTTTTCGTTGTAAGGAAATGTTAATATGAGATGACCATTTGGCTTCAACAAGGAAAACATATTTCGCATAGCCTCATCTGAGGATTGAATATGTTCAAGCACGCTTATACACGTAATAAGGTCAAATGTGTCGAATAAGTGAGTCTTTGTAATATCATCATGAATCACATGGTAATGTCGATTCAACATTTCAGAGGACCAGTAATGGGGGGCATTGTCCGTTGCTGTCACCAAGCATCCGCAATTCCGCATTAAGTGTGGCAGTGCTGTGCTACCGGTGCCTACATCAAGAATAGTATGCGGATAAATTGCTCCCAGTTTTCTGAAGACGAAACCGTACTCAATCGACCTTTCGTTGAATCCTGTAAAAGCTTGGGACTCAAACTCATTTTTGCATATCCATTCAGGGTAGCGATTCAGAATTTTCTTGATGATTTGCTTTGCGAATTTCATCGACAGGTAGTCCTTATAAGGCTAACGATTAGAGCTCAGCCACCGGGCCCGGATTATCTCAGCATGAGAGCAAATTGGTGCCATGTTAATTAATCCGCCACATCTCAAATTTGGGTCTCCCCCCTGACAGGAATGATGGCTAAAGTTTTCCATCCAGTTTCGTTGGAATTCTGATTCACCGTTACCTCTCCCCCCTGCCTCCTGAACTGAAGGGCTGACGAAGATCCTGCCCAATTTTCTGTAAGTAATAATATGCGTAGCAGGTCTTCGGCTCCAGGATCAGCGCCAGCGGTGTGAATCCGATCTCCGCGGCCATTACCCAGAAATCATGAATTTTGGAGGAATTGAATCTGCTCATATTTTTGGCATAATCCCGGTGCTTGGGCTTGAATCTTTTTGAACCATCATCATAACGGACTTGGATGAGGGCGGTGCCCTCGGACGCGAGCATCTTGTGGGCGATTTCCGTTACCAACCACCCGTATTCCTGATTCGGAAAGTGCTGGAAAACAGCCGTGGAAAAGAAGAAATCGACAGGAGGTCCTATCAAGGATAAGCATTTTTCGGGTTGTTCAATATCGATTAGAATGGACTGGAATCCTTCAAAGCCTCGGGCTTTTAGCTGGCGCGCGCACTCATTTAGGTTTGCTTCGGATATATCAATTCCGTAATAAAGGGAAACTTCTCGACAAAACCAAACAGCGTTCGCTCCCCCCCCGGGTCCCCACTCCGCAATACTTTTAATGGCTCTGCCGTTACCGGAAAGCGAACACAATTTTTTGAATATGCCATAATTCCATTTCCCCCATTCATCCCATCTTTTTTCATTCGCCCATCCGCCTTCACCCAACCAATGAGAATGGTCCCGAATGGATTGGAGGGATCTGCTGCTCTTCCAAAAATCGGCCGCATCTTTAAATATCCTTCCTTTCGATTGGGGAAATAGTCCTTTTAGCATCTCGATTAGGCGGACGGAGGTTCCCAGGGGGTGTTGAAATAGCCGAAAAATTCCCTTTCCATCTAACTTCGCGGTCTGGTTCATTTTCATTTCGATGCTTTGGCTTCTCTGGAAAGGCTGCATAGACAACAAAATTGATATAAGAAACGGATGGGAGAAAATAACCGTCCTTGCCAGATCATGCTTTGGCGGCGCTGTTCGAGTCTATTCAAATATTTAAGGGTCTTTTCAGCCAAATGGCTCGGCCGAAGAGGAGAAACATTGCTATAGGAATATATTGCCCGTACTTCTTCGTTGCCGGCCTGCCGGGATAAACCGGAGAGGGAAAGCACGTAATCCAGCGATTCCAGGCAAAAATGATAAACATGGGCATTTTGCAGATATCTTCCGAAATCGCCACTGTAACTTTTTTCAATCCAAAAGAGCCCTGGAACCTCGACGTATAGAAGCCCCTCGGGAGCCAAGAGATGGCGGATTTTTCGCAACTCAGCAAGTGGATCACGGAAATGCTCCAAAACATGGGCCAGGATTACTAAATCGGCCGGCGCATATTGATTCAGATTCTCAGCACCTCCGGCCTCAAGCGCTAGGCCCTTCTTCCGCCCATACTCCAAAAATGATTTCCCCGGGTCGCAACCCGCTACTCGCGCCCCCTCTCGTCGAAATGCCTCCAATATGCCTCCCGCCCCGCAGCCGACCTCTAAGACACGTCCCGGAAAGCAAACCCCCTTTGTCTTCAAAAAGCGGATGATTTCTTCCCCATGGGCCCGCTGTTCCTCAAAAAAAGAGGGTGGAGAGAATTCCTCTCCCGTATAAATTGGACGGTAGTGCCTTCTATAAAAGTTCAGGAGGGATTCTGGATCAAAGTAAGGATCGGTCCGAAGAAGTCCACAGGAATGGCACAAAACGGTGCATATCTCCAGCCCATAGCGGTCCCGGCAGGCAATGAGCACATCATCTCTTGCCCCGCATAGGCACGGATTTGGGGAGAAGGAATAGTCCCCTTCCCGCAAAGCCGTACGAAATCCTTCGATGGCCGAAACCTGCCTCTCAGTCAAGGAGACGATCGGCTCCATGGAAGCCCGCAGACGACTGACCAGGGGTGGGGCATCGCCCTCTTTCATTTCATCTCCCACACGACCGGCAAACGTAATACTCCGGTTCTATTCTCGGCGTATCCCTTGAAAGCAGTATTTTCTTCGCATTCTTCAATACGAAAGCACACGGCATCTCGGTGGTTATCGATAGGAGCTCGATTGATAATCCCCGCATCGACATTTACCGAGTAAAGGCCTGCTTTCAGCACCTGGGTCGGCAAAGCCACTCTGTACTGGTAGATTCCCGGATTCCGTTTCTCCAAGAATTGAGGATTGGAATCCGTGTCAAAACTACAGAATATATCCATTCCATTCCGGCTGATGGCAATGGCCAGGTTAGCGCCGGTCACGGGTCTGTGAACCTGGTAGTGGACATCTAGGTAAATTCCTGAACCGACATTTAATTTTGATACGGGTTGCCCTGTTTCGTCAGTCACCGCGACGCTCAGGATCTGCAAATGTTTGCTAGGGTCAAGCGGAAAGGTCCTCGAATGGCCAGAAGAATCCGTAACAGCAAGTAAATATCGGGAAACAACTTCCGTAACCTTGCCCTGAGCTGATATTCTCCCCTTCTCGATCCATATTCCCCTTTGGCAAAGTTGATTTACAGCCCCCATATTGTGGCTGACAAAGAGCACCGTTCGGCCCCCCATGGCCACATCCCCCATCTTTCCCAGACACTTTCTCTGGAAGGCTGCATCCCCCACGGCCAATACTTCATCAACCATCAAGATCTCGGGTTCCAGGTGGGCTGCAACTGCAAAAGCCAGACGTAGAAACATTCCGCTGGAGTAATGCTTTACCGGAGTGTCGGTGAATTTTTCCACTTCTGCAAAAGCTACAATCTCCTCCAATTTTTTAGCGATCTCGCGCTGCTTCATTCCCAGAATGGCCCCGTTTAGATAAATATTCTCTCGGCCGGTGAGCTCAGGATGAAAGCCGGTGCCCACTTCGAGAAGGGAGCCGACCCGCCCATGGATCTCAGCCCACCCGGCGGTGGGCTCGGTGATCCGGGAGAGAATTTTAAGCAGTGTGCTCTTTCCGGCTCCGTTTCGCCCGATAATCCCCACCACTTCTCCCGGTTTCACCTCAAAGGAGACGTCTTTGAGGGCCCAGATGTGGCCGTCGTCTGACGGCAGCGAAGGGCTAGGAGCGGAGAGCGGAGAGATTTTTCTCATTTTTTTATTAGTGGAT
>Ga0209777_10010142_pt1 | contig 10016 bp, 7 predicted proteins | sample FrelakmetHBP12HB_FD_187147 | JGI IMG/M metagenome (GOLD analysis project Ga0209777, IMG submission 187147) | Freshwater lake sediment microbial communities from the University of Notre Dame, USA, for methane emissions studies -HBP12 HB (SPAdes)... | ecosystem: Environmental > Aquatic >...
TGCAGAGGGTCTGAACTTTCTCGACAACCTCTCGTGTCACCGCCTGAACATGGCCCTCCGCACCATCTGTGTAGACGAGATGGGCCGTGAGGCCGTTCGCGAAGGGTTGAAGTTGATCAAACTCAAGAACGTCAAGGACAAGTCTGCGATGCAGATCACGTTTGACGATGGCATCCTTGAGATGCATTGCGCCTACGCACTGCGCACCGACGGTATGTTCAAGGACGGTGAAATTCGCGAGCTCCTTCTAAAAAAACTGTGAGACGAGGCAGCCATGAAGCCGAGCGCGTCGGGAATCACCACGGAGAACCTGTCGAGTGCGCGTAAGGTCGCGCGGAGCTTTCTTCAGGCCGTTCGGTGGGATCGTCCACGATGGCTGCGGGGCGAAGTTCATATGGAAAATGTCGGCTTTGTGAGGAACGAAACGGTGCTTGCTGGCATCAACGCTCAAGCGCGAGGAGTTTGAAGGGAAAGTTTTCTACGAGGTTTACTGTGACGTGGGCGCCTACCCGATCCGATTTATCTTCGAGCAGGTCGGCCCCAAGTTCTTTTTCACCGGCATCGACAACATCAATGAATGAAGGGTCGCGGGGCGAGATCCAATCGGGAGATGCCGGAGCAACCACTTCGCAAGTGGGGGCACAATGGAGACCTATCATCTCAGACGGAGCGACAAGGCGCTGGAAGACAAGGCCGAGCTGGTCCGGATTCTCAAAGGCCAGAAGCACGTCACCCTGGCCCTCTGCGCGGACGACCAGCCCTACCTCGTTACGATGAACCACGGCTACGACGAGCAGGAGCACTGCCTCTATTTCCACTGCGCCGCAGCCGGGAAGAAGGTGGACATCATCCGGGCCAACCCGCGGGTCTGGGGCCAGGCGCTGGAGGACGGCGGCTACCTCGACGGCGAGTGCGACCACGCGTATCGGACGGTGCAGTTTGAAGGGCGAGCCGAGTTCGTCACCGACTTGGCCGAGAAGCGCCGGGCCCTCGCTTTGATGATCGAACAGCTCGAATCCTCCCCCGAACCCGTCAAGGCCCGGACCCTCGAGCCAGAGAAAGTGGCGGGCGTCTGCATCGTCCGGGTGCGCCTCGGGGAGATGACCGGCAAGTCAGGGCCCAAGCCCAAGGCCTGAGCCCCATGAAGAGTAGTACAACAATCGAGGGCAGGCCGCCCCTCCTGTTCAGCCCGCTGAAGTGATGGGCGGCGCTCCGGGGACCGGGCGCGCACCGAACGGGCTGGGAGAACCCCGCGTATGGCCAGAAGACCAAGAGATCTCCTCTACGGCTTGGATGATCGCCCGCCTCTGAGAATCGTCCTGATCCTCGCCTTGCAGCACGTCTTCTTCCTGACCTTCGGGCTCATCGTGGCCGCGGTCGTGATGCGCGGCATCGGCGCGAGCGACGAGGTAGCCGCGGGCGTCGTCTCGATGGCCATGATCGCCAGCGGCATCGCGACCATCCTGCAGGCCCTCCCGAAGGGGCCGATCGGAAGCGGCTACCTGTGCACGGAGGGCATCGACCCCACGTTCGTATCGATTTCTCTCGCGGCGGGGAGCCGGGGGGGGCCGCCGCTCATTTTCGGGATGACCATGATTTCGGGCCTTCTAGAGGCCGTCCTGTCTCGGTTTCTGGGCCGGCTCCGGGTGCTCTTCCCGCCGGAGGTCACGGGCGTCGTCCTCTTGATGGTGGGACTCAACATCATCCCCGTCATGGCCCTGAAGTTCTTCGGAGTGGAGCACGCGGCCGCTCCCATCGATTCCAGAAATCTGGCCGTCGGCGTCATCGCTCTGGGCGTCATGGTGGGCACCAACATCTGGAGCCGGGGCAAGCTCAAGCTCTACTCGATTCTCCTCGGCATGGCCGCGGGCTACGTCGCCGCCCTCGCCGCCGGCACGCTTACGGCCGCGGACCTTGCGCCTTTCCGCGACCTGCCGCTCTTCTCGCTCCCGAACATCTCCTACGTCAGCTACCGCTTCGACCTCGCGCTCGTCGTGCCCCTCCTCATCGTGACCCTGGCCTCCACGCTCAAGTCCATCGCCACCCTCACCATGTGCCAGAAGGTCAACGACGAGGACTGGGTCAGGCCGGATTTGCAGAACATGAGCAAGGGGGTCCTCGCGGACGGGGCCAGCACCTTCTTGAGCGGCCTCATGGGGGGCGTCGGCCAGTCTCTCTACGCGAGCAGCGTGGGCCTCTCCGTAGCCTCCGGGGCCACGTCGCGAGTCATCGCGTACTGGGTCGGGGGGATCTACGTCGCCCTGGCTTTCATGCCCAAGCTGGCCTCGCTTTTCGTCGTGATGCCCGCGCCCGTCATGGGCGCCACCCTCGTCTTCATGGTCTGCTTCATGGTGGCCTCCGGGCTCCAGATCATCATGTCCCGGATGATCGACATCCGGAGGACGTTCGTCATCGCGGTCTCCATCATTTTCGGCCTGAGCGTGGACATCTTCCCCCAGCTCTACCATCGTGGACACCCGCACCTGGAGGCGTTCTTCGGGTCTTCTCTCACGGTGGCCACGGTCTTGGCGGTGACCCTGAACCTGGTCGTCCGGATCGGAATCAGGAAGCGGGTCACGCTGCAGCTCCTCCCGGGCCGGGACTCCTCCCAGACGGTGATTGACTTTCTGGAAGGACAGGGCGCGGCTTGGGGGGCTCGCAAGGACGTCATCCACAGGGCCGCGTCGGTCCTCGTGGAGCTTTTTGAAACGCTGGCGGGGCAAGGTCTGGCTGAAGGGCCGCTCTCGGTAGAGGCCTCCTTCGACGAGTTCAGCCTAGACCTCGACGTCCGGTACGAGGGACGCCAGATGCCCTTCCCAGAAACCACCCCGCCGCCAGCGGCCGCATCAGGCGATGAGGCGGCTATTCTCGCGTTCTCGGGAAGCCTCATCCGGAAACTTTCGGGCGGGGTCAAAGCCTCGGGACAGGATGGACAATGCCGCGTCCAGATCCACTTTCAGCACTAGGACCTATCCCAGAAACAAGATGCGGCCGCGACGGGAGCCAGACCCCCAGATGGCGCGAAAGCGAGCGAGGGACTAAGCGGTGCCTCGGGCTCCCGAGATGACGAAACATGCTATCGTTAAGTAAATGGGAGGTGCGGGGATGAGGATAATCAGAGTCCTGGCAGTCTTGTCAGCGCTGGCTGTCACGCTGGGCGGCTCCGCCGCAGGAGGGCGGCCACCCCAAGTCCACGAGTTCACCATCCTCCATTTCAACGACTTCCACGGCCAAGTGGAATCCTTGTCCGTCCCCGCGGGCGAACCGGCCGGCGGCATGGCCCGCCTCGCCGGCCAGGCGAACCTGATTCGGGCCCAGAACCGCAAACACGGCGAGCCTACCTTCCTCATGTTCGCGGGCGACCTCTTCACCGGGACCTCCTTTTCCACCCTTTTCCAGGGCGCCCCGGAGTTCAGCGCGCTGAAGCAGATGCACCTCGCAGTTATGACGACGGGGAACCACGAGTGGGATTTCGGCCAGGGCGTCCTCATGGCGCGCGCACGCAAAGCGGGCTTCCCCGTGGTTGTGGCCAACGTCTCGACGGACGATCCGGAGCACGTTTTCTGGCAGTCTTCGCTCGACCTCGACACCGGCGGGCTGCGCATCGGAGTCATCGGGGTCACGACTCCCGACACGCCGCTCACCACGGCGCCGGGCAACACAAAGGGGTACGAGTTCGGAGATCCAGTCAAGGCCGTGGGCCAGGTCCTGGCCGAGAGGGGCAAGGACTGGGACTTCGTCGTCGTGCTGAGCCACTGCGGGTTCACGGTGGACAAGGAGATCGCCCGCAAGTGCCCCCAGGTGGGCCTTATCGTGGGCGGGCACGACCACAAGGTCATAGAGCAGCCCATCGTGGAGAACGGCGTGCCCATCGTCCAAGCGGGCGACCGGGGGCGCTTCCTGGGAGAAGTCCAAGTCAAGGTCTCCAAGGGGCAGCGCGCCACGGTAACCGGACACCTCATCCCCATCACGTCCAGCACAGCCGAGGATCCAGAAGTGGCGGCCCTCTTCATCGAGCCGCTGGACAAGGAGCGCACCGCCCTGTCGGAGGTGATCGGAAAACTCCCCGAAGCACTGAACGGGGACCGGATGATCCTCAGGGCTAACGAGGCCCCCCTGGGCGACCTGCTCGCCGACGCCATGCGCGCCGAGGGCAAGGCGGACATCGCCCTCCTCAACGCCGGTACCATCCGCGCGGGCCTGCCCGCGGGGCCCGTGACGGGAAGGGACCTCCTGACCTGCCTCCCGTTCTTCGATTCCCTGTGCACCATCAGGCTCACCGGGGCTCAGGTGCAGTCCCTCCTGAACCGGTGCGCGGCCATGCCCGCCGAAGATGCTCCAGGGGGCTTCCTGCAGGTCTCGGGCCTTTCGGTTCGCTACGAGGGCGGCAAAGCTTTCGACGTGAAGGTGGGCGGCGAGCCGCTGGATCCGAGCCGGGAGTACCTGGTGGCCTGCAGCCACTTCCTGCTCTCGGGCGGCGACGGTCTGGTGGAGTTCACGGAAGGCAAAGACGTGCGGGACTTCGGAGTGGGCCTTCAGGAGCTCCTGCGTAGACAGCTTGCGCGGCCTGACCTGACCCTCCCCGAGCCGGGGAAGCGGATCGTGCGTGTCACGGTGACGGTGGAGAAGAAGGCCGCCTGAGCCACGGGCCCCAAGAGCAGGCCTAGAGATGTCGCGAGCGAGAGCGAGCGGCACCGCGCCGTTTTAAGCGGTCCTGGCAAACCCGGCCTGAGCCTCTCCCCAACGGCCGCGGCTTGCGGATGCTACCTCTTCGTCGCATCCTCGCACGCGGCCGTATGGGTCCCCTCTCAGGCTTCTCGTCCTGCCGGACTTTTTCGAGAAAGAACGCGCGAAGGCGGATTTACTCCGCCTGCAGCGCAACAACCAGCGAGAGGAGTTCAGCGGAATGGACCCCGGGCTTGACCCGGGGGGGAGTGAAGCGTCAAGAGGGGAGCGGAGCTTCCCTCTTGAATCCTTGGCGCGCCCGGCAGGACTCGAACCTGCGACCACCGGCTTAGAAGGCAGGTGCTCTATCCAGCTGAGCTACGGGCGCGCAAGAGTGGAGTGTAGGACGAACGGGATGCGCTGTAAAGCTTGGAAAACATGGATTCCAGAAGGGCCCGGGGTTAAACTGTAGCGGGAGGCTGGATGCCCGAGGAGAAAAAGCGCGTCGCCACGGTCTCCGTTCTGGCCGCGCTGTTCCTGACCGCGACAAAGCTGACCGTGGCTCTGTTCACGGGCAGCCTGGGGCTCTTTTCGGAGGCGGCCCACTCGGGGCTCGACCTCCTGGGCTCCGGCATGACGTTTTTCGCAGTCCGCTTTGCGGACAAGCCGGCGGACGTGGACCACCCATACGGCCACGAGAAGTTCGAGAACCTCAGCGCCTTGTTCAGCACCGTGCTCCTGCTCTTCACGTGCCTCTGGATCGTCTACGAGGCCATCGAGCGCCTTTTTTTCAAGAACGTGGAAGTAAAAGTAAACCTCTGGAGCTACGGCGTCGTCCTCCTGGCGATCGCGGTTGATTTCTCGAGGAGCCGGGCCATTGCCCGCGTGGCCAAAAGGACGGCCAGCGCGGCGCTGGAGGCCGATGCTCTGCACTTCTCCAGCGACATCTACAGCTCCGTCGTGGTCCTCGCGGGCCTCGTCCTCACGCGGCTCGGCCACCCCCAGGGCGACGCCATCGCGAGCGTCGGCGTTTCGATCTTCGTGATGATCGTGGCGGGTAGGCTCGGCAAGCGGGCCGTGGACAAGCTCGTGGACAGGGTTTCGTTCGATCACGTAGAGAGGGCCAGGAACGCGGCCCGGTCAGTCCCGGGGGTGAAGAGGGCTTACGATGTCCGCGTGAGGGAGGCCGGGGCCAAGCACTTCGTGGACCTGAAAGTGGCCCTGGACGGGACGGCGCCGGTCCTCAAGGCGCATGAGGTCGCGGACGCGGTCGAAAAGGCGATCCAGCAGGTCTTCCGGCAGGCCGACGTGATGGTGCACGTGGAGCCCGACAGGGAAGGGCCGAGAGGCCTCGCGGAAGAGGCCCTCTTCTTGGCGCAGAAGGCGGGCGCGGGGATGCACAACTTCGTGGTCCACGAGACCGACTCCGGGCTCCAGGTGGACGTGCATCTGGAGTGGCCGCCCGACATGCCATTCGCCGAGGCCCACGGACTTGTGACGGAGGTGGAGCAGAGCCTGCGCGCCACTTTTCCCCAGGTCGGCCTCATCCACACGCACCTGGAGTGCATCCGGGAGAAGTCTCCTGCCCACACGGATGAGACTGGGCGGCACCCGGAGGCGGTGGCCGCGATCTGCGCCGCCGCCAAAGGGGAGGAGGGCGTCCGGTCGTGTGGAGAGGTCCGGATCCTCGAGGGAGGCGGGCGGTGGTGGGTGACCCTCACGTGTGTCCTGGACCGGGGGCTCACCCTGCAAGAGGCGCATGACCTCGCGACCCGAGTCGAGGAGAAAGTCCTCAAGACCTCCGACAGGATCCTGACCGTGAGCGTCCACACGGAACCCGAGGCGGCCGGGGCGTGACCTTTTTCTTATCTCGCCTAAGATCCTTCGAAAGCTCAGCCACCCTTCGAAAGGCGGCCTGCCGAGGGTAACCCTCAGGGCAGGCTTTGCGGCCCTCAGGATGACCTTCTCGAAGTCACTTTTCACTTTTGACTTTTCGCTTTTTACTGTCTTTTCACTCCTCTCTCCTCACTCCTGCCTCCTCACTTGTTGTAAAATCCTCGCCTTAAGGGGAGGGAGCATGGAAGAACTCAAGAACCGGATCCGGCGCATCTTGATCGAAAAACTCAGGCTTGAAAACATGAAGCCAGAGGACATCAAGGATGACACGCCCCTGTTCGGCGAAGGGCTGGGGCTCGACTCCATCGACGCCCTGGAGCTGGTGGTGGCCATCGAGAAGGAATTCGGCGTCAAGATCACGGACGAGGAGGTGGGCGTGAAAGCCTTCCAGAACGTCAGCTCGCTCGCCGCCTTCCTCTCCGACAAGACGAAGGCCGGGACGTGAAAGCCCTCGCAGTCTACCCCGGCTCTTTCGACCCCATCACGAACGGCCACGTGGACCTCATCCGCCGGGCTAAGGGCCTCTTCGACAAGGTGGTCGTGGCCGTGCTCAGCAACACGGAGAAGGACTGCCTCTTTACGGTTGAGGAGCGCCTCGGACTTCTGAGGGAGAGCCTCTCGGACCTCAATGGCGTGGACGTGGACGCGTTCGACGGCCTCCTGGTTGATTTCGTCCGAAAGCGGGGCGGGCACCACATCCTGCGGGGGATCCGGGCCCTCACGGATTTCGAGTACGAGTACCAGATGGCCCTCATGAACCACCAGCTCGCGCCCGACATCGAGACGGTCTTCCTCATGCCCCGCGAAGAGTTCTCCTTTCTCTCTTCGAGGCTCGTCAAAGGCGTGGCCCTTCTTGGCGGGCCCGTCGAGCAGTTCGTGCCGCCGCCGGTGGCCAAGCTTCTCAGGGAGCGCCTTAAGAGGTGATCCCGAGTCCTGCGGGTGAGTAAGTGGCGTTCCTGCCAGGTGGTCCGCGAGCTGTGCTTTTGAGGGGCATTGCGAACATGATGCAGGATTCGGATCACCCGCCTCCGCCCCCGGAATTCATCCGGGGGAGGAAGCCCCAAGGGTGGGGTGAGGCTCCAACGGGCTTTGCCCGTGGAGCGGGGAGGGAATGGCCCTCCCTGTTCGTAATAGAAGGAAAATGAAATGATCGCCAGCCGGATGGACCGCATCGAAAGATCGAGGCTTCTTGAGCTCATCGCGTTGGGTCAGCAGCTGAGACGCCAGGGCGTGGACTTCGTGGATCTGGGGCCGGGCCAGCCCGACTTCCCCGTGCCCGTGCCCATCGTCGAAGCGACGGCCAAGGCCCTGAGGGATGGCCACACGTACTACAGCCCCGTGCTCGGAATACCCGAACTGCGGGAGGCCGTGGCCCACCGGTACAACCGGCTCTACGGAGCGAAATACGCCTCGGAGAACGTGATGGTGACGGCGGGGGCCAAAGGCGCCCTCTACCACGTCATCGGCTCCCACCTGGACGAGGGCGGGGAGGTCATCGTCCCTTCCCCGTACTACGTCTCCACCCCGGAGATCGTGAAACTCTGGGGCGGGACGCCGCGCTTTCTCCCGTGCCGCTTGCAAAACGGCTTCCTGCCTGACTTCGGAGAACTGGAGGGTGCGGTGGGCCCCGCTACGCGCGGGATCGTGCTGAATTCTCCCTGCAACCCTACGGGGGCCGTGATTCCCAAGGAACTGCTCGCTCAGATCCTCGCCCTCGCGGCGTCGCGGGGGGTCTTCGTCATCATGGACGAATGCTACGACCGGTACGTGTATCCACCCGCCCGGTACGCCACGCTGGCCCACGTGGGCCCAGACCAGGACCTTCCCTTCTACATCGCGGGCTCCTTCTCCAAGACCTTTTCCATGACGGGCTACAGGCTGGGCTGGGCCATCGGAGCCAAGGCGGGCATCGCGGCGGCGGGGCTCATCCAGTCTCACTCAATGAACGGCGCGACGACCTTCGCGCAGTTCGGCGGACTTGAAGGCCTCCGGCGCGAGGACGAACTCTTCGCGCCCGTCCTGAAGCGCTTCACCAAGCGGCGCAAAGCCCTGCTGGACGGGCTCTCCCAGCTCCCCGGCCTGAAGTGCCCCGAGCCCGACGGCGCCTTCTACGTTTTCCCCGACGCCTCGGGTCTCATGGAGCGCCTCAAGGCCCGCACGAGCGAAGAGCTCGCGACCAAGCTCCTCAAAGAAGCCGGGGTCATGGTCGTTCCCGGCGGGACCCTCGGCATGGAGGGCCACCTGAGGATCTCCTTCGCCGTGGAAGAGGACGACATCGCCGAGGCTGTCCGGCGTGTGAAAGCTGCGGCGGGCGGCTAGGCCGGTTCCGATGACCCTTCTCAAAATCCCGTACGGCGAAGGTTTTTTAGAAGGCGAGTCGCAGCTGAATCTGCGCCTGATGGAGCCCGACTGGGCCCTCGCCCTAGGGCCCGATGGGGTCAACAAAGCCTTCCCGGCGGCCCGGCTCAGCGCTTTCCTTTCAGGCAAGCACCGCGTGGCTCTCGTCGTTCCCGACCAGACTCGCCCGTGCGGCGCGCCGGAGCTCCTAGGGCTCCTGGCGCCGCTCCTCGAAGGGAAGGACGCCACGCTCGTCACGGCCAACGGTCTCCATCCCAAGATGGACAGGCGGGTCATGGAAGGCCTTTATGGGGCCGAGGCGCTGACTCGCTGGCCGCTGGTCCAGCACGACCCCGACGCGGCAGACCTGGTCTCACTGGGCCAGAGCCCCTTCGGGCACGAGGTCCTTCTGAACCCGGCCGTCGCCGGCGCGGAGGCCGTCATCACGCTGTCCGTCGTCTCGCTCCACTACTTCGCGGGCTTCGGCGGGGCTCGGAAGATGCTCCTGCCCGGCGTCGCGGGCCGCGCGAGCATCACTCTCAACCACCTCATGCTCATCGAGCGGCCTAATCCCGGACCCGGTTACCTGGAAGGCAACCCGCTTCACGAGGAGATGCGCTGGGTGGAGAAGTTCTTCGCGGGGCGGCTCTTCCACCTCGTTGTGGGCCTCGCGGAGGATGGGAGGATCGCGGCGCTGTGGGGCTTTGAGGGAGGGGACGGATTCGAGGAGGCGTGCGTCTGGGTCCGCGAGCACCACGTGGCCAAGCTGGAGAAGCGTTTCCCCTTTGCCGTGGTCTCCTGCGGCGGACACCCGAAGGACATCAACGCGATCCAGACTAACAAGAGCTTCGAGTTTGCCCACCGGGCGGTGGAGAGAGGCGGCGTCATCCTGTTCCTGTCGGCCTGCGCGCAAGGCGTGGGCTCGCCGCACTTCCTTCCCTGGTTCCGCTATGCCGGGAACGAGGCGGCCTGGCGTGAGGCGCTGCTCGATAGCTATCAGGTGAACGGCCAGACCGCCTTGGCCTGGCACCGCAAGAGCCGCTCCCACGAGCTGTGGATGATTACCGAACTGTCCGACGAGGCGTTCGGCCCGCTGGGAGGCCGCCGCTTCGCGTCGC
>Ga0209777_10010143_pt1 | contig 10016 bp, 7 predicted proteins | sample FrelakmetHBP12HB_FD_187147 | JGI IMG/M metagenome (GOLD analysis project Ga0209777, IMG submission 187147) | Freshwater lake sediment microbial communities from the University of Notre Dame, USA, for methane emissions studies -HBP12 HB (SPAdes)... | ecosystem: Environmental > Aquatic >...
CGATATGAATAAAATGCCCACCTTATTTAAATGGAAATACAAAATGGATAAAATGGCTGGAGGGATAGTTGTTGATAAGGAACGCGGATTATTGATATGTTAATTTGGAATCGTTATACTAGTCCTAGTCTCGCTTTTTCTTCTTCTACGAGTTGGTTTCCACTTTTTCGTTGTTTCAATATATTTTTTTAATTCGTCTTCTGTGAGGAAAATATCGTCTCCATATATTTTGAAAAAAGAGATTGGATCTTCTGAAATGGCAATTTGTTTAATGATTGCTTCTCCCACATATCCTGTGTCCTGGTGTGATTGATAGAAAACAAACCTCATCCCCTCTCGAAGGTCCTTGAAGGTAATCGCTGGCTTTATGAATACCGTCTTTCCTTCATTAAAAAATCGCGGGATATACAACTTAGGAATGGGAAACGCGGCGCCCACTATTTCTGGCATTGATTGCATGTATCGATTCAGAAACACATAACACTTTTGTTTGCGAATATTGATATTTAACGAGTTGAATATTAAAATAATTTGATTTCTTACCTAAGCTCCCCATTTCTTAGGCACATGATGCCACATATTGATTCATGATGTGTAATAGGCATCATGCTATAATGTGGAAAAACGGTACCATTAGCCGCGTTTTCCCGCTTTCTTTGCCTAAACGACGGGGAGCTTAGGTTCTTAGGAATTTTCTTGTAAAACCTCATATCATTGTCTCTCATCTTTAGTTCTATCGAGCTATCAGACACTGGAGGGAACAAGTTGGTATCGCTTATCGTCTACGAAGACAGCCAAGCAAATCCTCGATGAGATCTTCCATGCCAGGCCGTCGGAAGTTGATGAGATGATCCAGATGAGGCTAGAAGAGAAAAGTTGTAACGATGAGGTGAGCTAGGAAGGAGAAGATACGCTCTGGCCCCAGGAGTTCTGTACGAGTGATTAGGCGTTGGGACAAAGTTTCGAGAGCGTAAGACTGGCAGTCAAAGATGCCTCAGCCAGATGGCTCAAGGCCAACCGTGCACTGAAGAAGAATGACCAGACATGCGGCCAGAAGCTGACAGAGATGATGAAGTTGCACTCAAGCGAGGCGTTCTCTATGCCTTTGACGATCTACTGGAGGCGGCAATGTTCTCGGTTCTGGCGGAGATACAGAGAGAGATGGATAGATATGAGGAAACGAATCAAAGACCAAAACCCGAATAGCATAAATGAAACCAGACTGATTATCGTTCAGAACATTGCTGACTCCTATTCATTTCATGAGAGTCATCCATCCTTTGCAGGAGAGTTTTTTTTACTAATCTCTATCTGCATGATTTCCTTGAACGAGTGATGGGTTTTAAATAAAATAATATTAGATAATTAAAAATATAAATATCTATGATACCACATAAATCGAATTAGATTTCGAATTCTGATAGATATTTGTCGAATTTAAAATTAGCTCAATCCCATAAATCTCAGCTGAGATCGAGTAAATTGATATAGGTTAGAGAACTTTGAGAGAATGGTAGTGACCTCATAAGATAAAGAAGGATTGCATGGCTAACGAAGAGTTTCTTCAGAAGGTGGCACTCTATAAAGAGCGCAACGAATTCGACGATTGCGCAAAAGAAGTAGCTCGGTTAGCATTCAGGATGAATATAGAAGCCAAGAGCCTGCTGGAATTATCGTTGGAAAATAGAATAATCAGAGAATTTCGCCTAGCCATTATTTTAGCCTTGGCAGCAGCTACAAATGATCTAGATAGGCAATATAAAGCATGTGCATATTGCAATGCAGCTCAAGCAGCACGTATGCTTAAGAAAGATGAAAATGTTGAGCAGGCCATTGGATACTACAACCTTGCAGATAATATAATATCCAAAGATGAGAATCCCTCTTATTGGGCTACTGTACAAAATCACTTAGGCATTGCTTATTGTAGCCTCAATACTGGAGACCCATATGGAAACATTGAGAAAGCTATTGAGCACTTCAATAATGCCTCTACGATCCACACAAGGGAAGCGTATCAAGAACAATGGGCTACTTTAGAGAACAACCTAGGAATAGCATATTGGAAACTTCAAGGCAAGAATGCAGATAATCTCGATAAAGCCATTAGACATTTCGAAGAAGCACTTAAAATACGCGAGAATTTATCAAAATCTGGTTGGGCTGAAACAAAGAAATATCTAGGAAACGCATACGGAGACCTGATTAAAGGTAATCCTTCGGAAAACATCGAGAAAGCCTTAGACCATTATAAAGGAGCTTTAGAAGTTTTCACCAAGAATGATTTTCCATCTTGTTGGGCTACGATCCAAAGTAACATCGGTGCTACTTACTGCAATCGCATTGAAGGCAGCAAGGCAAAAAATATCAAGAAGGCTATCGATATCAGCGATGAAGCTTCTCATATCCACACTCAGGAAGAATTCCCGGAACAATGGGCTAATTTAATGCTTAACATTGGAGTTCATTATAACAACCTAACTGAAGGCGATAGAAGAGAAAATGTCGAAAAGGCTATTGAACATTATAATAAAGCTCTGATTGTATATAAAGAAAAAGAGTTCCGAGATATGTGGGCGCTTCTACAAAACAATCTCGGATGGGCTTATTTCGGCCGAATTAAAGGTGATCGAAAAGAAAATATCGAGAAAGCTATCGAGCATTTCAACAATGCAGTGACTGTATATAAAAAAGAAGCGTTCCAAGACATGTGGGCGCTAGTTCAAAACAACATTGCATATGCTTATTGCGACCGAATTGAAGGTGACCGAAGAGTAAATATCAAGAAAGCCATCGAATACTCCAACAATGCAATGGAGATATATACAAGAGATAAGTTCGATGAAAAACGGGCTTGGGTTCAAAATACTATTGGATACGCCTACACCAAATGTTTCGGAATTAATTGGGCTGATAATATAGAAAAGGCAATTAAATATTATAATAATGCTTTGATTGTATATAACAAAGAAAATTTCCCAGAACAGTGGGCGATGACACAGAATAACCTCGGAAATGCTTACATTAGTCGCATAAATGGAAAAAGTGATGAGAACATTAAACAAGCGATTAAGCACTATAATGGCGCATTAAAAATATATAAAAAATTAGACTCTCCATTTGCAATGGCAGCTACTTTGAGCAACCTGGGCCTTGCTTACTCGAGTCGCATTCAAGCCAACAAGAACAAAATCATAGCGATAAAGTATTACGATGAATCCCTTACAATCAATCCATGGAATGCTCTAGCACAATACAACTATGCAAGTCTATTAATAAAATTAAATAAAGAAGATGAAGCTGAAAGACATTTAAAGAAGTCTGAAGAGATGAATCCATATTGCCCAGATCTTCATCACGGCCTTGGCATCTTGTTCAGTAAGCAAGGTAGAAAAATGGAGGCTGAAGATCGGTTTTTAAAAGCCATAAAATTTGATCGTGATAACGCTAGTTACCATATAAGTTTTGCGAACCTCCTAGGTGAGAAAGCGAAGTTCAATGACTCCAAAAAAGAAATAAGAATTGCACGTAGCATCGAGCCTCGCAACGGTAATGCTATTTTCACTTATGGAAAAATCATTGAAGCTGAGGGAAATCTCAAAGAAGCGAAATTAGCTTACGAAGAAGCTCTAATTGACATATCAACGGGTTCGGAGATTGAGTCTGATATCCATAATGGTTTAGGGAGGATCTATTCTCAAGATGGAAAATATAAAGAATCTGAGAAAGAGTTCAAGGAAGCTTTGCGACTAAATCCTGCCAATAAAAACGCTAAAGAAAATCTTTCTCTGATAAAAAAAGGCAAGATTGTGCCTGACATGTCCTGGAATCAGAGGATCATTGCAATACTTCTGTCAATCCCTTTAATCGCGTCCTATATCTTTGCCTGGAATAAGATAATCTCAGAACCTGTATTTGTTGCCCAATCAACTCTTTTTGTAGTATTGATATTGGCGGTCCTCTTTATTCAGCACCTCAACTATTTCAAGGTCGCATCAGTAGAATTCAAGATGAGCGAACCAAACTACACCTTTCCCAGACTTCAACCCACAGACATATGGCGCGACAAATAGCCCTATAAAAAAAATATCATAAATCGAGTATTTATCCAATTCCCTGGCCAATACATTCGCAAGCTCGGCCCGCTTCCTGTCCCGCTCAGGACAATTTCCACATCAGCATCCGGAACATCTATCTCCTCTTCAAGAACCTTTGAGGTTACAACCGCGTTATAAACGCCTGATCTGAACCTGTCCAGGATCTCGCTTCGCTCTTTGCCTGAAGTCCTGTAGGTTATGGAGGGGATAAGGAATTGTTTGGAGATTCGGTGGACAAGCTTGTTTCTCTATCAAGCTAGTACGTATATGATCAGGATTGAATCCCAAATTATTTGCTATACACCGGATCTCTCGGTGATCATAAATAAAAGATCGTAATCTGCAGTTCTTTGTAAGATACGTATAAAGATCTGCATGCTGGTCGTCGCCTAGGGCCGTCGGTCGCATCTAGCTCCGAAGGGGCTGCAAGCGAAGCAAAATGTATGTGTTCATAATCCATCCTCTCCGATTGGTTATCCATCCATCAAGGCTGTCATCGACTTTGTCGATATAATGGTTGCGGCAAAAGGAGATATCTCGAAGTGGGTTTCAAGAATTCAGTTGTTTGGCAATTGTCGAAGACATTGAGATAAAAGATACAGGGAAGAGGGGAGAGGTGACTCAGCTGTGGGTAAAGGAGTGAGGAGATAGCTAAACATCTGAGCCACAAATCCAGCACGTAAGGACTGATGAAAGATATAGACGATTGATATAGTCTCTAGTGACCAACGATGGCCCCGAAATTGCATCAATCCATCACATTCGCCCTCCTCCCACGCCTCGCCCTTATCCTCTCCGCCCTGTAAGAAGATAGCCTCGGGAGAGACTGGTTCCATCCAGGGCCTTTGGGGGAGAGGATTTCATGTGGATTTTCGACTCTTACTTCAAGGGCTGCGTGGAACTCTGGAGCCGTGAGAGAGGACTCGAAAGGATCAGCGCAGCATATCCTCCCTCTTTTTACATGTACCTGAATGATCCGCATGCCTATTGGGAGATGATTCAAGCCCTGGAAAGCCGGTACAAGGTCGAAGAGTGCAGCTTCAATAGCATCTTCGGAACTTTTGAGGGCCACAGGATCTGCGCCAGCCGCAAAGTCGCCGAGAAGATCGAGATTCAGACACGCTACGCTGCCGAGCTTTATAACGTGGAAGTCAGGCAAGATCAGCGATATTTGGCAGAGAAAGATCTCCGCCAAGAGCTTCGTCTACACTAAGAGCTGGCTAGAGGGTATCCTATATAATGGACTCCTGACTCACTGGTCTCTCGCCTAACCTTACCTCCCGCTTCACCCCTGGCAGTCTGATGTCCTCTTGCGGGATCTACTTGGTCCTTTAGCGGGCCAGTTTTTTTATGCTTGCGTGCAGATATAATATTTGGAAAAGCTATGCTAGAGGAGATTGACAAACCCAATTTTATGTAGAGGATTCGAAATACGCTTCTAAAAAAGATACGCTCTAGTGCAGGACATGAGATGATAAGCTTAAATTATTGTAGTTAGAGTGTCTATTCCTTCATAGGAGGCAGAATATCTGAGTCGAACCTCGTTTCCGATCCTAGCGGCTCTTCTTCTTATGGTCGGATTATCCGTGGCCCTGCCAGAGGATTGTGTCGTTTCGGCTGCCGACGTTTTGGCTAAAATCAAATCTGGTCAACCTGCCGATTTTGAAAATTGCACCATAATAGGTGATCTTAATTTTAGCACACTGAAAATTGATGCTCCGGTCCATTTCAACCATACGCTTTTCAAAAATTCTGTGAATTGTAGATCCACGGTCTTTAGCTATGCTGCCTACTTCAGGTACTCTAACTTTAACGAAACTGCATACTTCTCGAACACTACGTTCAACGAATATGCCTCTTTCAGCTCCTCTAAGTTCAATGGTGATGCCAACTTCTGGGAGTCTATCTTCAACGGTGATACCTCCTTCGAGTCCTCTACATTCAACGGTGGTGCCTATTTCTCGGAGTCTATGTTCAACGGCACTGCCGGCTTCGAGTCCTCTAAGTTCAATGGTGATGCAAACTTCTGGGGCTCTATCTTCAACGGCGATGCCAACTTCTTGTCCTCTATTTTCAACGGTGATGCCAACTTCGGTGAAACTTTTGGTATAGAGGGTGGGGTCCAGCTGTTTGGACCTAAATTCAATGGTGGTGCCTTCTTCTCGAACTCTACGTTCAACGGAACTGCCGACTTCGTGTACTCTAAGTTCAATGGGACCGCATACTTCTTAGAATCTGCATTTAACAAAAAAGCCAACTTCAATGATGCTAAATTCGAAGAATTCACAGATTTTAATATAAGTCAATTTAAGGATGCTGCCTTTTTCGAAGATGCAATATTCAATGATAAACTTGCCTTAACAAGAACGAGCTACGACAAATTATATATTAGATGGGGCAATATTAAAAAAGGTTTGGTCTATGATGATTCGGCGTACCTCTCTCTTATAAAGAATTTTGAAGATTTAGGCTATTTCGAGGATTCCGATAATTGTTATTTCCAATATAGGAAGGATCGCAGAGGACAGCCCTGGCCTTGCATATATCCGCTTGAAGAACCAGCAAGGAAGTTCATAGATCTCCTATCGGAGTGGTCGTATGGATATGGAACCCGGCCAGCGAATCCCTTCATAGGTTCGTTGTTATTGATCGGGCTATTTGGGCTAGCTTGGAGACGCCTTGGCTTCGATAAAAGCCGCAAAAGCGAAGAGAATAAAGCGATCATCGATGAATACGCATTTTCCGACACTATGTCGCTCAAGAAGGCCAATGATGATCCAAACTGGCCTATACTCCAAATTATCTTATCCGTATTAGAATCGTTCGGCTTCAGTGCGGTGGTTTTCCTCTCAGGCACCCGGTTCTTGATCGATGCACCTGAAATTCCTGAGATGCCGGAAAGATCAAAACATGTGAGTAAGTACATATTCAATCTTGAGAGAATAACAGGTGCGATATTCATGGGCTTATTCCTGCTTGCCATCAGCAGAACCGTTATAAGAGCTGCATAAGCATTTCAATTATCTTTGCAGGCTTTTTCCACCAAGAACAACCCCCCCCAAATAGTCAATTTAAGAAATCGGTATGGGCTTTATTTCTATATTCTGGGCAGCCACGGCATTGTGCCCATCCATGCTTATTGTCTGGGCATTTATGCCGCTTACATCGATGAGTTGGGCTTTGATAATTTCTGGCTCCTCAAAATGTTCCTCATCTATTTCATGAATTACATTTATTGCCGCCTTCATTGAGCTGCTGACCTCGGTTCCTGCAATCAAATTGCAATCTTCAGACATTTCCACTCCGACTTTATCCACAAGTTGTCTGACAAAAAAAGGTTTTTACTTTATACATTACCTTCTCAAACTGATACCTAGAAAATCTATATCCCGTCTCCCTTCGATATTAGTATGGATGACAATCCTGGTGGGCTGCAGTGGCTGGTCTTACGACGATTGGGTAGGAGGTCTCTATCCCATTGAGCTTGCTAACAAGAAAGGAGCCTGGTTTGATTACTATGCCCAGTACTTCAGCACCGTCGAGATAAATAGCACTTTTTACAGGCCACCGGGCGAGTTCCAGGTCAACGCCTGGATAAAGAAGGGCAAGGACAAAAAGGGTTTCGAGTATTCCCTGAAGGTGCCACAGCTTGTCACTCACAAGGCCCTGGTCGAGGGTGACAAGGAGAAAGCAATATTCTGGGCTACCTCATTTGAAAAGACCTGTGTAAAACCCCTGGATGATGCTGGTCTCGTGGGTGGCGTTCTGTTTCAGCTCTCCCCTTACTTCAAGAACGAAGGCTCTGCCCTCGACAATTTGAAGGGCGCGATGGATGCAGTCTCTCATCAGGAGTTCGACTATGCAGTGGAGTTCAGGCACAATAGCTGGCTGGACGAGAGCAGGAAAGAGATAGATGCTGGTGCTTTGGAAATCTTAAGAGAACGAAACGTCGCCGATGTCCTGATCGATGGTCCTGGGCTTCATGTGATGACAGAGCATACGGCAGATCATTCTTATTATCGGTTCCATGGCCGGAATTATGACATCTGGTACGGACAAGAGAAAGAAGACGATCACAGACTGGACAGATACGACTATCTCTATAGCAGGGACCAGCTAGAACCCTGGGTTGCCGAGATCAAGAGGGCTGAGCGAAAGGCCGAAAGAAAAGCTAGAATCTACTTCAACAACCACGCCAGGGCCAAATCTGTAAGGAACGCCTTTCTGTTGATGGATCTGCTCTTGATCGAACACAAGAAGAAGGAGATAAAGCTACAGGATCAGTTTACGCTGGGTGAGTTCTAAGTTCGCGCATGGAATTTAGGGAGATTTGCCAGGTGAAATCGTGGATGCAATTTACTAGTAAAAATGGGCTCGAATCCCGTTCCCGGCACCTATTACTTGCAGATCAAATCAATCGAGTTCATATTTTTCAAAAATGCATAATTTATTTAAAGTTAAAAAGTTCATAGAAGTTTATGGTTGAGGCTGACTTAGATTCCAGACTGAATTCATCGAGGATAGCTGTGTTTCACTTGTTCTTTTTATAGTCCTTTTCCTCGCGGTACCCTAATTCTTTAGCTTTTGCGAATGCGCCTTCCGACTCAGGATATCTATGGAGCGCTTTTAGAGTTACTCCTTTAATTGCCCAAGCATTCGCATTTTTGGGATATAACTCTACGACTTTATCGCAGCATCTGGCAGATTCGGCAACCTTGCCCAGTAGAAACAGTGCTTTGGCACTATTTATCCAGGCATCTTCATTTTCAGGATCTTGGTTTAAGGTTTTATTATAATACTTGATCGCATCCTCATATCTGTTGATCTTTCGGAGAGCATCGCCCTTCCAATTCCATACCTTCGGGGCGTCTTTCAGATCAAAACCAAGATCTCGGTCGCAGATTTCTATGGCCTCTTCGTATTTGCTCAGGTTAATTAATGCATCAATCTTAATGTCCCAGGCATCGACACTTTTTGCATTCTGCTCTACGAGCTTGTCGCAGCATTGTATGATGCCATTCCAACCATCTTCAATTTTAGGAGTGAATTCGGTGGCCTTTTCATAGCAACGCATGGCGTCCAAGTACTTATGTTGATAATAAAGGGATCTCCCTTTAAATATCCAGGATTCGACATCATCCGGGTCTTTCTGGATTACTCTGTTGAGGCATTTAATGGCTTCCTCATACTTACCGCTAGCAAAAAGGTACTTCCCCTGCTGTTTCCAAGTATCGCTTTTTCCCATGTTCATCTCAGGAATAGAATCTAACTCTGGTACGGTACTTCGTCTGTCAAGCTGATCGTTTAATGGTTTTGGTCGCCATTGTCAGCAGTATCCGGCACTTTCCGGCGTAAAGCACGTGAAACACTTATGATATTTGCGTGACATGCACGAAGGATGAAAAACCAAAATGCTACATGAGTTTTTCATCGGAAAACAGCGTGCAGCACGAAATACAGAGGTGCAGCACGACACATGCAATGCAGCATCATGTGCGTGTATTCTGATGCCTTGAATCCGAGCCAGACTAAAGAAACTCCTATTTCATCCATCTCCGAGAAAATGGAGGATTGGACGCTGAATCAAAGCAGTTAGAATTTCGTAAGAGGTCCTTTGCTAAGAACCGAGATAGAACAGAAACGATATTTTTTTTGGTGAGGAACGGCCTTGGTCACGCCTTGGCTATATCCTCATCAGTGTGTTTTAGATTGTGCTCTTTTATGCATTCGCCCTCTGTTGAGCAGTTGTGCCGCCTCGGTTCCGGCGGTGTCTTTGAGAATGGCGGGACTTTACGGACCCAGCTTCAGACCCAATCTTGACCCATTCGCCTGAGTCCTCGTCCTTCTCATACTCGCCTTTTACAGCAGACCATGCTGCATCTTGGGCGGATTTTTCGCGTGATGATTCGTTTTCAGCTT
>Ga0209777_10010144_pt1 | contig 10016 bp, 15 predicted proteins | sample FrelakmetHBP12HB_FD_187147 | JGI IMG/M metagenome (GOLD analysis project Ga0209777, IMG submission 187147) | Freshwater lake sediment microbial communities from the University of Notre Dame, USA, for methane emissions studies -HBP12 HB (SPAdes)... | ecosystem: Environmental > Aquatic >...
CTTCCGATCTCTTGCGCTGCGAAAATGCGGTATTGATGTACCCGCGCACGGCTGCTGCTACGGCTCGCGACTCCTCACAGACCGCTCGATAATGGCTGGCCATACTTTCCCTGATTTCAGCGGGAATAATAGTTTTAGTATAAGCCGCTCTTGTCATAGTTTGCATAGTTACCGTCCTCTCTTCTTACTGAAACAAAAGAAGAAAGAAAGACGCTCCGCTCTTCTTTAATTCTTCTTTCTTATTCAACCTTCTTACCCCTTATTAACTATCTTAACCTTATTAGTTAGTGCGTCCTCGACGCGTCCTCGACGATTCCCTGACGATTCCTCGACGCGTCCTCCACGTGTCCGTTATCGGACTCATCGACGCTCTTTTTCTTAGAGCCAGCCATTGAAGCCGTACCGCGTAAAGGCACGTAATGACAAAGCGTTACGATAGTTCCAAGTGATCTAGAAGCTGCGTCCTTCGACGTGTGCTTCGACGGTTTCCTTGCACCGCTGGAGTCGATGAGGCTGCTTGTAAAGGCGCCTTCGCGCTCAGCCCTGGCCAGAAAGTCCCGTACGAAATTCGGTGATTTATTCCACCTTTTCGCCAGAATGCCATTGGATACCAGCACTTCCCCGCGTTCGAGATGAACGGGGACACTTGTGCGCGGCGCATACATTTTATTCCCACTTTTGAACTGCGCCATTCCGTAGAGATCAAAGAGAAAACCTAGCGCCTCAAAGTTTCCATTGGCATACATAAGAAGGTCGAAGATTTTATAATCAATCTGCACAAAACCATTCCTGACACCGGAGCCAGTGAGCAAGCGCAAAGGCGCTGTCGGATTTTCATCATTTTTACAAATGTCCGCTGGCTCATCCCCCGGCAGATCGCCGGGCAGATTGTTGATATACGTTGGCGTCCGAATATCTGTGGGGTACAGGCTCTGCTGGTCAAGGTGCTGACCGCCCTGGAGAGGTTCCAGGCGGCGTGACGGATTCACAGTGAACCGTGTAACGGCATTGAAATCGGATACCTCATGGGATCGCGACTTATTGATAGCCAGGGTTTGCAGGCGCATATCAATGCGCTTACTCAGAGAGACAACCGTATATGCCTCCGTCGACTTGGCTGCACTCTCAGATGAATCCTCGCATGTGACGACCTCTTGGTGACGAGCTGTTGCCTTGATTTGCGAGTTCAGGCAAATAGAGATGCCATCTCCGATATTCGCAACACCCGCCAGCTGCGACAGTACTCGCTCGATCTGCGTCCGCTTAGACTCGTCGAAGTGAGCAAATACGGAGTCGGCTCCATCGATCAGAATATGTGTATACCCTTCTTTCGCGAACTTCGCCACAGTCACGAGGAGGACATCGGGCGTGAAGTTATTCGTCTGCTGAATAGTTACATACTGACCCAAGAAGACCTGAAAGGGCTTCAATCGCCCGTCCGGATCTCCAGTTGCATCGATCCGCTTGACCTCATCCGCAGGAATATTGCTCACAACGGCCAGCATCCATAACTGCATTACATCCGCATCCATTTGACAGCAGATGATGGCGGCCTTACGTTTCCGCAGTGCCAATGCTACGGCGACGTTACAGAGCAGCGTGCTTTTGTATCCGCCAGTCTCCGCCTGAATCATGTGCAGGCCGGCGGGGTCAAACATGCGACAGTACTCCCTATTCCAATCGCGCGTAGCATTAATAACCGGCCCGGGTATTCCCCTGTTCAAAAAGCCGCCGAATATGTCGACGTCGGGATGGACAACAGCCGCAGGACGAGCATCGTTTGCGATCTCTACAGTTGTCGAGTCACTCATGATTACCGCCCTTCATCGACAGTTCGATCTCCGACAAGAAGAACCCTGACGTACGACTATAAACAGGAAGCATAAACAAGTTCATGATCGGTCCTCCCGATGCCTAAGCACCCACGCGCATAAATCCTCCCGCCGGAATAGAACCTTGGCCCCGATCTTGAACGCGACCAACTGACCAGCCCGGCGTTGAAGATCCAACAAGCATTGCGAAACGCCAACAAACTTCGCAGCCTCGGCTTTCGTCAAGAAGCCGTCGGCTACCACTTCCGCTGCATCGCTGTTTTTCATATCGAATACTCCTCATTTATAAAGGCATAATATTCCATATAAAGACATATTGATATTCGCAAGTCGTTAACATGACGTTGTTTATGGTGGACACAATTCAGGCAAAAGTGTCCACCGACCTGTCAGTATTGGATGGAGTTGAATCTTATCCGAGAGGAATTCCGTGGATACCGTCGGGAGCAAATGCTCGCAAAACTGTCAGGACTCTCTTCGATACCGTGTTATTGGCGCGGCAGTTGAAATATTGTGCATGTGCAAACAAGAGCCTGCCTGATAGCAGCAAAACCCTGTACGTCCCAGGATTCGCGAGGTTGTGATATTTGCGTACGTCTAATACGCCGTACACAAGCACCAGCACAATTTATTACCGCCGATGCGAATTTGTAATTTTAACAAAACGGACCGACCCATTAAGCATGCTTAATAATGGACCATCGAGATGTCTATTACAGAGGAATCACTGCCGGTAATTATTGTGCCTTACGCATCTGTTTAATGAACTTGCCGACAATCGCCTTTGCAGTCTTCTGTGAACATTTCATTACGTTGCCGATGATTTTAGCGTTGCGCTGTTTTATTTTCTGCACGATCTGCCGTCGCATGGTTTTGCGGCTTTTCAGCGGCGTGCTGTTTGTGTTGCGCGCAATACAAGCATCAAGGATTATACCAGCAACATCAATGGGTTTGTCTTTAGATTTAATCTTATCGACCCATTCACGATTGAATTGGGGACACTTGATCTCACTGAATATCTCCTCGAATCGGCGCTCTTGTTCCACATCGCCACGAATCTTATCCTGGAGCAAGAGCCACACCTCGTGCATTAAAACCACGTCGCCATACACCCGTAGCCAAATATTTTGCATCACGGGAGAGAGCGGGTAACTTACAGCATTTCTTGCCCTCTCAGTTGCACGTGTCTGGCTCATCGCTGGTTGATGATAAACTTTAGCCAACCATTTGACGGCATCCCCTTGTTCCTGTCGCTGCATGGAGTAACGCGCCTCCCGCTCTTGCCATTCAACCATACGACGAAAGGGTTCATACGCGTAAAGAATGCAGGGATAAAACCTGTAGAGCGCATTCAACGCCTTGGCTGTCTGTAAATCCTTTACCGATTTTTCCGTAACCTTGTCGTTCACGGAACCATGTGCCCGCACCCACAGTTTCAAATCGAAGGTTTGTGGTGGCGTGTTGATATTCAAAGTAGCGGAGATCTTGGACATAAGCTCTGCGTCTGAGTTAATATCCAGACCACCTGACCACACCGGAATCGACAAATCTTTCGCCAACTGATTCACAGACGTTGGTATTTCCAACCAGACAGGTGTCGAGCCGTCCGGTTTATCAAGAAACTCCGTAATCTGCACCTGAAGCATGAGTAGCCCAGTTGAAACATCGGTGCCAATTGGACACAGAACTCTTGTATTGTATTGCCTCTGTGCCGCAGGAGGCTGCTTGACGACTATCGCTTTTTTCTTCTTCATCCTACTCCCCCATCAAGTACCGGTAACTTTTCTACAGTCTGCCCTTCGTCATTGACCTGCGATATCTCCAGTTTCGTTTATGCGAACGGGCACTTTCTTTCGTGCCTTTTTCATCTTTTGACCTGGAAGGTCGAAGGGTCTTCCATCAAGCATGGCACCCTTTCTTACCATAATGCCACGGTTTAGAGCAGTCTTTTAGAGGTTTTAAAGAATTTTTCATTTTCCGCTTGATGTGCACTATATATGGGGGTAATACAGCGGCGCGAAAATTGCGTTGCAGTGGTGTCAGTAAGCCTCGCGGCGGGGAATCATATGGACCATGATTCACGACAACCCGTTGAGAGCTTCAATAGACGCCTTCGAGAAGTTGCAGGGGATCACGGTGTGATACCCTTGTGGCGGTTGTGGTTGGTCCGGAACTCGAGGCGGTCATGAGCAGTGCAGTACAATTACGCCACGGAGAATCACACGGCATTGCGCCACACCCCAGTTTGGGGTCCGAACAACTACCTGATAAAGTCGGGTCCACGACTATATGTTCCAGCGATGTAGAGATGCTGGACAAGTTAGCTCAAGTTCTCGTAAACGACATGATGCGGCTGGAGCTTGCGCATGGACTGCGGCCCGTCCAGATGGTTGAGTATTACAAGGGACGTTTAACACTGGATCAATACCGGGGAGATAAAACATGAAACGAGCTGTATTATATTTGAGAGTCAGTACCGCGGAACAGGTGGAAGGCACATCACTCGAGACCCAAGAACGGGCATGCTGTGAACACTGCACCAGGACCGACGTTGAAATAGTCGATAAATTCATCGATAAGGGAGAGTCAGCAAAAACTGCTGACCGCCCTGAATTCCAACGGATGGTAAGATTCTGCAGTGATGCAAAGAACAGAATAGACCATGTCGTTGTCTACCGGATTGATCGTTTAGCTCGTAACAACCACGACTTCGCTGTATACGGCGGACTACTGGCCAAGTATAACGTTACCCTGCAGAGCGCTACCGAACCCATAAGCGATGACCCGACAGGAAGATTCATGCAGACTATACTCTCTGCCATCGCTGAACTCGACAACGACATCAGGGGACAAAGGGCCAAAGATGGCATGATGCGTGTCGCTGAAAAAGGAGGATGGGCATTTAAGGCACCTCTTGGGTACGTAAACGCCCGGGATCAGGAAGGACTTCCAATTCTCCTTGAGCATCCAACGCAAGGTCCGATGATCAAGCATGTATTCGATCTGGCGCTGAAAGGAATTCATACTCTATCCGAAATACAGACAACCATGAACAACCGGGGATGGAAGACGGTCTATGGATCAAAACTATACGTCCAGTTGGTTCACAAGATCCTGACGAAGCCTATTTACTGTGGCAGGATAACCGGCAAGTTGGTGGGAGGAACAACCATCAAGGCCCGGTTCATGGGGATTGTAGACGAAACCACTTATGACCGTGTACAGCAGATACTGTCCGGCAGTGGTCATGCCGCAATTCCACACACGCGAAACAATGTTGAGTTCCCACTTCGCAAGTTCGTGAAATGTAAAACATGCGGATGGCCCTTAACAGGATCGTTCTCGACAGGACGTAACGGTAATAAGCACCCATATTATCATTGCCGTAACAAGGCGTGTTTAGCGGTCAACACCAGGAAGGGTGTGATGGAAGAAGACTTCAGGAACCTACTGGCCCAAGTTTCACTTTTCACCGTACCAAGGCTGGCGCTGTTCAAGGACATGGTGCTTACCCACTGGCAGCTGCGTCATGCCGAGGCCATAACCGACAAGGCACGACAACAGAAGCGTGCTGAGGAAATGGAGACGATGCAGCGCAAGCTCCTGGACAAGCTTCTTGCAGGTGTATTATCGGACGCCGTCTACCAAGCCAAGACCGCTGAGTTAAGCGCAGAAATTGCTATATGCCGCGCCCAGTCCAACGACGCCTCAGAAGATGAAGTGGACATCGAAGCGGTAATGGCCGTGGCTGACAGCGTATTCAGGAATACTGCAATGCTCTGGGAACGACTGAGTATTGCCGATAGGCAGCGGTTCCAACTGCTGCTGTTTCCGGACGGATTGACGTATGATGAAAAAGATAAATTTGGAACCACCTTAAGCAGTTCATTTATCAACGTGTTACAACAGGAGTCGGGGGAGTTTTCTTCGTTGGCGCGCCACCCTTCCAACAGTTGGAACCGGATTGTCGGCTGGTTGAGGCTGCTTGAAGCTTTCGGCAAGCACATCAAAGTGGCATAAGATCGGTTAATGGCTAAGAAAAAGGGCTGCCCCTACGGCAGCTCCTTTTCCAGCCGGCGAACGAGTCGCCCGGCCGACATGTGATAGATCCGGCACAACCTTACCATGCACAGCACATCGAGCCGGAGCTCGCACCGCTCGATCTTTCCCAGCCACGTCCGGCCCATGCCGACCTGACGAGATACATCATACTGGCGCAAGCCCCTACCCTTTCGCCTGTCTTTCAGGATCTGGATCACATGGCTGCGATATACATTGTTGTAGATCGTCTTATCCACGTGACGCCTCCTGTTGATTACCACCATAGCCCCGGCTACCCCGTGACTTCCTCCGCCACCCAAGTAGCTCCATACAGCCGCTTAATATCCGAGATCTGGTCTTCAACGCGATCAGCTACCAGCCGATACTTGATGGCGTGGGCTCTGTCACCCAGCACAATCCGGCCATTCTGCATCCCAACGTACTTGCTGCCGTCATCACCCGTCAGCAACTGCATAACATCGCCTCCGAGCGTGCAGCCAGCTGACTCGTCATCTTGCACCACCCTGATAACAACCAGCTTGTCCATAAGTCTCCTTACACTGTCAGCTTGAACTCGGTTTCGGTCATTTCGACATTGAATGTATCTCGGCCTTTTGCGTCAGCCTGCCGCAAAGCTGTAGCCACCATGTCTGCATCGATCAATTCAGCCCAATCGTCGCCACCCAGATGAGCATCAGGCCCCCATCCAATAGCGTAGGCAACGACGTGCCCACTCTTGTTGGCTTTCATCAGCCCGGGCGTTCCGTTGCTCATAACGTAGACTCCAGCGTCGTGGACGATGAAGAGCCCGGGTTTGTCTGTACCTTTCATGCCGTACAGCTTTGAGTGCTTCTTGGCCTCCTGACTGTGTTTCAGCAGCGGTAGTACCTCAGCGGTCTTGAATGTAAACATCATGCTATGATCCTTTCATGTTGAATTGAGTTACACGTCCAGCACACTGCCGGCCCAAGGCATGCCTGTGACATTATGCGGGCGTGGGATTGTGATACCGGGATGTTCAGGCCTGAAGTTTTTGAACTTAGACAATAAAAAAGCCCGTCTGCCAGACTGGGTTCGAATGGACTCTATCGATATTTCTATCAGTCCGCCTAAAAGGTGGGGTCCTTTTACTTCCTGTCCAACATAGGGCTGATTTATATAATAGCATCAACCATACCAACACACTTCAGCGGTTTTCATGGGGATAAATCCCATGTAACCACCATACACCAACATGCTGCTGTATCAGTGAGTGTCTCTATTCCGGCCAGACTGGCCGGAAACAGTCAGTCATTGCGACAGAGTCCGGCGTCAGCCATGCTAAATGGATGCCCCGCCTGTACAGTGCCGGTGCCACGGCGTACAGGCGGAGCGTGATGCGGGCGGAGATCAGGTCCTGGCTACAAATGCGTCACAGAGCCGATGCAGGGCCTGTGTGCGGCCCGGCAGAACAGCCAGGTTGCCTTTCACAACCTCGGTTACGGCATTGAACCATGACCAGACGTTACGGGGCGCGAATGCATCATGACGTGGCTGACGCCATTCATGAATGACCTCCGGTATTTTCGAGGCACAGAACACACCGCCGTCCATCGCTCTGATCGTAAGGTCATGAGCGGATCGATCGGACAGGCGTTGGGATTTATAACTCTGGATCTGGTTATCCAGTTCATGCCACGTCGATATTAGATGCGCTACCGTCTGCTTGATGAGATCAGGAAGATCCCTCATGATAAACGTCGTGTGTTTCCGGCTGATCTTTATCTCGCCGGAAAATGCGAGATTGTCACAAACCAGAATTTGACTGCCTGCACATATCGCCGCTGGCAGGCATTTGTCGTGACTATTCCTGAGGCCCAGCACCCTGGCGTATTCAGGATTCTCATTACCGTTATGGACCTCCATCAGCCCGAAGTATCGGTTGCCGTCATGTGTTAATCCATGTGCCTGACTGGTGATCGTCAGCCCGTGGTCAACGAGCACCTTCTCAACCGTGCCGAGCAGTGCAGCATGTGGCACCGGCTGCCATGTATCGGTCGAGGGCGGTGTCGGTGTTGATTCCAGTACAGATCGTTCAACGGCGTGTGCACCGCAATGCAGTATAAGATTCGCGTTCTTCATGTTTATCCTTTCGGTTTGTTGTTGTGAAAATGGGGAGCCCAGCCGGCTGTATCTGGTTTACAGCAGCACGGCTGGGTGGAACGTCCGATGCCGGGGCCATCGAACGTCTGGCGGGTTTGTTGGCGAACCTAGAACTGGACGAGCCCGGATTCTCGCATCGACGTGAAACTGTCTACGTTGCCGCCCAGTACAACGTGATCCAATATTTTGATGTCCATTAACTTCGCCGCATCGACCAGCTGCCGAGTAATGCGAATGTCTTCAGCAGATGGCGTCGGGTCTCCGCTCGGATGGGTATGAATTATCACGCACGCCCCGGCGTTAGACAGCAAAACGGCCTTGAACACATTCGCTGGTGATACGAGACTGCTGTCAATCGTGCCAACCGAACACTCGTGTAAACCAATCGCTCCGTTTTTGGTGGTCAACAGGATAACGGCGAAGACCTCTCGATCACAGTCGCGCAACTGGTCGGCGTATTTCGAAGCATCAGCGGGCGTCCGTATTGTTAATGGCACAGGATTACCCTCTTCCCGGACCATCATTACTTTCACACGTACAGGGCCTGTCAGTAATGGTAGCTGTGTCACGCCGCCCTCCCTGTGCTGATCACCTTGCGCTGTTCACGGTGCCATGACTTACAGGCCGCCCTGAACGGACAGCCGCCGCAATAGAAACTCTGCTCATTCGGGCAGAAGTGTTCGGCCTTTACCATCGACTCCATCAGGTTAACCATGCGGGCAAACCGTTGAAACTGATCGGAAGTCCTCGTCGTGACATGCTGTTCAAAGACCGGCGTTTTCGCCTTTGTTACGATATCGAACCTGAAGTCGGGCAGAACCCCGTGGGTCTGCTCGTACGCAAACAGCACGGCCGTCGGCTGCCAGTCCTTTGCAGCTTTGTCTTTCGGCCACCGTTTACCTGAAGTCTTCCAATCGACGACGGTCAGCACCCCATTCTTCTTTACGACCAGATCGATCTCCCCAATAAGTGGCTTTTCATTACCAGCCACGGGGACGGCAAAGACTTGATTCACTTCAACCACTTCCTCTGCCGGATCGATGCCATCCACGTAACAACCGACCATATTACGCCCCTGCTCCGCACATGAATCGCTGGTTATCTCCTCGTCGAACCGGATGTTGCCATCCTCCGCCACCTGACGTTCCCACAGATCCTGAAAGAGCGCACAGGCATCGGCCTTGACCAGGGAGGAACCTTCCTTGCGAACGGTAGCGACATGCTCCATCACCCGGTGATAGGCCGACCCGAACGCCAACGTAATTGCCGTAAACGACGGCTTCATGTGGTAGATCCGCTGGAACGCCCACTGCAAACTGCAAATATTGAAATACTGGTTAATCGAACTGTACGAGAAATGCTCCCGCTGCCTTAAATCATCGAGCGTCATAATTCACCTCCTCTATAATAGAAGGGGGCAGACCGTTACGATCTGCCCCAATTTGTAAATCCCGTCGAAATCCAACATGCTGTTAAGCATGCTTAACGGCCTATGCCGCCTTGCGCTGTTCACGCTTGAGCGATTCCACCAGTTTGCTGGCATCCCCTTTTGACAGGCCGTAGATGCTGTCGACGTGGTAAAGCTCTTTGACCTGGTCGGTCAGCGCGTTAAGCGTGATGTTGCGCTCCCTTGCCAGGTCGGTCAGGTATTTAAGCTGCTTGTTTGTAGCTTTGCCTGGCGAGAACTCCTTGCGCTCTTCACCAGCCTTGTTCTCAGCCGCAGGCGCTGACTGTTCCCGCTGACCTCTGCCCGACTGAAGCTCCTGCTCCACCGAGTTTTTCACCAACTCGAACGTGTCGTGGATCTTCTGCTGGATCTGTCCAGCACTCAGCCCTTCACTGATCTCACTTTCAAGACTGAGATGATAAGACTGGCTTGAAAACTGCTGACCGGCCACCGGGATCTTTTTGCTGTAAGTTAATACTGCCTTCAACATGACTGCACCCTCCTGTTTTGATTATTGTTGTTTATGCCGCCAGTGCCATCGCCATCGCCATCGC
>Ga0209777_10010146_pt1 | contig 10016 bp, 10 predicted proteins | sample FrelakmetHBP12HB_FD_187147 | JGI IMG/M metagenome (GOLD analysis project Ga0209777, IMG submission 187147) | Freshwater lake sediment microbial communities from the University of Notre Dame, USA, for methane emissions studies -HBP12 HB (SPAdes)... | ecosystem: Environmental > Aquatic >...
TCCCACTTAGTGAAGTGGCTAACAGCGATAATTTTCCGTGCGCGCCTAAGCATGCCTTCCTCAAAGAAACGCAAAAACCAGTTAAAACTCACCAAAAACTTCTCGTTTGCGTTTAGACGGCTGTAGGGTTCACCGCGGATAGCTTCAGCCTCACCTTTCCATGTGGAATGGACGGTGCATACGAGGGCTTTCCCAAAGTTGGGTGGCACAGCAAAGTTGGGTGTCAAGGGCAGTTGGGGATGAGTAATATCCACGTTTGCTGTGTCGCGGACGCTTTGGAGTTTGTGGTTGCTGGCGGCTGCAAGCATGAAGGATTTAACTATGGGTGTTTTGGGGATTTTCAGGAAGGAAACGTTAAGGTTAGGGTTAACGTGGATATCTTGGGCTTGGTTTGAACCAGTGACGACGTAGATTTTGTAGCCGTTTTTGAGGAGTTCGTTTGAGAGGTAGTAGACGTAGGAGCCTGTGCCACCAGTCAATGGCCAATATTCAGGCGAGATAAAGCAGACTTTATGCGCCGTTACTTGTTCCTCCTTATCAAGTATTTTATGGCGGTGTTTGTTGCGCCCACGAACCACGCCGCCGCCCTCACAAAGTAAAGCACGAATAGACGCATTGCAGTCCAATCGTGAAACTTGACTGAAATCTTGACTGATGAATAAACAAAGTAAATCACAATAGCCAACAAAATTAAGCCTGAAACAGCCCATAAAGGTCTCAACACCGGTATGATTCCGAGAAGGAAGAATGCAATAATCGACAAAATCAGCATTGGCTGAATATTCATTCCAAAATCAGTGATTTCGTCGCCCCTCACCAAACCGCCATGTTTGAAATACAGTTTTAGGGTGTTTTTTCCATACTGCAACTGTTGTCTATAATAAGCCTGAAGGGTTGGCCTGTTGAAGTGGTAACAGACGGCTTTTGCGTCATAAGCCATTTTGTAACCTTTAGCGCTTATTCTAAAGCCTAAGTCAGTATCATATTGGCTGGGAAAATTTTCGTCCCATCCCCCCACCTCTTCGATAACCGCTTTCTTAAGCAGCAGATTCATTGTTGCTATTCGACCGGTGTAGCTTCCTATGCGACTGTAGCGGGTTTTAAGTTCATAACCGATGCTTCTTGCCCAAGGGTTATCAGCATTCCAAGTTTCTATACTACCACTAACACCTGCCACCTTAAACTCTTCCAAATGGGGCACAAGAATTTTAAGCCAATGCGGCTCAACTTTAGCATCAGCGTCGACAAAACCCAGAACCGAATTCGAAGCGATTTTCATCGCGTAATTGTAAGCAGCTGGAGCGTTTAATCGGATAGAAAGAACCTTAACAGGATATTTTTCCGCTAACTTAACCGTTGCATCCCTTGAGCTTCCATCCATGACGATAACTTCAACGAACCCTTCAGGATAATCTAGCGACAAAATTGATTTTAGACATTCTTCAATTGTTTGCTGATTATTGTAGGCTGCAACAATGACTGAAACTTTTGGATACGCATCGCCCGCCACCTTATCTAAACCTTCATGTAAGCTAAAACTATGGATAAAAGAATCTTGAAACCATCAATCAATGGGTCAACCCCAGATCTGCCATAGGTTCGCTGCTCAAAACTAATCGGCACCTCGGTAATTCGGAAGCTTTTTTTGGCGGTTTTCACGAGCATCTCAGATTCTATTTCGTATCCGCCCGACATTAGCTTTTGGCTACTCAGTACTTCTCGTTTCATAGCTCGAAAGCCTGATTGAGAATCAGTTATCGCTACGCCTGTTAAAATTTGAATAGAATAGTTGAAGAGCTCTACACCGAAAGCGTTGAGTTTTCTCGAGGCCACGTTTTTTTGGTTCAGATATCTTGAGCCAATAATCAGATCCGCTTTGTCTTCCATGACTGGCGCCAAAACCTGAGGAAGTTCTTCAGGTCGGTGAGAGCCATCTGAATCAATGGTCACTATTATGTCTCCTTTTGCTTTGGCAAAACCTGCTCGCAATGCATAGCCCTTGCCTAAATGCTGTTTTAGGGTGAAGATTTTAGCGTCGTGTCCTTTGGCTATTTCAAGCGAGTTATCATATGAGTGATCGTCCACAACGATTATTTCGTTTTTGACATTTGTTTGCTGCATGACCTTTTTTGTGCGGTCGATGATGTTGCCTATGGTTAATTCCTCGTTGTAAACGGGAATTATGATGGAAAGCAGCATTTCCTTTCGGCTCATTTTACTTTTAGATGCCAATGGAATAACTTATAAAGTTTGGCACTGCAACCTTGTAAGCAGTTAAATAGATAGTTTGATGCCCAAGATGGAAACCACCATGCAAAACAAAGTTTATGTTGATAGGAAAATGTGGTTTTCCATGTGGTTTCTGGGAGCGATTGTAACCTTCGGGTTGGCTTTTTTCCCCATGTTTCACCGTCTAATTGAAGGCAGAAACAAACATTTTCAACATGAAACTGATTTTGAAAAACAAATTGATGATTATTTGAAGAGACAAGGCAAGCAACCTCTGGTAACAAACGAGCGATTTGCAAAAATGAATGCTAAGGTGTGGACGGCCAGCATCATTTTGGTTGTGCCAGTTTTTGTAATCGTTTACTTATTGTCTAAGGATTTATTGGCGCATGAGCAAAACCAGGATGCTTTTCTTGCTGCTGCCTTCCCCGAACGCCTATTCATGCCTCAAACGATACCAATAAAAACTTATGTTTTAATTACCATAGTCACGTTGGGCGTCGGGGGAGTTTACTGGCTATACAAGGTTGTTAACTTGTATAACGCTCACTTTAAAGCTCAGTTGCAAGTTGAAAAAGAAGTAAACAAACTAATTGAGGAAGAGAAAGTTGTCGAGCACATGTAGAGAACGCAGGTTTGTTAGCCACGGCGGAGACATCTGGGGTTTTAGCAGAAAATATAATGTTCCACTTGACGAAGTGCTTGAGTTCAGCGGTCCCATAAATTTTCTCGGACCTTCACCTAAAGCTGTCGAAGCAGTTAAAAAGTATGCTAATTTCATCCGTTTTTATCCAGACCCAAACCCAATGGAGTTTAAGGCAGAAGTCGCCAAGTACGTAGGACAAGGTGTTGAAGAAGAAAACATCATTTTAGGCAACGGCTCAATTGAATTAATCTACGCGATCACAGAGATTTTGCCCCGAGGATTTAAAGCGCTAATTCCTGTTCCCTCATTCTCAGAATACGAGAAAGCAGCATTAAGAGTTGGCGGCGAAACAATCTTTGTTCAGTTACCTGACAGCTGTGCTTTAGAAACAGAAAAAATCAAAAAAGCTGTAACAAATGAAACTAAAATAATGTGCATTTGCAACCCGCACAGCCCCTCAGGAACGCTGTATAGCAAGGAAGCTCTTCTGGACCTTGCCGATTTCTGCCACAAAAAAGACATAATCTTCAGCGTAGACGAAAACTATATCGAGTTTGCAGATAAAGGACAAGAGACAACGCTTGCGGGCATGGTAAAGGAGTACGAAAATCTTTTTGTTATTAGGTCAGTTACAAAATTCTACGGCATGCCAGGCATCCGCTTAGGTTACGGCATAGCAGCACCTAAACTGATTAGCAAACTGGAAAATGTTAGACTACCATGGAGCATCAACAGCCTTGCGGGTTACGTCACACTTGCAGCCTTCAACGACAAAGAATTCATAGAAAACACTAAACGCACAATTGCCAAGGAAAGAGCACAACTTACCAAGAACTTAAACGAAATAGACTCCTTACAAGTTTACCCCTCAGTAACGAACTTTGTGCTAGTAAAAATCAAAAACCGAAAAATAACATCAACCAAACTAAAAGAGATGCTGGCGAAAGAACACATCCTAATCCGTGACTGCTGCACCTTTACAGGCCTAGACGATAGCTACTTCAGAGTTACAATCAGATCAGCTAAAGACAACCAAAAACTAACAGAAACCATAAAACAAATACTCTCATCATAATTCGAAAACAGCAAAAAAACTCACAAATAGAAGTGAATTTTGTATTCCGTTAAAGCTATAAACTCGCAAATAATCGTTTTAACAAACATCCGTTTAGAGGCAAAATCGTGCCCGCTTACACAACAAACCAACACTTCTGTAAACAGGAGAAAAAACTCAGTTGATTCTCCTAATGACTACAGCACCACCTGAAAACGGCGCATGGTACCTTGGCAAACGGTTGCCTCCAATTGGCTTAATGTATGTTGCCGCATCACTCGAACAAGCAAGCTTCGAAGTGCAAATGCTTGACAATTACCTAATGAAAAAAACAACAGATGAAATCAAACATTACGTAAAACAACTTAATCCTCAAATCGTGGGCATAACGTGCGGTTCAGCAACTTATCCCCGTTGCATAGAAACCGCAAAAGCAATCAAAGAGGTGTTGCCTAGCTGCAAAATTGTTATTGGTGGATGGCACGCCTCTTACATGCCCGACAGCTTACTTGCGAACCCTGAAATCGATTATGTAATCATGGGTGAAGGTGAAAGAGCAATGGCGCAACTTGCCATATGCATAGTAAACGGCAAGGAACCTGCGGCCTTGGAAATACCAGGTGTTGCATGCAGAAGCAAAGGAAAAAACATCAAAAACGCTCCAAAATTTATCGAGAACCTAGACGAAATTCCTTTCCCAGCAAGACATCTGCTGCCGCTTGAACTTTATGATAGAACGATAGAGTTTTTGGGCGTTAAACCCGCTGATGTTATGAGCATCTCGCGTGGATGCGTTTTTAACTGTGGTTTTTGTGAAACAAGAAAACTTTGGGGAAATATGTGCCGAGCCTTCAGCCCGCAAAGAGTCATCGGAGAAATCCAAGATTTGAGAAGCAAATACGGCACGAAAGGGCTTTACTTTATCAATGACAACTTTACGCTTAGAAAAAAAGAAACGGCTGAATTATGTAACCTGATGATTGAAAACAAGCTTGATTTGGAATGGGTCTGCGACACACGCGTAGATTTGGTGAACCAAGAACTTTTGGAAGTGATGAGCAAAGCTGGATGCAAAACTATATGGTTCGGAGTCGAGTCAGCATCGCCTAGAATACTGCAGCGAATTGGCAGAAACACAACTCCACAACAAGTGGAAAACGCATTCAAACTCTGCAAGAAAAATGGCATAAAAGTTGCCTGTTCTTTCATGCTTGGTTTACCTGACGAGTCATTAGAGGATATGGAAGCTTCCTTAAAATTCGCCAAAAAACTTGACCCTGACTGGTGCCAATTTAACATTTTTATCGCTTATCCAGACAGCAGGCTGTACAATGAATTACTTGAGGGTGGCAATTATGTGAAATTGGATGATTTCCTGCTTAGCGTTAGAACAGAAGAGTATGATTACTATTCACTTATGGCAATCCAAAAGCGATTCTTCAAAGAATTCCACATGACGCCAAAACAGATCCTAAAAAGAGTTAGACGCGAAGGCGCCATAAACTTTGCAAAACGAAGGCTACATCCAAGCCAACAAAAAAACGCAGGGATCGCTTAACTACTCTATTTTTTCGCTATCCAAAAACTCATTTCAGGTCGACCAATTAACCGATAAATGAGAGATAAAGGATTCCAAATCCAGGTGCTGTTTTGATAATAATCCGTTCGCTTTGAAAATTCATAGTTCTCTTTCTTGAATACTTCCTCAATGTTTTTGTGGTTTAGGGGGTGTTCTTTTTTGTGCCAGTAATCAGACAAGGAATAATCAATCATGGGAACTTTTAATCCTATAATTCGGAAGTATAAGCTGTTGATTAATGGGTTTGAATGGAAATAGATATCCTTGATGAACCCTCCAAAGCTGTTGGATTCAGTTTTCCAGTAGAAAGGAGATGCCTCATGATCAATGTAGATTAAGCCGCCCTTCTTGAGAAAAATGTTGAAGCTTTTAACTGCAGATATGTAATCTGGCAGGTGATGCAGTGCAGAATAGCAGGTTATTAAATCAAATTTTCCCGCATCAAAAGAAAGAGTTTCTATCGGCGAGTTAAGTATGGTTAATTTGTTAGCTTCCAAGTAGGCACCGTATTTGCTTTCCAGAATAGCACACATTTCTGGTGAAATATCGACGGCGATAACTTCATAACCCATTTGCAAAAGTTTGCCCGTTAAGTTTCCTGTGCCTGCGCCAACATCAAGAGCAGATTTTTGGTTGTCCGACACAAGGTTGTCTATCATTTTCAGTTTGGCAGTTATCCTTTTTTGCTCTTTTTCACTATATACTTCCGGATGGAGTAATTCATAGTACTTTGCTTCTTGTCGGTGGACAGAAACGTTTGCCTGGAAAATTTCCTGCCTTAGCGTCTTATCTGTATGCAACAGTTTTTTGCGCCCCATTCTTGCGACTTAGCTTCGTCAATATGTTTGGCTTCAAATTAATATATATTTGAAAGATTGAAGAAACAAGTTTATTTCTGGTTGCTAAACAAAACAGAAACAGTATTTGTCGAATTTTGATTCTTGCCTATTTTTTATTCAAAAATGCGAAATGTTTAAGCACCAAGCGTCTCTTTTTGAGAGAATAAATAGTGAAGCAGAAATGAAGCCTCATGTGACATTAGTTAATCCAGCTGCTCCAGTTGGCGCTGCTATGCATTTGCCATTTGCATTGTTAGGTTTAGGGTATTTGGCTGCAGTTTTAGAGAAAAACCAGTATCAGGTTGACGTGATTGATTGCCAAGTTCTAAAGCTTTCTTTTGAAGATTTTAGAAGTGAGATTAGTAAGCGCCAACCCAACATAGTGGGAGTTACTTCTTCAACCCTTACGTATCAATCTGCGCTTAAATTAGTAAAGATTGCAAAAGAGGTTTGTCCTTCCTGCATAACAATTGCAGGGGGTTCTCATGTTACTTTTTGGGATGATCATGCACTCGAAGAATGCCAAGAATTGGACATTGTTGTGAGGAGAGAAGGGGAAAACACGCTCCTAGAGCTAGTACAGCTAATAGAAGCGGGGAAAAGCTACAACGATGTTGTCGGTATCACTTTCAGAAAAGACGGCAAAATCGCGAGAAATTCAGATAGACCCTACATTGAAGATTTGGATTCGCTTCCCTTTCCAGCGCGTCACCTTTGGCCAATGGAGCGCTTTCGAGAAATCGAGGATATACTTTACTTAGCAACAAGTAGGGGTTGCGTATATTGGTGCGAGTTTTGCACAACAGTAAGAATGCATGGACGCAAATACCGCATGAGAAGCCCAAAAAACGTAGTTGATGAAATAGAGCTTCTGCACAAAACATATGGCATCAGCAAGTTTACCTTTTGTGACGACGCCTTCACAGTAGACCAACCAAGAACAGACGCATTATGTAACGAAATTCTCAACCGAGGATTGAAAATCGAATGGAACTGCGGAACACGAGTAGACATGCTAACCAAAGACCTGCTCGCTAAAATGAAGGAGGCTGGATGCGCTACCGTATGGTTCGGCGTAGAATCAGGTTCACAACATGTTTTAGACGCAATGAAAAAAGGAATCACACCCGAATTAACAATGAAGGTACTCGGTTGGGTAAGAGAACAGGGCTTAAAGCCAGTTCCAAACGTCATTCTTGGCTTCCCAGGCGAGACAAAAGAAAGTGCATGGAAAACCATCAAGTTCGTTGAAAAAATAGCTCCAGATGACGTGGGGTTCTATAACGTAGCGACACCTTTTCCGGGCACACCCATGTATGACGTGGTTAAGGAGAAAGGATGGCTAAGAGTAACTGACTTTGACCAGTACGACACTACCAAACCAATTTTTGAAACACCTTCGCTTACTATGAAAGAGTTAGGGAAACTGCGAGAAGGCGCATTTCACCACTACTACCTGCGCAGAGTATACTTCTTGAACAAAAGAAGACGATTCAAGTTATCTACTGCATTAGTTGTAGGAATGCATTTGATTGCAAATATTAAACTAAAACTAAGAAGAACATGAGAAATTACCTTCGCTCAGTGGGTTCCTAATGTTTTGGTTTCTTTTTAAACCTCAAAGCTTCAAAAATAAAAATTGCGGCTGAAACCATTGTTACTGCTGTCAATAGCCAGAATGATTCCTGAACAGAGGCGCCCACAACTAAATGAGGAATCAAGATTGCGATTTCAGCAATCAGAACACCTATGAAGATAAATCCGAAGATAGCAAAACTTGGAATAAGAGTTTTCCCAACCCAAACATAACCCTTCATTCCCATCTTTTCTTTAACAACATAATTGCCGTACTCGTCTTTAATGACCAAGCCTAAATCCATAAGTTTCTGAAGGTTTCTATAAGCCACGCTTGGGCTGCTGAGGTTTGCTCCACGCATCAAGTCTCTTGGTCCAACAGGTTTTCCAACCTTAACCATGTAGACGTATGTTTGAAATGTGGTAGCGTTAAGTTCTTCCTCGGGCTGCATGCTAGCATCGGCCTCTCAACCAAATAACATGGTCTGCCTTAAATAACCAAGCCTAAAAAACACACGTAACCTTGACTTGCCATTGTAAACCGTAATTGATATAAACACTTTACTCGAAGTATCTCGAAAGCAATACTTGGGTTAACTCTTGGATCTAAACATCGTAAACATACTGATCGCTATTGCAGTGCTCATTTTAGCTACAGTGCTAGATTTGGCGCTTGGCGATCCGTCACCTAACTATCCAGATAAATGGGTTTTCAAGCTTCACCCAACCGTTCTAATGGGTAAATTCACTGAAAAAATTGAACCTTACTTCAAAAACCCAAAACCAAAAATAGAGAAACTCTTGGGCGTTTTTTTGGCGCTCACGGTGATTTGCGCTTTTGCGATTCCAGCTTATTTTGTTCTTTGGGGAATCTTCACTTACATCAGCATTTTTGTTTACGCCTTCTTGGGCATCATTTTACTGAAAATGACGATTTGCATTAAGCTTGAGACCAATTGGGCGAAAGCCGCTGCAAAAGCAATAGATGCAAACAACCTTAATGAAGCAAAAAAGTACAGTCACTTCTCCAGAAGAGACTCAAAAGACCTCAACGGTTCACAAATCAGTAGTGCAGTTATCGAATCAATGGCTGAAAATCTAATTGACTTCAAACTTTCCCCGATGATGTCCTTTGCTTTGTTTGGAGTAACTGGTGCGATAGCTTTCCGAGCAATAAACACGCTTGACGGCATGGTCGGCTTCAAAGATAAGGAACACATTAACACAGGGTGGTTTAGCGCAAACTTAGACACCATCGTAAACTATATTCCAACAAGACTCACAGCCTTGCTAATGATAGTAGCTGCAGCAATCCTTGGGAAAGACGCAAAGAACGCGTGGAAAATCGCGAACAGAGACCACAGAAAAACCCCCAGCCGAAACCATGGTTGGCCAATGGCAGCTATGGCTGGGGCATTGCGGGTGCAGTTGGAAAAGCCAGGACAGTACATTCTTGGCGATAGTTTGGAGCCGTTGACAGGTGATAAGATTTTATGTGCCTTACGAATTAGGGATGTGACAATTATTTTGTGGGGACTCTTATGCGTTGGCGTAATTGTGGTTACGCGGTTGTTCTTTTTGCCTTTTTAGTGCAAAGTTTTAATCGAAGCTTTAAGGTATTTCTGGTTTAAGAAGTGCCAGATGCATGCGCGTCTGCTTAATTAATCCACCGAGAATTCAGCCTAAAGCTTGGGGAAGACCAAACGTTTTTCCACCTATTAGCTTGGCTTCGGTTGCTGCAGTTCTGGAAAAAAAGCATATTGTCTCAATTATTGATGCTCCAACTGAGGGCTGGAAGAACCTTGAGGATATGGATGAGACCAAGTATCGGGTAGGGTTGAGCGTAAGAACCATCGCTGAACGCGTTGGACAATGGAATCCTGAAGTGATTATTATTGAAATTCCATTTTCAGGTTGGTCAAAAACCGCTTTTGAGGTTGCATCTACGGTAAAAAACGTTAACAAGAACGTTGTCACCGTGTTGTTTGGCCAGCATCCTTCAGCTAGACCACTAGAGTGCCTTTCAAATTCCGATGTAGATTTTGTTGTTGTCGGTGAACCGGAAAACACTGAAATCTACATCGGAATTTGAAA
>Ga0209777_10010147_pt1 | contig 10015 bp, 9 predicted proteins | sample FrelakmetHBP12HB_FD_187147 | JGI IMG/M metagenome (GOLD analysis project Ga0209777, IMG submission 187147) | Freshwater lake sediment microbial communities from the University of Notre Dame, USA, for methane emissions studies -HBP12 HB (SPAdes)... | ecosystem: Environmental > Aquatic >...
TTTTCTGTTTTTCCGGAATTTATTATGCATTTATCCCTCTGCACAACGTTTGATCGCATTGTTACATGTTATAGACGTCCGGCTTGTAAAGCCTGAGATTTTTAGGATTTTTGAACCATTTTATAGTTTCTTTTAACCCTTCCTCCAGTGACGTTTCGGGTTTCCATCCCGTAAGTTTCAAAAGTTTCCCGTTTTGCCCCAAAAGCCTTTCAACTTCGCTTTTTTCAGGCCTTTTTCTCGTACTCTCAGACTTTATTTTTGCATCCGACTTACACAGCTTGATTATTTTCTTAGCCAGATCGCCTATGCTGATCTCTTTTTGAGTCGAAATATTTATAACTTCGCATTCGGTTTTTTCTGTTTCAAATATCCTCACAAAACCCTCGGCGGTGTCTTTCACATAAACCAAGTCCCTTGTTGGATGAAGTGAGCCGATGTTCACGATTTTTTTACCGGATAGAACCTGGCTCATAATGGTCGGGATCACAGCTCTGGCAGATTGCCTCGGGCCATAAGTATTGAAAGGACGGACAATAGTGACCGGCAGATCAAAACTTCGGCAGAAACTCAATGCAAGCTGGTCTGCCGCTATTTTTGTCGCTGAGTAAGGCGATTGGGCCTGCAGAGGATGTTCCTCGTCAATAGGAACGTGAAGAGCAGTTCCGTAAACTTCACTCGTGGATGTTATAATAACCTTGTTTAACCTAAAGTCACGGCATGCGTTAAGTATGTTCAGCGTTCCTTTGACATTTGTATCCACATAGCTGTCAGGGGAATGATAAGAAAACGGTATTGCAATAAGCGCCGCAAGATGCATTACAGCATCACAGCCCTTCACGGCATTCCTTACCCCATTGGGATCTCTCACATCGCCGGAAAAAATCTCGATCTTCCTAAGAATTTCTTTCGGAAGAGAATCCAGCCACCCGCAACTATTAAATGAGTTGTAGAAAACAAAAGCCCTTACTCGATAGCCCTTTTCGACGAGATTTTCTACCAGATGGCTTCCGATGAATCCATCGGCCCCAGTAACAAGGATTTGAGTTTTTTTCATTTTTTATCCTCATAACTTACCAATACAAAACGCCTGTTTTAGAAAGATATTCTAATAAATCAATAGTTTCTCTGCCATTTTCTTTTGCAGCTATAACGATAACATTGCTATCTTCATCATCAGATTTGACATTTCGTTCTATAGCGTATTTTAATTTCAGTTTTGAAAGATTTTTAATCGCAAGTTCTGTTACATCGACAAGATCACTATTGCCGTAAATTGTAAAATCCATAAAACCTTCGTTATATTTCTTTTCAATTAATTCTTGAATTTTTTCTCTTACCGATTTCAGCAGATTTATCGTTTTCAAAGCGAAATTATAAGATTTATTGGCTTTTTCAGAAAATCCTTTTGGAGTAATAAGATACTGGATTTTTCTTTTATTGAGCTGTTTCGCTTTTATATATCCTTTGCCGATAAGCCGTTTTATGATGAGATTCGTCATGCCTAAAGAAATACCGGCTCGATCAGCGATTGTGCGCTGGTCGGGCAAGTGATTATTCGAGATCTCATTAATGACGGCAAACTCTTTTTCCGATACTTTTGATGTCATAAATTTACCTACCCCCTAAAAATATGTTCAATGTTTGAACATTCTACCTAATACCCCCACTATTGTCAAGCTGGTCTTAGTGCGTAAGTCAAGAATAATGGAAAATATTTATTACTGATCATTTTTTAGGCGATTCATAGCCAATTATCCATCGTAGCGGAAAATGATCATTTTTGCTTGTGTTAATTATCCGATTATTAGTTCTTCTGGATAATATTTCTTTTACAAAAACGGGTTTTATTTTCTGGTAAGGACTGTCCGCAGACTTATTTATTGCGAAAACATCGTTCCAGTAAGAAACAAACAAGATATTGAATGGGTAAAACTTCTGAGCGCCTTTAAACGAATCTCGTTCATCTGCTTTTTTTTCAGGAAGTTCTCTCCAGGTGATAATATTAAACCATTCAGCAAAATTCTTGTTTACTTCACCAATGCTCCTTGATTTTGCGTAAAGAAGGTTCAGCGGAGCGGAGAATTCATAACTTCCCCTCCAATGGCCCAAATATATCTCCTCAATTTTAGGCATATCAACAATAAGAAAAGTATTCTCTTTAATGTCCGGAATCGTTGAAACAAATTTTACCCAGAATTGCTGTTGCTGATGCCAATCTTGTGCATAGGCATCCTGAACAATTCTGCACTCGAGGACCCCGAGCAGAATGAACACTGAAAACATTAAGTATGAAAATATCCGCGTAAGCTTATTTCTATAATACAGTGCACAGATAACAGATCCCACAGTTATCGCAACGCCTAGATTTGCAAGAATCGCGTGTCTGCTCGTAATACCTAACCAGGCGGCATCTCGCACCAACGCATAAGGAAAGTATCCTACTATAGACGTAAATATTCCAAAAATGGAGTATTTTAAAAAAGTATTGGATTTCTCTTTGCTAAGATCTCCGCACTTTCCATAAAAGAGTGCAGCAACAACAGCGATGGAAACGGTTAGAAGCAGAAGATATGATTTCAAAACAGCGTGGACAACGTGGATAAAGTTATGAAGAGCATAATAAAAATAAATATTAAATAAATATTGCCCCGTAATTACATATCTATCGAATATTCCTTTAAGGTGTGCAATAGACATGGCTTGCATTTTATATGTGCCGGCATAAGAGCCAGTCTGAGGATGGGTTGCGAAGTAAAGCATAACTCCCGTCCCTATGATCAGGAATGGGGCCCAGAGTATAATAGTTTTTTTAAACGCTTCAGGCTTTTTGAAAGCATAAATATTTGATAATGAATAGAAAATAAGGGTTGCTCTGATTACTTCAAAAAAAACATAACTATTCAACGATATCATAGAATAAGCTGCAAGTAATATTGAGGAAATGTAATACCACTTGCTGAATCTGTCCTTTTGAAGTGATTTGAGAGTAAAAAGAACAGAAACAAGGAATGAAAACAATTCTATATGGTAAGGCAAAATCACCAAGCATAGATTGTTGACGATCGGTGACACAATATAAAGGCCTGCAATAATCTCCGGGAGTTTCGAGTTATTTTTATCTACTGCTTTTACTATACGATACAGAACTAATGAGCTTAATAAGAAAATAACGAATTTGATAATATTCCATGCAAGCGTTGCATTGAAATGCAGCACCTCAAACTGTTTAAAGAAAAGATACATCAATATGCCTTCCAGCTGTTTATGCAGGTTCTTGAAAGGTATTAAAAACTCATGTAAGCTTGGAGTTCCAAAGTATTGCCAAACCCACGCCCAATCATCCCACCAGATACCTCTTAAAGAAAGCAACCCGCCCCAGCATATGAACGCCAGCGCGATGATAAAAAGGACATTTTTATGCTTCTCGAAAAATTTCACCATGGCGACTCCTTTAAAAAGTTTTTCGCTTTTCATTATTCTTTTTCAATGAATCTCCGCCCAGTCCGCCGCGCCCGCCTTGCTCGCCTCGCTGGGAAGCAGGCCGGCGAGGCCTGCCCGCCAAGGTGAGGCGGAGGCGGTATCAGATGTTAACTTCTTATGCTGCTTACTTCTCGAAATATCTCACCTTAAAAAGTGCAACAAGGCCGTCAATCATGTTATACCACTTGATCTTTTTATCCGCGTGGCATAGCCGCGGAGAATAAGTAATTCCAATTTCATCCATTTTCAAGCCTCGTTTGCATATTCGGCTTATACTCTCAAAGTCAAAACCGGTGTTAAACGTACTCACGGGGACTTTTATAATGGCATCGGTCTTATAAAGCCGTGAACCTATTATATCGGTGAATTTTTTTTTGTACCAGAAATTAATTAAAGCTGTGGAAATAAAAGTTGCCAAATATGCCGGCCTCTGCATCAGCAATTTTACCTTTGAACCCTTAAGATCTTTTACTCGGGACCCTAATAGTATGTCCAGGTCATTCTTTTCAGCGTATTCTAACATTTTTGGCACATCCCGGTAGTCGTATTCGTCGTCAGCATGATGAATATAAGTGTACCGACCTTTTGCCAGCTTAAGTCCTAGCTGAACAGAATTCGAAAAATAGTATGTCTTATCCTGAAAGATAAATTTGATTCCCGGCTCTTTTTTTGCGAATTCCTCCAAGATCGCCTTGGTACCATCGCTAGAGTTATTATCAATAACAATAATTTCTTTATCTTCTACTTCTATTGACTTTGCCGATTGAAATGCTTTGGCTACGGTTTTGGCTTCGTTATAACTTGTCATTACAACTGTTAATCGCATTTTGCCCCGCTTTTCTTCATATTTTCACTGAATATTCGAACTACTATAATGATAAAACCAATCCACAATGTTTAAACATTCTTTAGCTATTACTCTTTAATTGTCACCCTATTTTAACGAGATCCATCAAGAATCTTGCGGAAAATATACTACAAATCACTTTGAAGATGATTCTAGCCCCATTATCCAGCGCAACGGGAAATGACCATCTTTTCCGGTACTAATTATTCGGCTATTACCAGTCCGGGAAATTATCTTTTTAAAAAGTTCCGGCCTTCTCTTCTGGCCTCGACTTTCTGTGCTTTTATTTATTACAATATTATCGTTCAGGTAAGAAACGAACAAAATATTGTATGGGAAATATTTCTGGGTTCCTTTGAACGAATCAAACTCATCTTCTTTTTTATTGGAAATTAGTTTTTCATCCATAATTTCAAATGCATCAGCAAAATTCTTGTTTACTTCACTGATACTTCTTGATTTTGCGTAAATGAGGTTCAGCGGCGCGGCGAATTCATAATTTCCTCTCCAACCCTCAAAATATATCTCCTCTTTTCTGGGCAGATCAAAAATAACAAAAGTTTTTTCCTTTAAGTCCGGAACAGATGAAATAAATTTTGACCAGATTTGCTGTTGCTGATACCAATCCTGTGCATAGGCATCCTGAACAATTCTGCACTCAAGGACACCAAACAGAATGAACACTGAAAATATTAAATAGGAAAATATACGCGTAAGCTTATTTCGATAATACAGCAAACAGATAACAGCTCCTACAAATATCGCAACACCGAGATTTGCAAGGATCGCATGCCTGCTTCGGGTACCTAACCAGGCAGCATCGCGCACCATCGCATAAGGGAAAAATCCAATTATTGACGTAAATATTCCGAAAACTGAATATTTTACAAAAATATTGGATTTCTCTTTACTAAGACCTTCATGCTTACCATAAAATAGTGCCACAACGACAGCGATAGATGCGGTCAATAGCAGAAGATATAACCTCAAAACAGCATGGACAATGTGGATAAAGTTATGAAGAGCAAAATAAAAATAAATATCAAAATAATACTGCCCTGTCATTAAATATCTATTCAATATATCTTTAAGGTATGTGATAGACATAGCTTGCATTTGATATATACCGGCGTAAGATCCGGTCTGAGGATGAGTTGCAATATAAATTAGAACTCCCGTACAAAGGATCAGGAATGGGATCCAGATTACAATAGTTTTTCTAACAGCTACAAATTTGTTCAAAGCATAAATATTTGATAGTGAATAGAAAATAATGACTGGTCTGATCACTTCAAAAAATACAAAGCTGTTCAACGAAATCATTGGGTAAGCAGCAAGCACTATTGAGGAAATGTAATACCACTTGCTGAACCTGTCTCTTCGAAGTGATTTTATCGAGAAAAGAACTGAAACAAGGAATGAAAACAATTCTATATGCTGAGCCAGGGTCACTAAACATATATTATTAACAATCGGCGATACAATATAAATGCCTGCGATTATCACCGGAAACTTAGAATTATTTTTATCTAGCACTTTTGCTATACGATACAGAATAAATGTATTTGAAAAAAAGATTATGAATTTAACAATATTCCACACAAAGGTTGCATTAAAATGAAGCATTTCAAATTGTTTGAAAAAAAGAAATAATAATACGCCTTCTAGCTGTTTGTGCAGATTCTTCCAAGGTATTAAGAACTCGTGCAAGCTTGAAGTTCCAAAGTATGTCCAAACCCATGCCCAATCATCACCCCAGATACCTTTTAAATAGAATAGACCGCCCCAGCATATGAACGCAAGCGCAATAATAAAAAGGACATTCCTGTGCTTCTCAATAAATGTTGTCATGATGGCTCCTCTAAGTTAAGAATTTTTTTCCATAAATTAACCAAATTCGATATATTAATCAGAAAATTACTGTTAACCTTAAATATACTACCATAAGATTTTATCTGCCCCATATGAATCAATCTTTCAATTCTTGATTTTATCATGTTTATTTCAGAATAGTTTTTATACTTTAATTCCACATCCCGATTTAATCGGATTTCCAGCAGTAATCTTATCCTCCTTGCTGTTTCAGACATATTAAAAACATGGAAATACGAATACGACAAGGCATTATAAACCAGAAAAATATATATAAATGAGCTAACGCCTTGATCAAAGTTTCCAGTCAAGCAAATAATAAGTAAAACTATACCTAAAGGGACATTTAAAGATAGCGATAATCTTATAAGTGTAGACTGCTGTGAAAATTCTTTTTTTCTATAAATCAACCACCTCACATAAGCTATATGCAAGAGAATAAGTGAAAACAAAGAAACAATTGGTAAACAAATTATTTGAATTGCAAACATTTATCCTTCCCCAATATCTAAACCATAAATCTTTCTTAAAACCAGAAAAATATTTGCTAATATCTTTCCTTTAAGACTCAATTTCATTCCGTTCATCTGTGTATTTATTATTAGCCCATCCATAACAAGTAAATCTGTACGAGATTTCAGCAGTTCTTCGGAATCAAAATTTCTTTCTATGTCTTCATAAGAGGCACCTGCTGGCATTGATTTATTTATTATGCGCAAAATCTTGAAACTCGGTATTTCACAATTTATAACCGGATAGGTCTGAATATAAGCAAAGGATAAAGAGTAATAGAGAATTAAAGAAGCTATAAAATCAATTGTCTGCCAGTTTATTCTTGATCCCAAAACAAAAAATATCCCCATAAACAAAACTATGGGCACAAAAATAAACATGATTACAAGAGCAGTAATTTCAGATTCGGGTTTTAAAAGCCTCCATAAGAATATATGCGCGATTAAGACAACTACGAAAAATGCTATTCCACCAAAAAGCGCAATTCCCATTATTTTTTCCTTTGATTATAAATCAGTTAAAAGCAACAGAATTTCAAATAATATTTCTTCCAACCGTTCCCAAAGTTATTTTAATATGATGAACGCCAAATAAATTTCAAATAACTCCTAACAACCTTTAAAAACGAACAAAAAGCAACGACCATTAATTTCCCGCCTTTCTCCTCACTGGAAATTGAGTAACCTAAGCAAACAAATATCCTTTTCTAATTAATCATATTAATAACTCAGTTTGAAAGAAAATCCTCTGCTTTCTATTTGATCTCTTTTTCAGTATTCATAATCACTTTTTAGACAAAATTTACATGCTTAGGCCTGGATTTTAATTTAAATACGAAATCGTTTATAGCATGAGTCCGGCAATTGGAATAACATTTCGAAACATCGATCCGACTAACTTTCTCAACTACCTGCCAGTATCTGCGGCTTTCCAAAATTTCCTTGAACGATTGTTTGACGAGGTCCCCCATCCGGTATTCTTTTTCCTTATAATTAAAAAACATGCCACAAGGATATAGTTTCCCGTCACCGCTGGAATAGAGCAAAAACGGAACGCCCAGACACTGATTATAGTCACGCAAACCTTTGTTAGTTATTTTCCGCCATTTTATTATGACGCTGTAGTCTTTGTCGCTTAAATTTTCGGCTTCTGTTAATATATCGGAATATTTTTCATATTTTCCCAATTGTTTAAAAATTCCCAGTTCGTTTTTTACGCTGTCGCTGCATTGTTTCACCACCAAATAATCCACCCCCAATTGCCGTCCCAGTTTGGCTAAAGGAACGGCTTCGCCGACATTGTTCGGGGTTAAAACCATCTGGAGTCCTATTGTTAAATCTAATTTTTTTTTATTCTTATAGGCAACACAAAATCTGATCTTATCGATGGCTACGGCAAACTCGGTACTGCGGTGAATTTTCCTATAAGCTGAGTCGCTTGCTGCGCTTATGTTAAACCTTATCCAGCTTAAGCTTTCAAGCGCTTTACAGCCCTGGGAACTCGTATCAAACAAAATGCCATTGGTGCCTAAAGCAATGTCAACGCCCGCTTTTTTACCGGCTACTATCGCCTCATACGCATGCGGGTTTAAAAGAGGCTCTGCTTCGCCTATTAAAGCCATTGATCTTACACCCACGGCCCCTGCATCCCGCATATACCTTAACAAAGGTTCTCTTGGAAAATAAATTTCAGATCCTTTGCGGTAAAAATTTCCCTGCATCGCCCCGAAACAATACTCGCATTTAATATTGCAGCCCTTGCTCAAACCCACATCTATATGGATAGGCGCTATCTTTTCGCCTTTAAGCCACGCGTCCACTCTGTCTAAATGCCAAAGAAGCTTGTGTCCATCCATCAAGTATTTATCTTGCATGGGTCTCCTTCTTAGCTGATTTTTTGGCAATAATCTTTTAAAGCTTCACGCCACGGCCGCAAAGGATTGGTTTTGCGGGATCTGATCGGCGTAAAAGTATTTTTTATTCCTTTAAAGGCAAAATCTTTGTAAGAAGCTTTTTCCGCTCTGGCATCAAGGTTAAGGCATTTTAAGATCTCACTCATCAATTCATAAAGTGAAGCTTTTCCCTCATTGGCTATATGGTACAGGCCAAATGGCAGAGAAGCGGAAAGCGCCTCTTTTATTTTTAAAGCCACGTCGTAACTATAGGTCGGAGAAGAAATGATATCATCGGATATTTTTAGAACCTTTTGGCCGTTTTTTATTTTTTCAAGCATTTTTTCGACGAATTGGTTATTTTTGATGGCTTTGCCGAATAGGACAGGCAATCTGAAAATGTAATATTTTTTTGAAATTGCCTGAATAAAACAATCACCGCTGTATTTGGTTGCTCCGTAAACGTTAAGGGGCTTAGGTATATCATCTTCAACATAAAAGTCCCTCTTTTCATCGTTGAATACCGCATCGGTACTGAAATGAATAAATAAAAAGCCATACTCTAAAGAAATGTCTGCCAAAAATTTAGGCAAAAGAGCATTGATCAGAAAGGCCTTTTCAGGTTCCGCCTCGCAAGGGTCTATTCCCATAAAAGCAACCGTGTTTATGACTATGTCCGGTTTAACATCATCGATCATCGTTCGAATGACTTTAAAATCTGAGGCATCGAAATCTTTACTGTTCTTGCCTGTCAGAGCGTAGTTTCCTTTTAAAGTTTCACTCAATGCAATGCCTATTTTTCCGGTGTTTCCAAGAATTAATATTTTTTTATTCATGTTTAAAAGCATCCTCAATAGCTCGGCGTATTTCGTAACTTGAAATACCGTATTTTTTTCTCATGCCCGTATTATTCTTGATGGCATGGATGAATTCATTTTTTATACCGAGTTTCTTCAATTTCAACGGCAGTTTTTTAAGCAAAATCCAATCGGCTACAATACTTCCAAGGCCGCCGTCGACAAAATGTTCTTCAACGGTAATCACTGTATGGATATTCTTAAGTTTCCTTTCCAAAAAATTAGTATCTAGCGGCTGGATCATAGGTACTGAGATAACCATAGGAAGCCTTTTAGTGATTTTGATTGCCTGCATTACTTCTGAACTTACCGATCCGTGAAACAAAACAGCTACCCCGCTTCCTTCCTGCACTATTATCGGCCGGCCAATAGGTGTTTTCAAATATTCGTGAATAAGAGGTTCCCCGCTCTTAGCTATTCTTATGTAAACCGGTTTCTCGCTTTTACATGCAAACTTGGCGCATTTTCTGGCCTCAAGCGGATCAGCCGGCGACAATACGGTAAGATTCGGCAAAGACCTTGCTATAGCTATGTCTTCAATCGAATAGTGCGTCA
>Ga0209777_10010148_pt1 | contig 10014 bp, 7 predicted proteins | sample FrelakmetHBP12HB_FD_187147 | JGI IMG/M metagenome (GOLD analysis project Ga0209777, IMG submission 187147) | Freshwater lake sediment microbial communities from the University of Notre Dame, USA, for methane emissions studies -HBP12 HB (SPAdes)... | ecosystem: Environmental > Aquatic >...
AGGCGGGGTTGTTCATACCAAATGGTACAAGCTTGCGTTCATGGCCGCCCAAAAAGCGCGGCACGCGGGCGCGCTATCCGCACCGGAACAGGCGGAAATAGTATCCGATCCGTGCCTCCAGATTAATTTCAAAGTATATGGCCGCAGCCTCGATTTCGCCAGAGATTACCAGGTTACTTTGCTGCAGGGTGCCAAAGTAATAAAACCGGAAAAAATACATGCAGACAGCTTTAGTTCTGACACTGCAGCAACCAAGTCAATGACTGGGTTCCCCGGGTGCTGGGCAATAATGAGAACTTATTTCAGATATGATACGTTCAATCCCGCTGCACCCGCAATCCTGACACTGAAGAAGGATGGCAAAGAAAGCCATTTCCAAATTGACTTCAAGCGCTACAAATAATGGTGACGAGACATGACGCTGAGCGGTGATTTTATCTACCTTATCGCCTATTGCATATTCCTTATCGGCGCTGCCAATTCCTTCCAGAACAACGTACCGCAATCATCCATCTGGACCATGAGTGTCGCGGTGGTAATTGATTTTCTGGGCAGCGTCCTGCCGGTCATGAGAGTTAAATCACTGGCGATCAATCTCCCGGGTAATCCTGCTATAACCGTTGTAATATTTTTGGGAATACTGGTGTGGCTGCTGTTCCTGTTTGCCCTGTTTATCTGGAAAATAAAAAAAATTCGCCTGTTTCATTTTATTATTCTTTCAATTGAAGTCATCTGGTTTATTGATTATGTACTGCTCCTGTACGGTGTCTACAAGGTGCCGCTGCGGTAAACAGCTCACCGGGGGGCGGAATACAAAAGACAGCTCACAGACAATTGTTCCCGTATGCCCGTCTGTAGTGATATATATATCTACCTTTAAAGATGTCATTCCCGTGAAAGCTTGTCCTTGAATGTTTTAGTCGGGGACGGGAATCTATATCTAACTGAAATTATTGGACTCCCGCTTTCGAGACTCTGTCGCAATCTGACTTCTGGTAGCCGCAATCCCGAAAGCTTTCGAGATCAGCTTGCGTATGTTGGCACATGCAATTTCAATACATTACGCAGCCTGAAGGCTGCGGCTACAGCCCCATTTTTATATTGTGACACAGTCTCTTCGCGGGAATGACAAATTGGGAATTATTAGAAGTTCCCATATTACAGTAACTAATCGCGGAGGAAACTATTGATGATTGCTGAAGCATGCAAAAAGCATCTTGAAATTTCAAAAGCGGGCTTTGAAGCACTCACGCGGGTAATCGAGTTCTCCTGCTCTGCCTGCGGGCTGTGCGTGAGCCTCTGCCCGACAGAAGCGATTGCCATGCAGAACAACGTCCCCACCCTGGTGGGGCAGTGCACCAAATGCGGCTTTTGCTACCAGGGGTGCCCCCGCAGCTTTTCCCCGCTCGGTAAAGTCAAAGAGCGCTTTTTCGGTGCAGAGCAGAGCGAGGTGGAGACCCGCGTTGGCCGGTGCGTTGACCGGTTTACTGCCCGCTCCCTCACTGATGAGATCTTTGACCGGGGCGCAAACGGCGGTACTGCCACCGCCCTCCTCTATTATCTGCTGGAGAAAAATATTGTTGACGCGGTTCTCCATCTGGGTAAAATTCATGAGGACTGCTTCATCTGCCATCATGCTAAAACCATTATCTCAACCAGGCCTGAAGAGACCCTGCGGGGCTCCAAGTCAAAAAACCAGATCAGCCCGGTCCTGCATGACCTGAAAAAAGTTGCCGAATATCCGCGCTACGCCGTGGTGGGGCTTTCCTGCCATGTGCAGGCGTTGAGAAAACTGCAGGTGATACGGGATGACCCGGAGCTGAAGGAAATCTTTAAGGGACTGGCAAAACCCGCTGAGAAGCTGCTGCAGAACCTGAAATTCGTCATTGCCATTAACTGCTTTTCAAACACTAAATACGGCGGCATAGATAAAATTTACCAGAAACTCGGCATCAGGGAAGAAGATGTTATCAAGTACGCGGAAGATACTAAAAAGTCTCTCTACCAGTTCCTGAACGAAGGTAAAAACTTTTTCTGGTATGTTCAGGACAATATCATGACCAGGGACGGGAAATTTTTTCCCTTCAAGTACACCGACTATCTTGAAGACGTGATCTTTATGGGATGCATGGTCTGCCCCAGCTTTATCGTCTGCAAGGAGGCTGATGCAAGCATTGGTATCACTGCTTCAGAAATCAAGGTCAGTGAATTCGGCTATAACAGCGTCTTGGTCAGAAACCCCGAACTGGGCGCAATCTTCAGTGCCATGGCCGCAGAGGGAAAACTTCTCAAGCGGCCCATGTGGGATAACCGGGGCACCTATATGCGAAAGTTTGTTGAACGGGTCCTTCCGTCCAAAGACCTTATGAATATGAGCGGCTATGTGGCAACGGGGAAATGGAATCCATCGGAAGACCTTTTTAAATCAGCGTCATCAGCCCATAACGCGCGCATCATGGGCTTGCAGCGGCTTTTTCTCGCCCAGACCGTAAAAAGAAAGATGATGTTTGAGCCCGCGATGAAAGCGCTCAAACGACACAATAAACTGTGTACGGAAATGGTTTAGTTATGGTATAATAAAGCCGCCCGGGCAGCAGTACCGGGAGATATAAACATTCACTAAGAGGAGGACCTACGCATGAAAATAAAGATCAGCATGGTGCAGTTCATTATGATCCTCGGCATGGCAGTACTGCTGCAGGCAGCCGGATGCAAACCCGTGGTTACCATCACGTCACCTCCTGACGGTACAATTTTTGAATATGGTGCGGATATAGATTTTGCCGGCTCCGCAACGGACTCCAGGGATGGAGAGCTGAGCGGAGCGGCACTGGTATGGACGTCTGACGATGAACAAATCGGCACCGGTACCGTTTTTACCGAATATGACCTCGCGCCCGGCACCCATACCATAACGCTTACAGCGACCAATTCCCAGGGTGAATCTGACGCAAAAAGCATAACCATTACGGTTAAGGAAAAACCGGCGGGCGGGAAAATCCATGTTGAAATAGCGTCTCCCAAAGATGGCGATGTTTTCGAGTATAAAAAACCCATAACTTTTTCCGGTTCCGCTGTTGATGATCAGGAGGGCAAGCTTAAAGGAACTTCCCTGGTCTGGAAATCTTCCCTTGATAGTGAAATCGGTACCGGAGACAATTTCACCAAGAGCGATCTTTCAGGGGGCACGCACCGGATAACCCTTACCGCAACGAATTCCCGGGAAGTGAGAGAGTTCACCAGCGTAACCATTACCGTCATTGACCGTCGTGTCTGGCAGTATCAGACAAACGATGCTGTTTTGTCATCTCCTGCAGTAGCGGGAGGATCAGTGTTTGCGAGCAGCGCCGACGGCACCATATTCAGCGTAGATGTGACTACAGGTAAAAAAGTATGGGAGTTTGCGCCTGCTATGCTCGTGGGTACCGGTTTATCGTCCCCGGTCATTGTCGATGATTACCTCTACATAGGCAGTTACGGGCTTAACCTTTCAGATTCAACCCTCTATGGCATCTTATATTGTCTCAACGCCCAGACAGGGCGGAGGGTCTGGCAATTCAAAACTGATCTGCCCATTGATTCATCGCCGGCGGTAGCACAGGGAAATATATATGTCGGCGATGTTTCAGGAAAGCTCTATTGCGTCAATGCTCAAAACGGGACAAAGGTCTGGGAATTTCCGACTGAGGGCACCATAAGCGGCACCCCGGCTGTTGCGGAAGGATTTGTGTACATCGGCAGCGCTGACAACAAAGTGTACTGCCTCGACGCCCAGTCAGGTGATAAGCAATGGGAGTTTGAGACCGGAGGACCAATCAACTCCTCCCCTGCTGTTGCCAAAGGAAACGTGTATATCGGCAGTGACGATAAAAAACTTTATTGCCTTACTTCCGCCGGCGAACCGGTGTGGGATTTTACCGCAACGGATATCATCGCTACCGCCCCCGCAGTAGCAGGTAACCTGGTTTATATCGGCACCGGTGATGGAACCGTCTACGGCATTAAAACCGATTCCGGCAATGAATTCTGGAAGTTTAAAGCAGGTGCAGGAATCAGTTCCTCTCCTGCGGTTGCCGGCCAGTACCTGTATATTGGCAGCGATGATAACAAGCTCTACTGCCTCAATAATTTCACCGGGGAGAAACTGTGGGAGTTTGAGACCGGGGATGCGGTGAGTTCTTCACCTGCGGTAAGCAACAACCTTGTGTATGTGGGCGGCTCTGATTCAACCTTCTACTGTTTTAAGGCTGACGAAAGTAAAAATGCCGCATGGCCCATGTTCAAGTTCAATCCCGAGCGAACCGGTGCAGAAGATGAATAATAGAACTTGAATTTTTCCTTAACTGCGCTAAAATTTATCATCTAAATAAAATGTAACACAAATCAAAATGTAAGGGGCAGTTGATCATCAGTCCAAGTACCGGACGAGAGGTTACTACGTCCAGGGCGTCAGGACATACCTTTAATGGTTTAGAATTCAGTTTACTGAAGCGCCTACCTCCTTTATGACAACTGCCCCTTTTTTATACTTCATTAATCTTCAACCTGCTTTCCCCAATGCACATAGCAACTTTTCAGACAATTCCTGATTTCCTTCTGTAATCTATTATTATGAACCGACTAAAACGATTACTGCTGGGCGGGGCGCGTGACCCGAATGACCCCCATGTTTTCCATAAACTTTCGCTGATAGCTTTTTTTGCCTGGGTAGGACTCGGCGCTGATGGTCTCACCTCCTCCTGCTATGGTCCTGAGGAAGCGTTTATAACCCTGCAGGGCCATCATTTCCTCGGCATCTTCGTGGTGCTGGGAACGGTGCTCACCATCGTTATCGTCAGCATGAGCTACTCGCAGATAATTGAGCTCTTTCCCTCCGGCGGCGGCGGCTACCTCGTTGCCAGCAAGCTGCTGTCTCCTTCCGCGGGCATGGTTTCCGGATGCGCACTGCTGATTGACTATATTTTAACCATAACGCTCTCTATCGCCAGCGGGGCTGATGCAATCTTCAGCTTCTTCCCCCCGGAGTGGCTTCCCTATAAGCTGTGGCTTGCAGTCGGCGGCGTAATCCTGCTTACCATCCTGAACATGCGCGGGGTCAAGGAATCCGTTCTGCCGCTGGTGCCGATATTTCTCATATTCATCATAACCCATGCCTTCGCAATTTTTTACACCTTTGTCACCCATCTCATGAATATCCCGGAACTCATAACCGCTACGGCCGGCGATGTCCGGGCAGCGCAGAGTGAGCTTGGATTTGCCGGCATGATTTTCCTGATCCTTCGCTCCTACAGCATGGGCGCCGGAACATTTACCGGTATTGAAGCCGTGAGCAACGGCCTGCCCATATTGCGGGACCCGAAGGTGGAAACCGCAAAGCAGACCATGCGCTATATGGCGGGGTCGCTTGCGTTTATGGTGGTGGGCATCATGGGAGGCTACATTCTCTACCGGCTGGAAGCAGTGCCGGGGAAAACCCTCAATGCCGTGCTGCTGAAAAATATCGCCCGGAGCTGGCCCGCCAATATGGGATATTATTTTGTCCTTGTAACGCTTGCTTCCGAGGCTGTGCTCTTATTTGTGGCCGCCCAGACCGGTTTCCTTGACGGCCCGCGGGTGCTTTCCAACATGGCGCTTGACCGCTGGTTCCCCACCCGCTTTGCCATGCTGAGCGACCGGCTGGTAAACCAGAACGGCATCCTCATTATGGGCGGCATTTCGCTGGTAATGATGCTCCTGTCACGCGGCTCGGTGCGGTTTCTCGTCGTGCTCTACAGCATTAACGTGTTTGTCACTTTCTCGCTTTCCCAGCTTGGCATGGTGCGGCACTGGTGGAGCTGCCGGACGAAAGAATCCAAATGGATCAAAGGGTTGAGCATTAACGGTATCGGGCTTATGCTTACCTTATTTATTCTCATCTCGGTTGTGATTCTTAAATTTTATGAGGGCGGGTGGATCACCGTAGCAGTAACCAGTTCGCTGGTTATAGTTGCCATCACCACCAAACGGCATTATGCAAACACCGCCAGGCAGCTGCAAAGGCTCGACGACCTGGTGCTTCCCATTGTGTCGACCCTGAAGCAGGATACGGCAAATAAAGTCAAACCTGCTCCGGAATGTAATCCCCATGCCATGACCGCGGTGCTCTTAGTCAGCGGTTTCAACGGGCTCGGGCTGCACACCATGTTCAGCATCCTGCGGCTGTTCGGCAATACCTTTAAAAATTTTGCATTTGTGCAGATCGGCTCCATTGATGCAGGAAGTTTCAAGGGCGAGTCAGAGATGGAACGCCTGCGCATGAGCACGAAACATGACGTGGACATGTATGTTAAGTACATGAGGGAAAACGGCTTTTACGCGGAGAGTTTTTATTCGGTCAGCACCGATGTTGTCGAGGAAATCATCGCATTAACCCCGATCATTCTGAAACGATTTCCCCAGGCAATATTTTTCGGCGGTCAGCTGGTGTTCCCGGAAGATTCCTTTTACAGCAGGCTGCACCATAACTACCTGGTATTTACCCTGCAGAGAAAACTCTACCATCAGGGCATTCCTTTTGTTATACTCCCCATACGCGTATAACCGGTAAACAACCGTTAAACGGAGACACAAGCGATGGTGCCATTCCTGCTGCAAGCCAAGACCATAGCCGATGCCTGGTTTCAATTGATTTATAATATTTTTGATCATTGCTATACGCAGACCATACAGAAGGGTTCTTTTGAGCATGATCAGTATCGCCTCCAGTATCCCGGCATTGCCGTCTTTATAGAGCATCCGGATGAGGACATGATACCCGTCATGCCTCCGGGACTTGGTATCCCAACGCCGACCACCATGGGGTACATTGAGGACTATTTTGTCAACTACCTGATGAATCCCCGTCTCTCGGAAAATGAAACCTACCGCTATGCCAGCAGAATCCACCACCCCATGCCGCAGGGCGGCACCCAGCTTGAGCGGGCGATAGCACTGCTCAAAGAGACGCCGCTTACCAATCAGGCTATCGTTGAGATAGGTTCACCTGAAGATTACGACACTTGCATCGGCAAAGACGGCAAGCTTGATCCGCCGTGCCTGCGGCTGCTTGATTTTAAAGCAATCCCGCGGGGAGACGAGCTGATCCTGTCGGTCAGCTGCTACTTCCGTTCCTGGGACCTGTGGGCGGGATTTCCCACCAACCTTGGCGGCATAGAGCTGCTGAAAAAGTATGTGGCAGATGAGGCGGGCCTTAAAGACGGCCCCATCTATGCGTACAGCGCGGGCGCGCATATCTACGGCTACCAGGAAGAGCTGGCCCGGATACGAACACTGAAACAGATAAAAAGTTAAAACTGTTAGCAGGGATGCACTATGGCTCTTAAGAGATTCGTAGAGGAGCAGCGGCAGATCATCCTGCACACCGAGGGCATGATCTGCTCAACACCGCACCAGCTGCTGGAAAGCGAGGAGTTGGAACGGATTGTAGCTCTGTACATTAAAAAGCATGTCAAACAGAACTCCCAGCTGCAAGCCATTCTGGACATGGAGGTGTTTAATAAACCCGGCGGGATTACCATCACCGGGCTGCTCAGATTTCTTGCCGACCATCCCCTGGAAGAGTTCGTTCGCAGCTACCCGGAGGCGCAGCCGTTACTGGAGCCGCGCACACGCAACAGCCTCCTCATCTTTGTTGAAGAGCTGTATAACTTCTGGCGCACCTTTGACCGCTTCATGGTGCTTCATTCTGAACCCGGCCCCAGCAGCTTTGATCAGCGCCCCTATCGCTCCTTTAATGCCACTATGGGAACCCTGACCAACCTGATTCGCGGGGTGTACCGGGATGTCTGCGAGAACCTCACCGGGGACCACCCCCGCATTTACCGTCAGGTCACGGCGGGTTGTAATGTCGGGCTCATTGCCGTCCCCCGGAACTGCACCCTGCCTGAGCCATACGCTGCCATTTTATGTGATGTCCCGTTCATCAGGCAGGTTCTGATCAACCCGCCCATGATCATCGACCCCCCCATGAACACGCGCTCCGGGCAGTTTAAAAAAATTTCGCAGAACCCCCTCAAAAGCATTGTGCTTAATAAAGACAGCTGGCTCTGCTATCCCGCGCTGGTCGGGCCGCTGGTCATTTTCATCTACGTTCACCAGCGCTTCATGGGTCTAGGCTGCGCTCTTGCCAATCTGTTTGAAATTGCAACCGACGAGCAGATCGAAAAAGGGCCTGATGCCGTCTTTGCCTACGGCGTTCCCCCCGCATCCCTGCAGGAATACGGCACCCTGCCGACCGTCTTTTACGATGATGAGGAGAGCAGGCTGCTGGTCGCCGCGATTCCCGGGGAAGACCGGTTCGGCTACTTCGGCTACCTCAAGAAGATGGTCCTCACCCTGCACAATATCATCATCATGAAGCAGGGCCGCCTGCCGTTCCACGGGGCCATGGTCCACATCCTGCTTAAAAGCGGCGTTTCAGCCAACGTGCTGCTCATCGGCGATACCGGTGCCGGGAAATCAGAAACCCTGGAAGCGCTGCGCATCCTCGGCGATGACTGCATCAGCGAACTTCGCATCATCGCTGATGACATGGGTTCCCTTGCCGTCAGCAAGCACCACAAGCAGATACTCGGCTACGGGACTGAGATCGGCGCCTTTGTGCGGCTTGATGACCTGCAGAAGGGCTATGCCTTCGGCCAGATTGACCGCACCATTATCATGAGCCCGCAGAAGGTGAACGCGCGCGTGGTGCTCCCGGTCACAACCCTTGATGAAGTGCTTCACGGCTATCAGGCGGATATAATCCTCTATGCCAACAACTACGAAGAAGTGGACGAAGACCATCCCCTGCTGGATACCTTTTCCTCCTGCCAGGAAGCCCTCCACGTATTCCGTGAAGGCACGACACTGGCAAAAGGCACCACCACCGCAACGGGGCTTGTCCACAGCTATTTTGCCAACATCTTCGGCCCGCCTCAGTATCGCGAGGTGCATGAACACCTTGCTGAGCAGACCTTCAGGGCTGCCTTTAAATACGGGCTCTATGTGGGGCAGATGAGGACCAGGCTTGGCATCAGCGGCTATGAAATGAAAGGCCCGCAGGAGGCGGCCAAAGCCCTTTTTGAGCTTATATCAGAGCGCAAAACCGGATGACCGGGACCTGTATAAAAAATTGCAGACAGTATTTTCCTTGCCGGGATGGTTTTTCTTTCACGTATTGCGTTTATACTGGTCGCAAATAGTATATGAGCATAAGAGGTGCAATGCATGGAACCTGAAAACCCCGTTAATGAGTTTGAAGAATATGCCTCAAAGGTAATCAAGGCTGAACACCGTTATTATCAGGAAGTGACGATCAGGAGAGTGCGCGGCGACTGTCCCTACGGTCACCGGGAGGGTGACACCTTCAGGGTGACGGCCATGAACAGCGATGGCATCTGCGGCTCCCTGCTGCAGGGCATATTCTCTCCCCTTGCCGCCCTGCACTATGGCGGAAATATCCTCTGGGAGAAAACCGCCGGCACCTATAGCGGCTGCTGCCTGGAAAACGGCATGGTAGAAGCGGAAATAAAATGGATTGAACAAAAGGAGCCCGTGCTGCTGAAGACGCCGGCCTTGTTTAAAGACATGACCGGCAAAGGCTATCCGGCGCTTGACAGCTACCGGGTTTTTGTGGAAGTGCGGGATATCGCGGTTGCCTGCCTATGGGGGCACAAAATCGGCGACGTGTTTGAAGTTGACCCGTTCAACATGGGCGGTGCCTGCTGCTTCCTCTACACCCAGTTATATCCTTACATCCACGTGCTGCTGTCAGGAACAACGCCCGGATGGGCAACAGAAGAGCATGCCATGAGCGGCGAGTGCCCCGACACCTACGATCGGCTCTGCTACCGGCTGTTTCTTGAGAAACGGTAGGAAATAATGCCGCTGTGAAAAAATCGAGTAGGAGGCAGGTGATTAGTTCACCTGCCGTCCTCTCACACCACCGTACGTACCGTTCGGTATACGGCGGTTCGTAAAGAACTCAGACCTGCT
>Ga0209777_10010149_pt1 | contig 10014 bp, 7 predicted proteins | sample FrelakmetHBP12HB_FD_187147 | JGI IMG/M metagenome (GOLD analysis project Ga0209777, IMG submission 187147) | Freshwater lake sediment microbial communities from the University of Notre Dame, USA, for methane emissions studies -HBP12 HB (SPAdes)... | ecosystem: Environmental > Aquatic >...
GGGTTTAAAAATATAGTCCAATATCCAACGTGAAAATGAAATGTGCCAGCGCCTCCAAAACTCAGGAATGGAATCAGCCAGGTAAGGGCTGTTGAAATTATCCGTCAGGTGAATGCCAAATATCCGGGCAACGCCCAGGGCGATATCTGTATAAGCAGAGAAGTCGAAATAGATCTGCAGGGCATACAAGTAAGTCGCAATAATGAGCGGTATGCCGGTATAGGAGTGGACATCGTTATATACCGCATTGACAAAGATGGCTAAGCGGTCAGCAATTACCAGTTTCTTAAAGAGTCCCTGTTCAATTTGCCAAAGTCCGCGGCGCATATTTTGGTAGTCAAATTTGTAGGTACGGTGAAGTTGAGGAAGTAGATCGCTGCCTCTTTCGATCGGTCCCTGGATCAGTTTTGGAAAGAAACTGAGGTAAAGGGCAAAGATTCCCAAATTTCGTTCTGGTTCGAGGATCTCAAGGTAAATATCTATCAGGTAAGATATCGCTTGAAGGACAAAGAAAGAAATGCCTACGGTTATTACGCCGGATAAAAAGGACCAGTTTGGATTAGAGGAAAGGGAGGGTGTGGTAGATACGATAGCTGGAAGATATCGAAATAGAAATAGAAAAACAAGGTTAAGAAAGATCCCGGAAATCAACCATATTTGTTTATGTCTATCTATTTTTGCGGCATTCAGACGCAGACCCCAAAAATAGGTTACCAGAATGACCAGTGACAGCGCAAGTAATAATAGGGGTGCTTTTTGGGATGCATAAAAAATAAAGCTGGTCAATAACAGCCATGACCAGCGGTATTTTCCTTTGATCAGGTAGAAAACTACAAAGACAAATCCGACAAATACCAGATAGACAAAGGAGTTGGTAGTCATTTCTTATTTATAACCGGATGCTTACTCTCAATAGAATGTAAAAGGTCGCCAACGTTTTTAAGAGTGAGCAATTCCTTATGATTAAATTTGATTTTGAAGCGATTTTCAATTGCCAGAATAAGTACCACATGTGAAAGCGAATCCCAGCCTTCCACATCATTGGCAGTCATTTCAGGTTTCAACACAATGGAATTATTTTCAAAAACAGAACGAAAGACCTCGGTCAGGGAATCCATGATATTCATTTATTAAATCTCCAGGGTTGAAATATCTCCTGCGTCCTGCCCAAGATATTGTGCTTTGAGCATGCGGCGCATAATCTTGCCGCTTTTATTCTTAGGCAATGAATCCACTACGATGATTTCTTGGGGCGCGGCAATGGATGCGATGCGGTTGGTGACGTGCAAACGCAGTTTCAGCTCCAGCTCTTTGGACCACTGGTACTGCTTTTTTAAGACCACAAAAGCCACCACTTTTTCAAAAAGCAGATCATCCGGCGCACCAATGACACCGGATTCGGCTACCTCTTCAATTTCAAGGAGCGAACTCTCGACTTCAAATGGGCTGATGAGATGACCGGTGGTATTGATGACATCATCACTCCTGCCCAGAAACCAGAAATAACCTTCCTCATCCTGCTGGGCAACGTCTCCGGTGAAATAATATCCGTAACGGAATTTTTCCTTGTAAACATCCTCATAGTTCAGGTAAGTGATAAACATGGAAGGCCAGCCTGGCATCAAACAGAGGTTTCCAGGCTGATTTCTCTTTTGTGGTGCGCCATCATCACTTACTATGGCTGCGGTAATTCCTGATAGAGGTTTGCCCATCGATCCAGGTTTGATGGGCAAACTTGGTCGATTAGCGATCATAATGCTGCCAGTTTCGGTCTGGAACCAGGTGTCAAAGATATCGCGTTCCAATACCCGTTGCGACCAGGCCAGGATTTCAGGATTGAGGGGTTCACCCACGCTAAAAATCGATTTAAGTGAATGAAGATCGAATTTTCGGAAGAACTCTTTCTCTTCGCGCATTAACATTCTCAAAGCCGTCGGTGCGGTGTACCAGGCAGTAACTTTTTCCCTTTCCAAAACAGTGAACCAGGCCAGTGAATCATAAGCCCCACCAAAGTGCACTTGGGTGATTCCCTGGCTCCAGGGTGCAATAACACCGTAAGATGTACCCGTGACCCATCCAAGGTCAGCGGTGCACCAAAAAATGTCTTTTTGATTTAGATTAAACACTTCCCGGAATGAGTTGTGCTGCGAGAGGATGCTGCCATGCACATGCAGAACGCCTTTGGATTTTCCGGTGGAACCCGAGGTGTAATGCAGGACAGAAGGAGCCGTGGGCGAAGTTAATGGAACAATATAATCCTCGCTGGCTGAGCGTAATAATTTGGGAAGGCTTAAAATCTGGTGATCTTGGTCTTCCTGAATGTCAATTACCAGAATAAATTTCAATCTGTGCAGTTGGGGCAGGATGGGCGTGATTTTGCGCAGCAGGCTTTGTTTGGTGATAATGCCTTTTGCATCCTGTAACCGGTCAAGCAGGGCTTCATCCCCAAAATTGGAGAAAAGACAGGCGGCAATGGCTATTATTTTAAGCGTGCCAAGAAAAGCAACAAATTGCTCGGGTACTTTGGGGAGAAAAGTAAAAATAATATCACCTTCCCCATAACCCAGACTCATCAGCGCATTGGCCATCCGGTTTGAAAGCTTTTCGAGCTGAAAAAAAGAGTACTCAATTTTTTCCAAAGAGGTGGGCGCTATCCAGCGCAAAGCAGTCTTGTCCGCATAACCAAGCTCGCATTGCTGGCGGGTGCAGATATACCCAAGATTATATTGACTATTGCGAATCAATTGGTCGGATGCAGGATGGATGTCAACCATTTCGTTATTGTATATGATGCCCTGAAAATATTGAACAACGAAATTTTATCATTTTTCAATGCCAGGTGGATAGTTGAAAACCAGGATGAATTAAAACAGGTGTAAATGGAATTAATAATAAAAAAACACCCATCAGGTGTTCTTAAACCAGGAAAAGAAATTTACTAAATAAAGAAATCACTCTTCTTTCTTAGCGGTCGGAACCTCTTTGGTTTTTGTGGATTCGCTGGTGGCTTCAGCTTTCTTCTCCGGATTCTTCTCTTCCTTTTTCTTATGTGGAATAGGGGGAGTGGAATCAGAACTTGAACGGTGGTCCGTGGAATAGAAACCAGATCCTTTATAAATGACCGTTGCAGGGGTAAACACCTTATTTAGGGTTAATTTACCACATTCAGGGCAACGTTTTAAATGCGGATCTGAAAATTTTTGGTTATGTTCAAACTCAAAATCACAATTTGAGCAGCGATAAACATAAATAGGCATGCATGACTCCGAAACTCGAATTATAGCAGAGAAAAAAGTCTTGTTAGAAAAGATCCTTCTCAAATCAATTGATCCCTATTGTATAATCCAAACATTAGAATTTTATTGGAGGATGATATGTCTTCACCCCGCACTGTTCAAGCTCCCACCGGAAATAAACTCACCTGTAAATCCTGGCAGACTGAAGCGGTTTACCGCATGATCCAGAACAACCTGGATCCCAAGGTGGCTCAACGGCCCCTGGAGCTGGTGGTATATGGCGGGCGGGGACAGGCAGCCCGCAACTGGGATTGTTTTGATGCCATTTTGGAATCCTTGATTAATCTCGAAGATGATGAAACTCTCCTGGTGCAATCCGGCAAGCCGGTCGGGATTTTTAAAACACATAAAGATGCTCCGCGGGTGCTGATTGCCAATTCCAATTTAGTACCGCATTGGGCAACCCAGGAGGTCTTTGATGATCTGGCTGCCAAAGGGCTGATGATGTATGGGCAGATGACGGCTGGCTCATGGATTTATATTGGCACGCAGGGCATTTTACAGGGCACCTATGAGACTCTGGCTTCTCTGGCAAAACAAAAAGGATGGGATTCCCTGCGGGGAAAATTTATCCTTTCGGCCGGCTTGGGAGGCATGGGCAGCGCCCAGCCGATGGCAATCACCATGAATGAAGGCGCTGGACTGATTGTTGAAGTTGACCGCGAACAGGCAAAATGGCGAAAGGATATTGGCTACCTGGATCTGGTGGTGGAAGACCTTGAAGAAGCGCTTTCCCTGGTTTTGGAGGCAAAAGAAAAGAAGATCCCGCGCTCAGTCGGGCTGATCGGCAACGCGGCAGATATTTATCCAGCCCTGGTTTCCAGCGGTGTGGTCCCGGATGTAGTTACTGACCAGACGCCCGCCCATGATTTTTTAATGTACGTCCCCTCCGGCATGACCATGGCAGCCGCTACAGAATTGCGCAAATCAGATCCCAAGGAATATACACGCCGTTCAGTGGATTCCATGTCCGCTCAGGTGCGTGCCATGCTTGCCCTGCAGAAAATGGGTGCAGAAGTTTTTGACTATGGCAACAATATCCGCCAGCGCGCTTTTGATAATGGAGTCAAAGATGCTTTTAAATTCCCGGGGTTTGTGCCCGCTTATATCCGCCCCTTATTTTGTGAGGGCAAAGGACCCTTCCGCTGGGTGGCACTTTCCGGTGATCCAGAAGATATCTATAGAACCGACCAGGCGATTATGGAGCTTTTCCCCAATGATGAACATATGCAGCGTTGGTTGAAGATGGCCCGTGAACGGGTTCCTTTCCAGGGATTACCGGCGCGCATCTGTTGGCTGGGATATGGTGAACGGGTAAAAGCTGGTTTAAAATTTAATGAGCTGGTGGCTAATGGAGAGATTAAAGCCCCCATTGTCATTGGCCGTGACCATCTGGATTCTGGTTCGGTGGCGTCCCCCAACCGCGAAACGGAAGGGATGCGGGATGGTAGCGATGCGGTCAGCGATTGGCCAATTTTGAATGCGCTGATCAATGCCGTGGGGGGTGCCACCTGGGTATCCTTCCATCATGGCGGAGGAGTTGGTATTGGTTACAGCCAGCACGCCGGCATGGTGATTGTGGCGGATGGCACACCCCAGGCAGCCATCCGATTGGAACGTGTGCTGACCACCGACCCTGGTATGGGCATTTTGCGCCATGCGGATGCTGGTTATCCCGAAGCGATTCAGGCAGCCAAAAAACATGGTATTCGCATTCCGATGATGAAATAATTACAAAAAAAGCGGACCAATAAGTCCGCTTTTTAATTTAACCTAACCTGAATTATTTATGATTGAGGCAGAGGATTATTGCTTGCCCAATCATTGCCTAACATGATGAGGATATCTGCACCCACACTGGGATCAAACTTGTTCCAGATGAATCCAGTGTCCACTTTCATTAAATCCGCTAAAAATTTCAAAGTATAAGGTTTTGAATTATAGATATAAATTGTAGTTTTCGCCAAATTCTGATTGGCATTGACTTCCTGAACAATGTTCATGCCCTGATCGCGCAAGTATTGTGAGGTTTTACTCGCCAGTCCTGCATTAGTGGTTCCATTTTGGATAGCTATTCTGGCTGCCTCATCCCGCACCAGGGTGGAGTTGGCAGAAGGAGAGGCAATGGGAGCTTGGGCTCCGCCAGTGGAGAAAATATCATCACGCAAAGCACGAATTTTATCCATGATTGGAATCAGAATATCCAGCCCTTCCGGAGATTTTGCCGGGATCATCATATTGTAATCAATTACACCTTTTTTGACATTGGCAGGGTTAATCTGCATTGCCAGCAATCCTAATTGAATTGCTTCTTGAAGATTATTTAAATTGGTATGGATGCCTGAAGATAGTTCCTGATAGATGGTCGGCGCCTTGGTAATCAGACTGGGAAGCTGGTCAAATTTCAGAATACGGGTGCGGATGGCCTCAATCACTTGCTGCTGGCGGGCTGCCCGGTCAATATCACCTTCTCCGATATAGCGCTCGCGTGCATAAGAAAGTGCCAAGCCACCGGAAAGAGTATAGTACTGACCGGCTTTCAGGGTTTGTTTATACTCGCTGCCCCATTCCTGCACAGGTACATCCGTTTTGGGAACGATGATTACTCCGCCAATCGTATCGATGAATTTAATAAAAGCGGTGAAATCAATTTGCGCATAAAAATTAATCGGAACACCTAACAGCTGTTCAACCGTCTCACTGGCTAATTGGGGTCCTCCGCCGGGCAGGTGATTGGCTTCTCCCAGGAAGAAAGCCTCATTGATTTTACTATAACCATAATTGGGGACATTTACCCATAAATCGCGTGGAATGGATAGCATACCGGCAGTCTTGGTGACCGGGTCAAGGGTCAGCAGGATCATGGTATCGCTGCGCGGGATTTCTTTTTTCTGCCAGTCGCGGTAATCCAACCCCAGGATTAAAATCGTCACACGGCTGACGCCGTTCCAAGGTTGGGCAGTGGGCTGATTAAGCTGAGTTTGCGGGACGGCTGTTTCTCCCAGCGCATTGGCCTGGGATTGATCAATAACTGGTGCGCCAGGCAAATTGAACATGGTCATGCTGGATGTGAAAGACTCCACAAAGTTGTAAGCCAGGACGGAACTGACCAGTGCCAGAATGAGAAAAATAAGGAGGATCACTTTGGTAATACGATCCATCATTCTTATTTTGGCTATGAATCGTTGAAAAAATTGTCTCATGAATTAAATATAATTCTCGCTTCCTAAGCAGATTTCTATCAATAAAGTAGTAGCAAGAGACGTACCAGTTGGAATTAATCGCCGCTTTTTGGTTCAGGAGGAGGAACAGGCAAGTCCGCGTTTTTAGTTTTTACCCATTTGTCGCCTTCATTAATTAGCATGATGGGGATATCTTTGACAATGGGGTATTTCCGTCCGCAATCCTGGCAAATCAGCCAGCTGTCTTTATATAATTTGAGCAACCCGTCTTTTTCCCGAACGCAGGCTGGGCAGCGCAGAATATCCAGCAATTCTTTTTTTATCATGTTTCCTCCAAAAAGGACATTTTTGTAGGGCAAATTTTACCACTTCGAAATAATAAACGCGGATAATGGATCAGGGAGTTTCCTGCTGGGGAACGCCTTCAGTACCTGGACCGTATTCAAAAACTGCCCGCCAGGGTTCATAATGGGTTTGAAAACTATCCTGCAAATATACCAAATTATTGAGAAGCACTGTGCGGTTCACAAGGACATCCGCTCCCTGGGCTTCCCAATCCACCTGCTTGATCTCACCTTTTGGCAGGGAAGGGTTTTCATGGTAAAGCGGTTTGGGCGGTTCAACCAGGTTGGTTGGTCCGCTTGAATCCCATGTAACCCGGCGGCCATCTGAAGTGGAATAGAATTTCCAGGTCAGGGAATTGTTTTGAGGTGAGGTGTATGTCTCCATTAGTAGCCAGTAAGGGGTGTCATTGGTGAACTTAAGGTCCACCAAGGGTACGTAAACGGTGGCATCCAGCCCGGCCAATTTGGGATTGGTATGATTGCCGGCAGTTTTTTCATAATACTTGACCCGATAAGCATGGGGATAGCGCTCCTTGATTGGGAATCCGCTAAAGAAAGCGGCGCGGAATAAAGTAGTGCTTACCTGGCAAACTCCGCCGCCCACCCCTTCAATCGTTTGCCCGTTATAGATGATCAAGGCTTCAGCGTAGCCGGTATTCAAACTGATCTCGCCCATGACACTTGCCATGGAAAAAGTTTCCCCGGGCGCCACCAGCAAACCATGAAAACGGCCGGCAGCGGTTTGGATATTTTGCACTCGCGCGCTGGTGGAACCAAAAAAATATGAAATTTCAGTATGAATTAATTCCCGGATTCCCAATGATTCCCCGGCAATATCATTTTTTACGCCTGGTTCAATAAAAGTGAGTTCCAGTGGAATCGTATGTTCACCTTTTTTTATTTTTTCCTGGATTGAAGCGATACTCTTTTCGATATCCAGCGAACGGCCGGTAACTCCTGTTTTGATTAATTCCAGTTGTCGGGTTTCATCATTAAATGTAAAACGCGGATTTTCTGAGGGATGATCAAGAGAAGCAGAAAGGTTGGTCAGAATTGTACGCAGAATGTTCTCATTCAGTTTCACTTCATAATAAACCCGGTCTGAGTTTTTGATCCGATCAAAAACGAGCATATTGGCTAATTCATCTGGAGAGAATTCCCAGTTGCCGCTTGATGGACCTGGATCTGCCGATGCGGTGAGAGTCAATGGATGAGAAAGAATGGTTCGGGCTGAAACTGCATATTGGCTTGCATCCAGCATTTCAGGCGAGATCTCTTTTACCGCCAGTGGAACAATGCCGTCTTGCTGACTTTTTATGGTTTGTGTTATCAGACCAATGCTGGATGAAATATCTAGGCTTTTACCAATTTGTCCGGGTTCGGCGATAATTTCTGACCCCTGAATCTTAAGACTGGCTTCGCGGGTCGGTAGGTCAATCTGTTCGGCAACGTTTTGTAGGAACGCATAGGTAATATTCTGGTTGAAAATATACACCGGGGCAACCGAGTGGTGTGAATTCCAAACCCCAACCATGTCCCCAATCCAGCGGTCGAACGGACCGCTGCGTCCTATTTGATAAGCTTTTTGCAGGGTGGCACCCGGGTCGAAGCTAAGTCCCAATTGTTCGGGGGTGACCTTCCAAAAACCGGTCTGATACTGTACCTGGATATCTCCTGTTTGTGGATAGGTGGTGGCGTCTTTTAAGAAAAGCAAGGCTTGATCGACAAGCATCCCGCCGATGTTTACCTGTCCAATCTGGACGCCCGGAAATATCCGCCCTGCATAAACTAATTGGATGCCAATTACGGTCAGACCAATTGCAACAACAAGGAAAAAACCACCCAATAGAATCGCTAACAATGCTTGTTTGATGAGCAGGGAAAATCGAAATTGATTCATGGGGGCTTCTTGCATAAGTGCGATTATATATCACTCACCATTATCTTGTTAAAAATGAGGTTTATAGGATGGTTGGTGAAATAGTCAAATCTCTATATAAATGATTATAATTTCGAATTATGGCTATTAAACAGGACTTCTTAATGAAATAGATTTATGTAATTTAGCAAAAAAGTAATTAGAAAGTTAAATCTCACATTTATTAAACCAGTAAAAATCCTTGACAAGCCAGAAATAGGCAGATAAAATTCGAGTATATTCTTTAACAAGTTTTGCTTAAAGCAAAACATTTACAACTGAATTACGTCGGCAGGGACGTAAGCCCGGACAAAAAGAGACGCAGAACCGGTGTTATCCATGCAAGTAAGCGGAAAACATCGGTTTTTATCTCTTGTCCCTTGACAAGACCGGGTTCCGCAAGTAAAATCCTGTCCCTAAATGTTCGACAGAACTTTAACAACTGAAGAGTGAAAGGAAAGTGAGCCCACGTTCTTTGAGTTCCGTAAACAATCACCGCAAGGTGATAATTTATACGGAGAGTTCGATCCTGGCTCAGGATGAACGCTGGCGGCATGCTTAATACATGTAAGTCGAACGAGGTACTTTTGTCTTCGGATGAGAGTATCCTAGTGGCGAACGGGTGAGTAACGCGTTGGTGACCTGCCCCGAAGTGTGGGATAACAGTTCGAAAGGACTGCTAATACCGCATGCGATCGCTTGGATTAGATGCCTTGCGATTAAAGGAGTAATCCGCTTTGGGAGGGACCTGCGTCCCATCAGCTAGTTGGTAAGGTAATGGCTTACCAAGGCTTTGACGGGTAGGGGACCTGAGAGGGTGACCCCCCACATTGGCACTGAAACACGGGCCAAACACCTACGGGTGGCAGCAGTAGGGAATCTTGGACAATAGGCGAAAGCCTGATCCAGCAATGCCGCGTGCACGATGAAGGTCTTCGGATTGTAAAGTGCTTTTAGAAGGGATGAGTAAGGACAGTACCTTCTGAATAAGCCTCGGCGAACTACGTGCCAGCAGCCGCGGTAAGACGTAGGAGGCAAGCGTTATCCGGATTTATTGGGCGTAAAGCGCGTGCAGGCGGTTTGGTAAGTTGGATGTGAAATCTCTTGGCTTAACCGGGAGAGGTCGTTCAAAACTACCAGACTAGAGAGTGGTAGAGGAAGGTGGAATTCCGGGTGTAGTGGTGAAATGCGTAGATATCCGGAGGAACACCAGTGGCGAAAGCGGCCTTCTGGACCACTTCTGACGCTAAGATGCGAAAGCTAGGGTAGCAAAC
>Ga0209777_10010150_pt1 | contig 10013 bp, 9 predicted proteins | sample FrelakmetHBP12HB_FD_187147 | JGI IMG/M metagenome (GOLD analysis project Ga0209777, IMG submission 187147) | Freshwater lake sediment microbial communities from the University of Notre Dame, USA, for methane emissions studies -HBP12 HB (SPAdes)... | ecosystem: Environmental > Aquatic >...
TCAATATTTTCAGGAAGCAAGCCGTTGGCTTCCAATTGTTTTGCTATCAGGAATTTTTTCGCTATTTGCAGTTTTTCCAATTCCGTGTATCCGGCAATCCGAATTACTTCCATTCTGTCCTGCAAAGGAGCAGGTATAGTCTGCAAAACATTAGCCGTAGTAATGAACATGACATCGGACAAATCATAGTCAACATCAAGATAATTATCATTGAATGCTATATTTTGCTCCGGATCAAGAACTTCGAGTAGTGCTGAAGATGGATCTCCCCTAAAGTCGGAGCTGAGTTTATCAACTTCATCCAAACAAAAAACAGGATTATTCGAACCGGCCTTTTTTAAAGATTGGATAATTTTCCCCGGCATAGCTCCAATATAAGTCCGGCGGTGACCGCGAATCTCAGCCTCATCACGAACACCTCCCAGAGAAATACGAACAAATTTTCTGTTTGTTGCTCGAGCCACTGATTTAGCGATTGATGTTTTTCCCACGCCAGGCGGACCAACCAGGCACAAAATCGGACCTTTGTTTTTCTTTGCCAGTAATTGTACGGCAAGATATTCGATGATACGTTCTTTGACCTTTTTCAATCCATAATGATCTTCTTCAAGGATGGTTTCTGATTCCCTCAAAGTGAATTTGTTTTCTGTTTTATCCGCCCATGGCATATCAATCAGCCAGTCAATATAATTTCTTACTACTGTAGCTTCTGCCGACATCGGCGCCATCATTTGTAATTTTTTTATTTCCTGCCGGACTTTTTTCATTGCCTCTTCCGACAGCTTCTTTTGTTTGAGGCGTTTTTCTATATCAGCAATCTCATTGCGAAATTCATCTTTTTCGCCCATTTCTTTTTGAATCGCGCGCATTTGCTCATTGAGATAATAATCCTTCTGCGTTTTCTCCATTTGCTTTTTCACGCGCCGCTTGATTTTTTCTTCGACTTGCAGGATTTCAATCTCGGAGAGCATCAGCGAATAAATTGATTCTAGACGTTCGCCGACGTTAAATATCTCCATTATTTTCTGTTTATCTTCCAATTTTACATTGAGATGAGTTACCACGACATCGGCAAGTTTGGATCCATCTTCAATTGCTACTATTGTTCCCATCATCTCGACGTGAACCTTTTTGCTGAGTTTCAAATACAGTTCGAATGATTCCTTAATGCTGCGCATTAGTGCTTGCTTTTTTACATCGCTTTGGTCGTCAATATCTTCTATCTCACTGACCTTGACGAGGAAATAATCATCATTCTTTAAATATTCTTTGATGGCGCCGCGCATTTTGCCTTCGACTAAAACTTTTACTGTTCCATCCGGCAATCGCAATAATTGGATAATAATTCCAATGGTACCAACCAGATAGATGTCTTCTTGAGAGGGATCGTCTTTCTTGGCATTTTTCTGAGCAACCATGAAAATACTTTTCTCATCCTTCATTGCTGATTCTAATGCAGCAATGGACTTCTCTCTTCCGACAAATAATGGCACAATCATGTGCGGAAAAACGACAACATCTCTTAGGGGTAAGAGAGGTATTACAAATTGTTTATTTTGATCATTAAATTCTTTGTCTTCAACCATAGTATTTATTCCATATATTTCTTAAGCTGATTCAGATTTGGTTTCATAAATTAATATTGGTTTTTCTTTATTAGTTACGACTTCTTCACTAATGACACATTCCTTTATATCGCGCTGCGAAGGAATGTCATACATTACTTCTAGCATCGTATTTTCCAGTATGGATCGTAAACCTCGCGCTCCGGATTTTCTCTCCATAGATAATTTAGCGACCGCCCGTAATGCGCCATCAGTAAACTTTAAAGTCACATTTTCCAATTCAAATAATTTTTTGTATTGTTTAATAATAGAATCTTTTGGTTCAATTAAAATACGGACTAAAGTCGATTCATCCAAATCATCGAGTGTGGCTATAACCGGCAGACGGCCGATGAACTCCGGTATTAATCCAAACTTTAACAAGTCTTCCGAACGCACTTCAGCAAGGACCTCCCCAACTCTTTTTTCCTTTTTACTTTTAATTTTAGCGCCGAAACCAACGCAATTAGCACCCAAACGCTTGGAAATGATACTTTCCAGATCATTAAAAGCACCGCCGCAAATGAATAAAATATTCGTTGTGTCAACTTGAATAAATTCCTGCTGCGGATGCTTGCGGCCACCCTTAGGCGGAATATTGGCCATTGTTCCTTCCATAATCTTCAATAGTGCCTGTTGAACGCCTTCACCGGAGACATCTCTTGTTATAGACGGATTACCTGATTTTTTGGCGATCTTGTCAATTTCATCTATATAGACAATACCTTTTGAGGCTCTGGCAACATCATAATCGGCATTTTGCAGTAAACTTAAAATTATGTTTTCAACGTCTTCGCCGACATATCCAGCTTCTGTAAGTGTTGTGGCATCGGCAATCGTAAAAGGAACATTGAGAAATTTTGCTAATGTTTTCGCCAGCAGCGTTTTCCCTGAACCAGTCGGACCGACTAATAGAACATTGCTTTTTTGAATTTCAATACCGTCAGAATCAATATGGGAAAATAACCTTTTATAATGATTATATACGGCAACAGACAATATTTTTTTTGTTTTATCCTGGCCGATTACATATTGATCAAGGAATTTTTTAATTTCTTTAGGTTCAGGTAGAACTTTTTTGGGTCCTTTTTCTACAGTTTTCTCTTCTTCTTCCTCAACAATGCACCGACAAAGTTCAATACATTCATCGCAAATATATGCTGTTGGACCGGCAACTAGTTTTCTTACTTCACTTTGCATTTTCCCGCAAAATGAACAAAAAAGCATGCCCTGACCCATTCGATTGTCTTTACTTCTTTTTATCACTTATTATCTCCTTTATTTACTGGCAAGTGATGATGGCTTTCTGATTATAATGTCGTCAATTAAACCATATTCTTTAGCTTGATGGGAAGTCATAAAGTAGTCACGTTCCGTATCATTCATTATTTTGGAAAGCGACTGCCCGGTTAAATCAGCTAGAATCTGGTTTAACTCTTCCTTCAATCTTAATATTTCTTTTGCCTGGATGTCAATATCTGTCGCCTGCCCCTGAAATCCTCCCAAGGGTTGATGGATTAATATGCGTGAATGAGGTAGCGAATATCTTTTGCCTTTTTCACCTGCCGCAAGCAAAATTGCCGCCATACTGGCAGACTGACCCATGCAAACTGTAGAAATGGGAGACTTGATGTATTGCATTGTATCATATATTGCCATACCAGAGCTTACATGCCCACCTGGTGAATTTAAGTAAAAAAATATTTCTTTGTCAGGATCTTCAGACTCCAAATATAGCATCTGCGCGACGACTACATTGGCCACATTATCATCAATCGCTGTCCCTAGAAAAATTATCCTGTCTTTTAATAAACGAGAATAAATATCAAAAGCTCTTTCACCCCGTCCATCCTGTTCAACCACCATGGGAATTAAATTCACTATTTACCCTCCATAGCTATACCAATTTTTTCTACAACTTTAATATTGGCCTTTTGCTCAATAAAGTCAAATACCTTTTTATGAATTAATTCAGTCCTGAGGCTATCTTTCCTGTCTTCCTTTTCGAACGCAGTTCTTATTTGCTCATAATCCCGCTTATGTTTTTCAGCTAATTCCCTGATATGCTTATCTAAATCTGCTTCTTCCACCTCAATAGCTTCTTTTTGGGCAATCTTTTTAAGCAGCAAGAATGATTTTACAACTTTTTCAGCCTCTTCTTTAAATTTATCGTGCATTTTGAAGCTCAGTTCCATGGCACTATTTTCATCCATGCCGGCAGAGGTCATCCTTTTTTGAGTATCAGCCATCATATAAAAGATCTGTTTTTCGATAAGCGATGGAGGAACTTCAAAATCATTCTCTTTAAGGATATTTTCCATTATTTTATTTTGCAGATTAGTTTCCGTCAGGCGCTGGCAATCCTGCTCCAAAGATTTACGCGCGTCATTTTTTAACTCATCCAAAGAATTATATTTGTCAAAATTCTTAATAAAATTATCATCAATCTCCGGCAATTTTTTTTCTTTAATATCTTTAATCGTTACTGTGAAAATCACATCTTTTCCCGCAAATTTCTTTTCCTGGTAATCTTCAGGAAATTTGACATTAATCTCCTTTGTTTCGCTATTTTTCATACCGACTAACTGCTCCTCAAAGCCCGGAATAAATCTCTGGGAACCAAGCTCCAGAGGATAATTATCGGCTTTCAGTTCCTGATGAGATACACCATCAAGACTGCCCGCAAAATCAAGAGTAACATAATCACCCATAATTGCTGCCCGGTTATCTTTAATTTCTTCCATTGTCGCAAACATTTGCCTTATTTCTTTGAGCCTGTTTTCCAAATCACTTTCAGTTATTTGAATTTTTTCCTTTTCCAATTCAATTCCATCATAACCTTTCGGTTCAAAATCCGGCTCTGTTTCAAAAGAAGCCGTAAAAGAAAAACCGGTATTATCCTTAAATCCGTCTTGTTTAATATCTGGTCTGGAAAGAGCCATTATTCCCTTATCTTCGAGTGCCTGCCAATAAAATTTATTGATAATATTGGTAATTGTTTCTTCTTCGGCATGGTCTTTAAAATGACTTTCTAATACCTTACGGGGAACTTTTCCCGGACGAAAACCTTTAATTTTTGCCTTTTTACCAAGATCACGATAAACAGCATCAAGTTCTTCCTTTACTTCATTCCAAGGTATTTCAAACGACAGCTTTTTCTTCACCAGACTTATTTCTTCCATTTTTATTGCAACTTCGCTCACTCCACCTATCTCCTTTTTCTTTGAATATTAAATAATTACGGTTACTTGGTGCGAGAGAGGGGATTTGAACCCCTATCCGCGTAGGCGGGCTGGATCCTAAGTCCAGTGCGTCTTCCAATTCCGCCACTCTCGCTTGGATATTTCTATGTTTTTATTATATATTCATTACGCAACTAAATGTCAACGCGGATTGTTACCAATCGTTTTACCAATGGATTTTATACTTGTGAAAAAAATGATAAAGATGGTCGGGGCGAGTGGATTTGAACCACCGGCCCTCTGAACCCCATTCAGATACGCTACCAGACTGCGCCACGCCCCGACATGCTGCAAAGTGTTGAGGTGATTACCATCATCCTGAAATCATGTCAAGAACAAACGAAAAATGACGATTTCTTAAAATATTAGGAAATCTGACTGCTCTATTCGGTATATATTAGGATAAGATCGTATTCAAAATAATCCTTGAACTTAAGGTGCCAATGAAGTAAATTTAACCATGCAAACTTATTCGAACATATATTTTATCAAATTCTGCAAAGCTTTACCTTTAAAGTCTGCTGTTGTTGTTTTTGCGTTAATCTTGAGCACATCCAATATTGCGCATGCCGATATTTATAAATCCGTGGACAATGAAGGTGTCCTGAATTTAACCAATGTACCTTCAAATCACAAGGTTAAATATGTCCTCGTTCTCAAAGAAAAAAGAATTCTTTTCCAGCCGAGTTTGTATAAGAATCTTGACGCAAACAAATACGATAATATTATTACTAATACTGCCAAGAAATTTAAACTCGATCCGGCCTTGATTAAAGCGGTCATCAAAGCAGAATCTAACTTTAATCATCTAGCTGTTTCACCGGTAGGAGCCCAGGGTTTAATGCAATTAATGCCCGCGACGGCATCTGACCTGAAAGTCGAAGATAGTTTTCATCCGGAAAAAAATATTGAAGGCGGAGCACGTTACCTGAGTTATCTTCTGAAGTTATACAAAGGGGATTTAACTCTTGCCCTTGCCGCTTACAATGCCGGAGAAAAGGCTGTTACCAAATATAATTATAACATTCCTCCTTATCGGGAAACTCAAAATTATGTAAAGCTTGTCCTTAGTTATTATAGGTCTTACGGTAAACTATAAAATCACGGGTATGAACCCCAAAGCAAGCTGCGGAAACAATAGTCCCACTTAGCAGCTTCGCACGTGGGATAATTCGACTAACAGATATTACTGCACTACGCTTTTAATATCTGAGTTTCATTATAATTGGAGTTTCAACAATAAATTTTGCTACTTTTCGACATATAGATATTGACGTAGTTTTGCCAACTTATTTTCTTTAATTCCTTTAATTTCAGTTAATTGTTCAATATTTTTATATCTGCCTAATTTACTGCGAAGATCTAAAATCTTCTTTGCTGTGACTTCACCAATTCCAGATACCAATATCAGATCAGTTTCTGTGACACGGTTAATATCGAGCGGCATACTCAGGGCAAGCCGCTTGGATGATTCGATCTTGGCAACCGTAACATTCGAATTGTTTGAATTGGAACTTATTGTTATTTTCATTCCACTATTAAGCGGAAAATCTTCTTTTGTCAGCCCTTCAATGGCAATTAACTTTAATAACTGATCGGCGGAAGTCTTTGGAACTACAAAATAAATTCCTCTGCTTTTGTCGTTTTCGACAATTTCTATCGCGATTTTTTTCGGAAACTGATTGGATAATTCCGGGATCTTATAGTTTACTTTTGACCCGGAGATGAAAATAATAAAGGGAATAATCGCTAAAGCTATAGAAATGGCGATTATTCCCTTTATTTGCCTTTCGAAAATCATCATTAATTATTTTTTCTTTTCCAACCCGAAAGCATCATGCAGAACAGTTACAGCAAGCTCTGTATATTTTCGTTGAATAATACAGGATATTTTAATTTCTGATGTACTGATCATCATGATATTGATGCTTTCTTTGGCCATAGTTTGAAACATTTTGGCAGCAACACCGGAATGACTAACCATTCCCACACCAATTATCGATACCTTTGCCACATCATCATCAACTTGAACTTTTTTGGCTCCAACCGCTTTTGCCGTGGCATCTACTATCTTCTGGGCCTCTTTCATTTCTTTTTTAGATACGGTAAAAGTAAGATCTGTAAAACCATCCGCACTGGCATTTTGAATAATCATATCAACACTGATATTGTGCTCCGACAAAGGCGTAAACAAACTGGCTGCCACGCCCGGCTTATCCGGAACGCGCACTACAGTAATTTTGGCTTGATCACGATCATAAGTTATACCCGAAACAACTTCTCTTTCCATTTCTTTATCCTCCTTAGTCACAAGTGTTCCTCCCTCGTCGGAAAAGGTTGATTTTACATAAACAGGAACATTATATTTTTTTGCCATTTCTACTGAACGAGGTTGTAAAACCTTAGCGCCGGTCATGGCCATTTCCAACATTTCATCATAAGATATTTTATCCAATCTCCGTGCTTTACTGCAAATATTGGGATCGGTAGTATAAACTCCATCAACGTCTGTAAATATATCACAACGATCTGCCTTTAAAACTGCCGCGAGAGCAACCGCGCTTGTATCAGAACCACCGCGACCGAGAGTTGTAATATTATTGTCTTCATCAACACCCTGGAAACCGGCTACAATAACAATTGTTCCATGCTGAAGTTCTTTCTGAATTGCTTCTGTATCGATAAGTGAAATTCTTGCTTTCTTATAAACTTTATCTGTTAATATTTTAACCTGAAATCCTAAAAATGATCTTGCCCGATATCCCATATAATTTAAAACGATAGACAGCAGGCTTACGGTAACTTGCTCACCCGTAGATATTAAGGAATCATATTCTCTTTCGTCAGGAGATTCGCAAGCCTGATGAGCCAAAGCGATAAGCCTATCTGTTTCACCGGCCATCGCGGATAAAACCACAATGACATCATTTCCGGCCTTTTTTTCCCGTATCGCTTTCGCCGCTACATTTTTAATTTTTTCAATATTCGCCACCGATGTTCCACCAAACTTCTGAACAACCAAGCCCATATTAACTAACCTCCATTTTCTGATCTATCGCCAACTCACTTAGTCTGCTCTTCAATCCTCTTATTATCATTTTCCGGCTATTTTCATCAACATATTCAAAATTAATGAAAATACTATCGCGAGGAATTAGTTTATCTATTTTTTCAGCCCACTCAATCACAACAACCCCATCGCCTGATAAATACTCCTCATAACCTAAATCTTCCAGCTCTGAATAGCTATTTAATCTATATACGTCAAAGTGGTAAAGTTTACATCGTGCCGGATATTCGTTAATCAAAGTAAATGTCGGGCTTGTTATCTGATATTCTGCGCCTACACCAAGACCTTGCGCCAAACCTTTAGTGAAACAAGTTTTACCGGAACCAAGCTCACCCGATAATGCCAGCAGATCACCATCTTTTAATTTTTCACCAATAAGCCGCGCAATTTCAATGGTCTGCGCGGCACTGTTTGATATTAATTCAATTTTTACGGTTTTCCTTTTCATTTATAATTAGTTTTTGTTTAGCATTTAATTTATTATTTTTCCAATAATACAATAGCTGTGGCGTAGTTTTTAGTATGCGTCAAGCTCAGATGAATTCTTTTAATTTCTCTTTCTTCTATTTGGAGATTGGCTTCACCGTATAGTGAGAAATCAGGTTTCCCTTGATCACCATGCACTACCTCTATTTCGCGCAACTTAACTCCCATACCCAAGCCGATTCCCAACGCTTTCAAGAAAGCTTCTTTCGCCGCAAATCTTGCTCCATAATGTAATGATGACTGAATGTGCCTGCCACAGTATTTTATCTCTTCGTCAGAAAAGACTCTTTGTAAGAATTTTTGGCCCCACTTGTTGATTATTTTTTCTATGCGCTCATTTTCGACCAGGTCTATGCCGATTCCTTGTATCATCACATCCCTCTATGCGCTGACAATCGCGTCAGTTACAGCGCAAACCTTCTTCATTGCCGCAACATCATGCACGCGGACTATTTTAGCTCCATTAATAATAGCGGCAGTTACAGCCGCTGCCGTGCCTTCAATTCTCTCATGAGGTTTGCCACCAATTACTTTCCCGATAAATGATTTTCTCGATGGACCGATCATTATTGGAAATCCGAGCCCTTTTAATTCAGCAAGATCTTTAATAATTTTATAATTATCTTCCGCAGTTTTTCCAAAACCTATCCCGGGATCAACTACCAAACATTTTTTATCTATACCTGTTCCAATAGCCTTTTCACTGCTGTCTTTCAAATATGAGATAATTTCCCCCATTAAATCGTTATATACCAAATTATCTTTTTGCATGTTTTGAGGATTTCCTCGCATATGCATCACAATGAGTGCGGCACGCGCATCACTGACAGTTTTGGCCATTTTTTTATCGCCATTTAGCGCACTTATATCGTTGACTATTTCAGCCCCCGATGCAAGCGCGTACCCGGCAACTTTAGCTTTTGTTGTATCAATGGATATCGGTGTCTTTGTTTTCTTAACTAATTTTTCAATTATTGGAATAACCCGCTCTAACTCCATTTTTGCTTCAACGGGCTTAGCACCGGGACGACTGGATTCACCGCCGATATCAATTATGTCAGCACCTTCATCTATCATTTGCAGAGCGCGGTCAACAGCCGGTTTTTGATTGTAATAAAGACCGCCATCGGAAAAAGAATCAGGCGTTACATTTAAAATACCCATGACGATGGTTTTCTTGCCTAAAATTATTTCGCGCTGTGATGTTTTTAAGATATATTGGTTCTGCATGTTATTCTTTAATATTTCCGATATATCATCGGCGATTAAATTCAACCCGAAAGGCTGCTTCTCTATTTTCTTTATGAGTGCTGAAATTTGTTTAAGCGTACCCATTATTAAAACATCAGTGGCAGCAATTGAACAAGAGATAGATCCGCGAGCAACCGCGGCGTCTCCGCCAATAGACAGCATTTCCTGTTTGATAATATTGGCGACTCTACATGGTTTATCTTTAAGCAGGATATTGATGTTGAGAGTTTTTGGCGCCATTGCCTCAATACCGTAAGGATCAACGCCAATTTTCTGAAATATTGTTAGGGCTTCTTCCAGATTGTTAATTTTTATTATTTTCAAACTATTACACCAATATCAAAAATTAACAATCTGGAA
>Ga0209777_10010151_pt1 | contig 10012 bp, 14 predicted proteins | sample FrelakmetHBP12HB_FD_187147 | JGI IMG/M metagenome (GOLD analysis project Ga0209777, IMG submission 187147) | Freshwater lake sediment microbial communities from the University of Notre Dame, USA, for methane emissions studies -HBP12 HB (SPAdes)... | ecosystem: Environmental > Aquatic >...
TTTTCCCGGAGCATGTCGAGAAGGGATGGAAAGACGCCAAGGTTATTAAGAAAACGTATCTGCTGAACAAACTGACCACTGACCACAGGATTCTTTTCGAGATCATCAAGTCGAAGAAGGAAATCCTCTCAAACCGGTTGTGGGAGGAGTATCTTTCAGTGGCCCGGAAGAAGGGAATCCAGCCCATCGCCTTAAGGACTTACTCCGAATACGTGAACAAGCTGAGGGACCTTGGTCTGATAAAGGCGGAGAGGGCGAGGGTGAGGGGGAAGGTCAGGGTTTTCAGGATGGTGGAATAGATAAGAATGGTATTGATTTCAGATGAAAGTAAGCATAATGCATGAACGGGTATCTGGAGTCCGAGCCAACCGAGAATTTGAGCAAAGGTGTGAAGCATAGCATAGCTAGATACCCGCTTGTCGTACGAAGTTTGAGACGCTCATATATATTATTCTGGGGCTCCCATCAGATAACCTGTTGTTAGACCGTTGTTTCTAAACCAATTACCCACTACACTCACATTATCAGACAAAATTCTATCAATATCAGAACTAGATGGCGATACCCACATTTTCCAATTAAGTAATCGCTCTACGACATTCTTGATTTTGCTCTTATCCTTATCATCAAAATAACGATAAAACGGCATTGTTCGTTCCGTCGAATCCTGCAAATCGAGTTTTCCACAAATGGCGTTCTTCAATATATCACTCCATGCCATAATGGATTTCGAACTGAAGAGACGTTTCAATTTAATTTGATTGAAATCATTTGGACCTGCCTGCGGGTTCCAATTGCACATTGCTAACTCATACAAATAATTCATAAGGGTTATAACGTTTTGAATTTCAAATTCACGTTTATACTCATCGGTAGCGATCAAATCCTCAACAGGTTCCCGGTACAGAAAATGAACGAATAGCGATTTGCTAAACATATCCATGGTTAATGGACAGTCATCCGTGCCTCTATTTGTCGGGGAAACATACTCTGTCAGCTTATTATCTTCAGATTTCAAAATTAAATTGTAAAGAAAACTCCGAAATTTCTTATTAATCTCTCCTCTAGTTTCGGTTTGTTGAGAATTTAGAAACCTAACAAATCCTGTTTCGCTCTTGCCCTGTCCATCCTCTATCTTTTTGTATTGCTCGAATTCAATACCAAATTCTGTTCCCAACTTGCCAACCATAATACTCGAAAAGAATCTAGTTTGTGAATATTTGTCGTGGGCTGCTATGTTCGTTAGGTTCAATAATCTAATATCCGGATTGATGTAAATCTTACATTCAAAATCTCTTCTACCTGTCCATAATAATGATGCAATCTTATGTTGTCCATCGAAAATTAATATTTTTTTGCCTAAAATACGTCCGATCGAAGGCTGTAAAACAGGATGCCATTGAAAGTGTCTAAACATCTCGAATAATTTATCAAACAATAAATATCGAGGCTGTAGACCTAATGATGTATCGCTATTGTCATCGCTATCGATTATTTCGATAGGGAAAGTAGCATAAAAATATTCCCATTTGGTAACTGGGCAGGCGTGTAATGTGGATATAATTTGCTTCCCATCATATTCTAATAGAACCTTGTCGTCTTTTCTATCAATCACAATTTGTTCCCCAAACATAGGGATATCTTTCTTTCCCTTCATGTACCTTAATAGGTCTCCTAAAGTCAATTTGTCACCAGAACTAAAAAAATCGTCTAATCTTAACTTAACTCTATAGTCATACAGCGGTAGTGTACCTTTGGATTTGTTATGTAGTTCACACATTGGAGCAATGTTATCCAATTCAGTTACTCCGCTGGCTGTAAATGCTTTTATATGGTCAAACTGTATGATTTCATCATCTCCAATGGGATGTCCCGTAGCAAAACAAGATCTCCCATGGACTTTAAGTATTCTTTGTTTTTCTTGATCTGTTAATTGGCGTTTTAGCATTATAGCCATATTAGACCTCCCTACTTATTTTTCACGTTCAAATTTTGCAACTTAATTATTGTGAACTAGCTTGGATCTACTCCGAATCTGGTAGTATAAACAAAATACTCCGGATGTACCACCAACGGAAATATACACCTTCTTACAAAATTTGTAAACTTTTTTGGCACAGAAAGGGAGGTTGGTCTGTTTGACGCCTTCTCAAAGGTATTATCCGCACCCCCAACTCCCACAATCCATTTCTTAACCCACCTCCTTCTCTTTCCTAGGTGAACCCATGCCCGAAGAAAAGAAGCCTGAAGAATCAGTGAATGAACCCATCTGGATTGTCAGAGTCCTGACTCTCTACCGCCAGATTAAAGAATCCAGGAGTGGGAAATGACCAGCCGAAAGGAGTTTGACTTCTATCAGCATGTTTATGAAATTCTGAGGGAGAGGACTCCTTCGAGGTTCATTCCATACCACGAGGTCTATTCCTACCTTGGGAGGAGGTTCTGTCTAAAGAAGTGGCAGGTGAAGGAGCTTATCAAGAGCATGGAAGGAAGGAGCTACCTTAAAATGAAGAAGAGGGGAGTCCTTTTAATTCCTCAAGAAACGGACCGGGCAAGGACAGGTTCGAACAGGGATTAGAGAGTCTTCGTTTTGAAAATCCAGATAACCTCTGGGATGAGTTGCTACAAAGATTTTGGTTTCTCACCAAATTCTTTTTGCAATATCTTTTCAAGGACGGCTATCAATTCCGGGTATTCCGTTGCAACATTCATTAGCCTGTCCACGGTATTTCTTCGTTCCAAAGCGGCTCTGGCCAAATCGGACTTAAGTGGAAATCCGCAGCCGTGGCAGTAGTCGCTGCTCTTGGAGACGATGTTCCTGAAATGGCAGCGAGGGCAGACCTGGATGTTCGGTCCCTCTTTCTTGACCTTCTCTATGCCGTAGATCGCTTCCAGCACGGCCTCGTCCACCTGGTTGTTGGTCAGGTGGGAGTAGTGGCTGGGCATCTCGCTTGTGCGGGACCAGCCGAAGTAGATCCGCATGGCCTGGTCCGACATCCTTGAAGCCAATTCTGTGGCTCGGCTGTGCCTGAATAGGTGGAGCCACGTCTTCTTCTTGACCCCGGCGTTTTCTGCTGCTGACTGAACGATCTTGGACAGGCTGTCTATTGACAGTTGGTTCCCTGTATTCTTGGTGCCGTGCCCTATCCAGACAAAGGCATCCGGGCTCTTGTCTGTCAGGGAATCCATCCACGTGGCAAGATCATATGCCCCGTAGCTTATTCTCACTTTCCTAATCGGGGTCCCCCTTTCAGACCGGTTCTCTGTCTTCTCGGTATGAAGGATCAATATCGCGCCGTTCTCATCGAACTCCACGTCCCTCCTCCTAAGCCTGTGTATCTCGCCGCGCCTCCCTCCTGACTCATACAGGCACCAGATGAAGGCCTTGTCCCTGGTGGTGGTGCATGCGTTCGCCATGGCCTTTATATCTGCCAGGCTCAGTACGTCCCTCTCCGTGACTTTCACTCCCTTTACCGACCTGCACTGGACTGCTTTTACGCAATCGGGGTAGCCGTCGCCGCCATAGAGCCACTTGAAGAAGCTTTTCAGGACTATCTTCGCTCCCAGAATCGTGCTCTCGGAATATGGCTTGTCAAATAACACCATCCGCTTTCCCCTGGCTTTATAATAGGATTTCGATTCTAGGTACATGTCAATGGCTGAAGCCACATCCCTCTCCTTCCACTCCTTGAAGTCTTTCGGGTTGTTAAGCGACATCCTGTGCAGATGCCTCGCTTGTTCTAATCTTCTGGCATCGCTTAGGCCTTTAAGTTTCCCGGAAGAGAGGAAGTCCAATATGTAGGTCCTGTTCGGTTCCGGGATTTCTTCCTTAATCTTGCCGATAAGGGCGACAAGATATTTCGTGCTGTCCATGGTTACACACCGTCCTCGGAATATTTAAGGATGGATGCGCAACAGAACGAGGGTAGGGGTTAGTCCGCGTGCGTCATGATTAAGGTCTGTCGCACATTTCCTGTCATAATTTTCACGCAATAGTTTAAATTGGTTGCTGATATATTAAATCTTTGCCTTTCATCCAGATAGCCATTTACCATCGCAGACCTCCCTCACTGTTTATCTGCATAATTTGCAAGCCCCGAACCTTACTTTCTTAATGTTTTGCCGGATTAAGAATTCAAGGAGGTTTTGCTATGAAAGGCGTAATTGACAGAATATTCGAGAACACGACCAAGAAGAAAATGCCATACTGGGTCCTCAGCATCGGGGGAGAGAACTACTCGGTCTGGGACAAAAAAATCATGGAGGGACTCCAGGAAGGGGCTACGGTCGAGTATGAATGGGGGGCATCAGGTGACTTCAAAAAAGTAACTGAAATAAGAAGAATCGACATGGAACCCAGCCTCGACCGGGGGGAAAAGGCTTACTCCAGAAGCCAGCAGATTGTTAGGATGAGCTGCATCAAGTCTGCAACTGTGTTGGTCTCAAATTTGGATACGCATCCAAATGAGAAAGGGGAGATAACGCTTGGTCTTGCCAGAAAATTTGAGCAGTACGTAACTGAAAAGGATGAAGGTGCAAAGGAAGGGCAAAAAAAAGAGGAGTGATCAGATGTTTCCACCGTGGGAAATGCACCACTACATCAGCCTTACACCTGACGGCCTGTACCACATTCAGAATATGCTCGGGATCATGATAGGCCAGCACCATGTCCACACTGAACGAGGCTACAACATGTGGAAGAAGAACACTGATGAGAAATACCTTCACTTGGAGAAGGCGGAGTCCTGTGCCTGCGGGCTGGAGCCAGGATATGTGAAGGAATTCGACGGCAGCGTATGGCTTAAGGAAGACTTCAAGTAAGGGATGGTTGATATGGAAGACGATGAATTCTTCGGTCCAGTAATCTCCAAGTACACCGCGAAGGACGCTGTCGAGGACGGTATCTTCGTAGAGGTGGGGTCCGTAGGAGAAGAACCTGTTTACTTCACCAACAACCTCTTTGAGTCCGGCGGATATGAGGACCGGGACAAGAGGATAAACCTTGTGCACAAGGGGCTTGACCTTCTCAAGAAAAATGACCCTGAGGATACAGACTACATGAGACTCCGCGTAATCGAGAAAGGGGAAATCTGGGTCGTCTACAACGGCGAGGGAATCACGTTCATGAAGCCGGAGGATTATTAGCCATGCTCAAGGGAAAAATCAAGACCGTTGACAGCGAAGGGTACGCCTAGATAATTGCCTTCAAACCCAAAGGCCAAGGATTCGGACATATAACTTTCAGCGAGGAGGCTTTCGTAGAGTTCTATCAAAGCGAATCCGGAAAAGATTTCTACGCGGCCCGCGATTCCAAGAGCGGAATAAAGAACATAAGGAAATATTTTAAAGGAAAAAATGTGGTTATCGGTCTGGAGGATTGATATGCCCAAAGGAAAGATCCTTTCCGTTGCGGACGGCGGCTCGGTCTGGCAGATCTTCTACCAGCCGGAAGACGGCGGTATCGACCATGTGATATTTGACTGGAGACAGTTCGCTCATTTCTATGAAGGGACTTCTGGCCGAAGCTTCTATCATGATTACAGGTTCGGTCACGGCAGGGACGTGATAAAGGACTATTTCAAAGGGAAGACCCTGGTTGTTGATGGCGAGGACTTGGACGAAAGAGTAGCGCTTGAGGATTAGCATATACAACCGAATGGCTGCTTTTGTAGTGCCGAAAGTCTAAAAAAGCCTTTTCACCTAAAGGAATGTATGATGCTCCCACGTAAGTATCTGGAACTGAAAGAGAAATATGCGTATGCCTTCGAGTTCGAACAGAGGTTTTTCGATATCCCTGAAGAAGAGAATCAGCCGGATTTTTATAAGAGGCTTTTGAATGGGACTGGCAACATTACGAAAACCGATATAAAAATAGCGTGGTTTTTAAAGGAGAATCCTGAATACTTGGAGTATAGTGCCCGCGAAATCGGGAGAAATTGCCAGATAGCTGACAAAAGTGTGGCCGATTTCTATAAAAGATTGCGATATAAAAACCATTATGATTTCAAAAAGTTAAACTGAAGTGCGAGAAAAATTTGATTTTTGGTCATTTTTTGCTTGACAAGAATCTTTAGGACAGTATAAAATGTAATATAAAATTACATATACAATATAAACTAAAATGAAAGATATTACAATAAAAATAGGGACATTAGAAATCGGACTTGATTTCTATCGAAATTACACCATACCGGAAAAACCTTCAGATTATTTTGTTGAGTTGGTTAATTTTGTACAAACACAAAGATTTTTGCCTCCTGTGGGATTAATTAAGGATAAGCTTGGCGTCAATGCGGCTAGAGTCTCACAGTACGAACGTGTTTTGCTAAATGAGGGATTGCTTATAGGCGAGAGACGAAAAGGAAACCTTCTAATTTCACAAGAATCGTTTATCAATAAAAGTTGTGCCAGGGACTTGGTTTTTTTTCGTTACCTTGAGAAAAAGGGGAATAGAAGATATATTCCTTCATCTTTGCCCGAAAGTGGAATTTTTGATTTGAAGGCTTGCTTGAAGGAAGAGACTGGAATAGATGAGGAATGCTTGTCTCTTCAAATTGAAGTACTGAGAAATAAGAGGTATCTGAGGGAAGACGCAAACTATTTAGTAATAAATCAGCAAAGATGGATAAAGGAAACGTTAATTGTTAAGAACTTGTATGAAAATGGTTTTGAGGAATATGACTTACCTGCAAAGTTTGTTTCCGGTGTGCAAGATTATTTGTTTTTAATGAAACAATTTTTAAAGCAGATCTATCCTATACATTGGAGTGACAATTTCAAAGACTTCTCCGTGTTTGAAAGCTTCCTACAATTTGCGGTTAGATTTACTTTTGATAAAGTCAGGGATGACCGGGCTTTGGCTGATTTCAGGAGTTTCTTAGAAAGAATGAACCTACCTTCTGAGAAGGCAATGTTTGAAATTATAAAAATAGCGCATGAAGTTGATAATCACGATTGGATTTCGGAAAAAGATTTTGGCGTAATGAGTTATTTTGGGGAGATTTTGAACAAATTATTCAGGTTGTTTCTTGAGTTGAGGAATAGAGGGGAGGCTTAGTTCTGTCTCTTTCTCTTGTTTAAGATAAAAAATTAGCCTATAGGTACTGAAAATCGCGTGGCAGCAGATTTTTCAGTTTGTCTCACAGAAAGGGTATTTCCATGAGTGCCTATAGGCTCACTTATTTGTACCAGAATTCTTCTTCGAAGTAAATAGTTTTTTCGATTCTTTGACTTTTGTTTTTATTGATGTTTCCCAGCAGCGCAACTGGGAGATAAGACCCAAGAGAAGGGGCCAAACACCATGCATGGCCACTCCTTGCAGGAGTGATGGTGTTTTGACCCCTTTTTCTCTTTTGGGCGGCGCGGGAAAGGGAGGTGTTCGAAATGCAGAAGACAGTCACCTTGAAGGTATCTGTCAGTATTGGCGGAAGGGTGTTCCAGTTCCCTGTAGAAAACTTCGTCGTAAAACCTGGCCTTACATCACAAGCACTGCTTGAGAGAATAGGTATCCCCGGTTATGTGCTCATCAGAATCAATAGAGGGCTCGTGTTGCCCCCTGAGGCCGAGATCTATCCCCATATAAATAATGATGGGGAGGAGTTCGTTGCGGCGGAGATCCCGTGGCCCAAGATTCCCAAGCCATTAAGGGGCCAAAGGAACGGGAGGATTCGTTCATGAATGAGAAGCTTGTTATCTTTGAGCCTCTCGGTCAAACACCGAAGGATCCTTTTGAGGTTTTCGTCACCCCGCTTATGGTTCCAGAAGTGGTTTTAAAGAGCCACGGCTACAAGGATTGCTGTCTGCTCAAGACTTCAGGGTTCCTTATACGCGACGGAGATGATTTATACAGAGAGATCGAAAGCGGAGACAGGGTCTATGTGGTTCCCAAGGGGGAGATCTACAAAGACAACTTTCTGGATGGCGATTGAGCAAAATGCCGCCGTTAGGTTAACGGCGAGATTTGAAGGAAGGAGGTCAAAAGCCGGATGGGAGAACGGAACCACCAAACAAATTCTTTTGAGAGGAGAAACTTTATGCAAAACCAAGAGGAAAGAAGCATCAAAGAGCGCGGTTTTTATCCTCCCCAAGAAACTGGCGACCAGGCCATCGAGGAGGATGCCAAGTATCGGCATCATCGTGGACAGTCCCAATTAAAACATGATCGGGTCCACGCGGCAGAGGTAAAACAAAGGATTGATGAAAAGGAGGAAAGAATCCGGGAAGAGGAAAGGGACAAAAATATCAGCCGTGAGGCGGCGAAAAGCGAGAGGAAGTGGGCGCTTCTGGAGCTGTTATCCTCTTTGCTGATAGCCTTCGTCACCATGGGTGTCGTCTACAACACTCTTGCACCGAGCTTTTACGGGATGGAATGGATGGCCCTCGTCATATCCATTGGTGCTGGAATACTTGGAGCCTGGGCGACTCACCTCTTCCTCAAGTACCTTAAGAAGATACTGACGGAGAGGCATTTCAATATCTTCGTCGCCGTTGTCACCTTCTTCATGCTCATCCTCGTCATCTGGGGGGCGATGTGGCTCTCCAAATCCCGAACACTCCAGACGGAGATGAGGAGACAGGCGGATTCCGAAACCCCTCAAGGCCAGACCGCCTCTGGGCACGGGGGAAAAGACCCCAGAGGGAAGATAGACTTCTACAACAACATGGGAACTGTCCTTTTCTTCACTGGAGCGGAATGGATAAGCGGGCTGCTTCTTTACCGTGCCTTGAGGAAACTGAAGAGATGTGACACCATCGCCAGGCTGTCACGGGAGAAGGAACGGGACGCCCGGCTGCTGGGAACTATACAAAGGAGGATGGCCGGTAATGTTGATAAGACACTGGACGACTATAGGACGGAGGCCCTGATGGCGAGAAGAAACAGCGGTATTGGTGCAAGCCTCAAGATAATGATTATCTTGCTCGCAATCTTTATAGCGGCGATGCTCTTCCTCCTGTTTTTCTCAGAGAAAGTGCATGGGGCCGAGCCCGAATGCGGCTTCACGCTGATAGCCCAGGACATCACTGGCAGCCACGAGCCTCAGTCAGCCGAGTCGGACAGGGCTGTAATGCGCATCATCGAATCCCGCAGGCCATGCGATGAGGGGATGGTGATGTATATCCACGAGAACACTTTTTCAGGCCCTGAGTTTGTGGCCCGGTTCAGGATGCCACCCAAGGAGAAGATTGGGTATTGGGGCGAGGAGTTAAGGAGGGCAAAATCACGGGGCATCGGCGAGTACCTTGAGAAGGCCGCAAAGATACCCAGGAAGAGGTGCTACACCGAGCTACCGGGGGGTCTCTTCCTGTTCGGGAAAATATTGAAAGAGCAGCCGCATAAGATAAAGAATCTTGTATTGCTGAGTGACATGCGGCCCTCGACGCCGGAGCTCAACGAGAAGATGATTGCCGAAAGAGGAGATAAGATTCTCGTCCACATGAAGGCTAATGGAGTGATAGCCGACCTCAGATGCATGAATGTCTACGTGATGGGGTTCTCCCCGGTAGGGGTCAGGGTCCCTGTGTACAGGGCTCTTGAAGCCTTCTGGCGCGGCTACTTCGAGGCCTCAGGCTGCAACCTCCGCTGCATGGATGTAATGTATAACCGCCAGATTGAGTGAGGCTCCAATGATTACCAACACCAAAAAGAAAGAAATAAAAGTCATAGGCAAATTCTCTGACGCCAGCCAGGACGGCACCACCAGCGTCCAGACGGAAATCGAGACTCCTGAAGGTGTCGTCACTGTCTCTGAATATGTGACGTTCGATTGCCGCTGCCATTTCGACCATTCCAAACTCGTGATTTACGAGCGCAAGGGGGAGAAGTTCTGCGTCTGTGAAAATTGTTGTGTCGAGTGCTGGTCATGCAAGCAGAAGGTCTGGGCAAAGTATGCCACCCGGATTGGGGACGTATGGCTTTGCCCGGACCATGTTCTTTCCGGGATTGTCAAGCTCGCGATGGAAGCGGTTTCGAAGAGAAAGGGGGATTAGCATGCAAATGCTGGCATTCGTTATT
>Ga0209777_10010152_pt1 | contig 10012 bp, 4 predicted proteins | sample FrelakmetHBP12HB_FD_187147 | JGI IMG/M metagenome (GOLD analysis project Ga0209777, IMG submission 187147) | Freshwater lake sediment microbial communities from the University of Notre Dame, USA, for methane emissions studies -HBP12 HB (SPAdes)... | ecosystem: Environmental > Aquatic >...
GCCGGTACGTCACCGGCGATCAACAAGGGCTTGAACACGGCGCCGTCGATCCCTTCTCTGGATTATGCCGGCAACACGCGAATTGTCGGCGGGATAGTCGATATGGGAGCTTACGAGGCTCAATAGGTGTCGCCGCCAGCCACCTGGTGTGCTCTGATGGGTGGCGAACTCTATTCGCCACCCGAGCCTCCTCCGACTACCTCTCGAGTCCACGAAGGTGGACTTCGTACCATGTTGCCTCGAATTCATTCGAAGGCTCTCCGCCCAAAACGCACAAAATCGCACATTCCCCCACGCTCACCGTCGCTTTCCAACCCGAAACGCGGAACCCGCAACGACAACCCGTGAACAACATTTAACTGAAATATACCGGGATTTTAGCCGGAATTCGGCCTTCTCGCTGTCTTATAATTATGGAAGGCAGATTTTAAGCCCCCACACCAATGCCGATTTCCTGTTGAGTCCCCGCTCGGCTTGTGGTAAAATCAGAGTGCGCACAGGAGGTGTTGCACTGTGATTGTCACCCAGACTCCCCTACGCATCAGCTTCGCCGGCGGTGGAACGGACTTCAAGGGGTTCTATGAGCAGGGCTACGGATCAGTCGTCTCCACGGCGATCGATAAGTATATCTACGTCATCGTCAAGGAGCGCTTCGACAACCTCATCCGCGTCGGCTACACCAAGACCGAGATGGTCGAAAACCTCGACGATATCCAGCACGAACTCGTCCGCGAAGCCATGAAAATGGTGGGGGTCACCAGCGGCATCGAGATATCCACGATGGCGGACATACCATCCGAGGGCTCGGGGCTGGGATCGTCCAGCACCGTCACCGTCGGCCTCCTGAATGCGTTATATGCCTACAAGGGCGAATCTGTATCGGCGGAGACCCTTGCCCAGAAGGCCTGCGAGATAGAAATAGATGTCCTCGGCAAGCCCATAGGCAAGCAGGACCAGTATATCGCCGCTTACGGAGGGCTTCGGCATTTCCGATTCTTCGGCAACGGAGGGGTCGAGACCATGCGAATCCCCCTCAACGAACGCGAAACCCAGCAGCTCTGCGAAAGCCTGCTGCTGTTTTATACCGGATCGACGCGCAGGGCGGCCAACGTTCTGTCCGAACAGAAAAGCAACATCGAAAGCAAGATGCCGCTGCTCATACAAATGAGAAACCAGGCGGATGAACTGGCCAGAAACCTCAAGAACGGCGCGTTCACGCTGCTCGGCGACACACTCAAAGAGGGCTGGCATTGCAAGAAACAGCTCGCGGCGGGAATAACCAACCCGCAAATCGACGAAATGTATGAGCTGGCCATGTCGGCGGGCGCGCTGGGCTGCAAGGTGACGGGCGCCGGCGGGGGCGGGTTCTTCCTGGTGTGCACATCCCCTGAAAACCGGGCCGCCGTCCGAAAGAAGCTTTCTCATCTCAGAGAGCTGCCCATAGACCTCTCGCGGGACGGCTCCAAGGTGATGTTCAACGTAAGAAGGTAGGCACAAGCAGAATGTCCATAATAAAGGATTACCTCAGCCTCCTGGGCAGCGCTATCGCGGACCTGCCCGAGGATAAGATACGGGACTGCATAGACACCGTGAAAGACGCATACTCCAACGGCAAGCAGGTCTTCCTGCTGGGAAACGGCGGCAGCGCGATGACCGCCAGCCACATCGCGTGCGACCTCCAGAAAGGCGTCAAGGAGACTACCGGCCGGCGATTCAGGGCAATGTCGATCACCGATAACGTCGCCCTGATGACCGCCTGGGCGAATGACACGGATTATGAGAACATCTTCGCCGAGCAGTTGGACAGCCTGCTTCAGCCCGGGGACGTCGTGATCGCGATCAGCGGCAGCGGAAACTCGCCGAATGTGATCAAGGCGGTGGTAAGGGCGAATGAGCTGGGCGCCATCACCATCGGGTGGTCCGGCTGCAAGGGCGGCGAGCTGGCCCACGTGGCCCAGAAGTCGATTGTTGTCCACTCCGACAACATGCAGCGCATCGAGGACGTCCACATGATCCTCGGGCACGTGGTCTTCGCCTGCATGATGAAAGAATGCGCGGGCAACTGATTTGAAGGCGATTTTCCTCGACCGCGACGGAGTGTTGAACGAAGACCGAGACGATTACGTCAAGAACGTCTCGGAGCTTAAGGTGCTCCCCTGCGTCCCCGATGCCATCCGGCGGCTCAACGACGCCGGCTTCGAGGTGTTTGTGGTCTCGAACCAGCAGGGCGTCCCCAAGGGCCTCATATCCGAAAGCGACCTCCAGGCGATTCAAGCCGAGATAACCCGACGCGTCACCGAAGGCGGGGGCAGGATTTCGGCGTTCTATTACTGCAAGCACCTGGCCGCCGATGACTGCCCGTGCCGCAAACCCAAGCCCGGGCTCCTGCTGCGAGCCGCCGAGGAAAACGCCATCGACCTGAGCGAGTCCTTCATGATCGGCGACGCCGAGCGCGACGTCCTGGCGGCCCAACGCGCGGGCTGCCGGGCCGTGCTGGTCCTGAGCGGGAATATCACCCGCGAGGAAGCCGAGCGCCTCCCCCACGCCCCGGAGCACATCGCCGATGACCTCGCCTCGGCGGTGGACTACATACTCGGCCACTGCCCTGCTTAGCCCCCGCCCCGGTGTTTCGGGATTTGAGTGGAGCGAATGCGCAACGGAAATCCCGAAACTAAGGCTGGGATCCCCGCTGGTCCACGATTTGCAGTCCCGGCCCCTTCCTTATGGGTTTGTGACACGCCACTGGGCGTGACGGGAGCAGTCGGTGTTATGGGGTCATACATTTGTGTTTGTCAACTGGTAATATTACCTGTTTTTTGGCGACCTCACGCTCAGCTCCAAAGAAAAATGCTTGTCGCCACTTGACAAGTTCGCGCGGGGGGGCGTACACTGCGTCTGCTCACTACATACAGATCTGTGACGCGACTGGTCTGGGACGGCGGTATGTCCGCAGTCTGCGCGATTTGGAGGGCAAGCTTTGAAAGGGGGAAGTACGATGGGAAGATTGACGTCCCTGTTTGGTGTAGCGGTGCTGTTTGCCGCATTGTCGGGGGGGCCGCTGCATGCGCAGACGACTGATTCCGGCAGTCCCGCGCCCTTGAACCCCGAGTTCGTGAAGTACCTCAATGATACTGCCGCACATCGAGTCCGGACGCTGTCGGAAAGTGGACACCCGCTGGGACTGACGCCCGCGCCTGTTGATCTCTCACATACGCAAGGACAGCAGGTCTATGGGCAGGAAAGCGTGGCCTTTCCTGCGAGTTATGATTTACGCACCCAGGTCCCATCCAGACTCACTCCCATAAGGGACCAGGGCAATTGTGGCAGTTGCTGGGCATTCGCCACTTATGGTTCCCTCGAGTCCGCCCTCCTGCCCAGCCATGCGTGGGATTTCTCCGAGAACAACCTAAAGAACACTCACGGCTTCGACATTCCTCACAATGCCGGCGGGAACTACTCGATGTCCACGGCATACCTGGCCAGATGGTCCGGTCCGATCAATGAGGCCGACGACCCGTACAACCCGACCAGCGGCGTATCTCCCCCAGGCCTGGCTCCAGTCAGACATGTGCAGAAAGTGGACTACGTACCAAACAGAAGCGGGCCGCTGGACAACGACAACATCAAATGGGCAGTTAGGAGCCATGGCGCGGTCAGCACCTCCCTGTACTGGTCGGACAGTTACTACAACCCTGCTACATACGCTTACTACTACAGTGGTTCAACCGCCAGCAACCACGGTGTCTGCATCGTGGGCTGGGACGACAACTATGATCGCACGAGGTTTACGCCCGTTCCGCCCGGCAATGGTGCATTCATAGCCAGAAACAGTTGGGGGCCCGGCTTCGGCGAGAGCGGCTATTTCTATGTCTCGTACTACGATTCCGTGGTCGGCACAGGAAATGCTCAGTTCTGGTGGGCTGAGGACACTGACTACTTGTCGCGGGTCTATCAGTACGATCCCCTTGGATGGTGCGGCAGTTGGGGCGGATGGGGCACCAATACTGGTTGGTTTGCGAATGTCTTTACCGCGGCCGCCAACGAGCAGTTGAGCGCCGTTAGCTGGTACGTCGCATCGTCAAGCTTCAGCTACACATTTTACGTCTACCTTGACCCTGGCTCCGGACCGATGACCGGAACCCTTGTCGCGACGCGGAGTGGATCCTACTCCGGTGCGCCCGCGTACCAAACGCTCTCCGTTGTCCCGAGTGTGCCACTGACCGCCGGTCACAGGTTTTCCGTCGTTGTCAAGCTCACTACACCCGGCTATGACTACCCCATCCCGCTGGAGGCCCCCCAAGCCGGGTACAGCAGCGGCGCAACGGCAAATGCGGGCGAGAGCTTCATAAGTCCAGATGGCACGAATTGGTGGGATTTCACGACCCTGCTCCCCTCCGCGAATGTTTGCCTCAAGGCGTTCACCAAGGATGCCGCTCAGTTCGGCGGGAGCTATGTCTATTGGGTTCCCTACGTGGAGCAAACCGCCGTCGGACCAAGCGAGACGTGGAACTACGTTTACCTGAGGGCCGAGGAAGACGGAACTTCCGTCTCGGTCGACTTCAACCACGACGGCGTGCCGGATGTCACCAGCAACCTCAGTGGCTGGGACTGCCTCCTGCTAGGCGGACCACACAACACAGTCGCGGGCGCGGTGCCGGGGCTGCTTCCGGGTACTCGCATCACGAGTAACAAACCCCTCGTTGCCATCTACCGTTTCGCGTTTGGTGATTTCGGTGCATACGAAGACGGAATGCTGTGGTACAGCCTGCCCACTACAGCAGTTACGGGCAACGAGTTCTGGCTTCCATTCAGTGCGCAGAAGACAGCATTGGTCGGAACCACCAATGGTACAGAGGTAACCGTCGACACTAACGGAGATGGTGTGCCTGACCAGACGTTGACACTCGGCTACGGCGAGACCGAAGTACTGACGGACCTTCCAGCCGGGAGCCGGTTGTCCAGTTCCCAGCCGATAGGCGCCGCGGCCGTGGCATACAGTAACGGGTTCTACGACAATACTTACGCGGTCACGCTGCTCCCCACGAATCTCTGGAGCACATCGTATTTCGTTCCCTTGGGGCACCCCTACAGTTACCCCAGCGCCACGGACCTCTCACGAGTGCTGATCGTTGGTGGGCAAGACGGAACCTCGGTCAGTGTCGGCGGGCAGAACCTGCCCTGCAACCGCGGACAGGTTCTTTCAGTGAACCTGACCGCCGAGGCGCAAATCCAAAGCACCGCTCCCATTTACGCGGTATACGTTTCCGATATTCTGGCAACCGATCCGTGGAAATCCGTGCAGAGGCACTATGCTTATGCCCACAACCTCCCGAGTGACGCGTTGAAAGTGAATGAGACGACGATGGCGTTCGCGGCTCAGGATAGCAACGGAGCGCCGGCCACCAGAGTAGTGGTCACGGGCTTATCGCCAAACACTCACGTCGCTCTGGATATAAGTGCGAACGGCGGAGTGGACAGGACAGAAACGCTCAATCGAGGTCAGTGTCTCTACCTGGATGAACGGGATCCTTCGTTGTCGGGGCGGTTACTCAAGATCACTGCCGACGCGCCATTCTCTGTCGTCCGTTCCTTGCGAGGCTGGTGGGCAGGTACATCGGAGACCACGGCTGCGGCAGAGGATCTGCCGGTTGATGTCACAGTCACGAATGCCCCACCATTCATCGTCTCTCTTTCCAATACTCCCGACCCGGTGAGAGCAGGCAGCGACCTGAACCTGTCCGCAATCGGCGTGAGCGACCCCGACGGTCCGGACACCATTACAAACGTCAAGTTCTACCGCGAAAGCAACGGGACGCCGGGGCTTCAAACAGGCGCGGGCGGCGACACTCTGGTCGGAACGGACAGCAACAGCGCTGGTGGCTGGACCGCCACCGTGGCAACCACAGGCCTGGTCGCCGGATATTACACCTACTACGCCCAAGCGACCGACAACCAGGGTGCGGTCAGTAATGTGGTCTCCACGATCAGCACAGTGGAAACCGGTGACATGGCGCTGAGCTTCGATGGGGGCGATCGTGTCATCATCCCCAACACGGCCGCGTTGAATCCCCCGCAGATCACCGTGGAGTGTTTGGTGAACTTCGGGCGGATCGGAGCAAATCCCGACTGGCAATTCCTTGTCTCCAAGGGCGGCGACCGAACAGATGGAAGCTACCGGCTGATGCAGGCAAGTGGCAGCGGAACCAGCAACGACAATTTCAGCTTCGGCATCGGGCCATACTGGAACCGCTGGAGCGTTGGAACCACCACGCCTCTTCAGATCAACCGCTGGTATCATGTCGCCAGCACATACGATGGCCAGACGATCCGGCTGTATGTGGACGGCACTCTTGTGGGTTCAAATTCCGTCGGTTCGATACCGGTGGGTAATTCCAGTCCCTTGTACCTGAGCTACAACGATGTTGGTGGTTTCCCTTACTTCCTCACCGGCCAAATGGACGAGGTTCGGATTTGGAACTATGCGCGAACGCAAGGGCAGATTCAGTCCACCATGAACGTCCCGTTGACGGGCAGCGAGCCCGGCCTGGTGGGATACTGGGACTTTAACGAGCCGGTCGACGACCAAACGATTTACGACCGAACGGCAAATGGCAGCAACGGTCAGCTCGGGTCAACCTCGGGGGTCGACTCGGATGATCCGACGCGGGTTCCACGGACTCCGTCCAATCATCCACCAGTCATCGTCTCGCTTTCCGATACTCCCGATCCGGTGAGAGCAGGCAGCAATCTGAGCCTGTCCGCGATCGGCGTCAGCGACCCCGACGGCGCGGCTACCATTGCAAACGTCAAGTTCTACCGCGAAAGCAATGGGACTGCGGGGCTTCAAACGGGCGCGGGCGGCGACGCTCTGGTCGGAACGGACAGCAGTGGCGCTGGCGGGTGGACTACCGCCGTGGCGATTACAGGCTTGGTCGCCGGAGATTACACTTACTACGCCCAAGCGGCCGACAACCAGGGCGCGGTCAGTAACGTGGTCTCCACGATCAGCACTGTACAGACCGGCCTTCCCATCGGCGAGGCGAAGCTCTTGCCGGACGGGAGCCCGGTTGAGACAGGCGGAGCGATCATCTCGGCATCATGGCGCGACTTCTTCTACATCGAAGCCGACGAGAGAAGCTCCGGCATCCGCGTCGAGAGAAGCGGTCATGGTCTCACGAAAGACAAGAGGGCGAACGTGACCGGGGTCATCAAGACCAATGACGATGGCGAGCGATACATAGAAGCCACCGATGCGGTGGAGTGGGGCAGCGTGACGGCCGCGCCTCTCGGCATGGCAAACCGCATGGTAGGCGGTGGAGACTGGCGATATCAGGAAACCACAGGCGCCGGACAGGAGGGCGTGAAGGGCGGATTCGGCCTGATGAACAACATAGGCCTGCTGGTTCGGGTCTGGGGCCGCGTAACGGCATCCGGCACGGTTGCGGACCCCAGGTATCCAATCACCTGGCTATATGTGGACGACGGATCGAAAGTGCGGGACGGCACGGGGGTCACTGGGCTGTACTGCGAAGCGGCGTCCAACGTACCACCGCCGTCAGTCGGATCGTATGTGTGCGTCACGGGTGTGTCGAGTTGCGAGTTCTACCTCGGCGACCTGGTAAATGTGCTCCGGGTAACTGGTCTGGAGGGCATCCCAGTGCCGCCGCCCACCGAGACCATCTCCACCCCGGGCGCACCCACGGGCGAGCAGAACCCCCGGCAGAACGACGGGCCCTGCACGTACTCGACTACTGGGGCGACCTGCAGTTGGGGCCATCCGGTCGAGTACAGCTTCAACTGGGGGGATGGTACGAATTCGAGCTGGTCAACTTCTACCAGCGCATGGCACGTGTGGGGTGCATCGGGTCCAATGACCATAACCGTCACCGCCAGGTGTCAAGTGCACCCCAGCGTGTCAGCCGCCTCCTCAGCGCTGATTGTGAACGTGCAAGCGACGCATCTCTGATCAGGCGTTTGCGCTTTGGACAGCTTGTTCCCGAAAAGGGACTGACCTTCCGATGGCCCGGGATTTGCACTCCCGGGCCTCGATTTCGGCGCTTCAATCCAGCATCCGCCCGGACCCTGAATCCCCTGAATCAAGTTCAGGGTCAGGGTGACGTATGCACACAACTAACCGTGAATTACTTAAAGCGGCGTTATATCCCCGGCATCACACACAAACATCCCATACGGCCCGGCAATTCCGACCACCCGCAGATATGAATTGCCAGCCGGTGGGGCGGCGTTTCCCAGGCACGTGACGGGCAGCCCGTTGGGCAGTGAGCCGTCGTCGATGATGAACCCATTCGACGTCGCGGACTTCACGCGGCCCCAGACTGTTATCAGCATCCCGACGTTGTTGACTCCGCTGCCCCACATGCTGCCTTTCTGGCCTCGGACCGGAGGACCCGCCGAATAGAAATAGTCCCCTCCGCCGACCAGTTTACCGGAAATGCCGACCGGCCTCGGGGCCGGGCCGAGGTTCGACGGCATGACTTCGGCGTCTGCCAGCACCCGCCTGCCGCCCTGGGTCAACAGACGACCGACGGCGGTCGCGGTCGTCCCAGGCTTCATCACCAGAACCCGCCACGGAACGCCTTCGACCTCGATTCCCGGCAGGCCGTCATGGGACATAACGAAACACTGGCCGGAATCGCCCATACGCGCAACCCGCACCCCCGCAAGCCTCACCCACGTGCCGTCCGTCGATCTCTTGGCGGACGGGATATCCGCCGGGTCATCGACAACCCTGATCGGCTCGGAAACCCCGACCTCGCTGGTCGCCCCCGAATTGTCCGTCGCCCGAACGAGCACATACAACTGGTCGCCATTTTGAAGAGACGTCTCCGATATCTGGGCAGCCGTCGCGCTCCCGGCGCTCCGCCAATCCGTGATTATCCCCATGCCATCCGGCGAACGCGAGACTGCGTATTCGTAGGTCAGGGTGTTATCCGCAACCGGGACCGACCAGGATGCCCAGATGATCTGCCCCGAGCTTATGTAGCGATCCGCGACCGTCACACGGGGAAGCTGCGGAGGCTGAATCGGCCCCACCAGCGACACGCCGTCGAACCATGCGTAGCAGCTACTGCCCCCGGAAGCAGCCTTGCGCCGGGCCTCGAGAAACACCGTCAGCGCGTCATCGGACGCCGTCGCCTGGGCGCTGACGGTGTTCCACACCGAATGCCAGGCGTCAAACGGGATCCAGATGACGCCGGTCCCGGCGGCATCGATCACGCCCGTCGGATCATATCCGATCCGGCAGACGACGTTATCGGACGGGCTGGTTTCCTTGGCGCTGATGTAGTCCCTTTCCCAGGCCGTGAGCGTATAGGTCTGCCCCTCAAGGACCTGGGCTGTCTGGCGAATCCCGATGCGGCTGTCCGCGATCGACGGCTGCGGCAGGCTCATCTTCTGGGAGCAGACACCGTCGTGGTGCTGGTCGTAGCCGGTCATGTATGTGCCGTAGCTTGACGGGCCGGCATACGATTGCCAGAGGTATGCCAGCGACTGCGAAAAGCCTCCCTCGAAGTTGCCGTTGGCGAGCACGTTTCCGCTGCACAGCCGGAGGGTGACGGTCAGCGCGCTGGTCTGGCCCTCCGTGACCAGGCACTCGGGTATTTGCTGATCGGCATAAGGATACTTGGAGACATAGATCGAGTAGATGCCCGGCTCGATTGCCGTGAACGTGAACGTGCCGTCAGCAAGGGATGTCGCGGAGCGGTTTATGCCCGCCAGGAACAGCGAACAGCCCGACAGCGGACGCCCGGAGTCGTCCAGCACCCGCCCGCTGATGGACCCGCACTGCGTCGGCTCCAGATGGAAATCCAGAGTAGTGATCGCACCCGGCGCGACTCTCAGGCCATAATAGCGCTGCTGGTGAAATCCCGGCGCGGTCACCACGAGATCGAGGGCGGTGACCCCCAGCCCCGTCACCCTGTATGAGCCGTCCGATGCCGAAGTGGTCTGCTTCTTGCCGTCGAGTGTGGATATGATCGCGCCGGGTATCGGC
>Ga0209777_10010153_pt1 | contig 10011 bp, 7 predicted proteins | sample FrelakmetHBP12HB_FD_187147 | JGI IMG/M metagenome (GOLD analysis project Ga0209777, IMG submission 187147) | Freshwater lake sediment microbial communities from the University of Notre Dame, USA, for methane emissions studies -HBP12 HB (SPAdes)... | ecosystem: Environmental > Aquatic >...
TCCTGGCCGCGATCAAGACCGCGCGGCACCTGGACCTGGGGCCCGAGGACGTCATCGTCACCGTGGCCACCGATGGCGCGGCCATGTACACGACCGAGCGCGACAAGACGGAGCAGCGATCCTTCCCGGCCGGGTTCGACCCGGTGGCCGCCGGCGAGACGTTCGGCCGTCACGTCCTGGGTGCCGGCCCGGAGCACCTCCTCGAGCTGTCCGGCGCCGATCGACGCCGAATCTTCAACCTGGGCTATTTCACGTGGGTGGAGCAGCAGGGCATCCCGTACGATGAGTTCGTGGCCCGGCGCCGGCAGGAGTTCTGGACCCAGCTGCGCGAGCTGCTCGCGGCCTGGGACGGCCAGATCGACGAGTTCAACGCCCGGACGGGCGTCATGGCGCGGCCGTGACCCTGCTTCGCGTGGCGGGCGAGACCGGGACGCTGGTCGTCTGCGCCGGCTGCGGCCACCGGGCCACGGCCGCTGAGCTGTTCCCGATCCGGTGTCCGGCGGCGGTCCCGGGCGACGAGATCGACCACGTGATGACGAAGGTGGTCGATCCGCACGAGGTGAGATTCCCGGACGGCGACGAGCCGAACCCCTTCGTGCGGTATCGCGCGCTGTTCCGGGCGTACCGCCTGGCGCGGGCAGCCGGCTGGTCGGACGAACGCTACGTGGAGCGTGTCGAACGGCTGGACCGGGCGGTGGCGTCCGTGGACGGCCACGGCTTCAGCACGACGCCATTTCGGCGATCGGGACCGCTGAGCGAGCACCTCGGGTTCGTTCGCGCGGGCGGTGTCTGGATCAAGGACGAGACCGGGAATGTCTCCGGCTCGCACAAGGCGCGCCACCTGATGGGCGCCATGCTGGAGTTGCTCGTCGCCGAGGAGGTGGGCGGCGCCGGCGGCGGCTCGGCCGGTGGCTCGAAGCCTCTCGCCATCGCCTCCTGCGGCAACGCGGCGCTGGCGGCCGCCGTCGTCGCCCGGGCCGCCGAGCGCACGCTCGACGTGTTCGTGCTGACCGGGGCCGATTCAGTCGTGCTGGAGCGGCTTCAGCGCCTCGGGGCACGGGTCACGGAATGCCCCCGGGAGCCCGGCTCGACCGGCGACCCGTCGGTCCGCCGGCTCCGCGAGGCGATCGCCGACGGTGCGATCCCCTTCACCTGCCAGGGCAACGAGAACGGCCTTGCCATCGAGGGCGGGGCGACGCTCGGCTACGAGATGGTCTCGGAGCTGGCCCGCCAGGGCCGGACGCTGGACCGGCTGGTCGTCCAGGTCGGCGGCGGGGCGCTCGCCTCGTCCTGTGCCCAGGCGTTCGCCGAGGCTCGGGCACTCGGCGCGATCGACCGGCAGCCCCGCCTCGACACCGCCCAGACCAGCGGTTGCTGGCCCCTCAAGCGCGCGTACGACCGCGTCGCATCCCGCGTCCTCGGGCGCACGGGCGGGCGCACGGGCGCGCGCCCGGGCGCGGGGGATCTCGCGGCCGGCGGCGACGCCGGGACCAGTATCCCTCCCGACGGCCCGGCGGTCCGCGAGGCGCTGGGCTACGCTGCGCACCACCGGTCGGAGTTCATGTGGCCGTGGGAATCGGAGCCGCGGAGCATCGCCCACGGGATCCTCGATGACGAGACCTACGACTGGCTGGCCGTGGTACAGGGGATGCTCGTCACCGGTGGCGCCCCCGTGCTCGTCGACGAGGCCATCCTCGCCGAAGCCAACGACCTTGCGCGAGCGACGACCGGGATCGACGCGGACCACACGGGCAGCGCCGGGCTGGCCGGACTCATGGAGCTGGTCCGCACCAGGTCCGTCGGGCCCAGCGAGACGGTTGCCGTCCTCTTCACCGGCGTCCGGCGGGGTCCGCACCCACCCGACGCCACCCACAACCCAGGAGAGCGCACGACATCATGAGAAGCTTCCTCGGCCGCGACATCCTCTCGCTGAAGGACTTCAGCCGGGACGAGTTCTTCCGCGTCTTCCAGGTCGCCGACGACCTGGCCCCGTTCGCCCGCGACCGGCGCAACACGGACCTGCTGAAGAACAAGTCACTGCTGACGGCGTTCTACCAGCCCAGCACGCGGACCCGCCTCTCCACCGAGGCGGCCATGCACCGCCTGGGCGGCCACGTCCTCGGCTTCGCGGACTCGAAGATGACGCGCGCCGGCGACTTCTACCAGGAGTCGATCAAGGACACCTTCCACATGCTGGAGTACTACGGCGACGTGATCGCCATCCGGCACTTCCTGCAGGGCGCCCCGCGCGAAGCGGCGAAGTGGGCGTCCGTCCCGGTCATCAACTGCGGCGACGGGTGGGGTGAACATCCGACCCAGGTGCTGACCGACCTGTACACGATCCTGCGCGAGAAGGGCACGCTCGACGGGCTGACCTATCTCCTGGTCGGCGACATGCGGATGCGGACGATGCACTCGATCCTCTACGCGCTGTCGCAGTTCGACGCCGAGGCGATCGTGGTCGGTCCGCCGGACATGTCGCTCCTGCCCGAGTTCAAGGCCGAGCTCGACCAGCTGAACGTCGCCTACCGCGAGGCTGGGGATGTCCGCGACGTCATCGGCGAGGCCGACGTCATCTACATGGAGCCGGTCGTCCAGGCCGACTACACGGCGTCGCGCGTCGAGCGCAGCGGCGAGACCGGCCTCACCCCGCCGGAGTACATCGTCACGCGGCAGCTCCTGCGCGAGAACGCCAAGCGGAGCTCGATCATCCTCCACTCCCTGCCGCGGATGGACGAGCTGCCGGAGGACGTCGACGCCACGCGCCACCAGCGCTACTGGGTAGAGGCGTTCAACGGGGTCTGCCTCCGGATGTCGCTCCTCTCGCTCGTCCTCGGCGCGGCGGAGTAGGGGCCTGCCATGCAGACGAACCTGCGCGGGCGGGACCTCATCAGCCTCCAGGAGTGGACGAAGGAGGAGATCGACACCGTCCTGGACGTCGCCCTCCAGCTGAAGCGGGAGCGGGCCCTGGGGATCCCCCACCCGCTCCTGCGGGACCGCGTCCTGGCGATGCTCTTCTTCTTCGCCAGCACCCGGACGCGCGCCTCGTTCGAGGCCGGGATGGCCCAGCTGGGCGGTCACGCCCAGTTCATCGAGAGCCGCACGACCCAGATCTCGCACGGGGACACGGCCCGGGAGATCGGCGAGATCCTCGGCCGCTACAACGACGGGATCGCCATCCGGAACGTTGACTGGGGCGTGGGGAACGGGTACATCCGGGAGGTCGCCGCGGCCAGCCGGGTGCCGGTCCTCAACATGCAGTGCGACCTGTTCCACCCGCACCAGTCGCTGGCCGACCTGCTGACGATCCAGGAGAAGAGGGGCGACCCGCGGGGCCGGACGATCGCGATCAGCTGGGCCTACGCGGCCAGCTACCAGAAGCCGATCAGCGTCCCCGTGGACCTGTCGCTGCTGACGACGCGCTACGGGATGCACGTCCGGCTGGTCCACCCGCCGGAGTTCAAGCTCCCGGCCGATATCGTGGAGCAGGCGGCCGAGAACGCCCGGCGGTCGGGCGGGTCATTCGAGCTCATGGACGACTTCGACGCGGGACTGCGCGGCGCGGACGTGGTCTATGCCAAGAGCTGGGGTGCCCTGCTCACGGCGAAGGACGAGGTTGAGGGCGCGGAGATCGCGAAGAAGTACACGGACTGGATCGCCGACGAGCGGCGGATCGACCTCGCGGCCGAGGACGCCATCTACATGCACCCGCTCCCGGCCGACCGCGGCATCGAGGTGGCCGACGCGGTCATCGACGGGCCGCACTCGGTCGTCTACGACGAGGCCGAGAACCGGCTCCACGTCCAGAAGGCGGTGATGGCCCTCACGATGCGCTGAGCCGGGACGTCGAAACGGCCGGTGCCCATCACGGGCGCCGGCCGTTCGCCGGCCGTCGCGGGGGGGTTGCTCAGAACGCCTCGAGGTAGCGATCCAGCTCCCACTGCGTGACCTGGGTCCGGTACTCGTCCCACTCGGCCCGCTTCGCCTCGAGGTAGTGCTCCAGGACGTGCGCGCCGAGGGCCTCGCAGATCACCGGGTCCGACTTGAGCTCCTCGAGCGCGTCGCCCAGCGTGCCCGGGAGCTCCTTGATCCCGCGTTCGGAGACGCGGGCCGCATCCATCTCGAAGAGCGACTCCTCCACCGGGTCGGAGAGCGTGAGGCCCTTCTCCACGCCGTCCAGGCCGGCCGCGATCATCACCGCGAACGCGAGGTACGTGTTGGACGACGGGTCCGGGCAGCGGACCTCGGCGCGGGTGCCCTCGATGGACTTCCCGGGCGAGATCATCGGGACCCGAACGAGGGCAGAGCGGTTCGTGCGGCCCCAGGTGATGTAGGTCGGGGCCTCGTAGCCCGGCACCAGGCGCTTGTACGAGTTCACGGTGGGGGCGAGGATCGCGATCATCGAACGCGCATGGGTCAGGATCCCGGCCATGTACGAGCGCGCCAGGTCGGAGAGCCCGTACTTGTTGGCCGGATCGGCGAACGCGTTGCGCTGGTCGGCGATGGAGAAGAGGCTCTGGTGCACGTGCATGCCGGAGCCGTTGATCCCGAAGATCGGCTTCGGCATGAACGTGGCGTACAGGCCGTGCTGCTGGGCAATCGCCTTGAGCGCGAACTTGAAGGTCACCGCGTTATCCGCAGTGCGCAGCGCGTCCGAGTACTCGAAGTCGATCTCGTGCTGGCCGGCGGCCACCTCGTGGTGGGCGGCTTCGACCCGGATCCCGAAGGCTTCGAGCGCGTCCACCATGTCCTGGCGGACCTCCTGGGCGAGGTCGGTCGAGAAGTCGAAGTAGCCGGCGAGGTCGTGCGGGAGTGGCGCAACCTTCCCGTTGCCGTCACGGTTGAAGAGGAAGAACTCCAGCTCCGGCCCCATGTTGACGATGTAGCCGAGCTTCTTCGCGCGCTCCACCTGGCGCCGCAGCACGAAGCGAGGGTCGCCCACGAACGGCTCGCCGCGGGGCGTGAAGACGTCGCAGATGATCCGGGCCGTCCCGCGTGGACCGGTCCCCGGCTGCCACGGAATCTCCGCGAACGTGCTCATGTCGGGCATCAGGTACTGGTCCGACTCGGCAATCCGGGTGAACCCCTCGATCGACGACCCGTCGAACCAGGTCCCGTGCTTCACCGAGCTCTCGAGCTGGTGGATCGGGATGGTCACCGCCTTGACGATGCCCAGGACGTCGGTGAACTGGAGCTGGATGAAGCGGATCCCGTCCGCCTGGGCCTTCTTGATGATCTCGAGCGCGCCGGCCTCGGCCAAAGCAATCCTCCTCCGGGCGGGACCGGCGTCGGCCGGGTGGCCCGCTGACTTGTGACGCCGGCATGAACTCTGGCGTCATCTGCTGCGATACGCCGAGAATAGCAGCGGCTGGGCGCTTCAGGAGGTTGCGGAACTCGTCCTGATTTGTGCTTCTTGCACAATCCGTACCGCGATCGCGAGCGAGAGCCGGAGCTCCGGGTCCTGGAGGTCCCAGCCGCCCAGCGACTCGATCCGGCGCACCCGGTAGGCCACCGTGTTCCGGTGGACGCGGAGCAGGGCCGCCGCCTCCGCGAGACCCGGGTGGTCCAGGACGACCCGGAGCGTGGCGAGACGCTCCGCGACGAGGGCCGGCCGGCCGCCGAGGAGCGGCTCCAGCAGCCCCCGTGCCAGGCGCTGCCCGTCGGGCAGGTTGGGCAGGCTGCCGAGGAGCCGGTAGGCGGCCAGCCGATCCGCCCGGACCACGGGCGGAGCCGACCCGTATCGCTCGGCCGCTTCGAGCGTCGCCCGGGCCTCCCCCTCGGCGACAGGGCGCGACCCGGCGTCGCCGAACGGCCGCGAGACCGCGACGGGGCGCCGGAGCAGGACGGCGACGCGTCCCGCGATCTCCAGGCCCAGCGGGTCCGCGGTGTCGGCGACGGCCACGAGACGGAACTCGAGGCTCTCCGAATCGCCGCGGAGCGTCAGGCGACGCAGCGGTGCAAGCATCCGGAGCTCCGCGCGGAGCGCCTCGCGCTGCTCGGCATTCTCGACGTCCTCGCGGCCGGCCTGGCGTGCCACGAGCACGACCCATGCCGGACCGTCGGCCGGCAGGGATTCCGAGCGGCGGGCCGTGTCGCGGGCACGCTGCACCGCTGCAGCCCGCGACAGCTCCAGGGCGAGGAACGCCGCCACGCGTTCGGTGGCGGCCCGCTCCAGCTCGCTCGCCGGCCCATCGCCCAGGAGAACGAGCGACCCACGGAGCGGCGGTTCGCCGTAGCGGGCGAGGTCCGGGCGGGTTGCCGGATCCACCGGCACGAGCGGCAGCGGGACGCGCAGCGCAACGCCCCCGCCGGACGACACGTACAGGCCGGCGGCCGCAACCGCTGCGGGCGGCTCCGACGGCGCGTGGATCGCCAGCGCGTCCCCGCGGCGACCCTCGAGCACCGCTGCGCGGCCGAGGAACGATCCGAACGAGCCGACGAGCACGGCAAGGTCAGCGCCGCCGAGGGCGAGCTGCTCCAGCCGGCGCTCCAGGGTGGCGGCCTGGTGGTCGAGCTCCGCGCGGCGGTTGACGAGCCAGCCCACCACGCTCCGCTCCACGCTCCCGGGGTCCGTGCCGAGGACCTGGAGGACCGGCAGGCCGTGTCGGGCGGCCGCGGCGACCAGCTCGGCGAGGTGCGGCGCGACGGGGTCGTCCGCACCGACGACGAGGATCACCGCGGCCCGGGCGGCCGCCACCGCCTCCACGAGCGAGTCCGCGTCGCCCGGACCCCGCGCGACCTCGCCGAGTGTCGCAACCGGCGCGATCACGATGTCGCCCGGCTCCAGCGCATCCAGGGCCGGGACGCGCGAGCGAAGCGTTCGAACCCAGCCGAGCTCGACGGCCAGGGCCGCCTCGCCCAGATCCGTGAGAACGCGGGCCGCGGGGAGCAGGCCCACTCGCAGCTCGCCGAGGGTCGCCATGTCGATCAGTGGTCCGCGGGTCTCAGGCGAGCCGGCGTCGCGCGACGAGGTCCGCGAGGAGCGCCCCGAACTCCCGTCGCAGGTCCACGTGGCGGTCCGCGTGAGCCGCCAGGCGCACCTCGCCGGTCGGCGCGACGCGCGCCCACACGCGCCGCCGTGGGAAGTAGAACGTGATGGCCAGCCCCAGGACCAGGAGCAGGAAGCTGATCCAGACGATGGGGGCACCCGGGTCGCGCCGCGCAATGATCCCCGAGTAGGCGGAGATGGCGTCCACCGTCACGTCGAAATCAACGCTCTCCGGCGCGGCCGAGTCGCCCGGCCCGGCCAGCCCGGAGAAGAGGGTCTGGTAGGCGCTGGGATTGCCGGCGACGTCCGTGGCGGTGGGCCGCACAGCGACCACGAAGAGGGGCGTCGCGGTGCCCGGCTTCGCCATCACGAGCTGGACAACGACGTCGCGCCCCGGCACGACCAGCTGTCCGGTCGGGAGCCCTCCGGCGGAGGCGTCCAGGGGAACCGGTCCCGACCACAGGAGCCCGCCGCCGCGCGCCCGCACCGTCAGGTCGATCGCCGGGCCGAAGAAGTTCTGGTGGAACGTGTAGCCGCCCGCGCTCAGCGGGTCGTTGACCCGGATCGTCTTCCGGGCGATCTCGCGCCCGCCCTGGTAGACCGCGAGGTCGGTCGTGAAGTCGGTGAAGCGGCCGGCCTCGTCCCGGGGCGCCTGGAAGGCGAGGTTCTTGACGCTGACGAGATCGGACGTCCCGATGCTCTCGACGGGAATCGCCTGCCCCACGGGGAGCAGGATCCCCGACTCGAACCCGAACCGGCTGGTCACCGCGGCCGCCAGGAGGAACCCGACGAGGCCCGCGTGGGAGATGAGCGTGGCCATCTTCACGTACTGGTGGCGGTCGCCGTAGAGGTAGCGCGTTCCGTCGGCGGCCCCGGCCTCCCGGACGCGGAACCGGGCGCGCCGCAGGGCCGCCCGCACGTCGTCGGCCGCGAGGCCGGTCGCGATCACGGCGCGGTCGGGCAGGGTCGGGTCGTAGAACGCGTCCGGCTGGCGGACCCGGAGGTGGGTCGACTGGCGCCACAGGCGCGGCGTTCGGTCCAGCGTGCAGACCACGATCGAGACGACGAGGACCGCGAGCAGGAGCGTGAACCACCCCGCGCTGAAGACGCGGAAGAGCTGGAGGCGTTCGAGGAACCCGACGGCGCCGGCCCCGAGTGATGGCTCGAGGCGGACGCGAACCTTCTCCATTTGCTCGAGGTAGTCCGCCGGGCTGCGGAAGGCAATCGACGGGAGCTGCGGCAGGATGATCCCGACGACCCCCGCCAGCGCAATCGCCACGATCTGGAGGACGGCGAACCGGACGGAGGTCAGGAGCCGGTACGCACGGCGCCCGGCCCGCGCGAGCGGGTTCGCCGGCCGGCGCGCGAGGATGGCCGGGGCGTGGTCCGGCACGGCGCGCGTGGTCGCCACGGGTCAGGCTGTCGCGGGGGTCGCGGGGGTGGCGGCGACTGCGGCGCTGGCGGCGCTGGCGGCGGCTGTGTCGGCCGCGGCGCGGGCGGCGGCAAGCGCGCCTTCGACATCCGCGACCAGGTCAGCGGCGTCTTCCAGCCCCACCGAGACACGCAGGAACCCCGGGGCGATCCCCGCGTCGGCCAGCTGGGCCGGCGTCAGCTGCCGGTGGGTGGTCGAGGGTGGGTGGACCACGATCGTGTGGATGCTGCCGAGCGAGGCGGTCCGCTCCGGGATCCGCAGCGCGTCGATGAACGCGCGGCCGGCCGCCGCGCCGCCCGCCAGCTCGAAGGCCAGCATCCCCCCACCCCCGGCAAACTGTCGCGCCGCCACGGCGTGCTGGGGATGCGACGGGCGCGCCGGGTACCAGACCCGTGCCACCCCCGGCGCGCCTTCCAGCAACTCCGCGAGCACGGCCGCGGTGGCCGCGTGGCGATCCATCCGGAGCGCGAGCGTGGGAATGCCCCGCAGGACCAGGAATGCGCTGAACGGGGCCAGCGTGCCGCCGGTATCGACGTGGAAAGCCCGGATCGCGTCGATCAGCGGCCGGCTGCCGGCAACCGCGCCGGCCAGCACGTCGGAGTGGCCGGAGAGGTACTTGGTGGCGGACTCCACCACGAGGTCGGCGCCGAGCGCGAGCGGCCGGCACAGGTAGGGCGAAGCGAACGTGTTGTCCACGACGACCGTGGCGCCGTGCCGGTGTGCCAGGCTGGCCAGTGCCGCGAGATCCGGCACGACGAGCGTCGGGTTCGAGATGGTCTCGAGATAGAGGATCCGCGCATGCGCCACGGCAGCGAGCGCGGGCGCCGCCTCATGGGGTCTTGGCGCCGCGTGGGGCGTTGGCGCCCCGGTGAGCGCGGCCTCCACGGCGGCGAGATCCGTGGGGTCCACGAACGTGGTCGCAACCCCGGCGCGGGCCAGGACGGACGAGAAGAGGCTGCGGGTGGTGCCGTAGAGCGCGCGGGTCGCGACGATCCGGTCCCCGGCGGCCACCTGGGACATCACCGCGAGGTGGATGGCGGCCATCCCGGTGGCGGCCGCGAACCCGGCATCGGCCGCGTGGAGTGCCGCGAAGGCATCTGCCAGCGCATCGACCGTCGGGTTGCCCAGCCGCGCGTAGACGTACCCCGGCTTCCGGCCGGTGGTCACCTCGCCAAGCTCGTCCGCGTCGGCGCTCGCGAACGTGGCGGCCTGGTAGATGGGGACGGACGACGGGGGCTGATCCACCCGCGGGACGCGCGTTGCGGCCCGGATGGCGCGCGTCGTGAACCCGTCGTCCATTGCCGGATCGTACACCGGCGCCGGCCCGCGCCCGTGTCGCCAGCCGGGGGATGCGGCAGTCAGCCCGCGCGGTGCGCCCGCTCGCGGATCGAGATGGGTGACGGGTGACCATTGTCGAGCGACGCGGCCGGGACGGCGGGTGGTTCTCCGGCCGCCCGCGCGTACGGCCCGACGATCTGGTTCTTGCCGCGCCGCTTCGACGCGTACATCGCCTCGTCGACCGCGTTCATCAGCTGGTCCAGCGTCGCGCCGTCGTCGGGCCAGGCGACCAGCCCAATGGAGACACTGGCCG
>Ga0209777_10010154_pt1 | contig 10011 bp, 9 predicted proteins | sample FrelakmetHBP12HB_FD_187147 | JGI IMG/M metagenome (GOLD analysis project Ga0209777, IMG submission 187147) | Freshwater lake sediment microbial communities from the University of Notre Dame, USA, for methane emissions studies -HBP12 HB (SPAdes)... | ecosystem: Environmental > Aquatic >...
TCATAAAAGGAGGTATAGAACCACCAAAATAGTCAGAAAGTGCCTTAGCAAATTCTTGTATTTTATTATTTGCTTCAGTAATAAAAACACTTGATAATATCAATCCTAAAACAATACCACCAATAACCAACACAACTATGAGTCGGATTGCTTTTTTATTGTATGTTGATATTTTTTCTTCCTTTATTGGAGTTTCATTCATCACCGGAGTTTCATTCATATTACTCGTCACCTCATTCTATGTTGTCTATTGTTTATTTGATTTTTTCCCAATTTTATCCCAAATCTCTGTAAAATGTTGCTTACTTCCCTCAAATGTTTCGGTCGGAAAATAGGTTTTACCATACCCTCCACCAACCGACGTAAGAATACCATTTTCTTCCAAAACTTTAAGATGATACCGAATTGTTTTATATTCGATTTCAAGATTCTTAGAAAGTTCATTGGCATTTTGCGGTTTGTTACACAGCTCCTCGATGATTCTCCCACGGTTGAATCCACCAAGAGAGTTGGCGATAAGCCAATACAGCACATTTTTTAGAGAATCCATCGCATAAACCTTTAACATAGAATTCATCACCTCATTTAATAGGTTTTTTAAAAAAATTTGGGTAGAATTTGGGAAGAAATAGGCATCAAATTGTAAAAAATGAATATATACGAACGTGAACATAAACAATCTTGTAAAAAAAATAATGGAGACAAAAAAAATGAACACAAGAAAAAAACTCATCGCAGGGCTCATGGCTGCAATGATCATTGGAGCCATTGGAGCAGTGTTTGCCACTGCACAAACCGACGGAACCACCCCAGTTATCACCATGCAGAAAATGCCCCGGAACAATAAACAAGACCAAAATAGGACTAGGTTTTTTGACGGTAATATGACCCACGGAATGGGCATGTTCGGATGTTTCGGCTATAATTTGACAACAGACCAGCAAACAGAATTACAACAGCTTATGACAACCCTGAGAGACCAAAATGCGACTCCTCAGGAAATGCAGTCAGCAATTCAACAGAAACTTGAGGAATTCGGATTGTTTGACACACAACTCGACAACCAAATCGCACAAACTAAGCAACGACTCACTATCCTGAACAGAGAAAAAGAACTCAGAAACCAAGGATACAACTGGACTGAAGTACGGAATATGATACAGAACGAATTTGACCTGCAAAATTCGACGAATGGAGACCTTGGTGTGATGCAAGGACAAGGGTTTGGACGAGGACCAGGCAGAGGACTAAACGGAGGACGAGATTTCATTCCTAATGAAACAGTAGATCAATAAAAGGAACCAGCATCGCAGCCCTAAAAAAGTACGAGGAGGACGGCCAATCCTCCTTTCTCTCATCTTTTAGGAACAAAACAGCATGACAGAAAAAATGAAAATAATTGAGGTTGAAAAGATACGAGATATACTCGCCAAAAAACTTTTTTCAAATAACAACAGCAAATATGGGTTGTGCCTAACTTTTTTTTCGCCCCCTTATCATCGTGGCACAACTCAACTTTTTATCAAATTTTGGGACAAAATTGGGAATAAATTGGGAAGAAAAAATATAACCAACATCATACTGCATTAATTGTAAAAGAAAAAAAGAGGAATAAGATATGAACGAAATACCTACCATTAAAAGAAAATCAAGAAATGGTTACATAGCCACGTTCATCGCTCTGGTAATCGTTGCGATGTTTATTGTTGGCTATGTCGTTGGTGGATCTTTTAGCTCCAACATAACAACCTCAACAATTGATAAATCACAACAACAAATTGGAAGCATACAAAATGAAACTAACAACGAAGAAGTCCATAATATTACCTATTATTATAACACTACTAATCTAGCGCAACTCTATGAATCCGCCAGAGATTCCGTTGTTGTCATCACAGGTATTATCCAAGAATACTCGTTTTTTGGTACGCAATATTCCACGGTACAAGGGTCAGGTTTTGTCTACGATTATCAAAACGAAAAGGTGATCATTACCAATAAACACGTAGTGGACTCTGCGACAAATATCACCGTCACCTTCTCAAACGGAGACGGGTATCCTGGGACCGTCATAGGTTCTGATGCTTATTCTGATTTAGCAGTTCTATTAGTAGAAGCACCTCTTAAAGAGTTGCAACCTCTCGAGATCACTAGTTCCTCAACCTTACAAGTAGGTGATCCTGTTGTGGCTATCGGAAGTCCCTTCGGATTAGGTGGAACAATGACCACCGGAATTGTAAGCCAACTCGGGAGAACAATACAAGATTCAGTCGCAGGAAATTTTCCTATCGCAGACATCATTCAAACAAGTGTCGCAATTAACCCAGGGAATTCAGGGGGACCCCTTTTAAATTACGAAGGAGAAGTAATAGGCATTACCACAGCGATTATACAGAATTCAAACGGACTTGGTTTTGCTATCCCATCAAATACGATACTACGGGAAATAAAATCACTTATGACGACAGGATCCTATAATCAGCACCCCTGGGTAGGGATATCAGGAACTGATATGACCTATGCAATCGCACAGTCCTTGGGTGTAAATGTGACCTACGGGTGGCTTATCACGCAAGTTACAGATGGTGGAGCAGCTGCCCAGGCAGGGTTACAAGGTGGAAACCAGCAAATGAGAGTCAACAATGAATTGCTGATCGTCGGTGGTGGTGACATCATTATCGCTGTTGATGGAACACGGATTATTAATGGTGATTTATTTATGTCCTATCTCGAAGAACACACGACGCCAAATCAAACCATCAATGTCACTATTGTTCGAAATCATCAACTCCTTGACATTCCGGTTGTACTGAAACAACGACCAAGCGCGAGTTAACCAACACAGGAGTCGTGCCAAACTTCCCATTTTCTTTCCTCCTCTTCAGGTTATCATCTTGGCACAACTCCTTTCTCTTTCATTCCGAACCATGTATCTCCTAGTTCTGTGTGAAATCAAGAGATGAGGAAAGAAATAGAGCCGTATGAATAAAAAAAGAATAACGCAAAACAACACACCATCGAATACCTATCATTCGAACTCCAATGAAGTGAATGCAAAGTCAATAACCTTAAGTAGAGAATTTATTGACACATTCACGAAAATTATTTTTCTTGAGAAGTAGTTGATTTTTTCCTGATTCGGAATGAAATTGGGAATGAATTGGGAAAAATTCATATATAGTTTCGAAATCTAATTAAGGATAATAAAAAGACAGTACGATGGTAATTCAGATGAATGGACAAAATCGCGTCGATAATAAAGGTGAAAAAACGAGTAATGTAATAATTGAACTCAAAGACGTAAAGAAAATCTATAAAATGGATGGTGTTGAAACCCCTGCTCTCCGTGGTGTGAATCTGAAAATCAACAAAGGAGAGTTCGTTGCCATCATGGGTCCAAGCGGCTCAGGGAAATCAACATTACTGCACATGGTTGGTGCGCTTGATACACCAACATCAGGGAAGGTATACCTCGACGGCGTTGATATCTCAACATTAAAAGAATCAGATCTTGCTCGTTTACGTGGGAAAAAAATTGGCATCGTCTTTCAATTCTTCAACCTCCATCCGACACTCAACGCACTGGAAAATATTGAACTGCCGATGATCATCGTAGAAAAAGATAAAAAAGAACGACAACAAAGAGCCCTTGAATTGTTGAAAGCCGTTGGGTTGGAACATCGGGCGCAGCATCTACCATCTCAACTCTCCGGCGGTGAACAGCAACGAATCGCGATTGCTCGTGCATTGGCAAACGAACCTGAGATTATTCTTGCAGATGAACTCACCGGAAATCTAGATACAAATACAAAGGCGGAGATCATGAATTTCTTATTACAGTTACAAAAGGAGAAAAAAATGACCGTGACCGTGATTACCCATGAGCTAGAGATAGCACAATATGCTGAAACAATCATTCATATCGTCGATGGAAAAATACAGACAGGTGGTTAGAAAATGAAAAAAATATATTATGTCATAACAGGTGTATTGAGTTGTTTGCTTCTATTCAATACCATAGGCAGTTACAACGCATCAGCAGCAGGACTACAGTTGACCTTTACCACAAATCCCACGATTGTCGCACCGGGGACAAACGGGTACATCGAGGTGAATCTCAAGAGCATCGGGACTGTAACAGGCGGCATTGATCTTACCGCGACGTCTTGGGATCCAAATACCGTTATTCCGCAAGGAAGCTGGGAAGTTGATGTCGGAAATTTGGATAACGGTGAATCCTATTCAGTCCTATACGAATTTAAGATACCGATTACCGCGTCTCCAGGGTTATACCAAGTGCTTTTTGAAACCACCGGAGGAAACGCGATCAGACAGACTGCAATTATTCAGGTGCAAGACGCAAACGTTTTAGACCTAACATCAGTGACTCCAACGGAGATTTCAATAGGGGAAGCAACAACCATTCATTTTAACATCACAAATAATGGTGGAGTAAGTCTACAGAATATCCTGTTTACCTGGGAAGATCCAAATAGTCTCATTTTGCCCATTGGAGCAGATAACAGGATTACAATTCCCTCAATCGGGGCTGACAATCGCACGGAGATTCCTGTTGTCGTCATGGCAAGTTCCGGTATTTCTCCAGGTGTTTTTCCGCTTAAGATACTCATAGAGTATTATGATCAGACCGGAGAGAAGCAAACGGTGAACTCAACAGTTGGGTTACAGATCAGTGGCAAAACAACATTTGATATTGTGCTCCAGGCATCAACAAGTAGCACGACAACATTTGCTGTCGTGAATACCGGAGCAAATACTGCCTCATCAGTGGTTGTTTCGATACCCACACAACTAAGGTATTCCACAACTGGCACTTCTTCGACAAGTTTAGGTAATCTTGCTGCCGGTGATTACACCTTAGCATCATTTTCACTTACGTCTACAACGAGCAATATAACTTTTAATGGAACCAGGCAATCATCCTCATTTAACAGAACAAGAACGAATGGCTCACCACCATCAGGCGGGAATTTCACGGGTGGCCCAGGCATGTTCATGAACAATTCCTTCTCAAGAACGGGAAATAACCAACTTCTTGTTCAAATAGCCTATACTGATGTATTTGGAGTGAGACAGACCATTCAAAAAGAGGTGAGCCTTTCATCACGCTCATCAAGTGGATTTTCGTCTCGAACGGGAACACAAAGTAGTTCTGGAAATTTCAATGGAGGATTTTCATCTCAATCACAGTCAACAGGTTCAAGTAACAGCCTCATTTACGTTGCCATCGGCGTTGTTGGAATTATTATCGTTGTTGCGGTTATTCAACTTGGACGAAAGAAGAAACTACCGCATTTCTCAAAGTCGTTAAAAGGAAGAAAAGAATGAAATTTGCTGATATTCTGAAACTATCCCTCAATAGTCTTACCCATAGAGGGTTACGAAGCTGGCTGACAATCCTTGGGATTATCGTCGGTGTTGCCGCAGTTATCGCCATGCTCTCTATCAGTGCAGGGATGTCTCAAAGTATGAATTCACAGATGTCTAACTTTGGTGCAGATGTTCTCACCGTAAGTGTTGGGCGAACACGAGCATTTGGACCAGAAAGTGGCTTCGGAGATAGATTTCAACCCGGTGCCGCTGGTTCACCAGGATCATCAACATCGACATCGACGACAACAACAACTACTCCAACGTTAACCGATACAGATCTCCTCGCGATCTCCACAGCTCAAGGTGTAGATACAGTAACAGGAATTATCTCTGGTCGAACAACAGTTCAGTATCTTGCACAAACGGTCACGGTATCGGTCGAGGGTGTTGAGCCTTCTGCTTGGAATACCATGACGACCTCCAAACTAGCTTCAGGGAGGTTTCTTGAATCAGGAGAAAGCACAAGCGTTCTTATCGGAAATAGGGTTGCCAATGGGATGTTTGATTATAATTTAACAGTAGATACCCAAATCAGAATTGGATCTAAAACATTCACAATCGTTGGAATATTAGCAGAATCTGGAACGGGTAGTTTCGGTGGAGACGATCGAACCATATTTATGACAATTCAAGCCGCACGAGAGATTGTTACTAGTCTTGGTAGTAATGAATATTCTTCAATACAAGTGAAAGCCGCAGATACGAATGCTATTAGCCAAATAATTCAAAATATTGATCAGGCGCTCTATACTTCACGAATGGTTACTGCTGATACCGCTGATTTTACGGTCACATCACCAACATCAATGCTGGCAACCATTCAAAGCACCATGCAGACTTTAACGTTTTTCCTGACCGGTATCGCTGCTATCTCTCTTCTTGTAGGAGCAATCGGGATCGCGAATACCATGTTTATGTCCGTAATGGAACGAACACGACTTATCGGCATTCTGAAATCTATTGGGACACGAAACTCGGAAATCATGAAAATGTTCCTAGCTGAATCAGGAATCATCGGCTTCACGGGAGGGCTCCTCGGCATATTCCTTGGATTTATTGTGGTGGGTATTATTTCCAGCGTAGGGATCAACATTATGGGTATGAGCAGAATGATGGGTACGAATACCTCGGTTGCTATCGTGACCCCACAACTCATCGTGTTTGCATTGTTATTTTCGACCATCATCGGGATTGTATCAGGGTTGATTCCCGCACGAAAAGCCTCGAATCTCCAAGTTGTAGAGGCAATGAGGAGCGAATAAAATTATGAAACAAGAAAAGTACACACAAGCGTTAGTAATTGTATTTTCATTTTTTTTCTTAGTCGTTTGTTTCAGCGGATGTACATCGAATCAAAACACAAATAAAAATGAAAATATCCTCAGTGGCACATGGGTCGGGAATGTCCAGATGATGCAGTTTGGTAGAACTGGGAACGCAACCATTTCAAAGATAACATTTTCTGGGAATACTGTAGAAATGACTGTAAACACAGGACAAAGAACATATACGACAAACTATACCTATATCATAAATGGATCGTCATTGGTTTTCGAACCACAATTTAATGGGAGAAGCGGATTTCCTGGAGGTCAACCATATAATGGTTCACGGCCAGGGAATTGGACCAGACCACCGACGAACGTAACAGGGTCCATAAATGGGACACGCCCCTATAATGGTACACGACCCGGTAATTGGACTAGACCAGGGAATGGGACAGGGAATCCCGGGGGTGGACGACCATCGATGTCGATATCTTTTACCTATAGTGTCAATGGAGACCGTACTATTCTCCATCTCAACGGTGCTGAATTTCGAAAAATCTAATTTCGTTCAGGGGAAATACTAGTATCAAATTCTTAGTGAGAACCATCTTATATCAGCTAGGATAACATATGAGATAAGAGTTATCAAAATAGTTTTCGTATGGGATAAACAATATTTCATCGGTATTCGGGTATAATTTGGGAAAAAAATTAATAAAGGGACTTTCTCTCTTATTTATCTTAGTAGGGGGTTTAATATGAAAATGAATTTGAAAGAAATGACGAGTCTCGCACTTGTGGTAATTCTGATTGGAACTATTTTTCTTCCAATCCAAAGCACACCTTTGCAAGCCAGTATCTTGCAGAATCCTTCAAAGATAGGAAAAGGCACACAGTATTGGGCGTTTGTTGTTGGCATCGGTAAGTATGCAGAAAGTCCTGATTCAAATCGACCAGATATGATTCCGGAAGCAACTGGTTTCAGAGATCTTCTCCTGCAGACATCTTGGTGGTCTGCAGATCACATCAAACTCCTTACTGCGGAGAACGCCACGAGAGGCAATATCATCGCTGGGTTCCGTTGGCTCATCAAGATGGCTAGCGCTGATGACGTCGTCGTCGTGTATCTATCGACACACGGGAATCAACTCCCCTTTGATATCCCACCCAAAGATGAGGCGGATGGCAAGGATGAAATGCTTGTCACCTACTGGGGATTTGCCTACAACACCTCATTCATTACTGATGACACGATCAATATTCTGTTGAACCAGCTGAAAAGCAATAACGTCTGTCTCATTGTCGATAGCTGTTATGCAGGCGGTTTTAATGACCATTGGAAACTTCTGAAGAGCGCCCCTGAGCAACACCGTGTTATTCTCATGGGGTCCTGTGAGAACGAGTTATCTTATTCTGGTGGTTTTGCCCCCTATCTTCTCGACGGCTTACGAGGATACGCAGACAGCAACAGAGATGGTATTGTTACAGCTGAAGAGGCATTCGCCTACGCCCAGCCGCGTAGTAATCAGGAACAGCATCCTACAATCTATGATGGGTACCCTGGAGACCTCCCTTTAACTACCGACACGCTCCAAAAATCATCGTCATCCTCTGCATCATCTCAACAGGAGGATAGTAGACTAATTCCAACTCCGAATAGCATGGGTGTCTCAGCCGAGACATCAGTACTCTGCGGCTACATCACCAGCTCTGGACAACCGATGACTCATGCCCTAGTCACCGTCTCAGGTCGAATCAATTACCAACAGACCTACACCAACACCACAACAACAGATCCCACAGGATTCTACTTCATGCATGTCCCTGCGATACGCGCCCGTATCACGGTATCCTCACGGGGGTATTATGATAGATCTATCAGTAATTACCAAATCATTGAAAACACCACCTATTGGGCGAACCTCTCACTTGTTCATCTCCCGCAAGAGACCGTGGTTGTCTGCGGTCATGTCTCTTCGGCGAAAACTGGTACCCCTCTCGCTGCAAATGTGACTCTCCAATGGCAAGGAGGCCAAGCAAACACCTATGAGAATACTACGATCGCGGATATAAACGGATTCTATCAAATGAATGTGGCTCCCGGACAAGTCAACCTCGGCTTCTCTAAGGATGGGTATTTTAGTGGATCCCTTGATGGACTCAATATTACTGGCTCTCAGACGCTCTGGGAAAATGTTACTCTATATCCCTATCCTCTCGAGACATCCAGCGTCTGCGGTTATATCACCAATAGTACATCAGGTTCACCTCTTTCGGGCGTCCGTATAGACGCTACTTGGATCAATTATTCCATTGGTCAAGAGTATTCGCGGGAGGCGCGGACGAACGCCTTAGGGTTTTTCAGCATGCCGATCGCACCGGGAGAACTATATATCGACCTCGGCGGATACCAATACAATTATTACGATCCATACCGACATGATGCTCCCGCAGGGAAACCACTCTGGATGAACATCTCACTACAGTTGTATAGCAGCATCAGTGTCGATATCGCGCAACCACTGCGAGCGTTATACCTGAACAATCAATTAATTATCCCCTGGTCATCCACTCAGATTATTGGTCCGATTGAGATCGAGGCGACGAGTGCAGATTTCTATTATGGACCAGGCGGGCAATGGCAAGTGCAAAAAGTCGAATTCTACATCGACGGTGCTTTAAAGGCGACTGTGACTACAGAGCCGTACCTCTGGGATTGGACTGCAACAACCTTTGGAAAACATACGATTAAGGTTATTGCTTACGGGTTTCATAATGACACTGCAAGTAAGGAAATCGAGGTCACAAAAATCCTGTAATCGGCATTGTTACTTTTCATCCCCATTCCATCATAGGAAATATCTTTCTCAGGTATGGATTAGAGGGGGCATGTATCATGACTTAAACGCCCTCTCATTTCATCTATAACCTTTTGATGATCAGTAGAGTTTGGTTTAATATACAATACATACCTATAATTACATTTCCAACAAGGAACCCAGATAGCCCAATCATTCATACCCCTTTCATACCCTTTCTTATCACCCTCCTTGTTTCCGATTTTTATTCCTTCTTTTTTTCCAAACTCGTAATAGGAGTTATAGGTGTGAGTAAAATCTTTTTCTAATCTTAATAGAGCTATACGAACAAGTTCGGAAATACTCTTTCCACTATGATGTGCCATGTTTTCTATCATATCTTTCTCTTTGAGTTTCACTCGAAAAGTAATGGTTGGGTTATTGGTTTCATACCTTATTTGCGATGGATATTTCTTTCTCATAATCTTAACTCCATATCATATTTTTTTTTTATATGTTTTCGATATAGTATTCCATATAGTAATCTATAC
>Ga0209777_10010155_pt1 | contig 10007 bp, 6 predicted proteins | sample FrelakmetHBP12HB_FD_187147 | JGI IMG/M metagenome (GOLD analysis project Ga0209777, IMG submission 187147) | Freshwater lake sediment microbial communities from the University of Notre Dame, USA, for methane emissions studies -HBP12 HB (SPAdes)... | ecosystem: Environmental > Aquatic >...
AAGAATACTTGAAAAATGTGGATTTGAGCTGGAAAGGATCTGTGGTAGTCATCACTTTTACCATAATCCCAAAACCAAAAAATCTACTGTGATTCCTTTTCACGGAAATGATGTTCCAAAAGGATTATTGAACGAAATCTTAAAAGAGGCAGGTATCAGTCGTGATGAGTTCTTCGATAATCTCTAAAGCCGCTTATGTTGGTGCTGAATACCTATGATCCTCAAAATCCTCCGTCTCACCCTGCACTCGGACGCGCCCATGCACGGGGACGGTGCCAAGCTGCGGGGCTTCTTTGCCACCAGCTTCAACGAATATGCCCTCCTGCACCAGCATACGACAGACAAGCTGATCTACAGGTATCCTCTCATCCAGTACAAGATGCTGGACGACGGCCCTCTGGTCCTCGGCATCAATGAGGGCGCAGAGATCCTGAAAGAGATTTATGATAAATTCGATGAGATAAAATTAGGGGATAGCAACTACACCATCATGGAGCGCGGCGTGACTTTGAAGAGCGAGGAGTTCGGCTGCACTGAAGCGATCCTCAGCTACAGGTTTGCTAGCCACTGGCTGGCCCTGAGCCAGGAGAACTACGCCCGGTATATGGGTGCATCTTTGGAGGATCGAAAGGATCTATTGAGAAGAATCCTGGTGGGCAACCTTCTTTCCGCATCCAAAGGGCTGGGGTATGTGGCCAAGGAGCACATCCGGCTGGAGCTGGGAAGGATGCAGGACGAGATTTGCCTGCTGAAGGGGACCAAGGTGACAGGTTTTCGAGGGGAGTTCATGACATGTTTTGCCATTCCGGACCTTATGGGCCTCGGGAAGTCCGTCTCCAGAGGTTATGGAGCGGTTACGAGATTGAAATAGATATGCGCAATCCTTTTTTGGGCCTGAGGGCCTATTTGGGGAATGCCTTGCCGGAATGAATTTATAAGGCATCTGATAAATTACACTCATGCCAGCGGGAGGGCAAGAAAAGGCCGGTTTGACACTGAGAAACAGGGAAAAGGACGAAAAAAGGGCGCCGTCCGAGGGCAAGTTCCAAGAAAACAAGGATTGAAACAAGATACCCTGGAGAAGACTGCCAAGGGCATGGGTGTCCGAGGGCAAGTTCCAAGAAAACAAGGATTGAAACCTGATCGCTATTCTGGCGATCATGGCAATGTCAAGTAGTCCGAGGGCAAGTTCCAAGAAAACAAGGATTGAAACATATCGGGACAGCGGCAGCCAAGGCGTTGAACAGCGTCCGAGGGCAAGTTCCAAGAAAACAAGGATTGAAACAATACGCCCGCTGCTTGAAGGTCACGTTCGAGATCGTCCGAGGGCAAGTTCCAAGAAAACAAGGATTGAAACTGCTCCATATCGGGTGAAATCGGCGAGCCAAGTTAGAGTCCGAGGGCAAGTTCCAAGAAAACAAGGATTGAAACAATTACGGCTGCTAGGGATGCGCATATTAAAGGGAGTCCGAGGGCAAGTTCCAAGAAAACAAGGATTGAAACAAATCATCTCATTTATATTATAATCAATTTTAATCATGTCCGAGGGCAAGTTCCAAGAAAACAAGGATTGAAACGAGGAGTCGCATAACGTCGCGACCAACGTGGGGGATGTCCGAGGGCAAGTTCCAAGAAAACAAGGATTGAAACATCGTTACTGGGGCGAATACGATTCCGGGGCGGTGATGTCCGAGGGCAAGTTCCAAGAAAACAAGGATTGAAACTTTTAGCTCATCAGGAACATTGAGAATATCCACTACAGTCCGAGGGCAAGTTCCAAGAAAACAAGGATTGAAACCCAGGCACGCCGTAATTGTTGATCAGGGCCTTCGTAGGTCCGAGGGCAAGTTCCAAGAAAACAAGGATTGAAACCCAATTTGGCAAATGGGATGGCTCACCCCCTATGTGAGTCCGAGGGCAAGTTCCAAGAAAACAAGGATTGAAACAGGACATATAGTGGTTTTGGCGCGCAATGAAAAGCGTCCGAGGGCAAGTTCCAAGAAAACAAGGATTGAAACTCGCGACGTTATGCGACTCCTCCAAATAGTTTAGGGTCCGAGGGCAAGTTCCAAGAAAACAAGGATTGAAACATGTGAAACCATTTCAGGATGTCAAATTCTATAACAGTCCGAGGGCAAGTTCCAAGAAAACAAGGATTGAAACAAAAGATCAACTATAACGTTAAATCCTTTAGATTGCGTCCGAGGGCAAGTTCCAAGAAAACAAGGATTGAAACCCATGCCTGTCAGCGGTGCTAATGCTATCGTGAAGTCCGAGGGCAAGTTCCAAGAAAACAAGGATTGAAACATCAGCTTTGCAGCCTTCGATACATTCATCGATTTATGTCCGAGGGCAAGTTCCAAGAAAACAAGGATTGAAACTTGAAGCCCGAGATGAAGTGGTTCTCGTCTTGCTGTCCGAGGGCAAGTTCCAAGAAAACAAGGATTGAAACTCATAGATAGCAACAATAAGAATCGATTGATTACAGTCCGAGGGCAAGTTCCAAGAAAACAAGGATTGAAACTAGACATAGATCGATCACAGAAGAAAGTCTTCTTTGGTCCGAGGGCAAGTTCCAAGAAAACAAGGATTGAAACTTGGCTGTATTCCAGATAAAGATAAACGGGACTGTGGTCCGAGGGCAAGTTCCAAGAAAACAAGGATTGAAACACCTGCTACTGAGCGATAGGGCCAGAGAAATCTTCGTCCGAGGGCAAGTTCCAAGAAAACAAGGATTGAAACTAGATCGTATCGCTGCTCTCGAAGAGTCCACTAAAGTCCGAGGGCAAGTTCCAAGAAAACAAGGATTGAAACATCGATTACTATCTCGTAGAAACGGCTTCGCTCGGGTCCGAGGGCAAGTTCCAAGAAAACAAGGATTGAAACATTAATGTCCCTAGACGAAGCTATCCTGGATTGGAGTCCGAGGGCAAGTTCCAAGAAAACAAGGATTGAAACGACCCGATATCTTTGCCCGTATCTCAGGTTTACTCCGTCCGAGGGCAAGTTCCAAGAAAACAAGGATTGAAACCGCCGATGTTAGCAGGATCACCGAGCGCATAGTCATGTCCGAGGGCAAGTTCCAAGAAAACAAGGATTGAAACATGTACTCCCACATACTTCCGAACACCAACGCATCTGTCCGAGGGCAAGTTCCAAGAAAACAAGGATTGAAACAAAACGGCCAAATGAAGATCGAATACGAAGTTTCGGTCCGAGGGCAAGTTCCAAGAAAACAAGGATTGAAACATAACCTGCTTGACAGCCGGATCTAGAGAAAGTTTGGTCCGAGGGCAAGTTCCAAGAAAACAAGGATTGAAACTTCCCTGATCGCGTCTCGCTGCTTTCCCAACAGTGCCGTCCGAGGGCAAGTTCCAAGAAAACAAGGATTGAAACACAACTCTATCCAAATATGCAAATTTTGTGTGGCGGGTCCGAGGGCAAGTTCCAAGAAAACAAGGATTGAAACTCGAATTCAGGCGTGGAAGCGGGGAATAGACGAAGTCCGAGGGCAAGTTCCAAGAAAACAAGGATTGAAACTCATGCAGGCCGTCGTGAATCCACATTGTGAGGGTGTCCGAGGGCAAGTTCCAAGAAAACAAGGATTGAAACATCTCTGCGACCGTGTACCCACTTATCACTGGCAATGTCCGAGGGCAAGTTCCAAGAAAACAAGGATTGAAACCTCTGGGCTCTTTCTTGCTATGCCTGTGATTCGATTGTCCGAGGGCAAGTTCCAAGAAAACAAGGATTGAAACCAGGATTTGGTGAGCATCTATTCTTCCCCTGCCTCGTCCGAGGGCAAGTTCCAAGAAAACAAGGATTGAAACAAAGAATTTGGCTAGCAACCGATACACCGAACCCATGTCCGAGGGCAAGTTCCAAGAAAACAAGGATTGAAACGAGATATAGGAATGCATTCAAGGATGACTTCCTAAGTCCGAGGGCAAGTTCCAAGAAAACAAGGATTGAAACACCTCATGTGGCACGGCAGAGGGATCGTAAGCCGAGGTCCGAGGGCAAGTTCCAAGAAAACAAGGATTGAAACCGTGCCTGGTGTCCTGAAGAGTATCTTCTAGAGAGTCCGAGGGCAAGTTCCAAGAAAACAAGGATTGAAACCCAAGGAGGACATAGCCAAAACCATCGGCTTCAATAAGTCCGAGGGCAAGTTCCAAGAAAACAAGGATTGAAACTTATTCTTCGACGAAGAGACGGCCGAAGTGCTGGAGTCCGAGGGCAAGTTCCAAGAAAACAAGGATTGAAACCAAAATGTGCCGGTGTCGGTGATCCCGGTCATGAGATGTCCGAGGGCAAGTTCCAAGAAAACAAGGATTGAAACCCCTACGGCTTATGATGCTCGCACCACTCAAGAGGGTCCGAGGGCAAGTTCCAAGAAAACAAGGATTGAAACTCATCCCTATAAGCAACCTCCAGACGACCTCAGATGTCCGAGGGCAAGTTCCAAGAAAACAAGGATTGAAACATGCAGATAACCCGGACTGATGTTTAGCGCGGGCTGTCCGAGGGCAAGTTCCAAGAAAACAAGGATTGAAACCCGGAAGGCTCTCCGGTAACCGCTCCATTATCGGGTCCGAGGGCAAGTTCCAAGAAAACAAGGATTGAAACTAGGACAAGATAGGCAATCATGACAAATAGCCGATCGTCCGAGGGCAAGTTCCAAGAAAACAAGGATTGAAACATTAAGCATGGCAAGAATGGAGCTACCCGCGTGGGTCCGAGGGCAAGTTCCAAGAAAACAAGGATTGAAACCTCAAATACTGGATAGCGATGAGCATGGAGTCAATGTCCGAGGGCAAGTTCCAAGAAAACAAGGATTGAAACTAGATGTTCTGAAATCCGTTGCTAGTGGAGGCGGCGGAAGTCCGAGGGCAAGTTCCAAGAAAACAAGGATTGAAACATCAACTGCCGGATATCGAGAAGCGTAAGGATATCGCGTCCGAGGGCAAGTTCCAAGAAAACAAGGATTGAAACCTGGTAACTGCGGTCCTGGGAGCACCAATATTCGCTGTCCGAGGGCAAGTTCCAAGAAAACAAGGATTGAAACATATTTCTAATATTATTTTGCTTGCATCCTCATCACCGTCCGAGGGCAAGTTCCAAGAAAACAAGGATTGAAACATATATTCGCAGTCAGAGCGCGCGTAAAGGCCCCACGTCCGAGGGCAAGTTCCAAGAAAACAAGGATTGAAACTCATCATATGCGATGTAATCAGCCTTATCTAAGCTGTCCGAGGGCAAGTTCCAAGAAAACAAGGATTGAAACGCTCTTCGTACGTACTGAAATCGGAGACATGGGCAAGTCCGAGGGCAAGTTCCAAGAAAACAAGGATTGAAACCTCTTTCCGTTCTCAGATCCGTCCATTGGAACAGCTAGTCCGAGGGCAAGTTCCAAGAAAACAAGGATTGAAACTGTATCACAAAAGCGTGCCTGTGATAAGAGATCTTAAGTCCGAGGGCAAGTTCCAAGAAAACAAGGATTGAAACCTATTCTTTTCCAGTTTGACCTTACAAATTTCTTGGTCCGAGGGCAAGTTCCAAGAAAACAAGGATTGAAACCCATATTGCCCTGATTAATCACAGTAGCATTTGCGGTCCGAGGGCAAGTTCCAAGAAAACAAGGATTGAAACTACAATTACTGTATCGAGACATTGAATTGAAGTGAGTCCGAGGGCAAGTTCCAAGAAAACAAGGATTGAAACACTTTTGGGTTATTTGGTCAACGAGTTTCCATGTTTGGGTCCGAGGGCAAGTTCCAAGAAAACAAGGATTGAAACACTCGATCCAGCATGGGTAAAGGACGCCCTCACCGAAGTCCGAGGGCAAGTTCCAAGAAAACAAGGATTGAAACCACTCTGATTCACGCACGCGCAAGTAAGAACCGGAGTCCGAGGGCAAGTTCCAAGAAAACAAGGATTGAAACCCCGAAGCTGGCGGCGAACCTGGCTCGCCTACCTACGTCCGAGGGCAAGTTCCAAGAAAACAAGGATTGAAACTACGAGCGTGCGTCTTGATAGAGGTTTGCAAGTTCGCCGTCCGAGGGCAAGTTCCAAGAAAACAAGGATTGAAACTTTTCCGGGAAAGTTTATGTTGTTTATTTTATTTGTAGTCCGAGGGCAAGTTCCAAGAAAACAAGGATTGAAACTTGTGAACCCACTTCTGGCAGCTGGTGTACCACAAGAGTCCGAGGGCAAGTTCCAAGAAAACAAGGATTGAAACTCTGATGCGATGAATTAGAAGTCCGGGCCAGGAAGGTCCGAGGGCAAGTTCCAAGAAAACAAGGATTGAAACGTCGCCCCATCTTCGCTTTCTTGCATTCTATTGGGGTCCGAGGGCAAGTTCCAAGAAAACAAGGATTGAAACCATGGGACCGTTTTTCCATTAACCGCGATATAAGTGTCCGAGGGCAAGTTCCAAGAAAACAAGGATTGAAACGAAATTATTTATCTCTGGCACCCGTACCGGCCCGGTGGCCAGAATGGTCCGAGGGCAAGTTCCAAGAAAACAAGGATTGAAACAATAGAAAACAGCATCTACCTTACAACGAGATTGTGGTCCGAGGGCAAGTTCCAAGAAAACAAGGATTGAAACATCATGGGTTCGGTAATTGCCCCTACCAAATTCAGAGTCCGAGGGCAAGTTCCAAGAAAACAAGGATTGAAACCCTCAAGGTAGAAATTCATGCCGTGGGACAGATTGAGTCCGAGGGCAAGTTCCAAGAAAACAAGGATTGAAACCTTCTGACGTAAATCGATTGCGGCTCCGGCCCTATCGTCCGAGGGCAAGTTCCAAGAAAACAAGGATTGAAGCATTGCCTTAGATTTCCGATATAAATTGGTGGCTTAGATTTAAGCGTCCATCAGATAGACGATTTTAAATAATCCCGCCACTTACATGAAACAGGATGAAGACGGTAGTTCAGCCGGTTCCAAGGAAAGACGAATCTGACCTGGAAGAACTTCAAGCCAATGAGTTTGCTTCAGGGGTTATAAGAGGCATAAAGGAGTTTAAGGCTGGTAAGGGGAAGACCTACAAAAACAAAGATGAGTTCCTGAACTCTCTCCGAGACCTGTAGCCACTCAGCCTGCCCGGCGCTGAGGACGTCCAGGTCCGCCCGCGCGTTTAACTGCGCGTGGTGCCCCGGCGGAGTGAATAGTAAATCAAATGCATTTGTTCGAGGGCAAGATGAGGGATTCATTGCCACAATTCCGGAGCTTGCCGGCAGCTCAGCCTTTGGAGAAACGGAAGATAGGGCTTTGCAGGAAGTCAAAATAGCCATGCAGCTTTGGCTGGAAACGGCAAAAGAGATAGGCAGATCCATTCCAGCTCCTCAGACGCGAAGTCTCATTGCCGGTCTCGCATAGAATAGAAACCTAATCTGAAAAGACGTGGCCAAACACGCTGAACTCCCTTCCGGATTAGTTTGGAAAATATCCGTGACTGAAAAATCTCTTCCATCTTGTTTGATAAAAAGGAAATAATCAAATAGATGCAAGATATTATTATTAGTAGAGGATGATGAAGCGAAAAATTCAAATTTTCGGGCCGAAAGTACATGGTGTAGGCTACAGACCCTGGCTCACTGATGCGGCAATAGATGCAGGTCTCAACGGTTTCTTTGCCAGCAACCGCATGGATGATAAGATTCAATACGTTTTGGTCCTGGCAGAGGGAGATGAAGATAGCGTTGCATACCTTGAGAGATTTGTGAGAGAGAATGCGCCAGAGCTCGCTAAGGTAGACCGTATAGATACTGAGAGCTTCACAGGGTCGGTCATGCCTCTGGACAAATACGCAGCGATAAACACCTCCTCGCAAATGAATAAAGCAATTCCTCTTCTCTTGAGCATGGACGGAAAGCTGGACAATATGAATGGGAAACTGGACAGCGTGAATGGAAAGTTGGACAGCATGAATGGAACGCTGGACAGTATGAATGGAAAGATGGATGGCATGCTTGAAAAGCAAGACGAAACAATTTCAGAGATACAACATATGCATGAAGACCTGATTAACCGCAGCGACTTCCGTTTGACGAGGATCGAAAAGGATATCAAGACTATAAAAACCAAATTGAGTCTAAGATAGCTCATCGGCATCGCATCTGGTATTCGGCACAGTAGAATCCAGCTTTGACATAGATTGTCCCTGTCTAGATTTTACATTACATCCTCCGTGCGCTCTATTCCTCTGTGGTGAACGTTCGTAACCGCTGAGAGCCAGCGCTTGCGACGTTTCAACCACGGAGTTCACCGAAGCTCAGAGAGTACGTACGGATACAAACCTAATGCCTGCACCAGCTTACTTCATTTGCATCAGCGACAACAGTATCCGAGAACCTATTGAAGGCCCTCTGGCTGCTGCCCCTGTAAACAATCCATCCGACAAGGAAGTCCAGCGGCAGCAAAAAGGCTTTGCCGAAGCTCTCCAGGGCAGCATCCTGAAATCCTATCTTCTCGCCCACGGGACCCACCACCACTATGTTCAGGAGCATCTTTCCCAGAGACTGACCACGGTAGCCTTCAAGTGCCGTCCAGTAGATGAAGAGCATTGTTGCCAGTATCACCAGGCCTTCGGCACTGCCAGCACCTATCGTCGAAATGGTAATGAGGCGGGACCACAGGATTCCCATGAGAAGCACATCGATCAACCAGGCCCAGAATCTGTCTCTCCAGCTTGCCCTGCTTATGCCGTCCATTTGAAAGATCTCCTTCTTCATTCTGCTATATCTGCTTCATGCTACTGGACTCTTGTGCCTCTAGCGAGCCAAATCATCGCTCTTTCTCATGAGGCGCAGCGCTCTCTTAAGCTCATCCCTGGCATTGTCCAGCACCTCTCGCCGGACCTCCATGCGCAGCATGAGCACAACGAAGACGGTGAAGGTCGTGACCAGCGCGAAGACGACCGCCATCACAGTCACCAATCCGAAGTTGCTGGTGATGTTGAAGGGAGAGGTGATCAGAGCCCCAAACCCGAACACAACCGTCATCCCCGATGCCACTAGAGCAGACCCGATGCGGTTGGCGGTGATCTTCAGAGCCTCAAAGGGGTCGCCCACATTTTTCAGTTCCTCATAGAAGCGCTCCATCATCAGAATGGCATACTCGGATCCTATTCCGAGAACCAGCGCCCCAAGAGTCGCGGTCAATGGAGTGTACTTCAATCCGCCCAGATACATGACTCCACCCATCCAGCCGATCACGACCAGCATGGGCAGCACCGGCAAGAGAGCCTTGATCAGGTCCCTGTATATTATCAGGAGCAAGATGAATATGAGCACGAGGCCCAGGAGCGACATCTCTACTCTGCCCGTGGTCAGGGCGCCTATGGTCACGGTTCTGACCATCGAGTCGCCGGTCATCTTCACAGAAACACCAGGAGGCGGCGTCACCCATGTCAGGTCTTTATCAAACTCCTTGGTGAGCCGGTCAAAGCTCTCCAATCCCAGATTCGAGGCCGTCTGTCCCAGATTTACGTCTATCATGGCGGCGTTGTGGCCGCTCAGGTACTTGGCTTTAACAGAAGCGGGCAGGGAATCGATAATCCCTCGCACATCGGTCTTGTCGTTGGGTATCGTTCCGCCGTTGGCCTGCTTAATAAAAGTGACCAGGCTCGTGGTTCCATAAACCTGATTTCTGGACTTGAATAGGTAGTTGCTGAATTCATCCATCCACTTCAAATTCGCTGGATCTGTAACATCATCTGCCTGGACTATGAACTGGATGGAATCGGTGCCTCCATAAATATTGCTCATATGCCTGAAATCGACCAGTGGAGGCAGATCCTGGGGAATATAGTTTTTTGTGTCCGTCTCCACAGGGACCAGGCTGTCCAGGTAATTTCCCATGAGAGCCAGAAGCAAAGCCACTGCCAGAACGGTCTGCCACTTGTGGATGCAGAAGTCTGCCGTCTTCTCCACATACAATCCAATGGCAGAGCCGCCATCGCCTGACGGACTACCGGACAGACTGCCGGATAGCCCTTCTGT
>Ga0209777_10010156_pt1 | contig 10005 bp, 4 predicted proteins | sample FrelakmetHBP12HB_FD_187147 | JGI IMG/M metagenome (GOLD analysis project Ga0209777, IMG submission 187147) | Freshwater lake sediment microbial communities from the University of Notre Dame, USA, for methane emissions studies -HBP12 HB (SPAdes)... | ecosystem: Environmental > Aquatic >...
GGAGACCTACTGGGACTACACGCTGGCCCAGCGGCAGATCGAGATCTTCAACCAGTCGCTCAAGTTGGCCGAGGACCAGCTCAAGGAGACCGAGGAGCGGATCCGCGTCGGCAAGCTGGCCGAGATCGAGATCGCCGCGGCCCAGTCGGAAGTGGCGACGCGGCGCGAGGGTCTCATCGACGCCTACAGCCTGCTGGCCAAGACGCGGCTGTCGCTCCTGCGGCTCATCAACCCCACGCAGGCCGACTACTGGACGCGCGACGTCAAGAGCGAGTCGCTACCGATCATTCCCGACGTGAAGCTGGATCGGCCCGAGGTGCACGTCCAGCTTGCGATGCAGATGCGGACGGACTTGAACCAGGCGAAGCTCCAGGTGCAGCGCGGCGACCTGGTGATCGTTCAGACCAAGAACGGCCTCCTGCCGAAGCTGGACCTGTTCGTGACCCTCGGCAAGACCGGCTACGCCGACTCGTTCGGCCGGTCGTTGGAGAAGTTCGACGACAAGGGCTACGACTTCATGGTTGGCGCGAACTTCGAGTACGCGCCGCTGAATCGGAGTGCGAAGGCGGCCGACCAGCGGGCGCGCCTGACGCGACATCAATCGGCCGAGGCCGTGGCGAACCTCGCGCAACTGGTGGAGGTCGACGTGCGGTCGGCCTTGATCGAGGTCACCCGCTCTCGCGAGCAGACCGTGGCGACCGCCATCACGCGCAGGCTCCAGGAAGAAAAGGTGCGGGCCGAAATGGAAAAGTTCCGCGTCGGCAAGTCGACGACCCTGCTGGTGGCCCAGACGCAGCGGGACCTCCTGCTAAGCCAGATCAACGAGGTTATGGCCGTCGTGGCCAACCTGAAGGCCCTGGTCGAGCTATTCCGGCTTGAGGGGTCGCTGCTGGAGCGTCGTGGCGTCGCGGCGCCGGGGCGCGAGCCCGTCCAGATGCCGCCCGAACGGTTGCCGTGAATGTGGGAACAGAGTTGAAGAAAGGAGCAGGAACTTGCGGTTCTTTGAGTTGACACAACGATGTGGCATAGTCCCGATTGCTCGGGGCTGTGCATTGCCTTTTCCACCCGAGGGCGGGTGGGCCACCTTCTGGCGGACTGTGGCCGCAGTGGTGGCTGCCGCCATCGGCCTCGGTGTTCTTGGCGCCGGTTGCTCCAAAGAGAGCGGCGGCGGAGCACCCAAGCCGAATATGAAGGCCCCGGTGCCCGTCATGGTGGCCACCGCCTGCGCGCGGCCGGTGCCGATGGTGCTGAAGACGTTCGGCAACATCGAGGCCAATGTGACCGTGGCCGTCAAGTCGCAGGTCACGGGCATGCTCCTGACCCTCAACTTCAAGGAAGGTCAGTTCATCAAGGAGGGCGACCTCCTGTTTGAGATCGACAAGCAGCCGTTTGAGGCGGCGCTGCATCAGGCCGAGGCCAACCTGGCCCGCGACCAGGCGCAGTATGAGAACGCCAAGAAGGAGGCCGACCGCCAGGCCGAACTGCTGAAGAAGGGCGTTGCTGCGCCGAGTGACTACGACGCGGCCCAGACCGCCGCCGTCGCCCTGGGCGGGACGCTCAAGGCCGACCAGGCGGCCATCGATCAGGCCAAGATCAACGTGGCGTACTGCACGATCCGGTCGCCGGTCGACGCCCGCGCCGGCGCCTGGATGGTCGACAAGGGCAATCTCGTCAGCGCCAACTCGAGTACGCTGGTGGTCCTCAACCAGGTCCACCCGATCCAGATGAGTTTTGCGGTGCTGGAAGGGAACCTCCTGGAGATTCAGCAGCAGATGGCCAAGGACAAGCTGAAGGTCCTGGCCCTCATCCCCGGCCATGAAGACCAGCCCGAGGAGGGCGAACTGCACTTTGTCGATAACACCGTTGACCGCACGACCGGCACCATCCACCTGAAGGGCCTTTTCCCCAATCCGGAGAACCGCCTCTGGCCGGGGCAGTTCGTCGATGCGGCCTTGGTCCTTTATGTCCAGCCGGACGCCATCGTGATTCCGTCGCGCGCGATCCAGACCGGGCAGAAGGGCACGTTCGTCTTCGTCGTCAAGGCCGACGGGACGGTGGAGGCCCGCCCGATCACGATCGACCGCCCGATCAACAGCGAGACGGTCATCTCCAAGGGCCTTGCGAAGGGCGAGACGGTGGTGGTCGACGGGCAACTGCGCCTCGTGCCGGGGGCCAAGGTCGTTGAGAAGTCCTCCCTCCAAGAGGCGGCGCACCCCGAAACGGCCAAGCCCGCGCCCGCCGCCGGCGAGGGCAAAGAGGAGCAGGCGAAGCCCGAAACGCCGGCGGCCTCCAGGAAATCCTCATCCGACCCGGCCGCCAGTAAGGGTAGCAGGCTGAAGTCCAAGGCGGCATCCGCGGAGAAGGGAGACACGACAGCGCCCCCGGCCTCGGCCGGTGACAAGGGGGCGCCGAAGCCATGAATATCACGGCTCTCTTTATCCGCCGGCCCGTCATGACGACGCTGGTCATGCTGGCGCTGGCGAGCTTCGGCATCATGGGCTATCGGTTCCTGGCGGTCAGCGACCTGCCGAACGTCGACTTCCCGACGCTCGTGGTGACCACGAGCTATCCGGGCGCGACGCCCGAGACGATGGCCTCGTCGGTGGCGACGCCGCTCGAGCGGCAATTCTCGCAGATCGCCGGCGTCGACACCATGATCTCCGCAAGCTCGCTGGGCCTGACGCAGATTACGATCACGTTCGTGCTGAACCGTAACATCGACGCCGCCTCCCAGGACGTCCAGGCGGCCATCACCCGCGCCGCCAAGCAGTTGCCGCCCGACCTTCCCACGCCGCCGTCGTACCAGAAGGTCAACCCGGGCGACCAGCCGATCCTGTACCTGGCGCTGACGAGCCCGACGCTGCCGCTCTCGACGCTGAACGAATACGGCGACACGCTGATGGCCCAGCGCATCTCGATGGTCGACGGCGTGGCCCAGGTCCAGGTGCTCGGTTCGCAGAAGTTCGCCGTCCGCGTCCAGGCCGACCCGAAGAAACTGGCCTCGCGCGGCATCGGCATCGACGAGGTCGAGAATGCCATCATCGCCGGCAACGTCAACTTGCCCACGGGCATCCTGTATGGCGAGCACCGCGCGTTCACGGTCCAGGCCACGGGGCAGCTCATGAAGGCGGCCGACTACGAGCCGGCGATCGTGACGTACCGCAACGGCGCCCCGGTGCGGATGAGGGAACTGGGCCGGGTTCTCGACAGCGTCGAAAACGATAAGATTGCGGCGTGGTACTACACGGCCGATAGTGAGGTAGCGGTCGGGACGGAGAATGAATCCGTCTTCACGAAAATGGGCCGCAAGGTCGTTCCGTCGCTGTTTCCCGCCGAGAAGGAGACCCTTCCTGCCTCGAAGCAGCGGTCGATCGTCCTGGCGGTTTATCGCCAGCCGGGCACGAACACGGTCGCGGTGGCCAATGCCGTGAAGGCCCTGCTGCCGACGTTCCGGGCGCAGATGCCGGCCTCGGTGACGATGAACACCCTGACGGACCGTAGCGTCTGGATCAAGGACTCGGCCGACGACGTCCAGTTCACGCTCCTCCTGACCCTGGGCCTCGTGATCCTCGTGATCTTCCTGTTTCTCAGGAACGTGTCGGCGACGATCATTCCGAGCCTGGCGCTGCCGATGTCGGTCCTCGGCACGTTCCTGGTCATGTACGCGCTGGACTACAGCCTCGACAACCTGTCGCTGATGGCGCTGACGTTGTCGGTGGGCTTCGTCGTCGACGACGCCATCGTCATGCTCGAGAACATCGTCCGCCACATGGAGATGGGCAAGCCCCGTTTGCAGGCTGCCCTCGACGGGGCCAAGGAGGTCGGGTTCACGATCCTCTCGATGACGCTGTCGCTGGCGGCGGTGTTCATTCCGGTGCTCTTCATGGGCGGCATCGTGGGCCGGCTGTTCCGCGAGTTTGCCGTCACGATCGGCGCCGCGGTGCTCGTCTCGGGCTTCGTCTCGCTGACGCTGACGCCCATGCTGTCGAGCCGGTTCCTCAAGGACCCCGCGCACGTCCACCACGGCCATATCTACATGGCCTCCGAGGCCGTCTTCAACCTTATGCTCAAGGTCTACGACTGGACGTTGAGCCTGGCCCTGAAGCGCCGGCTGGCGACGGTGGTGATCTCTCTGGGGATTCTCGTCGGCACGGGGATCCTGTTCTACATCATGCCCAAGGGCTTCCTGCCCATAGAAGACCGCGATCAGGTCATGGTGAGCACCGAGGGCGCCCAGGGCATTTCCTTCAGGTCGCTCGTCGAGCACCAGCAGGTGCTGGCCTCCATTATCCAGCAAGACCCGAACGTTCTCAGGTTCATGTCGAGCTGCGGCGCCGGCGGGGCGTCGCTCGGTAACCAGGGCCGCATGTTCATCATCCTGAAGCCGCGCAGCGAGCGCACCCTGGGCGTCGAGCAGGTCGTCCAGATTCTTCGCCCGAAGCTTGCCGCGGTTCCGGGCATGACGGCTTTTCCGCGAGTGCCCGAGGCGATTACCATCGGCGGCCGTTTCTCCAAGGCCCAGTACCAGTACACCCTCTCGAGCCCCGATACCGGTGAGTTGTACCGTAACGCCACGGCGCTTTTGGAGAAGATCAAGACGGTGCCGGGCATCCAGGACGTCACGAGCGACATGCTGCTGTCTAACCCGCAACTCAACGTGAACATCGACCGCGATCAGGCCTCGGCCAAGGGCGTCACGGCCTACCAGATCGAGCGGGCCCTGTCCGACTCCTACGGCTCCACGCAGGTCTCGACCATCCTGGCCCCCAACAACCAGTACCAGGTCATTCTGGAACTGCTGCCCGAGTATCAGGAGAACCCCGAGGTCGTCCGGTGGCTCTACATCCGCTCGTCGCAGGGCCAGCTCGTGCCCATCAATGCCGTGGCCGACCTCAAGGAAAGCACCGGCCCGATGGTGATCAACCACTCCGGCCAACTCCCGTCGGCGACGATCATGTTCAACCTGGCGCCGGGGTACTCGCTGGGGCCGACGGTGGATCAGATCAACGCCTTGGCGCGCGAGATGCTTCCGCCCACCATCAGCACGGGCTTCCAAGGGACGGCCCAGGCCTTCCAGACGTCGCTGAAGGGCATGAACATCCTTCTCGTGGTGGCGATCCTGGTGATTTACATGGTGCTGGGCATCCTGTATGAGAACTTCTACCATCCGCTGACGATCCTGACGGCCCTGCCGTTCGCCGGGTTCGGGGCGCTGCTGACCCTGTACCTCTTCAACGTGGACCTCTCGCTGTACGCATACGTCGGCATCATCATGCTGATCGGCCTGGTGAAGAAGAACGGCATCATGATGATCGACTTCGCGATCGAGGTGCAGAAGGCGGGTGACAAGACGCCCACCGAGGCCATTCACGAGGCGTGCCTGATCCGGTTCCGGCCGATCATGATGACCACCATGTGCGCCCTCATGGCCGGCCTGCCGATCGCCCTGGGCTTCGGCGCCGGCGGCGAGGCGCGGCGGCCGCTGGGTCTGGCGGTCGTCGGCGGGCTCATCTTTTCGCAGAGCCTCACGCTCTTCGTGACGCCGGTCTTCTATGTATACATGGAGAAGTTCCAGAACTTCATGCGGCACCTCCGCGAGCACAAGGGCGCGGTGATCGGGTTCGTCATCAGCCTGCTCGCGGTCGCAAGCGCCGGCGGTTACGCGTACTGGTACTTCTCCATCGCCCAGCATTAGCGGTGCGTCAACATTGTTTTTGTGGGTGCCCTGCTTTCGCCCGCCGCGGCGGGAAAGCAGGGTCGTTCGAGGCCCAAGAACATGCTTTCGCCTGCCGCGGGTGTGCCACCCTTGGCCGGCCACAATGGGTCCGGTCGGTTGATTTGACACCGTTTAGATTCTATACTATAGTTACGCTGGGAGGGGGCGACGGAACCCACACTGTGCAAAGACCCGCGGAGACGGTGTGCCGCGCGCTGGCGGCCCTGTGGGCCAAGGTGGTCGAGCGCCGCGACGCCCTGGTCTCGCTCCGCCAGGAACGCGACTTCCTCAGCCGCATCATGGAAACGAGCCCCGCGGGCATCCTGCGCCTGGACCGCGAGGGCCGAATCGTCTTCGCCAACGCCCGGGCCGGGGAAATCCTCGGACGGACCCGAGAAGAACTCCTCTCGCTGGGCTACGACTCGCCGGACCTCGGGATCGCCAATCGCGACGGCCAGCCCCTGGCCGCCAAGGAGCGCCTCTTTGCCGGCATGATGGCCCGCGGGCGCCCCGTGGCCAACGTCCGCGTCTCGGTCGAGCGGCCCGACGGCAGGCGCGTGGAACTGCGCATCAGCGGCGCCCCGTTGCGCGACGCCGACGGTGCGACCGCGGGGTTCGTGTTCACGCTCGAAGATGTGACGGAAGGCGTGCGGGCGGAGCGCGAACTCGAGCGCCTGGCTACGTTCCCCGAGTTGAACCCCAGCCCCGTGGTCGAGGTCGGCCTGGACGGCGCGATCCGTTACGCCAATCCGGAGGCGATGCGCCGGTTCCCCGATCTTGCGGAACAGGGCCTGGACCACGCGCTGCTCGCCGGCGTGAAGGCGAACATACAGCGTTTCCGCGGCGGCGACAGGCAGGTTCTGATGTTGGAAATCGGCATCGGCGATGCCTTCTTCGCGCAGGCCGTGCACCTGGTGCCGCACACGGATTCCGTGCGGGTGTATGCGGTGGACGTGACCGAGCGGCACCGCGCCGAAGAGGCCGTCCGCGAGAGCGAGGCCCGCTACCGTACGCTGACCAGGAACTTCCCGAACGGTGCGGTGATTCTGTTCGACCGCGAGCTCCGGTACACGCTCGCCGACGGCACGGCCCTGGCGGTGGTCGGCCTGTCCAAGGAGAAGGTGGAAGGGAGAACCCTGTGGGAGGTCTCCCCGCCGGAGGCGAGTGTCCTCCTTGAGCCCCGCTATCGCGAAGCCCTGGCCGGCGCTGCGAGCGTGTTCGAAGTGACGCGGCAGGGCCGGACCTACGAGGTTCACGCCCTGCCGATTCGCGACGACCAGGGCAACGTGGTGGCGGGCATGTCGGTTTCCCAGGACATCACCGCGCGCAAGCAGGCCCAGGAGGCGCTCGAGGAGAGCCGGCGCTTCGCTCAGCGAATCGTGGACACGGATCCGCTGCTGGTCTATATTTACGACCTGGCCGAGCAGCGTAACGCCTACGCGAACCGTGAAATCAGCGCTACCCTGGGCTATACGCCCGAGGAGGTCCAGGAGATGGGCCCCCTGGTGATGGCCCAGTTGGTGCATCCGGAGGATGCCGCCGCGGTGGCCGAGCATCATCGCAAGATGGTCGATATGCAGGACGGGGAGATTCGGGAGATCGAATACCGGATGCGGCACAAATCAGGCGAATGGTGCTGGCTCCGGTCCCGCGACACGCTGTTCTCGCGGGGGGCCGACGGCGCGGCCCGTCAGATCATCGGTTCGGCCGAGGACATCACGGCGCAGAAGAAGGCCGAGGCCCTGGTCGCCAACTATCAGAAGCGCCTGCGGTCGCTGACCTCCCGCCTGGTTCTGAGCGAAGAGCGCGAGCGCCGCCGCATCGCCGTTTTTCTGCACGACCAGATCGGTCAGACACTGGCGCTGGCCCGCATACGGGCCCAGGCGCTCAAGGCCGTCCTGCCGCAGGCCTCCGACGTCGCCCTGGTGGCCGAAGTGCGCAGCCTCATCGACCAGGCCATTCAGGATACGCGTTCGCTGACGTTCGACCTGAGCCCGCCGATCCTCTACGAGTTGGGTTTCGCCCCCGCGCTGGAATGGCTGCTCGACGGCATTCAGAAGCAGCACGGCATCCGCACGGCCATCGAGGGCGATGCCGCGACCTGGCCGATCGCCGAAGACGTCCGCGTGGTGCTCTTCCTGGCGGTACGCGAAGTGCTCATGAACGTCGTCAAGCACGCCGGGGCGCAGTCGGTCAAGGTGGTGACGAGCGCCGTGGGCGATTCTCTTACCGTGCAGGTGACGGACGACGGAGCGGGCTTCGACGCGATCGCGGCCTGCGCCCCGGGGAGCCCGTCCGCCGGGTTCGGCCTGTTCAACATCCGCGAACGCCTGGAGTATCTGGGCGGACGGCTTGACATCGAGTCTTCGCCTGGGCAGGGAACGCGGGTGACGCTGGTGGCGCCGCTGAAAAAGGACAACGGTCCCAGGAGGGGAGTCCAAGGGTGAGCATTCGCATTCTTCTGGCCGATGATCACGGGATCATCCGGGAAGGCCTTAGGGCACTGCTGGCCAAGCAGAACGGCATGGAAGTCGTGGCCGAGGCCGACAACGGGCGCAGCGCCGTCCAGCTTGCCAAAAAACTGCACCCCACCGTGGCGGTCATCGACGTGAGCATGCCCGACCTGAACGGCTTCGAGGCGACGCGCCAGATCGTGGCGTCGGTGCCGGGCGTCAAGGTGCTGGCGCTCTCAATGCATTCCGATAAGCGCTACGTCTCGGAGATGCTCAAGGCCGGCGCCTCGGGGTACCTGCTGAAGGACTGCGCCTTCGAGGAAGTCAGCCATGCCATTGCCGCCGTTCTCCGCGGCGAGGTCTACCTGAGCCCGCGCATCGTCGGCGTGGTGATCGAAGACTACCTGAACCAGTCGGCCGGGCAGGAGACCGCCCCCGACGCGGCCCTCTCGGCGCGCGAACGCGAAGTGCTCCAACTCATTGCCGAGGGCCGCTCGACCAAGCAGATTGCGGTCTCGCTCAACGTAAGCCCCAAGACCATCGAAACCCACCGCCACCAGATTATGGAAAAGCTCGACATGCACAGCGTGGCCGAGCTGACCAAGTACGCCATTCGCCAGGGCCTGACGTCGCTTGACGAGTAGCCCCGACTGCACACCGGCCTGGGTTTTCCCCTTCTTGGTCCTTCCGGGCCTAAGGTTTTTCGAAGCCGAGGATCAGGAATTCCCCTATTGTATAGTGCCGTTTTATGGACGATAAGCAATGATGCCGCAACCACTGATAACTGGACCGACTGATGGGGGGACGGAGATGGGCCATGAGACGGCGAGTTTCATACCGCTCTTTGCGCCCCCGAAGTCACCCGGGGTTGCGGCCTGCGGCTGAGGCCCTGGCATTGGGAGGGATGGGAAGACGTCTGGCCCGGTTGTCGTACAATCGCCGTTCTAGCCGTCAGATTGCGCTGGGAGCAAGGGGCGAACCCCAAGGGGCTGGCCCCTTGTACTTCACCCATCGCCATGAGCAGCGAGGCTCATGGTTCCGACTGCTTTCGTCAGGTCGTTGTCCGGCACGCCTCCCTGGGAAGAACGTCCACGTCTGGGTTCGGGCCGGAGCCAACTCGAATCGGTCGGTAAGGCGGCGCGAGCGACGTACCACTTCTTTGACTTCTCCAACGGGCAGGTAGCGCGTCTGGCGCTCGGGTCCACCCTGTCTTGGGGTGGCGCTGTTGTCGGTTGAACAAGGGGGTCGTTCATGTCCGCGCCGTCAAATCCGTACAGACACCGTGCGCCTTCGTCTCGCCGCAAGCCGGCCCGTGCGGCGGCGAATTCCGACATGACGATACCTCAGGCCGTTCCTTCCCACGTGCCGCCGGCGTCTCCGCTGGATCCCGCGGCGCGCGAGGCCGAGCTCGAAGCCGAACTCCGGCAGGCCCGGAAGATGGAAGTGGTCGGCCGCCTGGTCGGCGGCGTGGCCCACGACTTCAACAACCAGTTGACCGTCATCAGCGGCTACTGCGGCCTCCTCCTCAAGGACATGCCGAAGGATGCGGCGAAGCGGCGCCCCCTGGAGTGCATCCGCGATGCCGCCGCGCGCTCGGCGGTGCTCACGCACCGGCTCCTCGCCTTCAGCCGGCGGCAGGGGTTGCGGCCGGAGATCGTCAACCTGAATGCGATTATTAAAGATATGGCGAATCCGCTCTCTCGCATGATCGGCGAGGACGTCCGCCTGGTCACCACGCTCGACCCGGACCTCGGCGACGTCCGGACCGACCAGGCCCTTTTCGAGCACGCCGTCATGAACCTGGCCATCAACGCCCGCGACGCCATGCCGGCGGGC
>Ga0209777_10010157_pt1 | contig 10005 bp, 12 predicted proteins | sample FrelakmetHBP12HB_FD_187147 | JGI IMG/M metagenome (GOLD analysis project Ga0209777, IMG submission 187147) | Freshwater lake sediment microbial communities from the University of Notre Dame, USA, for methane emissions studies -HBP12 HB (SPAdes)... | ecosystem: Environmental > Aquatic >...
TTGCCATTTAACCGGAGGCTCAAGACACAACAACAGGTGGCTTTTTATATAAAAAAGGCGGCAATGCTGATTATCAGCATTGCCGCCTTTTTTTATTCCTTCTGAGCTGCTCAACCCCGTCATGCAGCTTGACAAAAAAACAAGCCCATGGGATAAATATATAGGCAATTAGCTATATACCTTTTTTAGGGAGGTATTCATGAGAGAACTTTTAAAAGTATTCAAAGCCGCAGGCGACAAGAACCGCCTGCGCATATTGAAGATGCTTGAGCAGAAAAACATGTGCGTGTGCGAGCTGTCCGCAGCGCTGGGCATAACCCAGCCCAGCGTTTCAAAGCATCTGAGCATTCTAAAAGAGGCTGGCCTGGTTACCGATGAGCGCGAGGGCCAGTGGATTGATTACAGGCTGTGCCGGGAAAAAGTAAATCAATATGCTCCGGTGATACTCAAGCAGCTTAAAGTCTGGGCAAATGATGATCCCTGTGTCAAACACGATAGAAAGACAGCAGCTATGCTGTGCAGACAGGAAATTTGTAAAAAATAATTGCAGGAGGAATGAAGCATGACTGAAAGCCTGACAAAAAAACTATCGTTTCTCGACCGCTATCTGACACTTTGGATTTTTCTTGCCATGTTTATCGGCGTCGGCTGGGGATATCTCTTCCCGGGCATTGGGGGATTCTGGAAGCAGTTCGAGTCGGGCACCACCAATATTCCCATCGCCATAGGGCTTATTCTCATGATGTACCCGCCTCTTGCCAAAGTTAAATATGAGGAAATGGGCGAGGTATTTCATAATTATAAGGTGCTTGGGCTGTCGCTGGTGCAGAACTGGATAATCGGGCCTATCCTTATGTTCGTGCTGGCCATTGTTTTTCTGAGGGACTATCCCGAATACATGGTCGGGCTCATCATGATCGGCCTTGCCCGCTGCATTGCCATGGTCATTGTGTGGAATGATCTGGCCAAAGGGGATACCGAATACTGCGCCGGGCTTGTAGCATTTAATTCAGTTTTTCAGGTGCTATTCTTTTCTCTGTATGCCTGGATTTTTATTACCGTGCTGCCGCCCATGCTCGGGCTGAAAGGCGTTGTGGTTAATATTACCATCGGCCAGATCGCAAAAAGTGTTTTTATCTATCTTGGCATCCCCTTTATCGCAGGTATCATCACGCGCTTCACGCTTATAAATATTAAAGACAAGAAATGGTATCAGGAAAAATTCATTCCAAAAATCAGCCCGATAACGCTGATCGCACTGCTGTTCACCATTCTGGTCATGTTTTCCCTCAAGGGTGAAATCATTGTAAAAATTCCCATGGATGTTCTGCGGATTGCCATACCGCTGCTTATTTATTTTGTCATCATGTTCTTTTTGTCATTTTTCATGAGTAAAAAGGTGGGCGCCCCCTACGGCCAGAGCGCCACGCTTTCATTTACCGCAGCGTCAAATAACTTCGAGCTGGCCATCGCCGTGGCAGTAGCCGTGTTCGGCATTAATTCAGGGGTGGCATTTGCCGCCGTCATCGGCCCCCTTGTCGAAGTGCCGGTGCTTATCAGCCTTGTAAATGTATCGCTCTATTTCAGGAAGAAATATTTTAACATTCCTAATGGCGCGGTTTGAGAACGCAGCAAGAGGTAAAATCAAATGGACAGAAAAGACGAAATTAAAAACATCGTTAAAGAGAAATATGCAGAGATTGCAAAAAAATCCCCTGCTGCCGCTTCCTGTTCCTGCTGCTGTTCGGGCACCCCGGCAGCAGATATCTATACAACATTCAGCCAGGACTATTCAAAGAAAGACGGCTATGTCAAGGATGCCGACCTTGGGCTGGGCTGCGGAATGCCTACAGATACAGCAGCCATCAAGCCCGGCGAAACAGTTGTCGATTTGGGGTCGGGCGCGGGAAATGATGTCTTTATTGCACAGCGGATTGTCGGCCCAACTGGAAAAGTAATCGGCATCGATATGACACAGGACATGATTGAACTTGCGCAGCGGAACGCCGGCAAGCTCGGTTATAAAAATGTCGAATTCAGGCTTGGCGATATAGAACAAATGCCCGTACCCGATAATACGGCTGATGTCGTTGTGAGCAACTGCGTCATCAACCTCGTGCCTGATAAGGTGAAAGCATTTCAGGAAATCTACCGTGTGTTGAAACCGGGCGGACGATTTGCAGTTTCTGATATCGTCGTTAACGGAAAGCTGCCTCCCACAATACAATCGGCCGCAGAGATGTATGCGGGCTGCGTGGCCGGGGCGCTCAGCAAAGACGCGTATATGGCTATTGTTGCCGAAGCTGGATTTGCCAGCATTGCCATAGCAAAAGAAAAAGTGTTTGCTCTGCCTGATGCTGTTTTATCAAAGTATCTCACAGCGGCCGAAATAAATGACTACAAGCAATCAGGTGTAACTATTTTATCCATCACCGTGTACGGTGAAAAACCATCGAATACATGTTAATTGAGATCTCCTTCTCCCCTTGCGGGAGAAGGTCGGGATGAGGGGTGATAAAAAATGCTCCCTCACCTCTAATCCTCTCCCCCTCGCGGGGGCGAGGAAGAAATACGTTGAACTTAATTCACATGTATTGGGGACGAAGGTGAGGGTGCCTGCAGCAGATTATTTTAAATACCCTGCCAGGCTCATTGCATAGAAGATTTTTGAGCCATGAAAAAAAAGGTTCTTTTTTTATGTACCGGAAACTCGGCCCGCAGCCAGCTTGCCGAAGGCATCATGCGGCATTACCGCAGCGATGAGTTTGAGGTTTTCTCCGCTGGCACTGAGCCAAAAGGATTGCACCCGAAAACCATCGAGGTGCTGTATGAAATCGGCATTGATGCTTCCTGCCAGAGGTCAAAGCATATCGATGAGCTACCGACAAAAGACTTTGATTATATTATTACCCTTTGCAGCAGCGCAGCGCAGAACTGCCCGGTCTTTTTCGGTAAGGGGGTAAAGATGCACCATGGCTTTGACGATCCTGCCGCAGCTACTGGAAGTGATTTGGATATTTTAGAATCATTTAGAGCCGTGAGGGATCAAATCAAAACATGTATTCTCGGATTTAAAGCATGACAGCATCCGCCCCAACAGCTGAACAAAATATATCCTTGCGCCGCATAGCAATCGTTGCCTGCGCAGTTGTCATCTGGGCTTTCCTTTATGCGTGGCTTGAACCGCTTGCACAGTGGTTGACGAAAAGCGCGCTGCATCTGGACACTGCCTCGCGGTTTGGCGCTGCTGTTGCCTTCTTCATCTATGAAGCGCCAAAGGTGCTGATGCTGCTCCTGCTGGTGGTGTTCGGCGTGGGCGTTGTGCGTTCGTTTTTCACCCCTGAACAGACCAGAAAAATGCTTGCAGGCCGCCGGGAATCGGCCGGCGCTGTTCTGGCAGCTTTGCTCGGGGTGGTTACGCCGTTCTGCTCATGCTCTGCAGTACCGCTTTTTATCGGCTTTGTTACCTCGGGCGTTCCGCTGGGCGTAACATTCTCATTTCTTGTTTCAGCGCCCATGGTCAATGAAATAGCCCTTGTCATGCTGTTCGGCCTGTTCGGCTGGAAGATAGCCCTATTGTACATGAGCACCGGCCTTGCCATTGCCATGGTGTCCGGCTGGGTGATCGGCAAACTCAAAATGGAGCGTTTTGTGGAAGACTGGGTCTACACAATGCAGGTCGGCTCATGCGATTGCGCAAGCCCCCGCCAGAGCTGGAATGACCGTATCGGCTTGGGCTTTGATGCTGTGCGCGATATTGTGGGCAAGGTATGGCCCTATGTGCTTGCCGGTATTGCCGTAGGTGCGGGCATTCACGGCTATGTGCCGGAAAATTTCATGGCATCCATTATGGGAAAAAGCGCCTGGTGGAGTGTGCCTGTAGCGGTGCTGATCGGCATTCCCATGTATTCAAATGCCGCAGGCATCATTCCCGTGGTGCAGGCGCTGCTGGAAAAAGGTGCGGCTTTGGGGACAGTGCTTGCCTTCATGATGGCTGTCATCGGCCTGTCACTGCCCGAGACAATTATTTTGCGAAAAGTGCTCAAGCCCCAGCTTATTGCTGCTTTTATAGGCGTGGTGGGCTGCGGCATTCTTATTGTCGGCTATCTCTTTAATATATTGCTTTAAAAGGAGCCTGTTATGAAGATTGAGATTTACGGAACAGGGTGCTCGAAATGCAAAAAACTTTTTGAAAATGCTCAGCAGGCGGCAGGAAGCGATGCACAGGTCATCAAAGTCGAGGACATTCAGCAGATCATGAATGCCGGAGTCATGATCACTCCTGCCATTGCTGTTGACGGCGAGGTGAAATCGGCAGGCAAAGCATTACGTGTTGATGAAATAAAAAAGTTGATATCAAAGTAATGGTTCTATTGGTTGGATTGGTTCGATTAGTTCAATTAGTTCAATTGGTTCAATTCGTTGGGTTGGTTGTTTTGTAAATGCTACATAGAGGGAGAAAGATCATGGCAAACGAATGTTGTTCGGGCACAACTACAGTACTATTTACCTGCTCCGGGGCTGCAAATGTGGGGCAGGTGGCTAATCAGGCTGCGGTTGATCTGCAGCAGGAGGGCATTGGGAAAATGCTTGGCCTTGCCGGCATCGGCAGCCATAATTCCGGCATGATCGCATCGGGCAGGGGCGCCGACCGAGTTGTGGGCATTGACGGCTGTCCCGTTGCCTGCACGAAAAAGGCTTTAGAACATGCCGAGGTGCCCATGACCGACTATGTTGTGGTAACCGAACTTGGATTCAAGAAACAGCCTCATGATGGGGTTGTGGACAAAGAGGCTGTGGAAAAGGTCAAGGCTGAAATCAGAAAGTGCCTCGGCCCGGCTTTTGCATCCGGGAGATCATGATGCTGATAGGTGATCGGGCGGTCTGCCTGATAGAGACATCATGCAGCAATGACAAAAAGGTGTTTGCACAGACAGGTTTGAAACCTGTCTCTACAGGGTGAAACAGAAAAGGAGGCCAATACATGAAAGTAAAAATCAGAATAATGCTACCCGTGCTGCTTACAGTTGTTTTTTGTTTGTCCTGGGCGCATGCCGACAATGCCACGGCTAAAAAGGCGCCGGCGGCACAACCAAAATCATTCATCGCCGCCTACTATTTTCACGGCAATTTCCGCTGCCCCACCTGCAGAAAAATGGAGCAGTATTCTCGTGAGGCCATTGAAAAGTATTTTGGAGAACAGCTCAAAAACGGAGTAGTGGTGTTTCAGACGATCAATATCGATGAGCCGGAAAATCAGCACTTCGTGCAGGACTATCAACTGGTAACCAAGTCGCTGGTGCTGGTAAAATATGAGAACGGCAAGCAGACGGCATGGAAAAATCTACCGGCAATATGGCAGAATGTGGGCGATCAGACGGCTTTTTTCCAGTACATCAAAAAAGAAGTTGCGGCATACCTGTAGGCAGGCGGCATGGACGAGCAAACACTGCCTATTCTGTCGGCCCTGTGGCTGGGGATTCTCACGTCGGTGAGCCCATGCCCTCTGGCCTCCAATATCGCCGCCGTATCCTTTATCAGCAGGGATATCAAAAAGAAGTCCACCGTCGTGTGGGCAGGGGCAAGTTATGTTTTGGGCAGGATACTCTGCTATACAGCGCTCGGAGCATGCATCAGCGCATCGCTTGTGAATGTGCCCCTGGTGTCGTACTACCTGCAGATGTATATGCCCAAAGCAATCGGCCCGCTGCTGGTGCTCACCGGCGTGGTGCTGCTGGATCTGATAGCTTTGCCTTTTTCGGGTTTCGTTATTTCGCAGGCGCGGGTGCAAAGCCTGAAAAGCCATGGGGCATGGGGCTCGCTGCTGCTGGGGAGCATATTTGCACTTGCCTTCTGCCCGGTATCTGCGGCACTGTTTTTCGGCAGCCTGATTCCCCTTGCTGTCAGCGCGAAATCCCCGCTGCTGTTTCCCTTCATCTACGGCTTTGGCACTGGCCTGCCGGTCATTGTATTTGCCGTGGCAATCGTTTTTGGAGTGCGCTGGGTGAGCGGTCTGTTTAAAAAAGTAACAGCGGCAGAACGCATCGTGCGCATAGCCACCGGTGCTGTTCTGATACTGATCGGATTGTATTACACGGCAAAATATATTTTTTATTTCGAGCTGTTTTGATGTAAACAAGAAGCCATGTCCCACATCGCTCATACATCGGCCTATCAGCAACTGGTGGAAAGGCTCAATCGCTTTTCGCAGGACGCCCCTGCTGCTGCGGGAAAAGCGCAGGATGTTCTGGACTCTTTCAGAAAAGTGCGGGACGAGATTAGGGATTTTGTTGAAAATTTCAAAATGGATTAATGTAGTAGTCCGCATTTAATCCTACGCCTGCAGAATTTAGGGTTAACTTAATCTGACAGAACACAGACTTCTTCTGGTAATGTGGAATAATTAAGAAATAATCCACAGGCTAAATTAAGAGCCGTTATGTGGAATTTTAGGCAGCACGTCACTGGCGCAAGATATTGTGATAAGCCCATTTTTTCTGCCCTCATCATATTCATATCAAAGGCACTATGGGGCCAATAAATTACCTTTTAGTGCTATTGACTGCCGTGCGTAACAAGCGCATAGAGTACTGGCGGTCACAACCGTTAACCGAAGGCGGGCTGTAGTCTTTTACATCTACTTTTGGCGACATTATCTAAAAATCGCGGCGCGACACATAATCGCCTTCATTTTTTATTCACACCAGCACTAAGCGAGTTTCTATCAACCAAGGGTTGAGATCGTCTTTTTTTGCTGAGTGCTTTTAAAGGGACGATGATAAGCATGGAAAAACCCAGAAGGGCTTGCGTCAAGTGCGGCGAAAGATACGTCCGTATGCGTGAGGCAACCAATCCGATGATGACCCAGACGGAACTCCGAAATATTCGAGCTGGCAGGTTCGGGTTTTGTCTAACGGCGATCTGTCTGGCGTGCTTAGGCTTTCTCTTCGTGGACGACGGGAAAAAAATCTTCACGCACGGCGCGACGACAGCGGAATGCATCACCGTCATCCTGCTTCTAGGTTGGTGGTTATTGTTGGTTTTTCCTCTCACGCGCAAAGAAATGCATCACTACAAGTGCTCGAAATGTGGCTACACTTGGGATTGCTGAACAGCTACAGCCTGGGCTTCGGTTGTCAGCAGCAGCCGGGCGGCGTGAAGGGGTTTATGGTACAGTAAGTCAAAAAAATTCCAGTGGCAAAGAAAGCGGAGTCATAACGGCCCCGCTTTTTCTATATGTAGTGGTCTGAATAAATCAGAAAAAATCCACATTACGTGTCATAATCTTGACAGTAGCATGCCCTGAATTTATTGCATAGTGCCTCTGGTAACATTGTCATTGTCCGATCAAGTCAAAACTATCTCATAAAAATTGCTAGTAGACTATGACATTTAAAATTATCAGTTAGGCACCCTCCCCTTCATCCCCTTCCATCAAGGGAGGGGAGAAAAAATAAACCTCCCTCTCCCCTTGTGGGAGAGGGTCGGGGTGAGGGGCGCCAAAATGAATTGTCACAGCCCACTAGTTAAAATCCAAATTTCTATAATTAATGTGACAAAAAGTATTGAAACTTGAATATGATTAGTACATAAACAGAAGCCATGTCCCACATCGCTCATGCATCGGCCTATCAGCAGCTGGTGGAAAGGCTCAATCGCTTTCCGCAGGGTGCCCCTGCGTCGGAGCTGCTTTTTAAAATCCTGAAAATGCTGTTTTCAGAAAAAGATGCCTACCTGGTGTCGCTCACGCCGATCAGGCCGTTTACGGTACAAAAAATAGCCCGCATCTGGAAAATGTCTGAAAAAGATGCCCGCCTTGCGCTGGATGATCTGGCAGACCGGGGGTTGCTTGTTGACCTTGAAAACGACGGCGAACCGCTCTATGTGCTTCCGCCGCCCATGGCAGGCTTTATCGAATTTTCACTCATGCGTATCCGCACCGACATCGATCAGAAAAAGCTTTCGGAACTTCTGCATCACTATTTGAATGTGGAGGAGAATTTTATAAAGAATCTCTTTACTACCGGTGAAACGCAGCTCGGAAGGATATTTGTGCAGGAGCCCGCGCTTCCGGCAGAAGGCGGTGTGCAGGTGCTTGATTATGAGCGGTCGACCCACATTATAAACTCCGCCAGTCATATAGGGATCGGCCTGTGCTATTGCCGCCATAAGATGCAGCACCTGGGCACGGCCTGCGCAGCCCCGCAGAATATCTGCATGTCATTAAACAGTGTGGCCTATTCACTTATTAAACACGGCATTGTCCGCAGGGTCGATAAAAAAGAGTGTCTCGATCTTCTACAGCAGGCCTGCGGGAATAATCTGGTTCAGTTCGGAGAAAATGTCCGCCAGAAGGCCGGGTTCATCTGCAACTGCTGCGGCTGCTGCTGCGAAGCCCTGCTTGCAGTAAAACGGTTTGGCTCACTGCACCCCGTGCATACGACCAATTTTATACCGTGCATAAATGATGATAGCTGCATCGGCTGCGGCACATGCGCAGCGGTCTGTCCGGTCAATGCTTTTGAGCTGGTGGCGGGTAATGGGGCAAAAAAGAAAAAAGCCCTGCTGAATTCTGATATCTGCCTTGGCTGCGGGGTGTGCGTGAGCAACTGCCCGGTTAATTCAATCGAGCTGACTCAGAGGGCTCAGCGGGTCATCACCCCGATCAATTCAGCGCACCGCATTGTCCTGATGGCAATAGAGCGGGGCACGCTCCAGCATTTAGTTTTTGATAATCAGGCGCATCTCAATCATCGGGTCATGGCTGCCATACTGGGCGTTATTTTAAAACTGCCTCCGGTCAAGCAGATTATGGCAAGCCGCCAGATGAAGTCCCGTTATCTGGAAAATCTTCTCGCGCGGCAGACAATCTAGGTTCGTAAAGCATGAAAAATTAGAGGTCCTATGCTTGACGCTTCAGAATGACCTGGACCGGAATCGTTAAAAAACAGCCGTAAGGCAAAAATCAGTGGCAGGATGAAAAAAAAACAACAGACACAGGCATATGTCGATACAAAGGGAAATATTGTTCTGCCGAAAGAAATTAGCGCGTGGCTGGGACTTGCCCCGGGCAGCAGGTTTCCGATTACGCAGCTGAAGGATGGAGTGCAACTTCGCCGTTCTGTAACGCAGCTTGCCAAAGTGTATATCGAACCCACCAACCGGTGCAATCTCTCCTGCCGCACCTGCGTGCGCAACACCTGGGACGAGGCGCAGGGCGACATGGCGCAAACGACTTTCAAAAAGATTATGACAAGTCTGCGGAAACTAAAGCCCAAGCCCGCAGTTTTTTTCGGCGGACTTGGCGAACCGCTGGCGCACCCGGATATTGTTGAGATGGTCCGGCAGGCGCGCCGGCATGCCTCGCAGGTTGAGCTGATAACAAACGGCATGCTGCTTGATCAGCAGATTTCCCGCGAGCTTATCGACGCAGGGCTTGATGTGCTCTGGCTGTCAATCGACGGCGCGCACCCCGAAAGCTACAATGATGTGCGCCTGGGCGCTGCCCTGCCGCAGGTCCTTGAAAACGCGGCCCGGCTGCGTGACCTGCGCGTGGGCGGCAGGCCCCATATCGGCATCGTTTTTGTTGCCATGCGCAGAAACATCGCTGAGCTGCCTGAGGTTATGCAGATCGGCCACCGGCTTGAAGCAGACCGTTTTCTCATCACCAATGTCATACCCTACACGCCGGAGCTGCTCGACGAGATGCTGTACACCGATACGATGAGCATACCGGCGCCTGCCGAGCCCTCTGCGCTTGCGCCGCATGTGCAACTCACCCGGATTGATTTCAGCGAGGCAACGATTCAGCCCATATTTCGAATCATGCGCGCCTTTCGCGCTCCCGACCCTGCCGATTCAGGTCTTGCCCCGAACCGCTGCCCGTTCATTGCGAGCGGCTCGACCGCCATCGCCTGGAACGGCTCCGTGAGCCCCTGCCTGCCGCTTCTGCACACGCATGCAAGCTATTTCGGCGACCGGCGCCGCATATCGCGCTGCTGCGTC
>Ga0209777_10010158_pt1 | contig 10004 bp, 9 predicted proteins | sample FrelakmetHBP12HB_FD_187147 | JGI IMG/M metagenome (GOLD analysis project Ga0209777, IMG submission 187147) | Freshwater lake sediment microbial communities from the University of Notre Dame, USA, for methane emissions studies -HBP12 HB (SPAdes)... | ecosystem: Environmental > Aquatic >...
CGCGAATCAACCCCCTCACCATTACCTTCCACTGGCACGGGGCCCAGCCTGCAAATCCCAAGGTTGTAGAGGTTGATTCGCGCGATCTCACCTGGAAGGTTCTTGTCGGCGAAGAAGCTAAGATACCCGTTCTTCCTTGAGCTCTGTTCGCTCTTTCCTTTGATAAGAAAGTCATTTGCCCAGTCTCTCCACGATTGAGCCCAGTTTTCCCGCAAGGTGATCTTGAGGTTCGGGAAATTCGCCTTGCTGGGCTGGGGCAATCGGATCACAACTCCCTTGTCATCCTCAACCTTGACGATCACCGCCGGCTGCTGCACGGTGAATTGCTCGATCCTGATTACCCCCTTGCAGTCGAGTCCATCGATGTGCAGGATGAAGAAGCTTGAATACTCCAGAGAGTATCCCATTCGCCGGTAGCCGGTGGTTTGCGTGGGGGGAGCCTGGCGCGTGGCCCTTGACGTGATAACCACGGATACCTCGGGGTAGGCGTGGGAGTTTCCATCGCAGAAAGGTATCGAGACTTCGGATATCACCGCGCCCACGAACTGCAGTTCCGAGACAGCTTTCCCAGCACCGTCGGAGAATACGACCGAGCCGTTCTTTGGCTTTTGGCTGGCGCTCCAGGCGTCGGCGATCCACCCGCGGAGACTGCTGGACAACCTGTCGAGACCGACCACGAAGGTGATCGGCTCATAGTCCAGCGAGCCAAGTTGCTTGGGTGGGTAGTTTCCTGGGGTCTTTGCCGTGAGCACTTCGGCCGTGATGGCTCCGCCCGAGAGACTACTTAAGGTGCCGGTTGGCGTGCCATCGAGCACGAGCACCGCGCTGCCTGCGCCTGCCGCAGGGGCCGATACCATCGCGGCAAAGACCGGTCCCGCGGAGGCGCACAGGACAACGCAAGCGATGAGCAGGCCGAAGCAAAGCTTAGAATGAGTTTGTCGCATGATTGTATTACTCCTTTGCGGACCTTGTCAGGCCAAACGTCCGCTTGCCTCATTATACTACGGGCAATTGGCGTGTCAAATGACCGGGCGGGAGTTTGGATGCTGGGGGGCGAGGGCAAATATCAGACAGCATGAAGACGCTGTTCCTGAACCCTCCCTCGTTCCGTGGCTACGATGGTGGCGCGGGCTCACGTTATCAGGCCAGACGCGAGATCCGCTCGTTCTGGTATCCGACCTGGCTTGCTCAAGCTGCCGCGCTTGTTGAGGAAAGCCGCGTCGTCGATGCTCCAGCGGACGATCTCTCCCCGGCTGACGTCATGCGCATCGCCAGGGATTACGAGCTTATAGTCGTATACACCAGCACGGGTTCATTCGCCAACGACTCGACCACCGCCCTGCTCATCAAGAAGACGAACCCCGACGCCCTTATCGCCTTTGTAGGCCCCCACGTGACCGTACTGCCCGAGGAGTCCCTGAGGCAGGCCCGAGCGGTCGATTTCGTCGTTCGCAAGGAATTCGACATATCGATCCAGCGCATAGCTGGGGGCGAGCATTTCTCGAAAGTCGATGGCGTCAGTTGGCGAGATGGCGACACCGTTCGACACAATCCCGATCCGCCGGTCATCGCCGACCTGGACGCCCTGCCATTCGTGGTGGACGTTTACCGGCGGGACCTGACAATCGAAAACTACTACATCGGCTATCTGTGGCATCCATATCTGTCGCTTTACGCCGGCAGGGGCTGTTCCTCGCGGTGCACGTTCTGCCTGTGGCCGCAGACCATCTCGGGCCACGAATATCGTGTGCGCAGCCCTCGGTCCGTTCAAAGCGAGCTTGCCAGGGCCATGGACTACTTTCCCCAGGTTCAGGAATACTTCATCGACGATGATACCTTTACGGCTGATCCCGAGCGCGCGGCGTCGATCGCCAAACTCATTTCGGACCTGGGAATCACCTGGTCGACTAGCAGCCGAGTAAATGCGTCCCACGAAACCTTGAAGGCGCTTAAGGACTCCGGGCTGAGGCTCCTGATGGTCGGTTTCGAGTCAGGCAGCGACGCTATCCTGCGCAACGCCCGCAAGGGCGCCGATACGGATATGGCGCGGCGGTTCATGGGGGATTGCCGGTCCCTGGGCATAGCCGTTCACGGCACGTTCATGCTGGGTCTGCCGGGCGAGACCAGTGAGACGATCCGTGAAAGTATAACCTTCGCCCGCGAGATTGCGCCCGACACCATCCAGGTCTCGATAGCCACGCCATACCCCGGCACCCAGCTTTATCGGCAAGCGATGGAGAATGGCTGGTTGGGTGAATCCGGCATTCTGTCCCGGGATGGCGCGCAGACCTGCGCGCTTTCTTACGATGGCCTCTCCAGCCAGGAGGTTCTCGACTCGGTGGACACGTTCTACAAACGCTTCTACTTCCGGCCGCGCGTGCTCTTTGATATGGGCAGGCAGATGCTTGCCGACCCCGCCGTGCGCAAGCGGCGTATGCGCGAGGGTAGGGAGTTCATCTCGTTTCTGCGCCGGAAAGGTTCGAGTGCCCCGGCAATGGCGCGCGGGCTGCGGGACATTCTCAGGACAGGCGGACCGGGATACTGCCAGTTCGCGATCACCAACGCCTGCAACGCGAAATGCCGGTTCTGCAACTTCGCTGCCTCGGACAGCAACAACCGGGCTTCGGTCTTTACCAACCTCGATGATTCCCGCTTGGCGCTCGACATCCTGGCCGCACGGGGAATAGGCCACGTTCTATTCGTCGGTGGAGAGCCGACACTTCACCCGGACCTGCCCGACATGCTGGCCCATGCTAGTGGCCTGGGGATGAAGACCATGATCTCCACAAACGGCTGGCTGCTGTCGGAGGATCGCATTCGGAGCTACTGCGAGGCGGGCCTGAACAGCGTGGTAATAAGCGTGGATGCGCAGGATACCGCAGTTCACGAGGCCAACCGGGGTCTGCCGGACTTGTGCAGCCGCATCACCGAGGCAAACGCGCTGCTTGCGAAGGCCGGGATACTAAGCACTGCCTCCGTCACGGTAAGCAAGCTCCTTGGTGATTACACAAGCCTGGCGGAGTTCGTGCGGCGGTTGGGCTTTGGATATGTCACTTTCTCCTATCCACAGCGCAAGCTGGAATCGAGCTATCTGGGGTGGTCGAATTCCGACCTGCTGGATTTTTCGGACGACGAACTGGTGGCGGCATACGGGCGGATCATTGCCATGAAGCGGGAGATTCGAGTCATCAACCCCACGCCCTCGCTTCGCGATATGCAGCGGCTGGTTCGGGGACAGAAGCAGAGATTCCCATGCCTTGCGGGGTACAAGTACTTCCACCTGGACTGGGATTTCAACCTCTATCGATGCCACGCCTGGCCGGAGCCGCTGTGCAGCGTATGGGAGTTCGACGATTCCAAACTGGTTCGAGACGGGTGCACCAAGTGCATGATCGATTGCTATCGTGACTCCAGCGTGTTGCAGTATATAGGAATTGCACTGCATGACGCCCGGCGCGAGCTGCTTTCCGGCCGCGTTCTTGCTGGATTGCGCAAACTCATCGACACTCGCGTGCTCGAGTCCGCGAGAGCTGTGTTGGAGGATATGGATTGGATCAGGGGGCTGTAGGGCTGAACGTTATGTCTATCAGGTCCGACAGGCGCAACAAGGCCAAGGTTCTTGTGGTGATGACCATCGCGGTGGTCCTCGGGGCCTTCGGCGACGTGTCATTGAGCAAGGGCATGAAGATGGTCGGCGCCGTGGAGCACAGGACGGTGTATGACGCGTTTGTGCTTGCCGCGACCAACCAGTATGTACTCGCCGGTGTCGGGCTTCTGATCGGCTTTCTGTTTTTGTATCTTGCGTCGCTGTCGTGGGAGGACTTGAGCTTCGTTCTGCCGCTCTCGGCTGCTGATTACGTGCTTGTAACGCTCCTTGCGTATTTCTTGCTTGGTGAACAGGTGACGGACCTGCGCTGGCTGGGCAGCATATTCGTCGCCATCGGAGTGGCCCTGGTGGCAAGGACGTAGGGCGAATACCACGTCATGCTGAACTCGTTTCAGCATCCAGACTACGAAGGGATGGGCCCTGAATCAAGTTCAGGGTGACGGGTAGCCATTCAGGGTGACGAAGGATGTCATGCTGAACTCGATTCAGCATCCACTCGTTTCAGCATCCACTCGTTTCAGCATCCAGGCTGCGGAGGTGAGCTTATGAAGATAGCAGTCGCGTTGGGATTCGCGATCATATTCGGAGCATTCGGGGACATACTCCTGAGCATCGGCATGAAACGGACCGGCGGGGTTGCCATCCGGCGCCCGTGGGATGTCTTATACGCAGTCAAGCAGGCGTTCAGCAGTCCGTTCGTCTTGCTGGGTGTCTGTTCGATGGCTCTGTATTTCGGCTCGTATATCGCGGCTCTCGCGTGGGTCGATGTCAGCGTGGCCAACCCGATGACCGCGCTGAGCTATCTTATCGCCAGCATCTACGCGATAGCATTCCTCAAGGAAGGGGCGAGTGTTCAGAGGTGGCTGGGTATCGCCCTGGTCATCGCCGGCGCCACGCTTGTCGGCGTGAGTTCGTGATGTGCTAACCCAACCCCCTGCCCAGCGCTCTGGTCCTCAGCAGGTCCTCGTAATACAAGAACTCCTGCGCCCACCCGGCATATCGGCCGTAGCGTTCATCGAAAGCGTCCACGACTTTCTTATACACCGTCTCCGTCACCGATTTGGCCTTCAAATCGGGCAAGAAGAGTCTATGGGCAAGCTGCCGGACGTGTGTATCCACCGGCACGGCCTCTTCCTTGTCGAGCGAAAATAAACACGTGCAATCGGCTATTTTTCGTCCCACGCCCCTGATGCCCAGCAGAGCGGTCTTGGCCTCGGGATAGCTGACTTCCCGCAGGGATATCAGCCATCCTTCGCCTCTTTCTCTTAACTGCCCCGCCACCATGCGGAGGTTGTCTCCCCTAAATCCCAAAGCCTTGGTCAGTTGGGTCGTCAGGCTGTCGAGTTCAGCAATCCGATTGACTGTGGGAAAGGCATGGTAACACGCGTTTTCCTTTTCGCACACAAGGTCCCCATATTGCTCCGCGAGGCCTTCGATCGCCGCGGTTATCCTGGGGATGCTGTTTGCCGCCGAGCAGATAAACGAAAGCAGCGTCTCTGCGGGGTCCTGCCTGAGAAGCCGCAGCCCATGAAAGCGATGGGTCAGTTCGGCAAGGTGTGGGTCTCTATTGGCCAGATAGCCGTATATGGCGTTGACATCATCATTCAGCCTGAGGTAATCGCCCACCAACTCGATTCCACCGGCGGGGTAGGTCCTCCAAAGCAGGTTGCCATCGGCCATCGCCAGTTCGACGAGCCTGTCGCGAACCACTCCGCTCCACACTCCGTCCTTGCGTTTTTGCCATCGAAACGCCTGCCCGCAGCCAAGCGTTATGTCCAAATCCAGAGGCTGCCCCCGTAAATCAATACTCTCCAAGTCAATCTCCTAGAAAGTCCCATTACACCCGTATTCTATTCGTGGACCGTGTTCCTGTCAAACCCAGGGTCCTTGGAGCAAGAGTTCAGAATCGGTGAGTACGGACGTGCGAGAGCGCACGATCTAGCATCCTGAGCTCCGTCGAAGGGTGCGGTCAAGTCTCCACCCATCTCTCTTCGGAGCCGCATGCTTCGACGCAGCTCAGCATGCTCACATTGTGCTCACCAAGACTGAACTGTTACTCCCTGGAATGATCGGCTTGATTCTGCTATAATAACCATACGATTAAAGCTGATTTCACCGCGGCGCGGGGTCGCGGAGCATAAAGGTGATTCTCTAATGACCAATCAAGAGAAATCCACGTGGCGGACCAAAGTCGGGCTGGCGGAAATGCTCAAGGGCGGCGTGATAATGGATGTCACTAACGCCGAGCAGGCCAGAATAGCCCAGGAGGCCGGCGCGGTTGCCGTGATGGCGCTCGAGCGCGTTCCCGCCGACATCAGGGCGGAGGGCGGGGTGGCCCGCATGTCGGACCCGCTCACAATAATCGAGATTATGGAGGCCGTGACCGTCCCTGTTATGGCGAAGGCCCGGATCGGGCACTTTGCCGAAGCGCAGGTGCTCGAGGCTTTGGGTGTGGACTATGTCGACGAGAGCGAAGTCCTCACCCCTGCCGACGAGATGTATCACATCGACAAGCATCTATTCAGGGTGCCGTTTGTCTGCGGCTGCCGTGACCTCGGCGAGGCGCTGAGGCGAATAGGCGAGGGGGCGGCGATGATCCGCACCAAAGGCGAAGCCGGCTCGGGCAACATTGTCGAGGCCGTGCGGCACATGCGGACGGTTATGAGCCACATGCGCAAAATCCAGAGCATGCGCGAGGACGAACTTATGGCCGAGGCCAAGAACCTCGGCGCGCCGTATGAGCTGGTCGTGGGGATTCACGAGACGGGCAAGCTTCCGGTGCCGAATTTCTCCGCGGGCGGCATCGCGACTCCCGCCGACGCTTCGCTGATGATGCAGCTCGGCGCCGAGGCGGTGTTTGTCGGGTCGGGCATTTTCAAGTCCGAGGACCCGGCCAGGCGCGCGAAGGCGATCGTGGACGCGACGACCCACTACGACGATCCCAAACTGATCGCCGAACTCTCCAAGGGCCTCGGGAAGGCGATGGCGAGCATCGATGTGCGCAAGCTCGACGACACCGATAGAATGGCCCTCAGAGGCTGGTAATCCTTGATGGATATTGATATTGAAGTCGTTGGGGCGGAATCGAACCGCCCCAACGTTCATATTGGGGTGTTGGGGCTGCAGGGCGATTTCCAGAAGCATCTGGAGATGCTGCGGAAGATTGACGGTGTCGAAGCCAGGATCGTTCGCGGCGCGCGGGACCTGGAGTGGTGCGATGGTCTGATCCTGCCCGGCGGCGAGAGCACGACAATCGGCAAACTCATGGCCCGCTACGGCGTCGACAATGCCATCCGCAATCGCGTGAGCGAGGGGATGACCGTCTTCGGCACGTGCACCGGCATGATCTTGCTTTCAAAGGATATCGAGTCCAGCGATCAGCACAGGCTGGGCCTGATGGACACCAGAATTCGCCGCAACGCCTTCGGCCGGCAGGTGGACAGTTTCGAGGCTGATGTTGTGATCCCGTGCATCGAGGGCGCTCCCGTCAGGGCCGTATTCATCCGTGCCCCATTCGCGACGGGGACGAGCGAGGGCGTTGAGGTGCTCTCGGTGCTGGACAGCGGCGAGATCATCATGTGCCGCCAGGGCAACTGCCTCGCCGCCGCTTTTCATCCTGAATTGACTGACGATATCCGCGTGCATGAGTACTTCGTCAAGATGACCCGTCAGGCGAAAGCCGCCGTGTCGGGACGTTAAGCTATCTGCTGCGCAAGAGCGCAGTTTTGACAAGTACAAGATTTGGTGAGTATAATGTGAGCATGCTGAGCTAATAGCTTGAAGTGTTCGATTAGATAGCCAGAGTGAGGATGAACACTTCAAGCTAGTCGAAGCATGCCGCTCCGAAGAGACTGTAGCTTCGTAGACCGCATCCTTCGACGCGGCTCAGGATGCTAGATTGTGCGCTCCTACGAGTACTCATCGTTTCTGAACTCTTACAAGCAACTTACCGCGATCTGTCCGAGGTCCAAAGAGGAATGAGGGGTGGATATTGAAAAGCAAATGCGGTTTCACCATTGTCGAGCTTCTAGTCGTCATTGCCATCATTGCCATTCTGGCCGCCATATTGTTTCCAGTAATCCTTGCAGCCAAGGAAAATGGGAGGCAAACGACCTGCTTGTCCAACTTGAAACAGCTGGGGAAAGGTATGCGCTTGTATGCAGACGAATGGAATGATCGTCTTCCGACATCCAGGCTCGACAATGGTGGACATGGAAATCCGTCGGGTAACTGGGCCGGAGTTTATGAAGTCTTTGGAAAATGCGATCCCAGGTTGGGCCAGATTTTTCGTTATGTCAGGAACGTCAGTGTCTACCTGTGCCCAAGCGATAGGGGCGTGAACCCAACGCGAGTCACAGAGCCCGACGCTCTGCCCTATCCCCTCAGTTACAGCATGAACAACATCACGGATTACCGCACAAGCAGCAACATGGCTACCTCTACAAGCAAAGTCGGACTTCTGATTCACGAGGGCAGGGACACTATCGATGATGGTGATTTCTACTGGTACGGTTGGAGGGATGGCGGAGAAGGCCACAACAATCCCAGCAAGATACACAACGGAGGAACATGCGTAATATTCGTGGATTTGCATGCCAAGTGGCAGAAATATGAGACTGTGATCGAAGCTCTGTGCAAGGGTGAATGGGACCCACTTCATGTTAGCCGGTAACTAGCGCAATGCCAAGCAACATATCGAGATCGGGAGGAGGCAGATGACGAAGAGAAGTGTGCTGATTGTTTCTGCTTGCATTTTGCTGATCGTGGTAATTGGTCTGGTCTTCTTCCACGGGAGATCTGATTCCGTAATTGTGAGTCGTGCATTGAATGTTATCGACTCACTGCAAGCCGGCAACTATCAAGCAGCATTAAAGGACTTCCACAGTGGCGTGGGGTCTGCCAACGTTCTTGGTCAAGAGTGGGCAAAAGCAGTCGCCATGTTCGGTCCATTAAGAAGCCGCACTGTTATAGGTACGCGTGTCACGAACAACGCTGGTGGCAAAGGCGTACCAGGCAAAATCGTTGAGCTGAGCCTTGTGTTTGAAAGAGGTACTTTGTACGGACATATCCCATTTGACCCCGGTGATTATATAGTCGATCTGAGGATAGATAGACATCCGGCCGATTCTGATTCCCAGTCAGACAGTGTGCTTGTGAGTCGAGCGTTGAATGTTATCGATTCGATGCAGGCCGGCAAGTACCAAGAAGCGGAGAAGGACTTCTACAGTATAGTAAAGGCCAAAGTGTCCCCTGAGAACCTTGGTCAACTTTGGACTAAAACAGTCACCAAGTTCGGTCCATTAAAAAGCCGTACTGTTACAGGTACATATATCATGAACAATGTCAAAGGCAATGGCGTAATCCCGGGCGTATACAAAGCTGTTGAACTGGACCTCGTGTTTGAAAGAGGTACTTTGCATGGACACATCCCGTTTGATCCTAATAAGGAGATAACTGGACTGAGCATACGTTAACAGTCGCCGTGATGCAACAGGCTATCCTTTTATATGGTACATCAGATTCTCCATAAGAGACGACAGTGTTAGGAGGAACCAAATGACAAAGAAAACAATGCTCATCGTTTCTGTTTCCATTTTGTTGATCGTGGTAATGGGGGTGATTTATCTCCACAATACCTCTCATTCTCAAATGCTCGCCAAACGAGCGCTGAACGTTATCGACTCGCTGCAAGCCGGCAATTACCAGCAAGCAACACGGGATTTCGACCTTAGAGCTGCATCGATATTTGGTCGGCAGTTACCCACACTCTGGCCAACAGTGATGGCTAAAGCTGGGGCACTCAAATCACATACTGTCACGCGCGTGGACGGCAATAAGGTGTATATCACCTGCATATTTGAGAAAGGTAACCTGTACGGTGTGGTCGAGTTCGATGACACGAACAAGATAGTCAACTTTTCCATGTATGGTCATCCGGTGTAGCTGCGTTGGACTAGAACATCGTTTTTCGCGCTTTCGCCCCTTTCGCCCTTTCGCGATTGAGTCCCCTTCCGGCTGCTTGTAACCCCCCTCCAAAAGTGCTACCATGTAACCAGAGCGAGCTGGGTGATCGCCCCGAGAAATCGGGGAGGAAAGTCCGGGCTCCACAGGGCAAGATGGTTGCTAACGGCAACTGTCCCGTTCGCGGGATAAGGAAAGTGCCACAGAAAAGAAAACCCCTCGTCCTTCGCTTTCTGCATCCTTCGACGTGGCTCAGGATGCGAGGCGTGGAGCTTCGACGCAGCTCAGGATGCAAAAGGCGGAGGATGAAGGAAAGCTGAAACGGTGGTGTAAGAGACCACCAGCTCCGTCGTGAGGCGGAGGCTTGGTAAACCCCATCTGGAGCAAGGCCGAATAGGGGAGGGTAGACGCTGCCCGCTGACCTCCCGGGTGTCGC